>Ga0255769_10000001_pt1 | contig 320069 bp, 289 predicted proteins | sample 041ome_9_FD_179637 | JGI IMG/M metagenome (GOLD analysis project Ga0255769, IMG submission 179637) | Coastal salt marsh microbial communities from the Groves Creek Marsh, Skidaway Island, Georgia - 041413US metaG (version 2) | ecosystem: Environmental > Aquatic > Marine > Intertidal zone >...
TCAATTACGCCCTTTTCTAAAGGGTTTGCCATAGAAGTAAGTGAATTTCGAAGATTGCCTTGTAAAACTAAATTTTTCCAGGCACCAACAGGCGTTTCTAGTGAATCTATAAAGGCGGCGGAGGCAGTAGCCCACTGAGGTGAAAAAGTCCGGTGGCGAAATGTCGCTTTTATCTCCTCTTTCCCTAGTTTGTCACCTGACCAAGTATTGGACGCAAAGGCGGCTATACCTCTTTGGTACAGTTCAAAATGTGGAGAATCGTCGTCCCATAAAGTTAACAATAACCCGTCTAATCCATTGGCTATAGACGATCGGGCAAAGGTGCTAATGTTATCCATATTGCTTTCGTTTTGGGGCATCAAAACCCAGCGGGTTTGCCCTGCAGTAGCCCCCATAACCGAAAGGCCGTGATCGGTAAACCATTGCATGGCCTTACTGTTTCCATAAGACTCTGGTGCGCTGTAGTTCCACCGCATGTAAATACAGTTTTTAGGGAATAGATCCAAAAAGCCTTCTAGCTTGTATTGATTCGCTTTCCAGATACTGTCTACCGTTTCCGCTTTCATTTCGGGTTGAAACATGGGCCGGTAAACCTCAGCAAACTTTAGTGGCATATCGTCCCAAAAAATGGGGGTTTTTCCCTGTTGTTCTGCAAAATCACAAACTTTTTTTAACCAATTCAATTGCAGTTCGAGAGAAGACATTGTACTGCCCCGTCCCGTAGTATGTACCTCGTCGCCTCCCACATGTAAATATTGCCCGTGCGGAAAAGCCGCCAAAGCATCACGGTAAAGATCAAATTGAACGGCATAGGTTTTGGGGTCTAAAGGATTAAAAGCCCAATCGCTCTCGGGATCGTCTCTAAGGGCTTTGTATTCCTCGTGTTTTAAAATAAATGAGGCGTGCCCTAGCCCTTGAACCAAGGGACTAATTCTAATGTTGCGTTCCATGGCATAGTCGCTTAAGGCTTCCCACTCTGCTACCGATATAGCTTCCGGAGCCCCTACTTTGGGTTGACTCGGATAAGCCAATTTATCCTCTATTTCCAAAATTATTCCGTTGATTTTGTACTGCCGCAAGCGATCCATTAATTCGTAATAATATTCCATTGTTTCCATATGATGTTTTACATCGATATGTATGGCCCGATAGGCTAGAGAGGGCGCGTCTTTAATGTTGCTTTTGGGTAAAGAAGCCTTCTGTGTGGTTGCGTCCTCTATAAGCTGCTCTAAAGTGGTAAACGCGTACAAAAGCCCCGCTGTATCTTTTGCTTTAAGGGCAATTTGGTCTGTGGTAATTGACATTAGGTACCCCTCTGATCCGATTTCAAGCTCAGGGTCAATGGAAAAAAGCACTTGTGCTTCTGCAGCTGAAGACGCCCTTGTTAGCGTGTTGGCAAAGGGGATTGCCTTTGGCAAAGGAGTGTCAGAGGAAGAGTAAAATGATTTTATGGCTGAAGGATACAATTTGCTAGGGCCTAGTAAAGTGATTTCTTGAGGATAGGGAAGCAAGCGAAATTCGGCATCACTAGTTGAGTTTTGGGCGCAGGCTAGCCACAAAAGCAGCCCCATAAAACCGATTATTTTCGTTAATATTCTTTTCATCTTTCTTGTTTTCATCCCTGTCTTTTAATGTGAATTAGCAATTAGAAAAAAGGGGGCTTAAAAAAATCTAGCCCCCTATTTTTTGTAATTTAGGAAAGATTCTAGACACTCACAATATGGGGTATTTTTTTGGTGTTCAAGCAACCTATTCTTATCGTGATGAAAGGGAGTTTTGCCCTTCTTATACACAATGCATGAAGGGGTCTCTTTCTAAATCCCTTTTGTATTAATCTACTGCTATGGTTGGTGCCCCCGAAATATCATTTTCCCTTTGTGATTCATTGTCTGAGCTGGAACAAATAAAAACCTTACAGTCAGCTAATCTTAAATCCCTTTTGGAGCCTGAGGAACAAGACCGTGAAGGATTTGTGACCGCAGTCTATTCTATTGATTTGTTAAAAAAAATGAACGACCATCATCGCGCTATTCTTGCCAAAGTGGGGGATCGTGTTGTAGGGTATTCATTGGTAGTCTCCCCCGCTTTTACCGGGCACCATCCGCTTTTAGATGACCTGATTTACAATTGTAATCTGTTGTCTTTCAAAGGGCGGAAATTAGAATCCTGCTCCTATATTGTTGTAGGACAGTTGTGCGTTGATAAGGCTTTTCGAAAGCGTGGCGTTGCACAGGGACTATATGGCCATTTTCAAAAAGCATATGCCCAAACCTTTGAATATTGTGTAACCGATGTGGATCGGAAAAACACACGTTCGTTAAAAACACACCGTTCTAAAGGGTTTACTGTTATTGGAACGCTAACCTATGGAGGGGCTTTTTGGGATATTGTGCTATGGGAATGGCGTAATTGAACACTCCACTCCGTTTTTTCTCTGTATTTTTATCCCATGGAAAAACAAGAGTCCTCAAGACAAAAAAAAATAGGAACCGTTTTACAGCAAGAAATAGCCACGCTTCTTCAACAGGCAATAAGACAAGTGGGAGGCGCACAGCTCATTCTCTCCGTAACCAAGGTAACGGTAACCTCTGATCTGTCTTTGGCGAAGGTCTATTTAAGTATTTTCCCGTCCCAAAAGGCACAGCCTTATTTTGAAGCATTAAAACAAAACGGAAGTCAGTTGCGACATGACCTTTCGCAACGGATGAAAAATCAACTCCGAAAAATTCCGGAATTGGTGTTTTATTTAGACGATTCACTAGATTATATTGAGGGCATTGAAAATGAATTAGACAAAGGTGAAAATCCGATCAAAAACCCAACACTTCTCAATTCGCGTCAACGAAAATAACCTTGCATGTCCTATTCCTTTAAAATTGCATGGCGTTATTTTTTCTCTAAAAGTCAACAAACTGTTATCAACCGAATTAATGCCTTTGCCTTCATCATGGTGGTTGTGGCAACGGCGGCTTTATTTGTGGTTCTAAGTGCCTTTGATGGGCTAAAGGATTTTGGGCTTTCTTTTACCGAATCGTTTGATCCTGATTACGAAATCGTTCCTGAACAAGGCAAATACTTTCGTTTGTCTCCTGATGATTTGGCTGCACTTCGGCTGTTTCCCGAAATCATGGCTGCTGCGCCAGAAATTGAAGAAAAAGTCTTTTTAACCTATGAAGAAAAAAATCAGGTGGCTTATTTAAAAGCTGTGGATTCCACCTACAGCGCAGTGGTTCCAATTGAAAAAAGCGTCGCCTTAGGACAGTGGATTTCCTTCGACCGTCCTGAAGTGCTTCTCGGATTTGGTATTGCAAGCAGTTTGAGCGTCGGGGTATTTGATTATAATTCTTTCCTCTACCTAACCGTGCCTAAAAAGAAAGTGAATGCGCTTTTGAATCAAAGCCCTTTTATTGCCAAGCCTGCAATGGTAACAGGGCTTTACCAAATAAATGAGGAACTTGACAAAAAATATGTTTTTTCTAATCTTGCCTTTGGGCAAGCGCTATTACAAGTCGATTCAGATCAATACACCTCCCTGGCAATTAAAGCCGCTCCTGAAGTAAATGAAGCCCTTTTGTTAGAAAAAATTCGCCCACTGTTTGCTATGCCCATTCGGTTGGTCTCTAGAGCAAATCAAAATGCTGCCTTACACAAAATGTTGAATGCTGAGCACCTGGCCGTTTATTTCATTTTTACCCTGGTTATGCTTATTGCCCTTTTTAATGTCATCGGCGCCTTGATAATGATGATTTTAGACAAAGCCCCTCAGCTTAAAATTCTTCTTGCTATGGGGGCTACACCACAAGGAATACATCATATTTTTTTCACATTAGGCATGCTTATTTGTGGCTTGGGGGGGGCTATTGGAATGGTGCTGGGCATTCTAATCGTAGGCGCTCAGTCCCTGAATCCTTTTATTTTTGTGCCCGGCACTAGCCTTGCATACCCTGTGGTTTTTGAATTTAAAAATATGCTCTTGGTGCTTGTCACTCTTTTGGTTTTAGGAACAATTAGCACCGCATGGGCTACCCGTGGACTTCAAAAGAAGGTTAGGGATTATGCCATTTCGTAATCCGAATAGGTAGGCAACACTTCATCTAATGCGGCAAATACCTCGGCAGAAGTGTCAGAGGTTACCAATTGTGTACGTAGGGGTTTAAAATTGGGAATGCCTTTAAAATAGTTCGTATAATGCCTACGGGTTTCCAAAACCCCAAGGGTTTCCCCTTTCCAATCTATTGCCATTTGCAAATGGCGTCTTGCCGCATCAACCCGCTCTTTTAGGGACGGCGGTGTAGCGTGCTTCCCTGTTTTCATAAAGTATTTAACTTGATTAAAAAACCAAGGATTGCCAATGCTTGCTCTACCTATCATGGCCCCGTCGAGTCCGTATTGTTCTTTCATTTCAACAGCCCGCTCGGGCGAGGAAACGTCGCCATTCCCAAAAATGGGGATGGTCATTCGGGGGTTGTTTTTTACCTCGGCAATCGGGCGCCAATCGGCATCTCCTTTATACATTTGTACGCGTGTGCGCCCATGTATGGAAAGTGCTGCACAACCTACATCTTGAAGCCGTTCAGCCACCTCTACAATTTTAATGGATTCATGATCCCATCCCAAACGTGTTTTAACCGTTACGGGTAATGCGGTGTGCTTCACCATGGCTTCCGTTAATTTTACCATCAATGGAATGTCTTTAAGTATTCCTGCACCTGCGCCTTTACAGACTACTTTTTTTACAGGACAACCAAAATTTATATCAATAATATCCGGCGCTGAGGCTTCTACTATTTCCACTGACCGCAACATGGCGTCTAAGTCTGCTCCAAAAATTTGAATGCCAACCGGGCGCTCTTTTTCGTAAATATCTAATTTTTGAACGCTTTTGGCAGCATCGCGAATTAAACCCTCGCTTGAAATAAATTCCGTGTAAACAACGTCTGCACCGTGCTCTTTGCACAAAGCGCGAAAAGGCGGATCGCTTACATCTTCCATGGGTGCAAGTAAAAGCGGAAATTCAGGTAATTCTATTGAGCCTATCTTTGGCACTTTTCTGTTTTTGGCAAAAGTACGAAAAGTGGTGGTTTTCCTTACCTCCTTCCTTTTTGTCTATACTTCCTGTTGTTTTTATGTTGTTTTCATTTATCAATACGACATTTAAGTATCTTTGCGCCGTCGACGAGACGATGCCGTATGAAGAACATTCGCAATTTTTGTATTATCGCCCATATTGACCACGGTAAAAGTACTTTGGCTGATCGGCTATTGGACTTTACTGGTTCGGTAACAGAGCGCGAAAAACAAGATCAGTTATTGGACAATATGGACTTAGAGCGTGAACGGGGGATCACCATTAAGTCACACGCCATACAAATGGACTATATGCACAATGGTGAGCCTTATGTTTTAAACCTAATTGATACTCCCGGGCATGTGGATTTTTCCTATGAAGTGTCTCGTTCAATTGCTGCTTGTGAAGGCGCTTTGCTGGTTGTGGATGCTGCACAGAGTATTCAAGCGCAAACCATTTCAAACCTGTATTTGGCCTTAGAAAATGATTTAGAAATTATCCCTGTACTCAATAAAGTGGATTTACCCTCTGCAAGCCCTGAGGAGGTAACCGATGATATTGTTGGCCTATTAGGGTGTAAGCCCGACGAGGTTATCCCGGCTTCTGCAAAAACAGGATTGGGAATTGAGGCCATTTTAACCGCAATTATTGATCGTATTCCCGCGCCCAAAGGTGATGCCAACGCTCCCCTACGGGCCCTTATTTTTGACTCTGTTTACAATCCGTTTCGAGGGGTGGAAACCTATTTCCGAATACTAAACGGTAAAATTAGAAAGGGGCAGCAGATTCAGTTTATGGCCACCAAAAAATCGTATCACGCTGATGAGATAGGCACCCTGAAACTAAATCAGGTCCCTAAAAATGAAATTTTTGCCGGTGATGTAGGCTATTTAATCACGGGTATTAAGGAAGCCAAGGAGGTCAAGGTTGGTGACACCATTACAACTCCTGAAAACCCAACTCAAGAAGCTATTTCTGGTTTTGAAGAAGTAAAACCCATGGTTTTCGCCGGAATTTATCCCGTTGATACTGAAGACTATGAAGAGCTTCGCGCTTCCATGGAAAAGTTACAACTCAACGACGCTTCTTTGGTCTTTTTCCCTGAAAGTTCTGCCGCTTTAGGATTTGGTTTTCGCTGTGGTTTTTTAGGCATGTTGCACCTCGAAATTATTCAGGAGCGCTTGGAACGTGAATTTAATATGACGGTAATTACTACCGTTCCCAACGTTTCTTATCAAGCCTATACAAAAAAACACCCTGAAACCCCCCTCTTGGTAAACAACCCTTCTGACCTTCCTGACCCCTCAACTCTTGAGCGTGTGGAAGAGCCTTTTATAAAAGCGTCCATTATCACAAAATCTGATTTTGTGGGGAACGTAATGTCGCTTTGTATTGAAAAACGGGGCCAGATTACCAATCAAACCTATTTAACCCCTGAGCGTGTTGAGCTGAACTTTGATTTACCGCTTGCGGAAATTGTATTTGATTTTTACGACCGCCTTAAAACCGTTTCTAAAGGATATGCTTCTTTTGACTACTCTCCTATTGGACTTCGAGAATCTAAACTGGTAAAAGTGGATATTTTACTCAATGGGAATCAAGTGGATGCGCTTTCCGCTCTTATTCACGTAGATAACGCCTATACCATTGGTAAGAAAATGTGTGAAAAGCTTCGGGAATTAATCCCCAGACAGCAATTTGATATTCCAATACAAGCCGCAATTGGCGCCAAAATTATTTCGCGTGAAACCATTAAAGCCTTGCGTAAAGATGTTACTGCTAAATGTTATGGGGGTGATATAACACGTAAGCGTAAGCTTTTAGAAAAGCAGAAAAAGGGAAAGAAAAAAATGCGTCAAATAGGTAATGTTGAAATTCCTCAACAAGCTTTTATGGCCGTATTAAAGCTTAACGATTAACTTCGGTTCTTAGCAAATGCCCTGGGTCAAATAGGCTATTGCGTCCCTTTTATTTTTGCCTTATCTTAGAACAAAAGCCATTCAATATGAAGTTCACTTACTATGGTCATGCTTGTTTTCTAATAGAAACCCAAGGAAAAAAACTGCTTTTTGATCCTTTCATTACGGGGAACCCATTAGCTGACACCCTCAATATTATGGACATTAAGGCCGATTATATTTTGATTACCCACGGCCACCAAGACCATGTATTAGACGTAGAGGCAATTGCCAAAAATACAGGGGCGCTTCTCATTTCAAACTACGAAATCATTAGTTGGTTTAGTAGTAAAGGGTTAAGTGGCCACCCCTTAAATCATGGGGGTAAGCATGTCTTTGATTTTGGAACGGTGAAATATGTTTCGGCCATACATTCATCTGTGCTTCCCGACGGAACAAACGGAGGAAATCCCGGGGGTTTTGTGGTGTGGAATACTACCGATTGTTTTTATGTTTCCGGAGATACTGCCTTAACTTATGACATGAAATTAATTCCTGCTTTGTGTCCTCCGCTTAAGGCCGCTGTTTTGCCTATTGGTGACAATTTTACTATGGGAAAAGAAGAGGCGCTTATGGCCTCTGATTTTATTAAATGTCCAACAATTGTTGGTTGCCATTACAATACCTTCCCCCCAATTGCCATTGAGCCTGAAGAGGTGCGACAGTATTTTGCCCAAAACGACAAAACGCTCCTGTTGCCGAAAATAGGAGAATCGTTATCCCTTTAGCCCCATTATCTTAACGTCAAGAAAAATCAAATCGTGCCGAAAAAGAGCGCACGTTAAAACAAAAGTGGATAGTGGTCGGTAATGGGCCTTAATTTTTCTCATTTTCGCTATATTTGAGAAAATGCATTTTTCAATTTAACTTGATTCAAAAGCGTACGCAATGGGTTTCCAACCGTTTAAGACATTTTTGTTTGGCTTTGCTTTTTCTCCTTCCCTTCGAGCGAATGTTTTTGAGGTAATGCGCTTAGCCTCTTTTTTTGAGGCAACGCTTTTGCTTATTCATGTGGGAGAAAAAAACAACACAAAAGAGCAACAGCTTCAAGCCCTAGTAAAAGAATGTCCCAACAGTCCCTCTTCGGTAGAAGTGCACTGGCGTTCGGGCGAGCCCGTGGCTACACTTTTAAAGGCATGTCATGAATTTAACGTTGACTTATTGTTGCTGGGCGCCTTAAAGCGAGAAAATGTAGTAAAATTTTATTTGGGTTCTATTGCCCGAAAATTAACGCGTAAAGCCCCTTGTTCAGTATTGCTTATGTTAAACCCTGCGGTAGAACGTCATCCGTGTAAACATGTGGTGGTTAATGGGTTTGATAGCCCACAAACACGAGAAACTGTTGAAGCCTCTTTTTATGTCAGTCAGTGTTTAGGGGCTGAAAAAATTACCGTTGTAGAGGAAATCAGCGAATCGCTTGTTGCCGTTGCGGTTGATGATGACCGAAGCTTGAGAAAGGCTACCTTAAAAAAAGAACGAATTAATAGAGCAGAAAAAAACAGAGTGCTTGATATTGTTCACTCGTTTGCCCCGGCTCAGCTTGAGGGTGTTAATTGGAGTACCCAAAGTATTTTTGGGCGCAGAGGGTATTCTATTGGCCATTATGCCCGTGTTGTTCGCGCTGATTTATTAATAATGAATGCACAAGAAGAAAGTTCTTTTTTCTCTCGTTTTTTTCCAAAAGATTTGGAGCATATCCTTGCCGAATTACCCACCGATGTATTAATTGTAAATACGAAATCAAATGGGTAAACAAACAGGAGTCGTTTCGTTTTTATCGGCATTACCAAAAAATATTTTTTCAGGATTTGTTGTATCGCTTATAGCCTTGCCATTAGGTTTGGGGTTGGCAATGGCTTCTGAGGCACCGCCGCTGTCGGGTATTATCGCTGCCGTTGCCGGGGGCATTGTTGTTTCCGTTTTAGGGGGCTCTCATGTTACTATCGCGGGGCCTGGTAACGGATTGGTGATTGTACTGTTGGGGGCAATTACGGTGTTGGGCGAGGGAGATCTCTACACGGGTTATCTTTATACAATTGCAGCCATAATATTTTCGGGTGCACTCCTTTTTCTCTTCGGCGTTTTTCGGCTTGGGTCTATGAGCGAGTTTTTTCCCGCCAGCGCTTTACAGGGTATGCTTGCCGCCATCGGAATTGGGATTTTGGCAAAACAATTTCACGTGATGTTAGGCATTTTGACCGTAAAAGGGAATACTGTTGAGCAACTTTTTTCTATTCCTGATTCTTTTCTAACGTTCCTCGCGATTCATCCTTTTTCTGGGCTTCTTGGTTTTTTTGGTTTTGTTTTTTTATTCCTTTATAACCGAATACGAAACCCTTATTTTCATTTGATTCCTGCACCTATGTGGGTGGTGATGGTTTCTATTGGAATTGGATATTATTATACACTGGCCTTAGGAAGACCAATACCTATTGATGCGGAATTATTAATTAAAATTCCCGATCAGCTTTTTTCGGCTCTTCCCCAACCCTTATTTGATAAAATAGGGGAATGGGACTTTATCGGCGTTGTTGTCTCCATTACCCTAATTGCGAGTATAGAGTCTTTATTAAGCATAAAAGCCGTCGATAAGTTAGACCCTAAAAAAAGACGTTCAAATGTGAATAAAGATTTACGTGCCTTAGGTATTGCTAGTATCATTAGTGGTTTTTTAGGAGGCTTAAACGTAGTCACCGTTATTGCCCGGAGTTCTGTAAATGTTAATAATGGAGGGAGCAACCGGTCGGCAAATTTTTTCCACGCTGTTTTTTTGGTCTTGTTTGTGGTGCTCTTGGGCGACCAAATTCAACGGATTCCCCTTACGGTTTTGGCCGCCATATTGGTTTTCACGGGCTACCGATTAGCCTCACCCGACAATCTGATCAGAATTTATAAAATTGGTCCTGAGCAAGCGCTTATTTATGTCGTAACCCTAGTTACCACCCTGCTCACTAATTTAATCACAGGAATTGGTGTCGGTGTTCTCTTTACGTTTATTATCCATTTGTTCCTCAGTAAAAGCGTGCTTTTGTTTTCGTTAAATATTTTCAAGCCCAATGTGTTAATGTATTTAGAAGAACAGAGTGGAAATTATTACGTAAGTGTAAAAAACTTTTGCAGTTTTTTAAATTTTTTCCGTCTCAAGAAAAAACTTGATCAAATTCCAGAATCACAACATGCCATTGTTGATTTCTCGCTTTGTGACTTTGTTGACCACACTGTTATGGAAGGGCTGTTTGATTATCAAAGGGCCTTTGAACGTAAAAAGGGGTTGTTTGAAATCATTGGTCTTGATATCCATGCAGCAGAAACACAACATCCTTTTTCGGTTCGGAAAAGCCTTCCTATACAAACCCTGGTTGGATTTAAAAACAGCTTAACCAATCGACAAAAAAACCTTGCCGACTTTGCTCAGCAAATTGGCTGGTCCTATAGTCCTGAGCTTTTGAGTGCGCCCAAAACACTTTCTTCTTTTTTGTTTTTTGAAACAAAAATTAGCAATTACTGCCTCAACTCCTTAGTTCATCCCGATCAAACCTTTCAGCTTTTTGATTTGTCTTTTTCCGAAGGGGCCTTTATCGCGAAAGAAGACCTAAAAGCCACCTTTTTGCTTTTTGATAGTCCAAAACCGCTCCCAGTTTTCGTTTTAGACAAAGAAGATTTTAAAACCGCTATGTATCAATGGGCGGGATTTGATGACATCAATTTTAAAAAACACCCTGATTTTTCTCGGCGTTTTCATTTAAGTGGAAATGATGAACGTGAAATTCTGAAAGTGTTTACGCCTGATCTCATTTATTTTTTCGAAAGCCACCCTATTTTTCATATTGAATCCAATGGAACCCGATTGATGGTTAAGGGAAAGGATCGCTTGTCTGGCCTTCAGGAAATAAAGATCATGCTCACTTTTGCCCAAGACCTAAGTGCCCTGCTTGAAAAAGAATAGGGCTTTCTGTTTTCCTCAACTGAAATTTGTAATTTGTAAAGAAAATGGTCGAGCTTAGATCTAAATGCGTATTATTAATATCTCTTATTTCCTCTACTTTGATAGGACAAAATACAATCGGAACCGTGGAACCCTTAGACCCACAATTTGCTCAATTTGTAGCTGCTGACGCCGCTATTGAAGTGCTTGCTTCCGGCTTTCGTTGGGCAGAAGGTCCTGTTTGGGTTTCTGAACTTAATGGGGTGTTGTTTTCTGATGTGCCCGAAAACAAAGTGTATCTCTGGACCGAGGAAAAAGGGCTTCGCTTGTTTTTATCGCCCAGCGGAATGACAGAACATGCGCCACACAGTACAAACGAAGGGGCAAATGGCCTTACTTTAGACAACGAAGGGCGCTTGTTGTTGTGTCAACACGGCGACCGAAGAATTGCGCGGTTGTCCAGCCCTTTTTTTGAACCTCCTCAATATGAAACGGTTGTAGCGTATACGGATGGAGCGCGTTTTAACAGTCCTAATGATATTACTGTCTTGTCGAATGGTGACCTTCTTTTTACAGATCCTCCCTACGGATTGAAACAACAGGACAAAGATCCCTTAAAAGAATTGCCTTATAACGGCATATTTCATTGGTCAAAAAATAACGGCATTACCCTATTGTCAAAATCCTTGACCCGCCCTAATGGAATTGCGGTTTCAAAAGACGAAAAAACCCTTTATGTTGCCAATTCTGATGCTCAAAAGTCCTACATCGTTGCTTTTGATTGGAACGGAAAAGAGGCGTCAAACGAGCGAATATTTTTTGATACAAAACAAATAAACCGTCCGGGGCCCGGTTTGTTTGACGGTTTAAGAGTACATTCCTCAGGAACCCTATTTGCCACGGGGCCTGGAGGGGTATTGGTAATCTCTTCCGATGGCCGGCATTTAGGAACTCTTAGGCCTGGCAAAGCTACCGCCAACTGTGGTTTTGATGAAAATGAAGAGTATTTGTACCTCACCTCTACTAATGTTTTAGCAAGAATCCAAATACTCAAGCCATGAAACTTTATGCAATAGAGGCGGGAAATTTTAAGCTTGATGGCGGGGCTATGTTTGGGGTTGTCCCAAAGGTGCTTTGGCAAAAAACAAATCCCGCTGACGCACAAAACCGAATTGATATGGCTTCACGCCTGTTGCTTGTAGAAGAGGGCAAGCGGTTAATCTTGATCGATACGGGTATGGGAAACAAACAAGGGGATACGTTTTTTGGTCATTATGGATTATGGGGGCCTCATTATTTAGACCTTTCGCTCCAAAACGCGGGCTTTCATCGAGATGATATTACAGATGTTTTTTTTACTCATCTTCATTTTGATCATTGTGGTGGTGCGATTGTTCGTAGGCCTGATGGTCTTTTGGTTCCTGCTTTTAAAAACGCTACCTATTGGGTTCACGAAAACCATTGGGAATGGGCAACGAAGCCAAACGATCGTGAAAAAGCCTCTTTTTTACCGGAAAACATACTGCCCATTCAAGAAAGCGGTCAATTACAGTTTGTCAAAGGCGCTGGCGCTCGGATTGATGATGCTCCTTTTCCTTTTTCAATCTTATTGATTGATGGCCATACGGAAAAACAAATGTTGCCTCTTTTTCATTATCACGGCCAGCACATTCTTTATGCAGCGGACTTGGTTCCTACAGTGGGCCACCTACCCATTCCCTATGTAATGGGATATGACACACGTCCACTGTTAACCCTAAAAGAAAAAAAATCGATTTTACACGAGGCTGAAGAAAAAAACATCTTCTTGTTTTTAGAGCACGACCCGTATCATGAACTTGTGGCTTTGTGTCAAACAGAAAAAGGGGTGCGAATGGAGTCTCACACTACGCTTGTTTCTTGTTTTGATTCTTAGTGTAAAGTGTATCTTTGTTTTTGTAAACTAACCCTTTTGATATGAAGACTGTTTTTTCTTTCCTTTTTTCTTTATTACTGTTGTCCGCTAATTCTCAATATTGGCAACAAGCTGTAGATTATTCTATGGAAGTTGATCTTGACGTTGAAACTGCAAATTATTCAGGTACTCAAACCCTGCGCTATACGAACAATTCACCCGAAACGCTTCACAAGGTGTTTTATCACCTTTATTTCAATGCATTTCAGCCCGGAAGCGAAATGGCCATTCGATTAAAAAATGCGGCAGATAAAAACCGTCGATTTGATATTGATCTCGATTCGCTAACGCTAAACCAACAAGGGTTTTTAAATGTAACAGGGCTAACTCAAAATGGGGTGCCTGTGAAAACCGTTTTTTCCGAAACCATTTTAGAGGTAGAGTTAAACGAACCTATAGGCCCTGGCCAACAAGCCACTTTTGCTTTGCGTTTTGATGGGCATGTGCCAGATGTCATTCGTAGAGCGGGTAAAAACTCGAGTGAAGGTGTCGCTTTTTCAATGGCTCAATGGTACCCAAAAATGGCTGAATACGATATTGAAGGGTGGAATACAGACCCTTATACAGGACGAGAATTTCATGGGGTTTGGGGTGATTTTGATGTGAAAATTTCTATTGATAAAGACTATACTATTGCGGCAAGTGGATACTTACAAAATGCCGAAGATATTGGAAAAGGGTATTCGTTAAGAGAAAAACCAAAAGCAAAACGAGGAAAAGTGACGTGGCATTTTGTGGCTCCGCAAGTACATGATTTTACTTGGGCTGCTGATGACAATTATGTGCACGATACCTATCCTGGGCCCAATGGGGTAACCTTACATTTCTTTTATAAAAACAACCCTGAAATTGTTGAGAATTGGAAAAAACTTCAACCAGATACCGCTGCGCTAATGGCCTATTACAATGAGAAGATAGGCGACTATCCTTACAAACAATACAGCGTTGTGCAAGGGGGTGATGGCGGAATGGAATATGCTATGCTAACATTAATAACGGGGGGGCGTAATTACGGTTCTTTGTTTGGCGTAACCGCACATGAATTGGCCCACTCGTGGTTTCAACACGTATTGGCCACCAACGAAACAAAACACGAATGGATGGACGAAGGGTTTACCTCTTTTATTTCCTCTTTAGCCTCAAATGAAGTGTTAAAACAAAACCGGGATTTTCCGCTAGAAGGCTCGTATAGGGGGTATTATAATTTGGCTGCCTCGGGGGTCGAAATGCCACAAAGTACGAATGCAAACCGTTATGCTCACAACTATGCCTATGAAAGTACTGCCTACAACAAAGGGGCCGTATTTTTAGGGCAGTTAGGATATCTTGTGGGCAACGATGTGCTTTTTGATATTTTACGCACCTATTATGCTGAATGGAAATTTAAACACCCTCAGCCAAATGATTTGCGTCGTATTGCAGAGCGCATATCAGGCCTTCAGCTACAGTGGTACTTAACGGATTGGACACAAACAACCAACAAAGTAGATTATGGTATTACTTCTGTTGAAGGGGGTGCTGATACGACGGTTGTCTCGCTTAAAAGAAAAGAGCTAATGCCCATGCCTTTAGAGATACTCGTGGTATACAAAGACGGATCCTCTGAGCTTCATTATATTCCTATTGGTTTGATGCGGGGCGAAAAAACAAACCCTTATTCTATTGAGTGGACGGTCCATAAAGATTGGGTTTGGGGCAATCCTATGTATTCTTTAGTTTTAAATTTTCCTAAAGATCAAATTGAAACGATTATCATTGATCCAAGTAATTTAATGGCCGATGTAGATAAAAGCGACAATTATTTTACCGCATCAAAAGATGAGTAACGGGTGCAACGGTTAAAGAGCAAAAAAGAAATTGATTCGCTTTTTGAATCGGGTTTTATAAAAAAAAGCGGTGGCCTTTTGCTGCGTTATTATGTTGACGATAGGCACAAGGACTGTTGTATTGGTGTGGCTGTTTCAAAATCCAAATTTCGTAGGGCTGTAGATCGGAACAGAATTAAAAGACAGCTCCGTGCTGCGTTAAGCAAATTGAATGAAGACGCTTTATTTTTAGGAAATGGGATGTTAATTTATACGGGCGAATCTCTTCCACAATTTGAAAAGCTTGTTGAAGACTGCGGTGCGGTTTTTAAAAAGGTTCGCTATAAAGAAGGAGAGTAGATCATCTCTTGATGTGGTATTCCGTCTTCTAAATACCGCTTCCCTGTTGCTCTGAATTTTAAATTTGAATAAAAACGTTCCAGATGGGATTGTGCCGAAATTTTAATGGGGTAAGCGGGGTATTGTTTTTGGCATAGTTCAATCGCTTGTTCCATGACCAAATAGCCATAATTTTTTTTTCTGTGGCGCTCACTAACTAGCACTCTTCCAATTGCGGTGTGTTCCGGGTAAATTGTGCCGGGTGATAACACGCGAGCATAGCCCACGATTTCTTGATCTTCTGTGCCGATGATATGGTGTGCTTCTTTGTCCTTTTGGTCCAAGTCTTGATAAATGCATTGTTGTTCAACCACAAAAATTTCTGATCTAAGAACGAGTATATCATATAACTCCTCTGTGTTTAACTCAGTAAATTTTTTGATAACAAACTGCATTAAGTGCAGGGAATCTTGTTAATTCTTGTTTGGTGTCTTCCCCCTTCAAAAGGCGTGTTCAAAAAGGTTTCTACCATTTTAAGCGCTTGGGGTAAGGAGATAAACCTTGCCGGAAGACTTAAAATATTTGCATCGTTGTGCTCTCTTGCCAAACGAACTATTTCTTCGTTCCAACACAAGGCGGCTCTTATTTTTTGGTGTTTGTTTGCCGTCATTGCCGCACCATTGCCGCTACCACAAATAATAATACCCCGGGTCGCGTTTCCTTCTGTAACGTCTTTAGCAACGGGGTGAATAAAATCAGCATAGTCCACGCTTGCTGTTGAATCCGTTCCGTAGTTGTGTACTGTATGCCCTTCTTTCTTTAAAAAAGCAACAATTTCTTTTTTGTATTCTGGTCCCGCATGATCATTACCGATACTAATAGTCATTGTGTTGTTTTTTGTAAAAGTACATATTCTTGTTGTTGTGTAAAACTTGTTTATTGCTATAGTAATAAAATGTGGATAAGAAATATAAAAAAGCCTTGCTTATTATGTGCCTTGTTTTGCTTGTCTTTTTTTCAATAAAAAGATTCTTTTTTTCCTCTTTCTTTTATCTTTTTTATTGACATGACTTTTCGGGAAATGAACCGTTTTTCTTTGGTTATTTCAATCTATTTTATAAACAGAATTGGTTATGAACCCCCTTTAATTACTTCTTTAAACAACTAACAATCAATCGGTTTTGTTGTTTATAAAACCAGAGTAGATAGTAATAAAAGAGAGGAAAAATAGATTCCAATGTTTTTTAAAAAAACTTATTCGTACTGTTAACACACTATACTAATCACCACTTATTTTAAAATTCAAAAAAAGAAAAATAATATGGTGTATATAATGTGAAGAAGCAAGCAATTGGATTGTTGTACCTTTGTTTGGTTATCAGATACTATGTCAAAAAACAAAAAGGAGCAAAAAAGAATAGAAGAAAAAATTCTCGCTTACTTTAAATCCAAACCTAAAGCAATAGTTAACTATAAACAAATCGCTGCGGCTCTAGAAATTAAAGACACCAAAGGAAGAAATTTAGTTATAAAAACATTGGGTCTTCTTCATAAACAAAATAAAATTGGACAACAAAACAAGGGGCAATACCATTATTTAAAATCTTCTTCTAAAACCTTTGAAACCATCCTAACGATATTACCAACAGGAAAAGGGAAAATTATTTTAGAAGGGCATGAAGAAGAAATTCTAATTCCTAAAAAAAACCTAAACAAAGCGTTACACGGAGATCGTGTTGAGGTCCGTTTAGAACGCTCAAAAAATAGTCTTTTCGGTGATGTTGAAAGAATTATAGAAAGGAGCCAACGAGAATATGTGGGTATCCTTGAAAAACAAAAAGAATTTGGTTTTGTTATCTGCAAAAGCAGCACCTCCTATACCGATTTTTTTATAGACAAAAAGGAGATACAAAACTATACGAACGGCGACAAGGTGGTGGTGGTCTTCAACGGATGGAAACCCTTTAATGATAGTCCTGACGGGAAGATAATAAAGTCACTGGGGGTACCAGGAACATCAGAAACCGAAATACATGCCATTCTACACGAATATGGTCTCCCTTATACTTTCCCTGAGGAAGTAGAAAAAGCAGCAGAAAATTTACCAACACGTATTGAGGATAGTGAAATTAAAAAAAGAAAAGATTGCCGTCAAAAGCTGACCTTCACCATAGACCCTATAACAGCAAAAGATTTTGACGACGCCCTCTCTTTTGAACAACTGGGTGAAGATCTCTTTGAAGTAGGAATTCATATCGCCGATGTCTCTCATTACGTAACGCCCAACTCTATACTTGACCAAGAAGCTTATGATAGGGCAACGTCTGTTTACCTTGTTGATCGTGTTGTCCCTATGCTTCCGGAAACCCTTTCTAACGGGCTGTGTTCTTTACGCCCGAACGAAGATAAATTGACTTTTTCCGCTCTTTTTCAACTTAATGCGAAAGGAGAAATTATAAAAGAATGGTTTGGCAGAACCGCAATTCATTCCGATTACCGGTTTTCTTATGAAGAAGTTCAGTATGTATTAGACCAGAACACGACATCTATTGATGCTTCCGTTTCTCTTACCGCTAAAACGTATACAATAACCGAAACAGTAAAACAAGCGATTGACACCCTCAACCAAATCGCAAGAAAACTGAGGAAAAAGAGAATGTCACATGGCGCTATTTCTTTTGATCGCCAAGAAGTGGCATTTCAACTGAATAAAGATCAAAAACCGGATGCGGTTTTCTTTAAAAGCGCAAAAGACTCAAACAAGCTCATAGAAGAGTTTATGTTATTGGCCAATAAAAGAGTGGCGACCCTATTTAAGGAAAACAAAAGGGCTTTTGTATATAGGGTCCACGACGAGCCCGACACACAGAAGCTTTTTAGTTTGAAAAAAATTGTTTCGGGTTTTGGGTACAGCTTTAATCCAAAGGGCAAAAACGTACACAATGAAATTAACACGCTTCTTACAAATATTCAGGGCAAAAGTGAACAAAATTTAATTGATACCCTTGCGTTACGAAGCATGTCAAAAGCAGAATACAGCACACACAATATTGGGCATTACGGACTCGCTTTTGATTTTTATACTCATTTTACTTCTCCCATCAGGAGGTATCCGGACGTTTTAGTTCATCGCTTATTAGAAAGCTATATTCACAACCAAGAGGGCCAAAGCGAATCAGCGCTTGAAGAGGCCTGTATGCATTCCTCCCAAAGAGAACAAGTGGCCACAAGAGCCGAACGAGATTCCATAAAATTCATGCAGATGGTTTTTATGGAGGACAAAGTCGGGCAGCATTTTGACGGAATTATATCAGGAGTTACTGACCGCGGCCTTTACGTTGAGATTATTGAAAATAAATGCGAAGGGATGATTCGCACCATTGATCTTTCCGACGACTATTATGTGTATGATATCGACCATCACGCATATGTAGGACAACGGACACAAAAAGTATATCAACTGGGCGACCCGATTAAAATAAAAGTGAAAAAGGTAAATGTGGTAAAACGGTTTCTTGATTTTGTCCCCGTTGATTAATTTTGTTTGAGTTATGTTGAAAAAACAGCTTTCCGTTTTCTTCCTTTTAATTCTACAGGGGGCCTTAGCACAAGACCCAGACAGAAGGACACTTACCACAGGGCCTTTTGAAGGAATCAAAGTATATTCAAAAATAGAACTAAACTTAATCCCTTCAGAAAGTAACAAGGCTATTGTTACGGGAGAAAATAAAGATGCAGTAATTTTATCGATGAAAAATCAAGAGCTGCGGATAAAACTGGAATCCGAAAACATACTAAACCCCGGGAAAACAAAAATAGACCTGTATTTTTCAAGAACCCTAAAGCGAATCGAAGCCCATCAGGGCGCACGCATTTCTTCTTTACAAACCTTTCGCCAAACAAAAGCCACCCTTATTGCAAAAACCAACAGTCAAATCGAGCTAAGTTTTGAAACCGATCACTTGGATTTGTATTCTTCATTTGGTGGCCGGATAGTATTAAAAGGGGCAACAAACACTCTTTTTCTCAAAGGAACAACAGGAGCAAGCTGTGAGTTAGAAGAATTGGTTTTGCCTCAAGCAAAGATCAACCTTATCGCAGGAGGCTACGCCTATGTAGCTCCAGAAAAAAAAATAGAAGCCCTTGTTTTGGGCGCTAGTGTGTTGCGTGTATATAGCAATCCCGAGAAAAAAACAACACAAAAAAGCTTAGGAGGAAAAATCTATTTTGAAAAAAAATAGAGGCATCGAGCGGATTCGAACCGCTGTACAAGCTTTTGCAGAGCTCTGCCTAGCCACTCGGCCACGATGCCATGCGGCAAAAATACGACTTTAATCCAAATCTAAAGCAGATCTTTTTAGCACTCTTTTTACAGCCACCTCTTCCACATTGCCACCTATAGGCGGGTTGCGTTTTGAAACCATTACGGTGGCTTTTTTTACCGAGGCGTGTTCTTTCATAACGCGCAATAAAATGCGCTCTGCCACGTGTTCTAAAAGCTTAGAGCGGATTTTCATTTCCTCTTTTACAATGTTATGCAAAGCCACATAATCAACCGTGTCTAAAAGACGATCGCTTTTTGAACAACGCTCTAGGTCGGCTGCGACAGTAAGGTTAACAATATAATCACTACCGATTTTTTCCTCTTCATCCATACACCCATGATAGGCGTATAGGCGTATATTTTTTAAAAAGATCTTTCCCATAATTACCGACAAAGATAATCACTGTTTTCTTCTTTCGGTTCATCATTCCCAATGCGTATCTTTGCAAAAATTAAAAAGAGCATGGAGCGCCCTCTGCATTTTATTGAGCACCTTATTGAAGAAGAGCTAAAAGAAGGTTTTTCTTCTAAACAATTGCGTTTTCGTTTTCCCCCTGAGCCGAACGGATACCTCCACATTGGACACGTAAAGGCGATCTGCATTAACTTCAACCTTGGGCAACGGTATAATGCTCCCGTCAACTTGCGTTTTGACGATACAAACCCGGCAAAGGAAGAGCAACAATATGTCGATGCAATAAAAGAAAACATTACTTGGCTGGGCTATCAATGGGAAAACGAATGCTATGCCTCGGATTATTTTGAACAGCTCTACAATTGGGCTCATTTATTGATCGATAAAGGCCTTGCTTATATTGATTCCCAATCATCAGACGTCATGGCCAGTCAAAAAGGAACGCCGACAACCCCTGGGGTTCACAGCCCCTTTAGAGACCGGCCAACATCAGAAAATAAAAGACTATTTACAGAAATGCGCGAGGGAAAACATCCCGAAGGAGCTCATGTGTTGCGTGCCAAAATCGACATGGCCTCACCCAATATGTTGCTTCGTGACCCGGTGATGTACAGAATCCTATACAAAACTCACCATCGAACGGGCGATAATTGGTGCATCTACCCCCTATATGATTGGACACACGGCCAATCCGATTTTTTAGAACACATTTCTCATTCCCTTTGTTCGTTAGAATTTAAACCTCACCGCGACCTATACGATTGGTTTTTAGACGCACTAAGCCCCCTAGAGACTCTTCGTCCAAAACAACGTGAATTCGCACGAATGAACCTTTCGTATACCGTTACGAGTAAAAGAAAATTAATGGAACTTATCCAGGGAGGACATGTAAATGGTTGGGACGACCCAAGATTGCCCACCATTGCAGGCCTTCGCCGAAGAGGATATACCCCAAAAGCGTTGCGCACTTTTGTAGAAACAGCAGGAGTTGCAAAAAGAGACAACGTGATAGACCTAACATTACTAGAACATTGTGTCCGTGAAGATTTAAATTTTTCTGCACCTCGCGTGATGGCAGTCTTAGACCCCGTTAAACTAACCCTTACAAATTATCCTGAGGGCCATACAGAGACCTTAGAGGGCGAAATCAACCCCGAACAACCCGATCTTGGAAACCGTACCCTTCCCTTCTCTAAACACCTTTATATCGAAAGAGAGGATTTTAAAGAAGAGGCCAACCGCAAATTTTTTAGATTGTCCATAGGGAAAGAAGTACGCTTAAAGAACGCCTATATTATCAAAGCCGTATCTGTGATAAAAAACGAACAGGGTGATATAACAGAAATTTTGTGCACTTATGATCCAGAAAGTAAAAGCGGTAGCGGTACAGAGGCGAGCATGAGAAAAGTAAAAGGAACACTCCATTGGGTTACCCAAAAAGAGGCGCTGCCCATTCAGGTGCGCTTATACGATAGGTTATTTCAGGAGGAAGCGCCCGATCAAGATAAAGAGGTAAACTTTAAATCGTTTCTTAACCCCAATTCACTACAGACAATACATGCGTTTGCTGAACCAAGTGTAAAAACAGCAACCCCAGGCGATCGCTTTCAATTTCAGCGAATGGGCTATTTTGCATTGGACCCCGACTCCTCTTCAGAAAAGTTAATTTTTAATAAAACGGTTGGGCTCAGAGACACATGGGCTAAACAAAACCCTTAATTCGTATTTTTCCGCTTCGGATCTTTTTTATCACCCGTAAGGCCCATTTTTTGATTATGGGCTTTCATGGCTTCACCAATTTGATTACTTGCTGTAAAAGAAGCAACCATATTGTTTAGCATGTCACTCCCCGCTTGAGGAGAGTTGGGTAATAAGATTAAATTGCTGTTTGTCGCCTCGCCTATGGATTGTAAGGTGTCATAATGTTGTGTGACCACAATCAGCGCAGAGGCCTCTTGAGAATTGATCCCCACGTTATTAAGCACATCTACAGAATCTTCAAGACCCCGTGCAATTTCCCGTCTTTGATCTGCAATACCTTGTCCTTGTAAACGTTTGCTTTCCGCCTCGGCCTTGGCCTTTTCAACAATAAAAATACGTTCAGCATCTCCGTCATATTGTGCAGCGACTTTTTTTCGTTCAGCCGCATTAATTCGGTTCATGGCTGCTTTAACTTCTGCATCAGGATCAATATCGGTAACCAATGCCTTAATAATGTCATATCCGTAATTTATCATTGCATCATTTAATTCTCCCTTAACGGCGTTAGCGATATCGTCCTTTTTTTCAAACACATCGTCTAATTTCATTTTAGGAACAACGGCCCGAACAACGTCAAAAACGTAGGAAGTAATCTGATCTTGAGGATAATCGAGCTTATAGAACGCATCATAAACCTTTTCTTGAACCACTTTATATTGGACAGAAACTTTTAGCTTAACAAATACGTCGTCTTTTGTTTTTGTCTCAACAATAACATCCAATTGAAGAATACGCAAACTGATACGTCCTGCAATTTTATCGATCAATGGAATTTTTAAGTGTAAGCCGGATTGCCTTATGGCAATAAACTTTCCAAACCGTTCAACGATTGCAGCGGTTTGTTGTTTTACAACAAATAACCCGGAAAGGAGTAAAAAAATAGCGAGTCCAAACAAGATATAGGGAAGCATGCTCATGATTTTTGTTTTAGGTTGATATAAGTAATTGCGTTTTCAATTCTCCTTAAAGATACCGAATTTCCTAAGACTGTAATAATAGCAAATAAATCAGGCCCCGAAAGCTTACCTACCAATGCAATCCGCAGGGATTGCATCACGACGCCTACTCCCAAAGACTGCTTTGTTGCCCACTCCAAAAGGACTTCTTTTAAGGCCTCTGCAGGCACACCCGACGCGATGACTTTTTGTGCCTCCTCTAAAACTAAAAGGGGGTTTTTGAGGAGTATTTTCTCTAGTGCTTTATCATCAAAAGGGTAAGGAGAAATGAACAGGCGCACTTCTTCGTAAACGTCATCAAGGGTATACAACCGCTCTTTGATTAGGGCGACAATCATTAATTGTTGTGCAGAAGTAAAATCCTTTAATGCCGTTTGAAATTCGTCAAATTGAAGGAGGTCTTCCGAGCTCTTTTTTTGAAGATGTTGATGATTGATCCAGCGGGCTTTTTCATAGTCAAAACGCGCGCCCCCTTTTTGTACTCCTGAAACGGAAAAGCGCTTTTCCAACTCAGCAAGACTAAACAATTCATCCTCTGTGCCGCTGTTCCAGCCTAAAAGAGCCAAATAATTCACCATACTTTCGGGTAAAAATCCTTTTTCTTTATACCCAATGCTTTCCTTCCATTGTAACGGAAAAACAGGAAAGCCTTCTTTTTCTCCGTCACGTTTGGACAATTTTCCTTTTCCGCTGGGCTTTAAAATTAAAGGGAGGTGCATAAACTTGGGAGACTGCCACTGAAAAGCGTCATATAACAGCTGGTGATGAGGCAAAGAAGGGAGCCATTCTTCCCCGCGAATCACACAGCTTATTTGCATTAAATGATCGTCTACTACATTTGCAAAATGATAGGTAGGCATGCCGTCACTTTTCATTAAGACCTTATCGTCTAACTCTTCCGTTGCTACAGCAACGGTTCCTCTTACCTCATCAAAAACAGAAACCATGGCCCCAGGGTCTACCTTTAATCGAATGACATAATCCCCTTTTTTTCTCTCCTCTATTTCCTCATTGCTCAAGGTCAGGCCATTAACAAACTGTAACCGGTTGTGTGCACCATAACGAAAAGCGTGTCCTTTTTGTTCCGCCTCAGTTCTCGCAGTTGATAATTCTTCGGTAGAATCAAAAGCGTAATACGCCTTTTCATTTTCAAGTAAAACACGAATGTATTCAAGATAGATGGATTTTCTCTCGCTTTGACGATAGGGACCAAATTCACCCCCATTGTACGGGCCTTCATCAGGAACCATACCGCACCATTCAAGCGCCTCTTGAATGTAGCGTTCGCTTCCCTCAACATACCGATTTTGATCGGTATCCTCTACCCGTAGAATAAATACTCCGTAGTGCTTACGCGCATAGAGGTAATTGAACAAAGCCGTTCGTAAACCTCCAATATGTAAGGGCCCAGTGGGGCTAGGTGCAAATCGTACGCGCTCCATCTTTTTTTGGGCAAAGATAAGGGCTTCTGGCCGATTCAAGATAAAACAGCATTCAAAACCGTTATATTTGCAAAAAAAAGAAAACCATTATAACGTTTCAGGATTTACCGAATAGCATGGAGCCTACTAGACTAATTGCCACACTTCAGGATTTCATTCTTGAAAAAGGCTTTCAACACAAACGACTTCAATTTAATTTTGTTTCGAAAGAAACCCTTTTGGAAATGAATCAAACCTATTTAAATCACGACACCCATACCGACATTATCACTTTTGATTATTCAACAGGAAATCGACTGGAAGCCGAGTTTTACATTTCCTTATGGGCCATACAAGAGTCGGCCAAAGAAACAGGCGAAAGTGTTGAAAATGAACTACTTAGGGTCATTTCCCACGGGCCGTTACATTGTATGGGCTGGGAAGACAAAACGGAAACGCAAAAAGATAAAATGCGGTTAGAAGAAAATGCATTTATTAATATGTTCCACGTGAAACACAACCCCCATGTTTGAATCAAAATACGATGTAATAGTAGTTGGGGCCGGACACGCAGGTTGTGAAGCCGCCGCCGCGGCCGCCAATATGGGTTCTAAAACGCTATTGGTCACAATGAATTTACAAAATGTCGCTCAAATGTCATGCAACCCGGCCATGGGGGGCATTGCCAAGGGACAAATTGTTCGAGAGATTGATGCTTTGGGCGGATACAGCGGGATCGTTTCGGATCGATCAGCCATACAATTTAAAATGCTGAACAAGTCAAAAGGCCCTGCCATGTGGAGCCCAAGGGTACAATCAGACAGGAGCTTGTTTACGCTTGAATGGCGTCAACTGTTAGAAGAAACACCAAATCTTGATTTTTATCAAGAAATGATTGTTGATGTTCTTGTTGAAAAGCAAACCATAGTAGGTGTTGTTACTTCACTTGGTTTAAAAATCTACAGCCATACGGTTATCTTAACAAATGGCACTTTTCTAAACGGCTTGATTCATATAGGCGAAAAGAATTTTGGAGGAGGTAGGGCCGGAGAAAAAGCCGCCACAGGCCTTACACAAGCCCTGTTGGACCATGGTTTCCAATCTGGGCGTATGAAAACAGGAACGCCCCCACGGGTAGACGGCCGTTCTTTAGATTATTCAAAAATGGAAGAACAGCCTGGAGACAAACAACCCGCAAAATTTTCCTACTCTTCGCTTACGGTCCCTTTGACAAAACAACGAAGTTGTCACATTACCCATACAAGCGAAGATGTACACGACATCCTACGCTCAGGCTTTGATCGCTCACCCATGTTTAATGGAGCGATTCAAAGTACAGGGCCAAGGTATTGCCCGTCTATAGAAGACAAAATCAACCGTTTTAGCGATAAATCGCAGCATCAAATATTTGTAGAACCGGAGGGATGGAATACGGTTGAAGTCTATGTAAACGGATTTTCTACTTCACTTCCTGACGACATCCAATACCACGCGCTTAAAAAGGTCCGTGGATTTGAAAAGGTTAAGTTTTTCCGACCCGGATACGCGATCGAGTACGATTATTTTCCACCCACTCAATTGTACCATAGTTTAGAAACCAAACCCATTTCAAATTTGTTTTTTGCCGGCCAAATTAACGGCACAACAGGCTATGAAGAGGCAGCAGCGCAAGGTATTATGGCGGGAATTAACGCGCATTTAAAATGTAATGAGAAGGATCCTTTTGTGTTAGGAAGAGAGGAAGCTTATATTGGGGTATTAATTGACGACCTTATTTTAAAAGGCACAAAAGAACCCTATAGAATGTTTACTTCAAGGGCAGAATACCGCACGCTATTACGACAAGACAATGCCGACGAGCGCTTAACTCCCGTTTCACACGCCTTGGGTTTAGCAAAAGAAGAGCGGCTGCGGCAAGTTGAAAATAAAAATCAAAAACGAACAGCTTTGGTCCAGTTTTTACATAAAACCAGTTATGGTTTAGAGCAAACTAACGAGCTGTTGCTGGCGAAAAATCAAGAACCGGTAAAGCAAACCGATAAATTCTCAAAACTTTTAGCTCGCCCCAGCATAGATCGATCGGATATTCTTATACAGAATGAAATACAACAGTTTTTAACAACCCACAGCATTACGGATGAGGTTTTTGAACAAGCCGAAATTGAAATCAAGTATGCAGGATATATCGATAAAGAAAGAAAAAACGCAGACAAGCTAAAACGCTTAGAAAACATCAAAATCCCCAAAGGCTTTAATTTCGATGTTTTAGCCTCTCTTTCTTATGAAGCAAAGGAAAAGTTAAATCAACTGCGCCCTGCCACGTTAGCGCAAGCGTCTCGAATAAGCGGAATTAATCCAAGCGACATTAGCGTATTGTTAGTGGCCATGGGGCGTTAAAGGAATTGTTTCACGTGGAACCCTATGAAAGAAAAAACATTTGTTTTTAAGGCAAAAGATCATTTGGTCTCTAAGGAAGAGTTTTCAATATATTGGGACGGTCTTACAGAAATAGCCCATACAGATTTTTCTTCTTCAAAGCCCATTGATGCTTATTACAGTTCAAAAGAATACGCCTCTCATAAAGCAGACGCAAATTCTTTATTAGATCAACTTTATAAGACGGTTCAATACCTAATGCTCTTCTTAAAATGGAAAATCATCCGCCCCTACCACCAATCGGGCTCCCTTTTAGACATAGGTGCGGGTACAGGTACCTTTGCAAAGTTTTTAAAAAGAAAAGGATTTGACGTGGAAATAGTCGAACCAAATTCCACAGCGATACAGCCTTACGAAAACCTTCTAACTCACTATAAATCAATAGGTAAAGTTCCAAAAACAAACACTTTTACCCTTATAACCCTTTGGCACGTATTAGAGCACCTTCCCGAACTGGATTCTGTTTTTACATCCTTTGCCACCCACTTAAAACCCTTTGGAACCCTCATCATTGCGGTACCCAATTGGAACAGTAATGATGCACAACACTATGGTGCTGATTGGGCTGCGCTTGACGTACCCCGTCACCTTTGGCACTTTACACCCAACGGATTAAAAAAATTGGCTCGATACCATGGGTTTGAGTGTGTTGCCCAACACCCCCTATTGTTTGATGCTTTTTATATTAGTTATTTATCGGAACGGGCAAAAGGAAATAAGCCCGCATTGCTTCTTGGGGTTTGCAAAGGCTTTTATTTTACGCTTAAAGCTGTTTTTAACAAAAGGTACTCTTCTTTGATTTTTGTTTTTAAAAAAATCAATTCGAATTGATGAGTCGCGTAAGCTGTAGGCTTAAATCTGAAAACACCATCTTCGCATTCCCATTTCCCTGTATAAATCGATACGCATCTTCAAAAAGGCGGACTAAGGGCGTTATGTTATTCGAGTGAACAAAAGGTGCAAATTTCGTAAGGTCAAAATCCGTTTCGGATTTAAAATGAACGATTCCCTCAAGAGTGTAATTCGTTAAAAAAGCATCTCTAAAAAACTGGATAGAAAAAGCCAAAAAATCTTTTTGTTCTTCTCGTCCGAGGGCACTTATTTTTTGAGACCATTCCATCAAAGAAAAGACCACGCCTTTATTTCCTCGTGCTTTAAAAGCTGTTCGTAACCCCTCAACCAACAACGCTTCATACGACTTGGCGCCCTCGTCAGAAAGCAAGCGCTGAAGTCTTGCAAAATCACCATTTGCTATAGCGACCATTTGCTCTTTATTCCCAACAAAATCAGTAGGGATATTTTCAAGCAAGGCTTGGTGTTCAATTGGGCCTAAAGCAATGGGCTGGCAACGTGAATAAACGGTAGGCAAAACCTGCTCAACATCTTCTACTAAAAGAATAAAAAAGGTGTTTTTAGGGGGCTCTTCTAAAAGCTTTAAAAAGGCATTAGCGGCAGCACCATTCATTTTTTCTGCACCCCAGAGAATACATACCTTTCCTCTTCCACCAAAAGCTTTAAGCTGCATTTTTTGATGTAGTTTTTCAATTTCTGCCACTCCAATAAGGCCCTGTTTATTTCCAACCCCTATCGCTTCAAACCACTCAGTATAGCTTCCATAAGGGGAAGTCTCTACAAAAACAGCCCATTCAGAGGCATAGTCACTAGAAAAAACTTGTTTTTCAGTGCCTTTTTTTACCACAGGATAGATAAAATGAAGATCAGGATGATTTGGATTTTGAGCATTTTCTGCACCAAAAGACAATAAATTCTTACTAAAGGCAAGGGCCAGAGAAAGCATACCATGACCTACAGGCCCACTTATCAGTTGCGCGTGGGGAACCTGCCCTGTTTGGATAAGATTTTCCAGCTGCGTGATTAATCGTTTTTGCCCTACAACCCCTTTCCAATTCATAGCCTAAAGATACGGTTCTTCTCAGATCTTAAAAGGGGAACAACAGTTCTTTTAAAATTTTCTTGATGGGGCCAACCATTGTCGTATTTTTGAAAAAATTTTAATTCATGCGCACACTTAATGACCTTTCTTTTGCTAACCAACGCGCGGTAATTCGCGTCGATTTTAATGTTCCTATTAACGAAAACGGAGACGTTACTGACCGAACTCGTATTGAAGCCGCAAAACCGACGATTGACTATATCCGTGCACAAGGCGGAAGTTGTGTTTTATTATCGCATTTAGGACGACCTAAAGGGGTAGACTTGAGTCAATCCCTTCAAAAAATTGTAGCCACGGTAACCGAGGTTTTAGAAACGCCCGTACAATTTTGTTCCACCACAGTTGGAGAAGACGCTGAAAAAAAAGCCCAAAATTTAGGACCGGGAGAAGTGTTGCTTATGGAAAACTTACGCTTTCATCCTGAAGAAACAGAAGGAGAGCTTTCCTTTTCGAAACAACTAGCACAACTAGGCACAATATACGTTAATGATGCGTTTGGTACAGCTCACCGAGCTCACGCCTCAACAACAATTATGGCGCAATTTTTTAACGAAAACAAATGTTTTGGAGCATTGCTTGAAAAGGAAGTTCTTGCTATTGAAAAAGTAATGAAAACAGGAGCGTCGCCCATTTTAGCCATTATAGGGGGGGCAAAGGTTTCATCAAAAATCACCATTATTGAAAGCCTTTTAGAAAAAGTAGACCACTTATTAATTGGTGGAGGAATGGTTTATACGTTTACCAAAGCATTAGGAGGGTCTGTAGGAAACTCAATTTGTGAGCCGGAGTATTGTGATTATGCCTTGACCCTAATTGAAAAAGCCAAGGCAAAAGGGGTAAAAATTCACCTTCCAGTAGATGTTGTTGCTGGAGATTCCTTTAGCAATGAGGCTAACCAAAAAACATTTGATGTAATGGAAATCCCTGATGGTTGGGAAGCGATGGACGCCGGTCCAAAAAGCATAGAACAATTCCATGAGCTTGTTTTGAATTGCAAAACAATTTTATGGAACGGTCCTTTGGGCGTGTTTGAGTTTCCTGCTTTTGCAAAGGGAACCATTGCCATTGGAGAATCCATAGGACAGGCCACCAAGGGCGGTGCCTTCTCTCTTGTTGGCGGCGGGGATTCAGTTGCAGCAGTAAAGCAATTTGGATTGGCCTCTAAAATGAGCTACATTAGCACAGGCGGCGGGGCGATGCTAGAAAGCCTAGAGGGAAAATCATTACCCGGAATTGAAGCCTTACAAGATTAACATGAAAAGTCAACTCCTTTCTTTTTTTATACTATTCATAACGTCCTGTTCGAACACCACTTCTAAAAGCAACGCTTTTGTTCCCGAATCGAGCGGAAATTTAAACCACGTTACAGTAGTTATGCCAGAAAGGGATTGGAATGGGGCATTGGGAGCCACCGTTCGTGATAATCTTGAACAAGTATATGAAGGACTTCCGATAGATGAGCCACAATATACGTTGATGTATATGCCCCCGAAAGCTTTTTCTGGATTTGCGAGACAAAGCCGAAACATTCTTTGGTTTAGAAACGATTCAATCGCTCAATTTCAACTTGCTCAAAATCAATATGCGCGCCCACAGATTTTGGCCGTAGTTTCAGGAAATGACGAAGAAATACAATCGTTTTATTTTGAAGAAAACGAAACATTACTTCGACAAACGTTTGCTGAAAATGAACGAAAGGAAAAGCTTAGGCGAATTAAAAAATCACCAACAAACGAAACGACACTAGAAACACGATTTGGCTATACCCTAACCTACCCTTCGGCCTATACCACCTTCAAGGATACCACCAATTTTGTGTGGATTCAAAAACCCCTTTTGAAAGGACATTTAAACATAATTGCCTATACACTGCCTGAAGGGGCCCTAGAAGGCACACTTTCCAAACGCATTCCTGAAATTCGGGATTCGATAGGGAAAGTTTATGTTCCGGGGCGTTTAGAGGGCAGCTACCTAATTACCGAAAAAGCCTATTTGCCCTATTATTACAAAACGGAATTGGACGGCAAATTAAGTTACCTCACAAAGGGAACCTGGGAAGTGGCCAATGATTTTATGGCAGGCCCTTTTGTTAATTATATGGTGAAAGACACGCTTAAAAAACAATGGTTGGTTGTAGAAGGTTTTGCCTTTGCTCCTTCAGAAAGTAAAAGAGAATATATGTTTGAGTTGAACACTATATTGAGCACACTCAACCAAGAGGAATGAGACCTATTTTTCTAGCTCTTCTTTTTTATCAGCGGGGGCTTCTTCTTTGGTTGCGTTTTTAAATTCTTTGATCCCGCTTCCTAAACCGCGCATTAATTCTGGAATTTTTCGTCCACCAAAAAGCAATAGCACAACAGCGATAATTAATATTATTTGAGGTCCACCTATCATACCAAGAAAAATTAATGTTAACATGATGTTATCTTATTTAAAACAAATGTACAGAATTATTTAGTTTCGCAAATAGGAAAAAATAAAGTGTGTTCTAATCCGCTAAAGTAATCCTTATCTTTGTAGGTAATGGCAACGCAAGAAAAAAAGAAAAAAACGCTTCGCAAAAAACTCTTCAATCCGTACCGAATGGTTATTGTGAACGAAGAGACTTTTGAAGAACAAATACAAGTTCGCATATCCCGGATAAGAATTTTTTTACTTTCGCTTTTTGTACTAGCCTCACTGTCTGCGGGAATATTTGCCCTTATAGCTTACACGCCAATGAAAGAGTACATTCCCGGCTATGACTCGAATGAATTAAGAAAAAAAGCGACTCAAAACTTATTTGTAACAGATTCATTAATTGAAATTTACAACCAAAACCTACAATACTTAAATGCTGTCAGAGCCGTATGGGCCGAAGATGTTGATTATCAAGACCCTGAAACCTCAGATCTGGGTTTAAACGACAACGAACAAAACGATGCCGAACCCATTTCCATTGTGCCGGAAGACTCTCTTCTTCGCGCCTTTGTGGCACAACAAGAAAAATACAACCCCAACATCTCTTCAGAGCTAGAATTAAATGATCTTTTACTACCTCCTGCCTTGGGTCCGATTTCACAGGGGTTTAATACAGAAGAAAACCATTTTGCAGTAGATATTGTTTTGAATCAAAACACACCCATCAAATCCATAGCAGACGGTACCGTAATATTTTCAGAATGGACGGCACAAACGGGCTTTGTAATTATCATTGAACACTCTTTTGGAGTGCTTTCCGCATACAAACACAACGCATCATTAACCAAATCGCAAGGGGAATCGGTACTTGCAGGTGAAGTAATTGCTTCTGCCGGCAATACAGGCGAGTTAAGCACAGGGTTTCATCTTCATTTTGAACTCTGGATTGAGGGTTACCCGATGAACCCTGAAAACTTTTTTAACTTCACCCAGCCATGATCAAAGCAATTGGCGCTAAACTCTATGCCGCGTGGGTTAATAGGGTCAATAAAAAGTGGATTGAAAATCCGTACAAGGCGCAGTTAAATACTCTAGCACTACTTCTGCAAAAAGGACAAAAAACCACTTTCGGAAGGGATCATAATTTTCATAAAATTACCGATCTAAAAACGTTTCAAGCCGCTATTCCCATACGCGATTATGAAGGATTACGGCCGTATTTAGATCGCGTTCTGGAGGGAGAAAAAGATGTTTTATGGCCTGGACGCCCAAAATATTATGCCAAGTCTAGCGGCACAACTTCTGGAGCGAAATACATACCCATTACAGCTGACTCTATGCCGCAGCACATCAGAGCTGCCCGAGAAGCATTACTAAATTATATTCACACAACAAAAAACACAAGTCTACTAAAAGGGAAACACATATTTCTTCAAGGGAGCCCAAAAATGGAGGATAAAAACGGTGTTGCTTTAGGCAGACTGTCGGGAATTGTAGCCCATTATGTGCCGGCCTACCTGCAAAAAAACAGATTGCCAAGTTGGGAAACCAATTGCATTGAAGATTGGGAAACAAAAGTAGACGCTATTGTTGAGGAAACGCGTCATCAAAACATGACGCTCATTGGAGGAATCCCTTCTTGGGTTCAAATGTATTTTGAAAGATTAAACGCTATCTCAGGAAAACAAGTAGGCACACTTTTCCCCAACTTTTCGTTATTTGTTTATGGCGGTGTAAATTTTGAACCCTACCGCGCTATTTTTAAAAAGTTAATCGGACGCTCTACGGACAGTTTAGAATTTTACCCTGCCTCGGAAGGGTTTTTTGCTTATCAAACCGACCAAAGCGACCCCGGCCTTTTGTTACTTCTTGACCATGGGATTTACTATGAATTTGTCAAAGCCGATGCCTTTTTTGACCCCGAACCTATCGTTCATCGTCTTGAAGACGTTGAATTGGGGATACATTATGTCATGATAATTTCAACAACTGCAGGGTTGTGGCGGTACAATATTGGTGACACAATTCAATTTACATCTAAAGCACCCTTTAAAGTTGTTGTGAGTGGCCGCATCAAACATTTTATTTCTGCTTTTGGCGAACACGTAATTGTAAGCGAGGTAGAGCAGGCCATTCAACAAGCTATCGAAACAGAAAAGGAACCCGTTTTAATTCGTGAATTTACAGTTGCTCCTCAGGTAAATCCCTCAAAGGGACTTCCTTTTCACGAATGGTATATAGAATTTGAATCGCCCCCGAATGACTTGGATTCTTTTGCTTTAAAAGTAGACCAAGCCATGCAAAATAAAAACATATATTATGCTGATTTAATTGTAGGAAAAGTTCTTCAGCCCCTTAAAATCCGTTTAGTTCAAAAAAAGGGTTTTAATGCCTACATGAAACAAGAAGGAAAATTAGGCGGACAAAATAAAGTGCCACGTGTTTCAGATAATCGAAAAATTGCCGATGTTTTGGATCAATTTTTAATTCCAAATGAATAGTAAAAAAAGGCATAGCAAACGCATCGTTTTATTGTGCTCGGTACAAAATACATTTGTATTAAAAGATAAAGCCCTACTCGAAAACCAAGGGCACCAAGTAAAACTAATTTCCTCGCCGCCTTATAAAGACCCCCTTCGGTTTGTATGGAACAGAATAAGCGAGGCACTTCTCGGCTTGTTCTTTATTCCTAGGGCAGACGCTGTAGTAAGTTGGTTTAATGATTATCATACCGTAATTCCCTTTTTTTGGGCGGAATGTTTTCGAAAACCCAAACTTATAATTGTCGGCGGATATGATGCTGTAGCAAGCCCAAAGCTTTCCTATGGCCTTTTTTTAAAACAAAATACGCGCCGAAAATTAGCGCAATGGACGTATTCATTAGCAAATAAAATTTGGGTGGTTCATTCAACTTTAGCCAAGGGCTGCCCCGTTGCCCAAAAAGAAACAGGAACCACTTCGGGACTTTTATCTTGGCTACCCAAATTAAAGGATAGAATTCAAGAAGTGCCCACAGCCTATGATGCTTCTTTTTGGAAACCAACCGGCAGTATAAGAGCAAATGGGATACTCACTGTTGCGTCTTTTACGGATTTACGTACCTGTATTAGGAAAGGGATTCCTGAGGTGTTTTCACTAGCAAAAGCCTTTCCGGAATTTAATTTTACTATTGCTGGCGTTCAATTTGCTTTAGAAAACCACTTCTCAATCCCGAAGAACGTTCGTATTCTCGGAAAGCAAAATCGAGAGGAATTAAAACAATTGTACAGCATTCACAAGTTCTATATACAAGCCTCAAAAATTGAAGGGCTTCCCAACGTACTTTGTGAAGCAATGCTGTGTGAGGCTATTCCATTGGGATCTAGTGTCTTTGGAATACCCGATGCCCTTGGCGAGACAGGGTTTCTTTTTGATTCATCAACGGATATTGATGCTTTTCGCGGGTTTTTAACCCTTGAGAATACAGCATTGGGAAAACAAGCACGAGAGAGAATTCAAAGGCAGTATTCATTAGAACGAAGACAGGAAGCATTTACGTCTTTTCTAAACGCGTAACAACTATGGATTTAAATACAGCAGTACTTTCTTATCCTCATTCAAATAATTTAGGCGATCCTATTCAACAAATCGCTGCGGAGCACTGGATTGGAAATCCAAAAACGGAATCAATTGACAGAGAGGCGCTCCATTTGTATAAAGGACCAAAAATCAAACTCTTAATGAATGGCTGGTTTATGGAAAACCCCACCCATTGGCCACCTTCTCCTCAAATAGTTCCTTTTTTTATTTCTTTTCACTTAAATCCGGCAGTTGAAAACAAACTATTGTCAGACATAGGGGTGGCTTACCTAAAAGCACACCAACCTATAGGCTGTAGAGACTTGTACACAAAAAACCGCTTAGAGCAAAAAGGCATTCAGGCCTATTATTCTTCTTGTTTGACCCTCACGCTAAACCGCTCAGCGTTTGTATCCCCAAAAACACAGCGAAAGGGGATTTTGGTAATTAGTCCCTTTGAACGCTTGGTGGCAACAGCAGCTCCATTGGGAAATCAAAACAACAGTTTTTTACAAAAAGCAGTAGAACGAGCCAAAAGACCTCTTCAACGAAAGCGATATCACAAGGCAATGAAGTACTTAACCGATTATTTAGCGCAGACAGAAGAGACAGTAGCATGGACAAGTCAGCTAACTCAGGGAGAGCATACAACGGAGCACGAACGCAGAAACGCTGCTGAAAAACAGTTACAAGCCATTGCTAAAGCTGCACTGGTCATTACCTCTAGAATACACAGTGCACTGCCAGCAGTAGCTTTTGGCACACCGGTACTGTTTTTATCAGACGGCTTAGAACACCCCAATCAAAAAAGCCGTTTTGAGGGAATGGAATCCCTTTTCCCAATTTTAAAATCGAGTGAATTGAACCAGTGGATCGGAAGGGAGTATAGATTTAGTTCTGAAAAGGCAAACCATTTAGAACGATTTGAAAAGGAAAAGAAAAACTTTTTAAAGATTCGCTAAACTCTCCCCATCCTAAAAGGCCATAGTCATTATCTTTGTGGAAAATCGATAAAAATGAATGTACTGATTATAGGCGGTGGCGGAAGAGAACACACCCTTTGTTGGAAATTAGAACAAAGCAAGGGTTGTTCTCAGCTTTATGCAGCCCCTGGAAATGCGGGAACAGCAAGCTGTGCCATCAACCTACCTATAGCGGTAACCGATTTTGAAGGGATTAAAGAGGCTGTTCTTGCCCATAATATTGGTTTGGTGATAGTTGGTCCTGAAGAGCCCCTAGTCCGCGGCCTACACGATTATTTTTTAGCGGATTCTGACCTGTCATCAATAGGGGTTATAGGGCCACAGCAAGCAGCTGCAATGCTTGAAGGAAGCAAGGCGTTTGCTAAAGCGTTTATGAAACGACACCAAATCCCAACGGCAGGTTATGCAGAGTTTACAGCAGAAACCGTAACAGAAGGAGAAGCTTATTTAGCACAAAGCACTCCTCCATATGTACTAAAGGCAGACGGATTAGCTGCAGGGAAAGGGGTGTTAATCCTTGAGGATTTAGAATCCGCAAAACAAGAACTAAGAGCCATGTTGCTGGATCAAAAATTTGGATCGGCTTCACAAAAAGTAGTTATCGAAGAATTTTTATCGGGAATAGAGTTGTCTTGTTTTGTTTTAACCGATGGGAAAAGTTACCTAACCCTCCCTATGGCAAAAGACTACAAGCGAATTGGTGAAGGCGACACCGGTTTGAACACGGGGGGTATGGGCGCAATTTCTCCTGTCCCTTTCGTTACGGAAGAATTTAAAAATAAAATAGAAAACCAAATTGTAAAACCAACGATTGAAGGCTTAAAAAAAGACGGCCTTCCCTATAAAGGGTTTGTTTTTATTGGGTTAATAAAAGTGGGAGAGGAGCCCAAAGTAATAGAATACAATGTTAGAATGGGCGACCCTGAAACCGAAGTTGTCATTCCAAGGATTGCCTCCGATTTGCTGGAACTCTTCCTTGCCGTAGACCAAGAACGCCTTCATGAAATGACGCTTGATATTCATCCCGATACTGCGGCCACTGTGATGGCTGTTTCTGGGGGCTATCCTGAAGGCTATGAAAAAGGGAAAGCGATAAGAGGCTTAGAAGGGAATGCGTTAGTATTCCACGCGGGGACCACAATTCAAGGCACACAGGTCTTAACTTCAGGAGGGCGGGTTTTGGCCGCTACTTCTTTTGGAAAGAACCCTACTGAAGCGGTTAGAAAATCTTATGAAACCTTAAGTGAAATTCACTTTGAGGGGATGTATTACCGAAAAGATATCGGGTTTGATTTATAAGAAAGAGTGCGCTGAAGGATCTTTGTCTTCTTCACCTCTTTTATCAAAAAGATTAAGTTGCATAATCCAGTAGATCAGTGCTGCGAAACCTACAATTAAAAACAACCAATTTACCGTATTGGCCAAAGCCCATTGTGATTGTTCTAATTGGCGTAAAAAAGCATAGGGGAGAAATAATATTTCTTCAAAAAGCCAGGCAATTCCTTCGAAAAAGTTTTTCATCAATACAGGGTTTACTTACCTTGCAAAGGTAACGCAAACTGAAATGGTAGCCAATATTTTTCGTAAAACAAATTTTGTGGCTCTGCTTTTAGGAGGGGTGTGTTGTTTCTTCGTGTTTTTGTTTTCTCACCCCCAAGGCGAAGTGTTTTTTAGCCTTGATGCTTTACTTACTAGCGCAACAAATAGTTTGACACTCATCGCTTTGTTGTTTCTATTGTTGGTTTTGGAGAACAATTACAGGCATTTCAGCATAGGGTCATTACATGCGCTTAGTTTACCCTTAGCGCTCTTATTTCTTCCCTCTGCTAAAATCGATTTTACAGCGCTCACAGTACTTTTTTTATTGCTCCTTACGTTTCACAATCTGGCTCTTTTAAAAGAGGGTAAAAACACAAAACGAGCCCTTTTTAATACTCAGTTTTTACTTTCAATACTGTGCGTAGTTTATCCACTATTCATTCCCTTGTTTTTATGCTCGCTGATGATCTTTGTCCTTCCCCGCTTTCAAACCTTCAGTTACCTGCTTTTATATCTTTTCCCTATTGCTTTACTATTATTTTTAGAAATTACGATAAAGGCTTTTATTGCCCCATCTATTTTAACAACTGCAGTAGAACAAAAAATAACGTTTTCAGAGATCCCATTCTCTATTGAAACCCTCCTGTGGATAGCATTGATAGCGGCTACAATTGTCATGCAGTTTACAAATCGATTTAAAGAACGGGTAATGGGCTATGGCGTTGCAAATTACTTTTTGTTGCTTTTAGTCTTGATGGGCTTATTTTCAGCACTGTTTATCAGCAACACTAAACTAAATTTTTACACACTCAGTATACTGCCCCTGTGGTATGTGTTAGGCAATTTTTTTGAACAATCTAAAGACAGGACGGTTAACGTTATAGTTCTACTGATGCTCTCATTGAAAGCGGCAACGCTTTTTGTGGAGATAAATTAAACATCGTCATAGTCTACTTCAACGTGAGCGCTTTCAGGAATGGCTTGACAAGTAAGGACTAATCCATCATTTACTTCCGAATCTGTTAAAATTTGGTTACTCAGCATTGTTGCTTTTCCATGTGTAATTTTAGCAATACAGCTACTGCAAACCCCTCCTTGACAAGAATAAGGCACGTCAATTTTTGCTTGAAGCGCTAGATCAAGAATGGTTTTTCCAGGTTGAATCTCAAGAGTATGTTGCACTTCATCACAGGTTAGTATTATTTCACCTCCTTCTGCCTGTGGCTCTACTTCATTTATTTCAGTTGAAGCGGTAAATAATTCAAAAGCAATAGCCTCTTTTGAAACCCCCTTTTCTAGAAGAAAGGATTGACTAGAGGTTAGTAAATTTTCAGGGCCACAGAGGTAGATTTTTTTGGGTGTAGACCCAAATGAATCCATGGCAACACCAATTTTCTCGGAATCTATTCGTCCATTCGAAAAATTGCTTTCGTTCACTTCCGAGTAAAACCATTGGATTTTTAATAAGGGAGCATAGGCAGCCTCTAAGGCTTCAAGAGCAGATTTAAAAAGTGTTTTTTCAGGTGTTTTATTGCCATAAAGCAGCAGAAAAGGAGCTGGTTTTTCTTGCGCAAAAGCAGCTTCAAGAATCGACATTATGGGGGTGATTCCACTCCCTGCAGCAATAGCCATAAGAGGCTCATTCATTTCTTTTTCGGTAAACACAAAACGGCCTTCGGGTGTTCCTACATCAATTTGATCTCCTTCACGAAGAGATCGGTTTACAAAACCCGAAAATTTACCACCAGGAACTTCTTTAATTCCAACGCTTAGCACTCCTGAGGCAGGAGCAGAACAAAGCGAGTAGGATCTCCTAAGTTCAACTTCGTTAAGGGTTGTTTTTAATGTGATATATTGCCCCGGTAGAGAGCGGTATTTTTCCTTTAGCTGATCTGGAACTAAAAACGTAACCACTACAGCATCATCAGTAAGGCGTTCTACTCGTTCCACGGTTAAGGAATGAAATTCAGGCATAACATTTTTTTTGGCAAAAGTAAAAAAATGATTCAATAGGGAAGACTGTGTATTTTTGATAAATATAAAAAGTAGATTTTAATCCTGTTAAAAATACGAAACCGTTGATTTTTAAGTTATAAAGCTACCCAACAGACAGATATGATTCGAAAGCTTGCTTGGTCAATACTTTTTCCCGCTCTTTTTTTAAGCAGCCTAGCATGCTCTACAAAAAAAAGGGGGATTCTAAACATCGGGTACAATACGATTAATGCAAAATACAACGTATTGTTTAATGGAAAAGAAGCATTAGCTATTGGGGAAACAATTTTAGCTCAAGCCTTTGACGATAATTTTTACGAAATACTCCCTATTGAACCGCTTAACTTAAGGGGCGAAAATTTTGACGAAACTACACTTGTCCCTGGATTCAATCGCGCAGAGGAAAAAGCAGTTAAAACCATCCAAAAATATTCCATGCGAATTGATGAGGTTCAATACAACAATCAAATAGAGCAAGCCTATTTACTCTTGGGTAAGGCACGCTATTTTGACCGTAGGTTTTTCCCTGCTCTTGAAGCGTTTAATTACCTGTTAAAAAGTGGAGCGAAAAGGAGTGTTTTTGTGGAAGGAAAAATTTGGCGTGAAAAGACGAATATTCGATTAAAAAATTATGAATTAGCCATTGATAATTTAAGGCCCTTGGTTCAATCGTTACCATCGAACAATGCGCTTTATCCATTAGCAAATGCCACCTTAGCTGAGGCGTTTTTACAATTAGAGGCCCTTGACTCTGCTCGATATTATATTCAGAAGGCAGCAGTTAAAGAACCCAAAAAGAAAAATAAGGCTCGCTATTTATTTATAACAGGACAACTTTTTGAGCAACAACAAAAATATGATTCTGCACGATGGGCGTATCAAGAAATTGAAAACTTAAAACGCAAAGCTCCCAGAAAATTTACAGTACAAGCTAAAATTAAGAAAGCCTTTTTGGCCTCAGAAGAATTGGCAGAATCAAGAGAACTGCAACTTAAAAGAATGTTGAACAACTACGAGAATATTCCTTTTGAGCATCAAATTTACAGCGCTTTAGGCGCGTTGTATTTGAAAGAAGGACAAGACAGCTTAGCCTTGGTTGCATTTGATCAATCAAACCAAGCCCCCCAGCTAGACATTTACACAGAAATTCAAAACTATACTTCTTTATATACCTATTATTTTTCTCAAGGCGACTATGTAAAAACAGGGGATTATTTAGATAAAGTACTCCCATTATTTGAGGAACAAAGTGTACTCTATAAAAAAACCAAACGCCAAAGGGACAATTTAGCGGATGTAATCCTTTACGAAAAAAGAGCTAATGAAACGGACAGTATCTTAGCTGTATTAAAGCTTTCAGTCGCAGAGCAGCGGTCCTTTTATGAGCGCTTTATTGAAGATCAGCAAAGAAGATCTAGTGAAGAATTAAAAAAACAAATAGAAACAAAACAATTTATCCAAACAGGAAGAGGCAAATCTTCCTTTTATTTTTACAATTCAAATTTGTTGCTTCAAGGCAGGCAGTCGTACCTCTCACAATGGGGAAATCGCCCAAATGTAGACAATTGGCGTAGTGCCAGCGAACTTCAAAGCGCACAAGTTGAAATCAGTCAAAAAAGCGAAAACATTCAGATCCTACCAGAGGCGTTCAGTAATAATCCGGATCAGTATATTGATTTGCTTCCAAAAACAGAATCAGAAATTGACAGTATTCGCGCCCTAAATCAAAAGGCCTATCTTCAATTAGGGTTGATTTACAAAGAAAAATTTAGCAATTTCGATTTAGCACAACAAAAACTGTCCCAACTCTTAACGAAAAACCCACCAGAGGAATTGGCGGTTCAGGCCTTGTACCATCTCTTTCGTATAGCCGAAAAGCAAGAGTTAAATCGAGCAGAAGACTACAAAAAGGAACTTATTGAAAATTATCCTGAATCTGCTTTTGCTCAACTGCTTTCTGATCCAGAAAATTTTAGTGCAACAGGGATAGTAACACCCGAAAGGCTATATGAAAACGTACTCTCGCTATACAACAACAATTCTTTTGTTGAGGTACTAGAAAAAGTAGCGCCCTTAAAAGTTTTGACAAGCGGCAGCTCGATAGAGCCGAAATTAGCCTTATTGAAAGCGCACACAGTAGGGCGCCTATACGGGGTTGAAAGCTGGAAAGAGGCGCTTAACGAAGTAGTTGATAAGTTTGGCGAAATAGAAGAAGGCAAAACGGCAAAAAACCTGCTTTTACAAATTGAAGCTACAGGGGAATTACAAGAACAAGGCCCCATTTACAAAAACTATAAATGGGTATTTGTTTTTCAAAGGGAACAGTGGAATCCAATAGACCCCAGCGTATTAATTTTCCAAAAGCAAATTAAGGAAACACGAGCCCAATGGAACATTAGTGTTGATCCCTACAACGAAAAGTTCGTATTTGTTGTTGTTCATGGTATTCTTGATCCTAATGAAATAGAACAATGGCTAGAAGAAAACAAAACGAACCCCTTAACCGTTCTAACTAACGAGAATTTTGTAGCTTTGACGTCCCAATATCGAACCTATTTAAAAACCAAATCCTGGAAATCAACAAAATGAAAGCAATAGACACAAACGGGCAATACAGTAAAATTGACAAAAACACCGTCCTAAAAGGAAGCCTTAAAGCCCAAACAGATATCCGAATTGACGGAACATTAGAAGGCGATGTAAACACGTCAGGTAAAGTTATTTTAGGAAAAGAAGCTCATGTCAACGGGAAAGTACTTTGTGCTAATGCAGACATCGAAGGCACATTCAAAGGCGAACTTACAGTTTCAGGCATACTTACCCTAAAAACGGGGAGTAATGTGGAAGGTGAAGTTCAGGTTCAAAAGTTAATTGTTGAATCGGGTGCCATTTTTAATGCCAATTGTTCGATGCACTCTGCAGATGATGGGGTTAAAAAATTAAAAACACTCCATGAAAAAACAGCCTAATAAGTGGCTGATATTTTCAAGTTTAGCCTTTCAAATCGCCATAATCATGTACGTTATGGTACGATTAGGGCACTATTTAGACTCGCAATCAAACCCTGAAAAAAGCCTCTTTACCCTTCTCACCTCGGGGGGGGGATTATTGGCAATATTGTGGCTAATTTATAAACAGAGTAAAAAATTATGGGAGAAAGATTAAAAAACTCACTTCGTCTTTTCTTTTTTGTTTTGTTAATGGGAATTGTAGGGCCGATACATTTCCAAAGCTATCCTGAGGCGGCATCTTTTTTGATGCTGAGCTACATCGTAAATTTTATTCTTGCTCTTTTCTCATTACTATTACTGTATTGGGGTCTAACTAAAAAAAAAGAAAATTTATCTTCCTTTTATTTGATAACGGTAGCAGTAAAATTAGGGGTATATTTCCTTTTTTTTCATCCCCAATTTTATCTTGACGGACAATTAACCCGTTCCGAATTTTTTATTTTTTTCATTCCCTACGCATTGGGTCTTTTAGCGGAAATTGTATTCTTATTTCGCTTCAAGTTTTGAGCCTGTACCCCATTTAATTAAAAGCCTTTTTCAACCGATTGTTTCGCCCAGTTAAAAAAGCCTGGTTTTGTTTCTTTATTAATCTGAAAGCATTACATTTGCAGCGCAAAAAAAGACTATAGAAGATACACTTTATGCCTTCAGCGACACACCCTTTTTACGCTGTTTTATGTTACACAATTGCCCTTTTTTCGGTTCCCGAATTAGGTGTCGCTAAAGAAAGCGCAACATCTTCAGATCTTAAGACCGAAATTAAAGAATACATTGGGCACCATTTGCAAGATGCCTATGACTTTAGCCTATTTTCCTACACCAACGCTTCAGGAGAACACGTTTATATAGGAATCCCCCTACCTGTAATTTTATGGGACAACGGATTAAAGATATTTTCTTCATCTCAATTTCAACACGGCGAAAGTGTTGCCCTAGTAGGCACTAATTATTACGCTATTGATCACGGAAAAATTTATAAAACGAATGCCGAAGGAGCAATTGAATATGACGAGGAACATCATGCGCTGAATGAGGCTCCGCTAGATTTTTCAATAACGAAAGGAGTGGCTAGTATGCTATTAATAGCAGGACTTATGTTTTGGCTGTTTCGAAAACTGGGACAATCCTATGCAGCAAATGGGGGAGTTCCCGCAGGCATTGGTCGTTTTTTCGAACCTATTGTACTCTACATCAGAGACGATATAGCTCGACCCAATATTGGTGAAAAGAAGTATGGCAAATACATGAGTTTTTTGTTGACTGTTTTCTTTTTTATATGGTTTTTAAATTTATTAGGCTTGACACCGCTAGGGGTTAATGTTACTGGAAACATTGCCATTACATTTGGACTTGCCCTATTGACATTTTTAATTACCAACCTAACCGGAACAAAAGATTATTGGTTGCACATTTTTGACCCCTTAGGCGGATCAATGAAATGGTATAACAAAGTCCCTTTATATATTATTCTGATTCCCATTGAGGTTTTGGGGATCTTTATTAAGCCCTTTTCATTACTTATTCGTTTGTATGCCAACATGCAAGCCGGACATATCGTTTTGATGAGTTTAATTGGATTAATGTTCATTTTTAAAAGCTGGCTGGGAAGTCCATTGTCATTTGGACTTGCCTTTGCCATTTCACTCATAGAATTATTAGTAGCCCTTTTACAGGCTTATATATTTACAATGCTTTCCGCCCTCTATTTTGGCTTTGCCGCAGAGGAGCATGAGCACCATTAACAACAATGAATAAAAAGTGTTTAATTTAAATTTATAACTATGGAAATTCCAGTAATGGTAGGAGCCGGATTAGTAGTAATCGGCGTAGGATTGGGTATCGGTAGAATCGGTGGTTCTGCAATGGAGGCGATAGGTCGTCAGCCAGATGCTTATGGTAAAATCCAAACAGCGATGTTGATTGCTGCAGCCCTTGTTGAGGGAATTGGATTTGCTGCTCTTTTTGCAGTGTAACAAGAACAGTAAATACTGATTTTAACCGAAATGTTTTAAAACATGGAAAAATTAATTAGCGAATTTTCTTTTGGTCTGTTTTTTTGGCAATTGCTCATTTTTGTTGGGCTATTGTTTCTATTGCGTAAATATGCATGGAAGCCAATTTTAACAGCGGTTGATGAACGCGAAACTTCAATTAAAGAGGCTTTAGCTTCAGCAGAAGCAGCACGCCTTGAAATGGAGAGCTTACAATCAGACAACCAGCGTATTTTAAAAGAAGCTCGTGCAGAAAAGGAATCTCTTCTTAAAGAAGCCAAAGCTACACGGAATGAAATTATTACAGCGGCAAAAGAGGAAGCAAAAACCGAAGCTCAAAAAATAATGACACAAGCTCAAGAATCAATACAAAATGAGAAAAGAGCGGCCATTAATGAGCTTAAAAATCAGGTAAGTACTTTGGCTATGGATATAGCAGAAAAAGTACTTCAAAAGGAATTGGAAAACAAGGACAAGCAATTGAACTATGTGGACCAATTACTTAAAGAAACGGAATTGAAATAAATGAGAGGAACTCGCGCAGCACTACGGTATGCAAAAGCCGCTTTGGCCTTTGCAAATGAGACCAAAGCCGCTACACATGTTGCCCATGACTTTACGGCTATGGGTGCCTTGCTACGCTCTAACACAGAGCTACAGGACATGCTCGTGAACCCCCTATTGCCCTCCGCTCAAAAAGAATCCGTACTAATTTCAATTTTTCCAGAGGCGTGCTCAGAAACACGTCAAGTTTTTTCGCTTTTAGCACAAAACAACCGCCTTGCCTTATTGTTTCAAACAGGAACCCAATATTTGGAACTCTATGCAAAACAACAAGGAGAGGTAACCGCCTATGTCACCACAGCAGTTCCATTAAGTTCAGAACTCGAAAAAGTTATCCGGGACAAGGCCAAAGCGTTAACCCAATCAAAAATTCAATTTGAAAATAAAATAGACCCTTCCATTTTAGGGGGATTCATTTTGAAAATTGGGGACATACAATACGACGCAAGTATAACACATCAATTACAATCGTTAAAAACAATTTTAACAAAAACGAATTCGATCTAAAGTAAACGATCATGGCAGAAGTAAATCCCGCTGAAGTATCAGCAATCTTAAAAAAACAATTATCCGGATACAGCGCTTCAACATCATTAGATGAAGTAGGAACTGTATTAGAAGTGGGTGATGGTATTGCCCGAGTATTTGGGTTGTCTAACGCACAATATGGAGAGCTGGTTACCTTTGATAAAGGATTAGAAGGAATGGTACTAAACCTTGAAGAAGATCACGTAGGGGTGGTTTTACTTGGGCCTTCCAAAGGAGTTAAAGAAGGTGATGTTGTAAAACGCACCCAGCGAATTGCCTCTATTCGTGTAGGCGAGGGAGTTGTAGGGCGAGTGCTCGATACTCTCGGAAATCCAATTGATGGAAAAGGCGCAATTGAGGGTGACCTTTTTGAAATGCCTCTTGAACGTAAAGCCCCCGGAGTTATTTTCCGTCAACCGGTAAATGAACCCCTTCAAACGGGCATTAAAGCCATTGATGCAATGATTCCTGTTGGAAGAGGACAACGTGAGCTTGTGATCGGAGACCGTCAAACTGGGAAAACAACAGTTTGTATCGATACCATTCTAAATCAAAAAGAATTTTTTGATGCAGGTGAACCTGTTTATTGTGTTTATGTAGCTATTGGCCAAAAGGCATCTACAGTAGCGGGAATAGCCAAAACATTAGAAGATCGAGGGGCGATGGCCTATACAACTATAGTCGCAGCAAACGCATCAGATCCCGCACCCATGCAAGTGTATGCTCCTTTTGCAGGAGCCGCAATTGGAGAATATTTTAGAGATACAGGAAGACCTGCACTTATTATTTATGATGATCTATCTAAACAAGCGGTAGCTTACCGAGAAGTTTCATTATTGTTACGCCGTCCTCCAGGGCGTGAAGCTTATCCAGGAGATGTTTTCTACCTACACTCACGTTTACTTGAGCGTGCTGCAAAGGTTATCGCTGATGATGATATTGCAAAAGGGATGAATGACCTGCCCGAAACACTAAAAGATATAGTAAAAGGAGGAGGTTCACTTACAGCACTACCCATTATCGAAACACAAGCGGGAGACGTTTCTGCTTATATTCCTACCAACGTAATTTCAATTACTGATGGACAGATCTTTTTGGAATCAGATTTGTTTAATTCAGGGGTGCGCCCTGCCATTAACGTAGGTATTTCCGTTTCACGTGTGGGAGGTTCAGCACAAATCAAATCAATGAAAAAAGTAGCGGGAACCTTAAAATTAGACCAAGCTCAGTTCCGTGAATTAGAAGCTTTTGCTAAGTTTGGATCGGACCTAGATGCCGCTACACTAAATGTGATTGAAAAAGGACGACGCAATGTAGAAATCTTGAAACAAGCCCAAAACGATCCTTTCAAAGTTGAAGAACAAGTTGCGATCATTTATGCAGGATCAAAAAATTTATTGAGAAGCGTTCCTGTAGAAAACGTAAAAACGTTTGAACGCTCTTTTATCGAAACGCTTCGTAAAAAACACAATGCCACGTTAAAAGACCTTAAAGCGGGAAAACTAACAGACGAGGTAATTGACGTATTAAATGCAGTAGCAAAAGAAACCGCAACTCAATTTGCTTAATCTATGGCTAATCTAAAGGAAATACGCAATAGAATTTCATCGGTATCTTCAACGATGCAAATTACAAGTGCTATGAAAATGGTATCTGCGGCAAAACTCAAAAAAGCCCAAGACGCCATTACTGCCATGCGCCCCTATGCGAATACCCTTTCAACCTTAATACAAAATCTAAGCAGTGCCCTTGAGGGCGATTTTCAAAATCCCTATACCCAAGTTCGTGAGAATAAAAAGGTTTTATTAGTTGCAATTACATCAAACCGGGGACTGTGTGGCGCGTTTAATGCCAACATTATTAAAAAAACACGCCAACTTATTGAGACCACGTATGCTCAATCCTCAGTTTCTTTAATCACAATAGGAAAAAAGGGATCTGAAATTTTACTAAAAACGGGAAAAGTTCAATCAAGACACGACGCCCTTTTAGATGATTTGAATTATGAAAACACGGCTCAAATGGCCCAGTCAATCATGGATCAATTTGCTCAGCAAGAAGTAGATGAGGTTGTATTTATTTACAATCAATTTAAAAATGCAGCCACACAAATTGTTGAAGTAGAACCCTTTTTACCTATAATTCCTAATCAGTCTGACGAAAAATCGACCACCCAAGCGGACTACATCTTTGAGCCCGAAAAAGTTGAAATTGTGAACCAGCTTCTTCCAAAATCGTTGAAAATGCAACTTTTTAAGGCGCTTCGCGATTCAATGGCAAGTGAACATGGTGCGCGTATGACAGCGATGCATAAAGCAACAGATAACGCCACTGAACTAAGAGATCAGCTGAAACTTACTTACAACAAAGCGCGACAAGCCGCCATTACCAATGAAATTCTTGAAATCGTTGGCGGAGCAGAAGCCTTAAACGGGTAACGCATTTAGGGTAGCACTTTTAAACGCTCTTTTTTAAAGGAATTGGATCAGTTAATTTGTATTTTATAAATTAGCCTAGATTAACCTTTAGTTACAATGCCCCATGACAAACAATCACTTGAAAGCCCTTTTAGGGGTGGTATTCCATTTTTTGTCTTGCCAAAAAGAGAAAGAACCCGAAGAGCAAATTGAAGAGCAAATAGAAGATAAATATGAAATTACGGATCCTTTTTAAGCATCTCTTTCCGAAAACAGTACACTTGAAGACTACTGGAATCTTTTTGTAAAAGATGCAATACGTTCAGGGAAACCAGATCCTAGCCAAGGGCGAATAGTAAGTGTTTTCTTTGGCACCGAACCGGATTTTGCCTCAGGCGTTACAGCAGAACATGCAGGAAGAGCATTTAATATTTGTGATGATGGTACAGTCAGTTTTGAAATTATAAAATCCTATTGGGAAGATTATTCAATTGTACAGCGGTTGTATACTTTTTATCATGAAGCAGGTCATGCGCGGTATAAATACAGGCATCCCTGTGAATCTTCTGAATGCACATCAACACCGGACGACCTTCCTATAATGTGGCTTTCAGTTCAGCCAAGTAACACCCCATTTGACCATTTTTTAAAGGATAAAGAAAATTTTTTCAAACGCAACTGGGATGGAATCCGTTATTTTAATTGTGACTAAAAGCCTTTAACAGTAAACGTTTACAACCGAAACAAAACAGTAACAAAATTCCCAAAAGGCAATCAAAATCCGAGCCTCAATAGATGATTAGATTCGTTAAGTTAATCAATTTTAGTGCAGGGTTATTACTCTTAATTTTAGGGGTGAGCGGTTATTTTTCCCCTGAATGGTTCTTCACAGAAAAATACGAAGTGTTAATGCCTTCAGTCCAGTCACATACTATTTTAAGAGTCATGATGGGATTTATGGCTACCATTGGAATTTTTTGGATCATCATTAGCCAATTTTACTCGAACCAAAAACAGTTTTTACTTTTCACAGCAGCATTAACTTTTGGCTTTATAATTTTAAGGGTTGGAGGGTAATTTATAGATGGGTTTGATCAGTATTTCACTTATATCGAATTAGGGTTTGAGTTGGTTGCATTAACAGTCATTCTGGCCGTTTATTTTATGCTCCAAAAAGAAACAGAGTATTAATTAAACATCAATTGGCGTCGATTAATTGTAGTTGACAAATCAAGGAAAGAATTATGGATTTGCTACAGAGCAAACAATTGGTTTTACTTAAATTTAAATTCTAAAACAACAAAATGATTCACGTTTTTGTCCAAAACCAAGGCCCGTATGATTTGCCAAGCTACGCCACAACCTCCTCTGCAGGGGTTGATTTAAAAGCAGTAATTGAAGAACCGATTACTTTAAGGCCATTAGAAAGAAAAATCATAGGCACAGGACTAAAAATTGCCTTACCCGAAGGATTTGAGGCCCAAGTGCGCCCTCGTAGTGGTTTGGCCGCTAAACACGGCATAACGGTGATTAACGCTCCAGGAACTATAGACGCAGATTACAGAGGAGAAATTGGCGTTATTTTGGTAAACCTTTCCAATGACGATTTTACAATTCAACCTGGCGAACGTATTGCACAATTGGTCTTATCCCAATACCAACAAATTCAATGGGATGAAGTTGAAACACTACCTTCAACAGAACGCGGAGAAGGAGGCTTTGGCAGTACGGGAAAAACGTAAAAAGATGAAAATAATTGTTCCTATGGCGGGCCGTGGATCACGTTTACGCCCCCACAGTTTAACTGTACCGAAACCGCTTTTACCAGTGGCAGGAACTCCAATTGTTCATCAATTAGTTCATGAAATCGCAAAAGTTGCTAAAAGCAAAATAACAGACATAGGCTTTGTTTTAGGAGACCCCGCTTTTTTTGGTGATCAAATTGTGAAAGACCTTCAAAATTTAGCAACTTCATTAGGGGCAAAGCCTCACATATTTAAACAGCTCAAACCTCTAGGTACAGGGCATGCAATCATGTGTGCTCAAGAGCTTTTAGAGGGCCCTACAGTTGTTGCCTATGCAGACACCCTCATACGGGCTTCCTTAACCCTTGATCCTGAAGCCGATGCCGTTATTTGGGTTAAACAGGTTCAACAACCTGAAGATTTCGGGGTGGTTGAATTAAATACCAAAGGCAACATTGTCAATTTAGTAGAAAAGCCAAAAAAATATATTTCAGATCGTGCCGTTATAGGAATTTACTATTTTAAAGCCATTGAACAACTTAAAAAAAAGCTAGAGGCAGTATTGGAACAAAAATTAGCCCCTGGATCAGAATATCAAATTAATGAAGGCATTTTAGCGCTCTTACAAGACGGTGCCATAATAAAACCGGGAGATGTTGAAGCATGGATGGACTGTGGTAATCCTAAAGCGACACTTCAAACCAATAGTGAGATGCTAACTCTTTTGGCACAAGAAGGGGCCTCTTTGACTGACCCTTCAGCGAGTATAGAAAACAGCACAATTATCCCCCCCTGTTTTATAGGAAAAAACACAATGATCAAAGACAGTACGGTTGGCCCTGGAGTTTCAATTGGTGAAGGGACTCAACTTGTAAAATGTACCATTAAACACAGTTTAATACAAAAACATTGCTATTTAGAAGAATTTAAAAGTGAAAAAGCAATGATTGGGAATCATGTTCGTTATAAAGGAAACCCTACCTTTGTAAGTCTAGGAGACTATTCAGAATTGCAATGAAAAACCGAACTCTAGCTTTACTTTTTGTTGGTACGCTTTTCTTTTTACTAAGCGGTTGTAAATCGGTAGCCATATTGCCCACAAAAACACCCGTTAAAAATGTGGATATTTCAGCACTTTCGGCAAAAATTAAAAGTAGTTATCCTAAAGTAAATCGAATGCGTTCTCGAATTCGTGTAACCTATGATGACGGAAGTCGACAACAACAAATAGTGGCTCAACTTCGCCTTGAATCACAAAAGAACATTTGGTTAAGCGCCTCAATGATTGTGCCAATTGCTAAGCTTTTAATCACCCCTGAAAAAGTATCCTTTTATGAAAAATTTCAAAAAAATTATTTTGAGGGAGACATAGAAGGAATCAATAAAATGCTACAACTGTCATTTTCTTATCAAGATGTTGAGAATTTATTTTTGGGTATTCCTTTTTTAGATTTGGGTTCGGGGCGTTGGAAACAAATTTCAAATCCTCAATACTATATTCTTCTTCCGCAGGGAAAACGCAACGGTATTCAACCCACACTTTTTTTTGATCCCGTTACCTTTCTGCTTACAGAGCAAAGAGTTCTCATTCCAGGGACAAACAAAAACGTATCCATTCGTTATCTCAATCACACACGTATAGAAGGAGAAACGGTACCTCAAAAAGTGGAAATCACTTTGCTAGAGGGTGACCAAATTCAAAAAGTGGAGCTTGAGTTTACACGAATTGATTTTCCAGACACCCTTACCTTTCCTTTTGAAATACCAGGGGGATATAAAACCCTAGAATTTTGATGAGTTTGCGTTGGGCATTCCTCGTAAGTTTTTTATTCTTGGGGTTGACCCTAAACGCTCAAACGCAAAGTAAACGGCAGCAAGAATTAGAAGCTCAGCGGATACGGTTAAAAAATGAAATTAAACAAATCAACACCTTACTCTTTTCAAATACCAAAAAAAGAAAAGACGTGTTAACGGAAGTTGAGGACCTAACAGTAAAATTAAATGTTCGTGAAGCGCTTATAAAAGTGACTAACGATCAGGCCAATTTACTCACGCGTCAGATTCAGGTTAACGAACGCCAAATCACCCAACAACGAAAAGAACTTCAGATTTTAAAAGAAGATTATGCGCGTATGATTCAGCACTCATATGCCAGTAAGTCTTTACAAAACCGCTTAATGTTTTTGTTTTCTTCTGAAAGCTTTTTACAAGCCTATAAACGGTTACAATATTTAAAACAATACACACAATTTCGAAAAAAGCAAGGAGTTGCCATTGCCGAAAAAACACAATTATTACAACAACTGAACAGCACATTAATTGAAGAAAAGAAAAAGAAACAAGAATTAATTACAGAAAACAGGGAGGTTCAGGCAGCGTTAAAAAAAGAGCAAAAGAATCAAGAATCTTTGGTGGCCCGTTTACGAAAAACGGAACGCACTTTAGCAGCACAGATTGCTAAGAAAGAACAACAAGCAAGAGAGATTGATAAAGAAATTGACCGTTTAATTCGCGAAGCAATAGCCGCATCAAATAAAGCCGCTGGGAAGACAGGAAATTCTTTTGAATTAACTCCTGAAGCAAAATTGATTGCTGCAAATTTTGAAGCCAACAAAGGACGTTTACCCTGGCCCGTTGAAAAAGGGATTGTGATTCAAGGCTTTGGAAGACAGCCCCACCCCGTGGTTAAAACCACCTATATTCAAAGCAATGGGGTAACCCTTGCAACAGAAACAGGGGCAACAGTAAGAGCTGTTTTCGAAGGGGAAGTAATGTCAGTTGTTACCTACAAAGGGAGTAATCCTTCTGTATTAATTCGACATGGTAATTACATCACAGTTTATAAAAATTTGGGAAAACTGCATGTAAAAAAAGGAGACAAAGTAAAAGCAAAACAGGAGATAGGCATCGCTTTCACAAACCAACAGAGCGGCAAAACACAGGTGCAATTCAGCATATTTAATAACGTAAAGCCCTTAAATCCAAAGGGGTGGGTTTACCAAATGTAAACTACTTTTCTTCTAAGTACCACGCTTCTTCTTCAAGCGTATATTTAAGAAAGTACAACAGACTAATCGCTTCTTTCTTGGTTTTAAACCGACCATAAGCCACGCGGTATAACCCTTCAGGATTAATTTCTGCTAAAGCAGCTTCATATCCTTCAGATACCAATTGCGCTCTTTTTTTCTCGGCATTTTCCACGGAGCGAAAGGATCCAGCAATGACACTATACATAGGCTGAGCAAGCACCCCTTTTTCAGGTTTTGGATCTGCTTTTATCGAAACTTCTACTGTAGAAAAAGAACCAAGGTCAAAAGTAGCCTCTTGAACCTTTTTTTCAATTTGCTGTTGTGCATTTACTTGTGCATCAAGGCGCTGATCGGTTAAGTACTGATCGCCAAAATAATAGGTAGCGCTTAAAAGCGCTACACCAATTGCTCCTATAGCTGCATACCGCAACCAAGGCTTATCAGAAACTGATTTTTCTTTCTCTGGGGTAAACATTAGGTCGTCTTTTGGTGGATTTTCCATAAGGGGTATAAGTTTTGGTTCTACGGCCTCTTTTTCAAGAAGCGTGCGTTTAAAGGGGACAAGGCCAAAAGTATGTAGGTCAAAGTTGACTTTTCCCCAAGGGATAAACTGAATTTTTTTTTCAGCGTTCAGCCGAAGCTCTCCAACACCCGGAAAACGAAGGGTTTGTGTTTGCAGTCTTTTTTTCCATGAGCTCACTTCTTTTTCAATTTGGCGTAAGGCGTGTTCATAACTAACTCCTTCTTTTTGCGCAAAGTAGTGCGCTAAAACGCCGTCGTTTGCAACCAATAACTGATTAAAATTGACCTCTTTTCTAGGGGGATAAAACATCCCTTCTGAGGTAATTCTGACACGCATCGGGCGTGTTAAAAAAGCACCAAACTGAGGAATTGTTACACATTCGTGTTGATACAAAAGCTCTTGGATGAATCGTGTAAGCTGCATGACTTCAAAAATACTAAAATAGTGCAATTCTAACTATTTATTAAAGACTCTTTAGGATTTTGTATTTTAGGAGAATCCCGTGAATCTCCATGAATCGTTTAGAAGCTTGCTTACTGTTACATTGTCTCCCCGGATTGGGGTGGCAACGTTCGCTTAAAATGGTTGAACATTTCGACACACCGGAAGCTATTTTTTCTCATTCAAGAAAAGAATGGGAGCGTGTAGAGGTCATAGGATCTGTAGTTTGTGATGCGTTGCGCCGATGGAAAGACTATTCTCCAAAGGTGCAAAAGCAAATTCAAAGAATCGATCAATACAAGATAACGCCTGTATTTTTTGGAAGTCCTCATTACCCAAAACCCCTAACTTTTTGTGCTGATGCTCCCTTGGTTTTATTTACAAAAGGGGAACTGTCTTTTGAAAACCGGCCAATATTGAGTATTGTGGGGACAAGACAATACACTCCTTATGGAAAATTGTTTTGTGAAAACTTAATTCAAGCCATAGCCCCTTATCGCCCTATTATTTGTTCGGGTTTAGCAAGGGGAATAGACATTATAGCTCACCGCGAGGCATTAAAGCAAGGTTTAGACACTGTGGCATGTCTTGCCCATGGTCTGGATCAAATCTACCCCCCAGAGCACGGGCCAGAGGCAAACGCTATAGCGAAGCAAGGCCTTTTAGCCTCTGATTTTTTACCTCAAACGGCATTTAAAAAAGGAAATTTTCCAAGGCGGAATCGTTTGATAGCAGGAATGGCTGTAGCCACAGTGGTAATTGAATCCGGTATTAAGGGGGGAAGTATGAACACCGCCAATCTTGCCCATTCTTATGGGAGAGAACTTTTTGCGGTACCCGGCCGTGCAACAGACAGTAGAAGTATGGGGTGTCATGAATTGATTGTCCAACAAAAAGCACAATTACTTTCCGACCCCAACCACTTAGTCGAAACCTTAGGATGGAAAACAAACGAAAAAAAATCCCCTTTGCAGCAAAAACTTTTTGTTACTCTAACTCCAGAAGAACAAAAGGTTGTTGACCTTCTAAACCAGCATTCCAAATTACACCTTGATGAATTGGCGTTAAGATTAGAAAAGAAAGTCAGTAGCCTTTCTGCCCTATTGCTTCAGCTGGAAATGAAAGGGGTCGCTCGTGCCTTGCCGGGAAAATATTTTGAGTGTATTTAGTACCCTACTTTATCACGTACACGAAGCAAAACCTCATGGGCAACTTTTCTAGCTTTATCGGCACCTTTTGCTAACGCAATATGCACCTCTTCAGGATGTTGATAGTAATAATCAAATTGAGCTCTTTCCTTTTCAAAACGCTCCAGTATACAATCAAAAAGGAGTTGTTTGGCATGACCATATCCCATACCTCCTGCCAGATAGCGTTCTCTTAGGGCGTGTACTGAAGATGCAGGAGCCAGTAAAGAATAAAGAGAAAATACCGTACACGTTTCAGGGTCTTTAGGATCCTCTAGTGCGGTACTGTCGGTCTGAATTCCCATGACTTGTTTGCGCAAGGCTTTTTCAGGCAGAAATATATTGATAATATTATTTCTAGACTTACTCATTTTTTCTCCATCAGTACCCGGAATATATTGAGTGCTTTCTTGAATTTGTGCTTTAGGTAATACAAAAGTTTCACCCATTTGGTGGTTAAAGCGTGATGCAACATCACGGGTGATTTCCAAGTGCTGTAATTGATCTTTTCCGACAGGAACGATTTCTGCATCGTACAGTAAAATATCAGCAGCCATAAGCATGGGATATGAAAAAAGACCCGCATTGATATCGGACAGATGCTCTGATTTATCTTTAAACGAATGGGCCAAGGTTAAGCGTTGGTAGGGGAAAAAGCAATGCAAATACCAAGCTAATTCGGTAACTTCACTAACGTCACTTTGACGGTAAAAATGAGTTTTGTCAATATCTAAACCACAGGCGAGCCATGTGGCTGCTGTAGCAAACGTATTTTCGCGCAGTTGATCTCCATTTTTAATTTGAGTTAGAGAATGCAAATCAGCAATAAACAAAAAGGAGTCATCAGCAGTGGCTTTTGCCATTTCAATGGCGGGAAGCACAGCACCTAATAAATTTCCTAAATGTGGCGTTCCGGTAGATTGTACACCGGTTAAAATCCTTGCCATGGATATTTTTTTGTCAAAGATACCTTTCCTCTTCTTGGGGAGCAACTTCACAACGCTTTTTTTCATACTATCAAAAGGTTTTTAAGTCAACGGGAATGCTGTACCTTTAGTAAGTGAAAAAAGCAGTATTAATTCTTTGGCGAATATGGTTTTATACCCTAGCAGCAGTACCCGTTATACTTCTTTTCATCCCATTAACACTTGTATTACTATTGCCCAATGGGTACCGCTATGTGTTTTGGATTGCCCGAAACTTTTGGGCTCCTTTGGTTTTATATGGCATGGGATTTCACGTAAAAAAATTGGGAAATTTTCCTCCTGAAGATCAACCTTTAATGTTGGTGGCAAATCATACGAGTTACATTGATGTCATGGTGATGTTAAGAATGCGAAAGGCCCCTTTTGTTTTTGTGGGCAAAAAAGAACTCGTCAAAATCCCGCTTTTTGGCTATATCTTCAAGCGCGCTGCAATAATGGTGGACCGCTCAAATTCAAAAAGTCGTTTTGGGGTGTATGACAGAGCTCAAAAAGTTATAGACAAAGGGTATAGCGTTTGTATTTTTCCAGAGAAAGAATATGTTGACGAAACTATTTTATTAAACCCCTTTAAACAAGGGGCGTTTAAACTTGGAATTGAACACAAATTGCCTATTTTTCCGATGGTATTTTTGGACTGTAAAAGAAAGTTTCCGTGGTACACTTCATACGGTTATCCCGGAACTTTACGTGTTCAGGCCTTAGAGGTGCTCCCAACCCATCATCTAAAAGAAAGCGACATTTCTTCCCTTCAAGAGGAGGTGTATTCACGCATACAAAACGAACTGTTAAACGATCCGGAACAGCTTGCCCTTAAGGCGATTGATTTATGGAAATCTCGATTTACGGGCTAGGAGTTAACGGCTTTTAACGTGTCCATGATTTTTTTCTCCAATTCCTCCATTAATTCGGGGTTGTCTAAAAGCATGGTCTTTACAGCGTCACGCCCTTGGCCAATTTTTGTGTCTCCATAGCTAAACCATGAACCGCTTTTCTTGATAATCTCATAGTTCACACCCAAATCAATAATTTCACCAATTTTGGAAATCCCTTCTCCATAGAGAATGTCAAATTCAGTGGTACGGAAAGGAGGAGCCACTTTGTTTTTAACCACTTTTACTCGTGTTTTGTTCCCGAGCACCTCAGACTCTGTACTTTTTATTTGGGTTGATTTTCGGATATCCAATCGAACAGAAGCATAAAATTTTAAGGCATTACCTCCAGTAGTAGTTTCTGGATTTCCAAACATTACCCCAATCTTTTCTCTTAACTGATTAATGAAAAATACCGTGGAATGTGTTTTACTAATAGAAGCCGTTAATTTACGGAGGGCTTGTGACATTAAACGCGCATGAAGACCCATTTTGGAATCCCCCATTTCCCCTTCAATTTCACTTTTAGGCGTAAGGGCAGCTACCGAGTCAATCACAATTACGTCTATAGCCCCTGAGCGAATTAAATTATCGACAATTTCTAATGCTTGTTCTCCGTGGTCGGGTTGTGAAATGATGAGTTCACTTACGTCAATGCCTAACTTTTCGGCATAAAAACGATCAAAGGCGTGTTCAGCGTCTATAAAAGCAGCGATACCGCCTTGTTTTTGGCATTCTGCAATGGCGTGTAAAGTAAGAGTGGTTTTTCCTGAAGATTCAGGACCATAAATTTCGACAATTCGCCCTCGAGGATAGCCTCCTACGCCTAAGGCAATGTCTAATCCAATTGAACCCGAAGGAATGGCTTCAATTTCCTCAATAGGTTCGTCACCTAACTTCATTACCGCGCCCTTACCATAGGTTTTATCCAACTTATCAAGGGTGAGTTGTAGGGCTTTTAACTTTGCACTTTTATCATCCGCCATATCGCACTTTTTCGCTAAAGTACATTTTATTGAGTTGGTGAACAAGAATGGAGATACTGCATTATTAACAAATTTTTGTAGCTTCACTCCTGATTAAACAGACAGACATATGAAACCTTTTTTTATCCTATTTTTTAGTATTTCAACTTTGGTATTTAGCCAAAATATTTTGCCGCTAAGAGAACGCGCTGAACTTATTGATCGGATACAAAAAGAGCGTATTCAAAACCTATTACCTCAACTAATGCAGGAAACAGATCTTGACATGTGGGTTTTGATAACACGCGAATACAACGAAGATCCGGTGGTTAAAACACTACTTCCTCCAACGTGGTTAAATGCAAGAAGACGAACCATATTGGTTTTCTCAAAAAAAGCAGATGGGGTAGATGCAGTAGCTATAACACGGTATAATTTTGGAAACAATATCCGATCCATTTGGAATAAAGAAAAACAACCGGATCAATGGAAAGCACTTGCAGAATATATTGTAAGTCAAAACCCGAAAAAAATTGGGATCAACACTTCTGAGCATTATGGTCTTGCAGACGGACTGGTAAAGACTGATTTTGAAGGAATGATAAATGCCTTACCGAAAGAATTTCACAAACGAGTTGTTTCTGCAGAAACCCTAGCTGTACGATGGCTAGAAACCAGAACACCAATAGAAATGACCCTGTTTAGCCAATTAACTGAAATTACACATTCTATTATCGAAGAGGCTTTTTCAACAGCAGTTATTACACCAGGAACCACCACGACAGAAGATGTGGTTTGGTGGTTTCGAAATCGGGTTGCTGAACTGCAGTTGTCGACTTGGTTTCATCCTACTGTTGATGTTCAGCGGACAGGAAAAAGCGATTTGTATGCTTTCGATGGACAATCTAAATTCGATGTAATTCAACCCGGAGATTTAGTTCATTGTGACTTTGGAATTACCTATTTAACCCTAAACACGGATTGTCAAGAGCTGGCGTATGTACTTAAACCAGAAGAAACAGAGGCCCCTTCGTTCTTAATAGAAGCCCTATCGCAAGGTAACGCTGTACAAGACTTCTTAACCAATAATTTTGAGGAGGGAAAAACGGGCAACGAAACTTTAGCAACTGCCCTCGAACAAAGTAAAGCTGCAGGCTTACGGCCACAAATATACACCCACCCTTTAGGAATGTATGGACATGCTGCCGGAACTACATTTGGAATGTGGGATTCACAACAAGGGATTCCAGGCTCTGGAGAACACCCTCTTCATAAAAACACCGTGTATGCAATTGAATTAAACGCGACAGTTTTTATACCGGAATGGGATAAGGACATTCGGATAATGTTAGAAGAACCGGGTTATTTTGGACCCAACGGGTTTCGGTATGTAAACGGGAGACAAACGGATCTTATACTAGTAGGGCCTAAGTCCGAATACCTAAAGTAAGTAGAGTAAAAACAAATTAATGGCCCTTGTAATTAAGGGCCTTTTTTTTGGATTCACTCAATATCCAGAGTCAACACTCAATTTTTATCTATCTTTACACTCTCTTAGAACTCAATTTGTTTATAGCATGCAACTGTACAACACATTAAGTGCGAAAGAGCGCGCACAATTACTAGAAGAAGCAGGTGAAGACCGGCTAACGCTCTCCTTTTATCAATATGCTCACATAGGGAACCCTCAACTGTTTCGAGATTATCTGTTCCTACAATGGAACCCTATAGAAGTATTAGGACGCATTTATGTGGCTAATGAAGGAATTAACGGGCAACTTTCAGTTCCAGCAAAACAGTTTGAAGCGTTTAAAGCGACACTCGATGCAATCACTTTTTTAAACGGAGTACGCTTAAACATTGCTATTGAACAAGACTTAAAATCCTTCTTAAAGCTAACAATTAAGGTGCGCAATAAAATTGTTGCCGACGGCCTCAACGACGCTACTTTTGATGTCACGCAAAAGGGAATACATGTAAATGCAGAAGAATTTAATGAACTCTTGACAGATCCCAATACAATTTGTGTCGACATGAGAAATCATTACGAAAGTGAAATCGGTCATTTTAAAGGAGCCGTTACCCCAGATGTTGATACTTTTCGGGATTCATTACCGATTATAGAAAAAGAGTTGTCTGAACATAAGGAAGACAAAAAACTTTTGATGTATTGCACTGGGGGCATACGCTGTGAAAAGGCAAGTGCTTATTTTAAACACAAAGGGTTTAAAAATGTTTTTCAACTTGAAGGGGGAATCATAGAATATGCTCGTCAGGTTCAGGCTAAAGCACTAGAAAATCAATTTATAGGAAAGAATTTCGTGTTTGACGAGCGACGTTCAGAACGGATATCCTCAGACATCATTTCGCAATGCCACCAATGTGGTGCCCCTGCAGACACTCATGTAAATTGTCAAAACGAAGCCTGTCATTTATTATTTATTCAATGCGATGCTTGCCGTGAGAAAATGAATATTTGCTGTTCAGAAGCATGTAAAGAAACGATTACCCTACCCCTCGAAGAACAAAAAGCGATAAGAAAAGGCACGTATAACAGCAATAAAATATTTAAAAAAGGACGATCAGAAGTCTTAAAATTTAAACACTAATTTAAGATTTTTAATTCCTGTCTTCATTGAAATCCCTGTATCTTTAAAGTCAAATTCAACACATGAGTTGTTCCAATTGCAGTAGCGGGAAAGGGGGATCACCCAGGGGATGTAAAAACAACGGCACCTGCGGGAGCGACAGTTGCAACAAACTCACCGTTTTTGATTGGCTCGAAAACATGGAAGCTCCACAAGGAGAAAAAACACTTTCAATAGTAGAGGTCCGTTTTAAAAACAGTCGGAAAGAATTTTTTCGCTATCCAAATTCCATGAAACCCCACTCAGGCCAAGTTGTTATAACAGAAACCTCACATGGCTATGATGTTGGTACGGTAACTTTAGCCGGGTCGTTGGTTGGGGTACAAATGAAACGCAAAAAAGTAGCCGAAGAAAGTGAAGCGGTAGGCCATATATTGCGCTTAGCGAACACAGAAGACATCGCCCTTTGGCAGCAATTACGTGAAAAAGAAGCTGAGGTACAAAAAAGAGCACGTGAATTGGCCATAGCCCTTCAACTAGAAATGAAAATATCTGATGTTGAGTTTCAGGGAGACGGCAAGAAAGCTACTTTTTACTATACTGCTGCTGATCGAGTAGATTTTCGTCAACTGATAAAAGATTTGGCACAAGCCTTTTCAATTCGGATAGAAATGAAACAAATTGGACTTCGCCAAGAGGCGTCCCGCTTGGGGGGAATTGGAACTTGCGGAAGAGAGCTTTGTTGCTCGACATGGCTTACAGACTTTAGGTCGGTCTCTTCAGGGGCAGCCCGATATCAACAACTCTCGCTTAACCCTCAAAAACTATCAGGGCAATGCGGCCGGTTAAAATGCTGCCTCAATTATGAGTTAGATGCATATCGAAAAGCGATAAAAGCTTTTCCGCGTCCAGAGGTAAAACTACATACCGAAAAGGGAATTGCAGTTTTTCAAAAAATGGACATTTTTAAACAACTGCTCTGGTACAGTTATAAAGACGATTGGATTACCTGGCACAAAATACCCTTGGAGGCGGTTCTTACCATCATTAAAAAAAACAAAGAAAAACTACCCGTCGCAAGCTTGGAGGAATACATAGAAGAACTTCCACAAACCGACACCAAACTTTTTGAAAGTGCTGTTGGACAAGACAGTTTAAATCGTTTTGACACCCCAAAAAAGAAACATTTTAAACGGGGTAAAAATCGTAACAACAGAAAAAAGCGTTATGAAAAGCCCTCAAATTAAAACATTCATTTTCGTTCTTTGGGTAAGCATAACAGCTTGTAAAGGAGACGGATATACAGCATACTCGATTTTGGCGCCTGAAGGGCTAGGAACAAAACCAATTGACTTTATACTCCCTCAAGACAGAATTAGCGAATCACCTCAAAATATTTTTATTCGCCTGCAAAACGATAACAACTATCCCTTTGCAAATATTTTTTTAGTAGCCACAATACAGGCAGGTGAAACGGTAGTATCACAAGACACCCTTGAATACACTATGGCTGAACCTGATGGGAAGTGGTTAGGCACTGGGTTTACTGAGGTTAAAGAAAGTAAATTGTGGTGGAAACAAGGCGTGGTTCTACCCCAAAACAAACCCATTAAACTTTCTATAGCCCAAGCGATGCGCAATAATGGGGACCCGGAAGGCGTTAACTCCTTAAAGGGAATAATTTCTGTGGGAATTTCTATTGAAGAATTTAAATAAAATGGCAAAAAAACAAACCCAAAAATCATCTTTTCAATCCCTAATTCGGGGAATTTGGATTGCATTTATTGCTGTAATTGCTGGAATTGTCCTCCTTTTTGGTGGAGCCGCCTTAGAGTGGTTTGGCCCAATGCCCGACTTACAAGATTTAGAAAACCCCAACACCAATTTGGCTTCTCAGATTATATCTTCAGATGGTGAAATTTTAGGGAAATATTATTTTGATGACAATCGAACTCCCATCACGTTTGAAGAACTGCCAGAAAATATGGTAACGGCATTGATAGCTACCGAAGACGAACGCTTTTATGATCATTCGGGAATCGATTGGAAGGGAACACTGCGCGCCGTTGCTTATTTGGGCAAACGAGGCGGAGCCAGTACGATTACACAGCAGCTCGCACGTCAAATTTTTGTTGGCGTACGTTCTCGTAACGTAATTAAAGCCATACTTCAAAAGGCGCAAGAGTGGGTAATTGCAGTTCAATTGGAACGCCGCTATACCAAAAAGGAAATATTAGCGATGTACCTCAACAAATATGATTTTGGGTACCAAGCCGATGGCGTACGATCTGCGGCAAAAATATTTTTTGCGAAAACACCTGAAACCTTAAGCCTAGAAGAATCAGCCACTCTTGTGGGAATGTTAAAAAACTCCTCTCTTTATAATCCCATTCGGCGACCCGAACAGGTTCAAGAACGGCGTAACATTGTATTTCAACAAATGCATCGCAATGCACTTATCACAAAAGAAGCTTTAGATTCCCTTTCACAACTTCCTTTAACAATAACGTTTACCCCCGAATCTCACAGGGAAGGATTGGCTACTTATTTTAGAGCCTATCTAAAAGAATTTATGGACTCATGGATTGAAGCAAATCCAAAACCGGACGGAACCAACCATAATTTATACCGTGATGGGCTTCGAATTTTTACCACTATAGACTCCCGAATGCAATCCTTAGCTGAAGATGCCGTTAGTAACCATATGAAAAATTTACAACGTGAATTTTTTAGGCAAAACAGGAAAAGAGTAAACCCAACCGCTCCTTTTTTAGACTTGAGAGACGGAGAAATTGACACCTTAATGACACGTACAGCCTATAGAACAGAACGCTGGCGTAAAATGAAATTAGCAGGTATTGATGAGAAGGAGATCTTGGTCTCCTTTTATGAAAAAGTACCGATGAAAGTTTTTAGTTGGAAAGGCGAACTCGATACCCTTATGACGCCTATGGACTCAATTCGCTACTACAAGTATTTTTTGCGGGCCTCTTTGTTTTCTATGGAACCCCAATCGGGCCATGTAAAAGCCTGGGTAGGGGGGTATAATTACAAGCATTTTCAATACGATCAAGTAAAACAAGGGCGACGACAAATAGGGTCAACCTTTAAGCCGTTTTTGTATGCAACGGCAATCGATCAATTAAAGCTTTCTCCATGCGATTCTTTACCGGATGCATTGTTTTGCATTGAGCCGTTAAAACACGGAAATATGGAAGCATGGTGTCCTAAAAATTCTGGTGATAACTACGGCAGAACCCGTACATTAAAAAACGCTTTGGCCAATTCTGTGAATACGATAAGCGCTCGTTTAATGGATTTGGTTGGCCCACGACCCGTTATTAATCTAGCACGAAAAATGGGAATAACTTCTGATTTGCCTCCAGTACCGTCAATAGCTTTGGGTACGCCAGACATCAGTTTGTTTGAGATGGTGGGTGCTTACAGCACTTTTGTCAATCAAGGGATTTATGTTAAGCCGGTTATGATTACTCGTATTGAAGATAAGAACGGAAGAGCCCTTTATGAAGTTGTTCCTGAAACTCAAGACGTTTTAGGAGAAGAAGCCGCCTATGTAACCGTTAACTTAATGCAAGGGGTTACCCAACATGGATCAGGAGCACGATTGCGCCATGCAGGCTTGGAAAAAACAAATTATATCTACGAAAAGGTAGTGACAGGATATCCTTATGTTTTTGAAAACCCAATCGCTGGAAAAACAGGAACTACTCAAAACCAAAGTGATGGTTGGTTTATGGGAATGGTTCCCAATTTAGCCACCGGAGTATGGGTAGGGGGTGAAGACCGATCTATACATTTTAAAGATATTGCATTTGGTCAAGGGGCAACGATGGCACTCCCTATATGGGGTCTCTATATGAAAGGGGTGTATGCTAAACCGGAATTGGCAATTTCAATGGACGACTTTAGTGCTCCAGAAAACTTGAGTATTCCTGTTGATTGTAATGATGTTTTAGATCCCGATGAAAATGACAAACCCAAAAAGAAAGCAGACTTAGATGCCTTAGGGTTTTAAGCCTCTATTTGGTCGTCGGCTACCCACTCTGCAAAGGAAGTTTCCGTTTCACGAAGCAAAAGGCGTTCCAAGGTAAGATGCGAAGGTAGTTTTGCCTGTATCCGTTCAGCAAAGTCTATGATCATCATTTCACTTGTGGGTTGATAGTGCACGCGAACAATTTTATGTCCTCTTTTTTCCATACTATCCGCTAGTTCTTTATGAGGGGAATTCACATTTAAAACCGTGGCATGGTCAAAAGGAGTGACTATAATTTCATTCACAATTTTTTTTAAATCGCTGAAGTCCATTACCATTCCATATTTGACATGATTTTCGTCGGCAATGGGTATTCCGATTAAGGTAACCGCCAATTTATAACTGTGACCATGTACATTTTTACACAACCCGTCATATCCGTAAAGGGCATGTCCTGTTTCAAATTTAAATTCTTTGGTGATTCTAATTTTTGTACTCATCGCTATTACAATGTATTAAGAACCGCTTTAGTATATGGTGAAAGAGCAAGTTGTCCTGTGATTTTAGCATTTTCCGGAAGTAAGGTAGCCCAATGACTTGTATCCTTCCAATGTAATTTTTTTAACTGTTTCATTGCTTCAGGGGCATAATTAGAAAGCCGTTGAGCAAAGGCATGAACAGCAGTATCTAAGGCCTGTGTTGAAGGGCAAACTTCAGCATACAACCCCCGTTGATGTGCCCAAAGGGCGGACTTCCATTCGTTTGCTGCCAATGACAAATGTCCAAACGCAGTTGTTCCGATTTTTCGACTAACAGCAGGCTCAATAACATAAGGCCCTATTCCAATAGAGAGCTCAGACAGCTTAATGGAAGCCTCTTCATGGGCAATAGCATAATCAGCCGCTGCAATTAGGCCTATGGCTCCACCAACTGCTTTTCCTTGAACCCGAGCGACAACAAATTTATCTATTTGCCGAAGGGTATTCATAACTGTAGCAAAACCCATAAAAAAAGCTGTCGCTTCTTCTTGAGTGTTAAGTGTTTTCAATTCCGCTAACGAAGCTCCTCCACAAAAGGCTTTATTGCCTTGGCTTTGAATTACGATTACGCGAACATCTTTATCATTCTGTAAAACTTGTAGCGCTTCCGCTATTTGGTTTAATAGCAAACTGGGCAACGAATTCCCTGCGGGGTGTCCAAAAGTAAGGGTGCCTATTCCTTCTTTTATACTATGAGTTACAAATGCTTCCATCTCGCAATAAAAGTACGCAAACTATTGACGAACAAAAACTTTTTCATAGCAGTGAAAAGGAAAAGGACTTTGTTTTGGAAAATAAACATCACCCACTCGTTTGTAATCACGCGCTTCATAAAAGCGAATGTTCCTGGGATTTTGACTAAAAGTATCCAAACGGATAGATTGAAATTGATGGGTTGCCGCAAAGGCTTCCGCAAAATCCATTAAACTTCGTGCAATTCCTTGCTTTTGGAAGTGTGGATGCACTGCCAATCTATGTATGTAGAGGTTTTGCTGATCAGGTGTGAGCCATGTTACGCTATTGTACGGGGCATCTTTTTCATTAGAAAACATGATGCATCCACACACTTTCTTTTCCCTTTCAAAAATAGATAAGGCCCCTTGGGAAACATCTCTTACAAATACTTCCTCCGAAGGATAATGAGAATTCCACTGAAATATTCCCTTGGCCTCCATAGCCAATGCACAAGCCCTAGTTAGGGCAAGTACTTCTTTTATGTCCTTTTTTGTGGCCCGCCGAATCATATATTTTTAATGTAAAAATAAGATTGATACAGGATACTTAGTATTTTAGTAAAAACTTTTGGAATGCAACATATTCTAGTTCCCATTGGTGTTTCTCGTTTTGCCCCTACTATTTTGGCATACGCCCTTGAATTTGCTAAACCCTTTAAAAGCACCGTTTATGTAATCGATGCCTATCCACAACATTCTAGTTTAGCAACGCTTTCTAATGTAAATGCCAAATTAGAAAAAGAAAACCATGCTCGAATTAAAAAAATGGTAAAAGAAATTGCGCCTAAATCGGACAATGTAAAAATTGTTAGTAGCGAACGAGACCTAGTGGGCACAATTAAAAAACTCAACACGACCATTGGCCTGGATTTAATCATTACAGCGCCATTAAACAATGAAATTAACAATGAGGTTTTTTTGGGAAGAATAGCAGGGAGTGTAATTAAACGCACTACAGTGCCCGTATTAGTAGCCCCATTAGAAAAACCATTTGATCCCCCTACAAAGATGTTGATGGCTTTTAAAACAGGGGAAATTAAATCTTCAAGTATATTAGACCCCTTGGTTAACATTCAGGATCAATTTAACTCAATTTTGCGACTGCTTTTGGTAAAGGTTCCCGGTTTTGCCAATCGAAATCACCAAATAAGCGATGAAGTTTTAAAACGCGCAGAGCAACTACTGTATTCCGAAAATGCAACCGTTTATCAAGGCGTTTTGGAACACTTTCAAGCATACCAGCCAGACATGTTAGTGGTGTTCAAAAGGGAGCGTGGATTTTTTGAAAAATTATGGGAGCCCGATTTGATCTATAAAAAAGATTTTTACTGCACGGTACCATTATTAGTCTTAAAAAATAAAGATTGATTTTCAAGGATTCCTACCGATGGCTTTGGATCAGATTGCTTTTCCTGGTTACCTCTTTTGCTTTTGCCCAAAACTACGCAGGCATTCAAATTGATAACGACTTGTATTTTGGGATTGATCGCTATTACAGCAGTGGTATTTTTCTAAAATACGGTGGATCAATATCTAAAAACAAGGAGAATACTCCCTCAGTTTTTCGATCCCGACATTGGACATTAGGACAAGAAATTAACACCCCGTCTTTTCGCTATACTTCTGATCCGGATAAAATTGATTTTCCCTATAATGGGTGGCTGTTTATTGAACGCTTAGAAGAAACCTTTCGAAAACCTGATTTTGGATACGGATGGGCAGTTCAATTGGGTACTACAGGAGCAAATGAGACCTTCGCAAAATGGATGCAAAACACCTACCATATTTACGTGTTAAAATTAGACCCCTTGAGTTGGGCCTGGGCACTACCTCAAGCCTTTCACCTAAATGCCAGAGTAAATTTAAAATGGGGTAAAGAAATTCAAGGCCCTTTGAAATGGGTTCAAGAATACCAAGCCCAGGCGGGCACCTTTCGTACGTATTTGAGCACTCGAATGGGAATTCAATTGGGGTCATTGGCAGGACTGCCCTTTTTTGGTGAACGACTAGAAGCGTTATCGGACGGGTCATCGTTGTTTTTAGGGACTCGATTTATTTACAATATTTATGATTATAGTCTTTCCGGGAATCTTCAAACCAACGAATTGCCAATGGATATTGAAGCCAACTCCCTTCGTCAAGAATTTCAAGTGGGGATGGTCTTTATTAAGAGACCGTGGAAAGGACAATTCTTATTTCACTCTAGCTCGAATTACGTCCGCTCCCAACGCTACCCCAGACACCCTTACTTAAACTTATCAGTAATTCGTATCTTACCTTAAAAAAATGAAAACCATTTTATTTGCCTTATCTACTGTACTTCTTTTCACTTCGTGCTTAGTGTTTAAGATATACGAAAGCCCAAAATTGAATCAGGAGACAGCAGAAAAAACAAGAGAATACCGAAGTTATATAGGGTCTGGTAAGGTGATTACTCTTAAAGAAAATCAACCTCGAGAAATCTTTTTTATTGGAAAAGATGAAAGCCCTAAGGACCTCTTTTTCGCAGACAAAAAAGAAGCTACGCAAGACACGGTCCCTTCTCCCTTACTTATTGTTGACGGTAAAATAAACGAAGATTTTAATACTGTGAATTCTATAGATCCCGATAATATAGAATCAGTCAATGTACTAAAAGGGGGACAGGCACTAAAAAAATACGGGGAAAAAGGGCGTAATGGCGTGATTGAAATTACCCTTAAAAAATAAATTCATTTTTTACTTTCCCAAAGGGCAATAGAATGGGCCGCATGAAATCTGGGTAAATTATTTGTTTGGAGTTGGGTGGCAGGACTAGCTCTTCGAACCCAACGGTAATTCACATACCCATAAAAACGACAATACTCCGAAGAAAAACGTTCATAAAAAACGGCTTTTTCTTTTAAACGATTAGGAAACCAAATTATTGGCTAGTCAATTCATTTTCATTAGCGATTGGAATAATCCAATGTGGCCCTTCAACCCAACCCTTCATTTTTTCAACTACCACACGGTCCACAATGGCCACTCCTTTTTGGGCCATATTTTCGAAGTTATCTATCCCATTGTTTGAAAATCCTTTTCGCGTACGATGAATATTGAAGGTAGAGGACAATTCTTTTCCGAAGGCGGCCTCGACTCCTTTTTTTCCCAACATAAATCCAAGCATTCCCCCCCATGTAGCGGTAGGATTATCGGAATCCCATCCTGCCAAAACCCCTATTTTAATGGTTTCTTTAAGGTCACCTTCTCCGTATAGCAAACTGACAATACTCGCGCCAAAATTGATTCCTGCGGCAAAACAGCCGTGGCAACTTTCGTCTAGGGTAGCCCACTTATAACCTTCTTCTTGACGTATTTGAAATTTTTCATGTAGGGCATCACGGGAGGTTTCCCAAGGCAAACCTAATTGGTAATATTTTTGAACAAAGTCAAACATTTTTGCCGGATATGTTGAATCGGGAAGATGCTTACGGGCCTCATGGGCTATCCATTGGGTTTTTTCCTTAACTGTATTGTGGGCTGTAGGTTGAGCCGCTAGGCTGTAGGCAATGATGTTAAATTCTGCAATAAGCGCAGCGTTTTGTTGGGCAGTAGTTCGAACAACCAAATGGCTAAGATCTAGTGCAACTTTTGGTTGTGAGGGAGCATAAAACCCAAAAATTTCAGTCGTTAATTGGGCATCGATCATTTCATAAAAAGGATTAACCTCAGGATCGCTAGTATGAGGGGGAATTATGCCTTCTTGCATCAAATCAAAGGCACGTTGATTGGATACCCATAAATAATTTTCTTCCTCTTTGTAAATATGCGCTAACCAAGCTTCTCGAATTTGCTCTCCTGTTAGATCAAGGGAAGGGCTTTGAAAAAGAAGTTCTTGATAAATGTATTCAATATCTGTATCATCGTCTGCGCCCCAAATACTGTCTTTTTCTGCAAAAAGAAAATCAATGGTTTCGGAGTAATTGTTAGACCCCCATAAATTAGGCTGATCAGGTTTCCCCCAATCTTCACGGGTATAAAATCCCTTGCCTTTCCCGTCCACAGGAATACCTATTTTATCCATTTCCGTTATTAACCCAGTCCAGTTGGCTATACATTGTCCAAGCCAAAAGCCCTGCAGTTGTTCCGCATAGTTTTCACGATTAATCTTAAGTGTCTTTGGAGAAGGCCCAGTACAACTAAAAGAAAAGCTCAGGAACAGCCCCCCCAAACACAACCAAAACCAAAAAAGTTTATTTTTTATAGACATTAAAACGTAGAGAGGGTATTAATAAGAGTTTGATCTGCCGCAAAAAATTCAATCTTTTGGGTTGATTTTGGCACCCAAAAGGAAGCGGTTCCTTGCGATTGAAAGGTGCTTTGGGGTAAATTTAATTTTCGCTGTGTGCCTTTTTCGCTATACACTAAACAACTATATGCCCCCTTTTCCCATTTTACCTGAATCGCATTTTTGGCAGAAGGGTTAAACACCTTAAGGGAATCATTATTTTGGGAAGCAATAAAAGTAGGTTGCCCTTGAACGGAAAGGGTAACCAAACTTTTAGCATCTCTGGGCACTACGAAATGGGATTCTTCTATTGAAATTTCCTCAAATTTACCCGCTCCCGTATTTTTTAATACCAGCCCCTGTAATGCATCCGAACGGCCTTGATGTACTTCTACCCCATATTCATTACCGACAAGAAGCAAATCTTCATAGCCGTCTTGATTGTAATCGTAGGGGGTAATGCCATACACGGGGGCCCACTGGGCTTGAGTGGGAAGAGCATGAAGTGTAAACTTACCCTCTCCTAAATTTTCTACCCAAGCACTTTGCATCCATTGAACTTGCTTTATAATGGCGTCACTTAAATTCTGATTTTCAAAAATGGTATTGAAGGTGGCTTCTCCAAAGTCGCCATAGGAATTAAATGATTTTCGCAAAGCGCGAAATTGTTTAACCACATCTTCCCAAGGGTGATATAAATAATTCTTTTTTTGGCCTAAACTATCTCGAACATAAAACGCAATAAAAGGGTCTACGCTTCCATTTTGGTCAAAATCTTTGGCCACAATAGTAATGGGTTCTTCTTCATTGCCTTGGTAAAAAGTATTCAACCCAAAATTGCCGGCAATGAAATCCATGTCGCCGTCATTGTCAAGGTCGGCTTGCGAGAGGCTTCGCCACCAGCCGCTACTTTTTTCAAGCCCAGTATTTTCGAGTTGATGAAGTACGCCACCCTTATTTTCAAAAAAAGTGATTGGCATCCATTCTCCGACAACAATCAAATCTAACCATCCATCAGAATTGAAGTCGGTCCAAAGGGCATCACTTATTAATCCAAGGGGAGTTTGGCCGGTACTTATTTTATCGTAGGCATCTCGAAAATTTATTTTTCCAGTGGTAGATGTGTTTTCTAATAGGTAGGATCGATCAGCAACGGGGTATTGACCAGGAACGACTCTGTTTCCTACAAAAAGATCCAAATCGCCATCGCGATCAAAGTCTGCCGCTTTAACACTTGAACTGTTTTTCCCATTGTTTGGAAGGTCAACGTTTGCCTTTGTAAATTGACCTTTTCCGTTATTTAACCAAAGCACATCATCATAAGCAATAGAACCCGGTTCATATTGGGCTGATCCGTGTGCAATATAGACATCCAAGTCGTTATCAAGATCAAAATCTAAAAGAGCAATGCCTGCGTCTTCGTCTACATTCTTTGCTTGCCCTTTTAATGAAATAGATTTGGCATCAAATGTTCCTTTTTGATTTTGAAAAAAAATACGCTCAGTTTGTCCTCTACTTCCGCCTACCAATAGGTCTTCTAATCCGTCACCATTTAGGTCTCCAACAGCCAAAGGAGGGCCAAATTGGGAAAATTTATGGGGAAGGGTAATTTGTAAATTGAAGTCTATAAAATCGTCATCAACATCACGATGTACAATGTTCAAAGCACTACTCTGTTCCGAAAACAGCCCTTTTTGAGCATTATCATTTGATTTTTTTAATCTTGTAGGGGCATAAATTAAACTTTGTGAACTATTTAGTGATGTTATGATTTCAGTTTGTTCTAAGCCGTCAGGCCAACGTATTTGAACGCTATCTATTTGTTGATTAGGGCCTAAACCAAAGTGTAAAATGGGTTCGGGTTGAGACAAATATCCTCTACCCGACAAAAGGGTTTGTGTTTGCACCTGCTCACCTAAAAATAATCGCACTTGGGTTCCGTAGGGGGCTTGGTTTTTTGTTTTTCCCTTTAATGTGAAACGGATATAATTAGCAGTATTGTTTGCAGTGTTTAGTGTGTTTTCTAACAATGTAGCTTCATCATTAATATTGTTTAACACTAAATCTAAATCACCGTCACCATCAAAATCTGCATAAGCAGCACCATTGGTATAGGTGGCAAAATCCATGCCCCAATCTTTTGAAAAATCGTCAAAATCAGTTCCTCCAGTATTTCGGAAAGCAAAATTTGCCACTTTAATTTGAGGGATTGCCGCTAAGAGTTGTTCTCTGCTCACTAGTCTATTGGCGGTTACGCGAAAGTCACCAAAATCTTTATCAATTATATCTTTTGGAAAGCCATTGACAATGAGTAAATCTGACCATCCGTCGTTATCAAAATCAGCAAATAAACTTGACCAACTCCAATCCGTTTCGGCCACGCCTGCACTAAGTCCAATTTCGCTAAAAATGGGCAATCCCGTTTCTGGGTTTACCCCTTGATTCAGTTGAAGTACATTTCTTGGATACTGGTATTCATAATCGTACCTGCGCGTCATAATTTCCTTAGTGTAGCTTGTCCCTTTTTGAAATAATTTTTTTCGTTTGTTGTAATAGGGTTGCATTTCCGAAATAAAAAGATCCATCTTTCCATCGTTATTTATATCGCCAAAGTCACTCCCCATTGAACTTAAACTAAAGTGCTTGAACATGGAACGGGCTTTATTGGTAAAAGTCTTATCTCCATTATTCATGTAGGCAATATCATTACTTAAATAGTCATTAGACACATAAAGATCAAGCCAACCGTCATTATTAATATCTTGTACCAATGTGCTATGACTAAATCCATGGAGTGAGATATTTGCTTTTTTGGAAATGTCTTTAAAATAAGGATGGCCAAGACTGTCACTTCCTATATTTTCGTAGAGGCGGTCAATACTTAAAATTGCCGTTTCACTTTGCATGTTTTGAAACACATTAGGATCAATATCTTCGATTTGGTTCACACCAATGAAAACATCTAAATCCCCGTCGTTATCTAGGTCAAAAAATTGAGCATGTGAAGAATAGCTGTCGTCATCAAGGCCATAGGCATCGCCCAGGTCTTTAAATTGAGGGATTCCATTGTCATCGATACCTTGATGAATAAAAAGGTTGTTTTTTCGTTGATTTGGATCCGTTCGTAAGGTATTACATACGTAAATATCCATCCATCCGTCGGCATTAACATCAACGATATTTACACCCGAGGACCAAAGTAAAGGATTACTTTTTTGAATTCCTGCCGCAAGCGTAGCGTTTTCAAAAGTTAAGTTTCCTCGGTTGAGATACAATTGATTGTCTACTTGATTTCCCGTGAAAAACAGATCGGGTAAACCATCGTTATTTAGGTCGCCAACAGCTACACCTGCCCCGTTGTAGAAAAACTCATTGTCAAGAATACTCAATGAATCATTTTCAATAATTTTATTATTAAAACGAATGTTCGATTGTGTACTATCTACTTTTTTAAATAAGGTGGGTGCTGTACGATTACATGTACTCAGAGCAATCAAAAGAAAAATAAAAAGGACGTTTATAGCGTTTTTCATCAGCAAAAATTCAAGCGAAAGATAACAAATACAAAGGAAAAAAAAATGGAGGGCAAAGCCCTCCATTTTAAAATATTTATTTCAAAACTGGATTAGTACCCTGGGTTTTGAGATAATACATCAGATCCTTGAATATCAATCTGAGTTTGAGGAATTGGATAATATTCGTTTTTACCCGCAGTAAATCGGGCACCACCGAATTTAGTTACCAATCCTTTTGAGGTTTCATAGGGTAAATATTTATTTAACTCATCAGCGGCTATACCCCAACGTACAAGGTCAAAGAAACGGTGTCCTTCACCAGATAATTCAAGTTTACGTTCCATGCGTAATGCTTTTGTAGCAAAATCTTTTGAAGGAAAACTGCTGTACAATGCAATGTCATAATTTGCTGCATTTGAGCCATCAGGATTTTTTACCCAGTGAGCTGAATTTGCAGCACGTGTACGTACTTGATTGACATAGTCAAGGGCTTTGTCAAGAGAACCCGCTTCAATTTCAGCCTCAGCAGCCATTAGCAATACATCAGCAAATCGGATGATGGTGTAGTTCATTAATGCATATCCTCTTGTCCAAGAACTAGCATCAGTTAAACTTCCCTCTTGCGATTTATAATAGATGTATTTTTTAGGAGAATAAGGACCTGCATAAGGTTGGGCACGTATCCAAGCTTTTCCTGGGTGTGCAATCCAATCTAGGTAAGGAATACCTCTTCTTCCGATTGAGTGATCAATTCTTGGATCAAGGGGGCCTGAATCTTGAGTAAATGCATCACTTGATTCAAGACCATAATCAGTAACTAATTCTCCAGCTGAAGTGTATTCCTCACCATTAACTCGAGGAAGACCATTTACAGTTCTAAAAGCATTAGCCAATGAAAATGATGGTTGGAAAAATCCACAACAGTTTCCAGGCCCATCGGCACCTGTATTGTAAGGGTAGTTCAAATCATCAAAATAATTAGCATTAGCAACATTTCCTGAATTGTTAGCAGCCTCTACATCCATAACTGCTTCTGCATGATTATCATACTCAGCATTATAAATGTTCGCATAATTGTCTAGTAAGGCATATTTTTCTCCTGAAGGTGTTACCCCACTTGCAATTACTTGATCAAATGCTGATTTTGCTCCCGCAAAGTCTTTTTTATACAATTTAGCTTTTCCAAGATAAGCAAGAGCAGCCCATTTGTTTACTCTTCCAGCTTGTGCTTGAGTAGCAGGTAAATTATCAAATGCATATTGAAAATCTGCGATGATAGCATCCCATGTTACACCCGGAGAGTTAGGTACATCAGAAATATCCGAAGCCTCAATAGATTCATCGATATAAGGAACATTATTAAAGTGTTTTTTCAAATCAAAATAGAAATGACCTCTTAATAATCTAGCTTCCCCAGATAAGCGTGCAGCATCTGCTGCAGAAATAGTTTCTGACATAGCAATCAACTTAAGTACGCTATTTGCTCTTGAAACCCCATCAAAACGACCTCTCCATAATTGGTTAAGGTCACCTTGGGTAGCATCTGTTTCATAACGCTGAACAGGGTTAATTGAACTGTAATCCCCAGGGTCAGTCCCCTTATTTGCTTCACCTCCAGCAATTGATCCAGTTACCCAATGACTTGGGGCTTCAAAACGATTACCGAAAGTACCGTTTAAAGAGGAGTATGCTCCAATTAATACTCCATCAATTCCACTTAATGAAGTCATTTGAGCTTCAGACAATGAACCCGTTGCTCCAACATTCAAAAAATCATCGCTACAAGCAATCGTGATCGAAAGCGAGCATACAATTGCAAAGGTTAAATTCTTAATATTCATAATTTTCATAGTTATATATTATTTATTAATTCTAATATTTAAAAGATAACTAGGAGTTACAGGATAGTTACCAACATCTATTCCGAAGTTAGTATCTGCTCCTCCTACCATTGGATCTAAACCACTATAGTTTGTTAGGGTAAAGAGGTTATTGGCAGAAACACCAATTGTAAAATCTTTTAATCCAAGACGATCTAAAATCGATCCAGTTACATCATAGCTGATGGCTAAACTTTGTAAACGTAAAAAGTCGCCATCTTCAACATACCATGAGTTGGCAGCACCACTGGTACTAATGTTTGTTACACTTTCCCAAATAGGAGCTGCAGCATTATTACCTAAAGCGGGTGTCCATGAGTCTAGTGCTCGAATTCCTTTTGCAGACCCTTCAAATGTTCCAAAGAAGTCAGTAAACCACTTCGATTGGTTAAAGATTTCAGCTCCAAGAGAAGCATAGAAATACGTATTAAAAGAGAAGTTTTTGTATTGCAAATTGATGTTTAATCCACCAGTCCAATCCGGAACAGGACTTCCAATAAAAGTTCTATCATCGGGAGTAATTTGACCATCTCCGTTAACATCTTCGTATTTGAATCTTCCTAATCCAGCACCAGGTTGATTTGAAGATGCAGCCTCTGCCTCTGAATTAAAATATCCTATCATTTTATAACCGAAGAATGTAGAAAGAGATTGACCAATTGCATTTCGAATCGGTGCAATTCCTCGATAGGAACCTCCATCAAAATATTCAATATTTTCAGCTAATGCTGTAATCTCGTTTTTCAAGAAAGAGCTGTTGAATGTTACTTCGTAAGCAATACCTTCTCCTAAACTACCGCGATTCGCAATTTGGACATCAAGACCCTGATTCAACATACTTGCAATGTTAACAGCAGGAGCACTTGCATTATTTCCAGTAACAGCAGCCAAAGGAATTTGATATAAAAGATCTCTAGTGTCCTTTTTCCACCAGTCTAAAATAATATCTATTTTATTATTAAAAAGAGTTGCATCAAATCCGATGTTAGTAGTAATGGAGGTTTCCCACTGTGCGTTGGGGTTTCCAATACGAGACACAGCGTAACCAGCATCAACTCCACTGTTTTGTCCTCCAATTGGATAGAATGTTCTTCCTCGGTTAGAAGCAAATAAACTATATTGGTTTGCAGGGTCTACGTTGTTTGAGTTACCCATTTCACCCCATCCTCCACGGACTTTTAAATCGTCAACCCAAGTAAGGCCTTCCATAAATGATTCTGATGTAACTCGCCAAGCAGCAGAAGCAGCAGGGAACACACCATAGCGGTTATTGATACCAAAACGTGAGGATCCGTCGCGACGAACAAGACCTGTGATGTAGTATTTTTCATCAAAGTTATAATCAAGTTTTCCGAATACAGAGAAGAAGTTTACTCCATTGTAAAGGTTACTGTTAACTTGAGGACTTTCAACAGTAGATAAATTTATATAATCAGTATCAATTGAAAAAGGATTAATACCTGATCCATTAATTTGTCTACCAAAACCAGTATTTAAAGCCTCAACACCAGCTAATAAAGTTACACCGTGTTTTCCAAAACTTTCTTTGTAGGTAGCAGTATTAGAGAATACCCAACCTAAGTTTTTACCTGAACCTTCATAAAAGGTATTACTTGCTTCAGGCTCAGAATCACCTAAATAACGGTAGTTGTAATCAACATAGTAGTAATTAGAAACAGTACCTCCTAAGCTAGAACGTAGTGTTAACCCCTCAAAAGGTTTAATATCAAGATAAATGTTTCCAAATGCAGATAGACTGTAACTATTGTCATCTTTACCATTTTCTATTAATCTACGTACGGGGTTACGCGGGTTGTTATATCCAGCAGCCTTTGTACTTGCATAACTTCCGAATTCATCGTAAACAGGAATAATGGTAGGCATACGATAAGCAGAAAGGATTTCTGATTCATCATCTGCAGTAGTAATATCTCCACCAGCTCCAGTTCTTTGAGTAGCACGGTAGGTAGTTTGAATGTTTTCACCTACTGACAACCATGGAGTAATATCATAATTTGAGTTTACTCTTAATGTGTGTCGTTGCAAAGCATTATTGATAAGAATACCTTCTTGAACTTGAGATGCTAATCCAATATAGTAACGGCCTTTGTCATTACCACCATTAGCTCCAAATGAAATACGAGTTAGCGGTGCTACATTAGTAATCTCATCATACCAGTTAGTTCCAGCCTTATTTGCTTTGATTAAAAAGACCGTCTCAGGACTTGCGTCATAAGCCGCTTGAATAGCTGCTAAATCAACACTTCCAACAATTCCATTAGCACCATTGGCATGAAGGTAATCGGGTAAACGAGCTTGAGAGCTAGTTCCGTATTGAGGATGAGTGTAAGCAACTGCTGTACCGTTTGCTCTTGCATTATTTTCATAAGCAACATGAGTCCAATCAGCAAATTGTTGTGGATTTAACATTTTTGGAGATCCAGAAACGTTAGGATCTGTTATACCATAAGTAACATCTAAAGTAATTCCTGGTTCACTTGTTCGAGATCCTCCTTTGGTAGTCATAACTATTACTCCGTTGGCCGCTCTTGCACCATAGATAGAAGCAGCAGCTGCATCTTTAAGAACCGAGGTAGATTCAATATCTCCAGGATTCAAAAAATCAATATTGTTTGTTGGGACACCATCTACAATATATAAAGGTTCGTTACCGCCAAAAGCACCAAATCCACGTACACGAATTTGGCTGGTAGAACCTGGACTACCGTTAGAGATAACAGTTACCCCAGGGATACGACCTTGAAATTGTTGTTCAATGTTTCCTGAAGGTATAATGTTCAAATCCTCAGCTTTTACTGTTGAAATAGCACCAGTTGTTTCTCGCTTGGTTTGCGTACCATATCCAGTTACAATAATCTCATCTAAAGCCTGAGATGATGTTTGCATCACCACATCAATAGTAGACTGATTACCTACGCGGATTGTTTGGGATTCAAAACCAATAAAGGAAAATTGTAAAGCTTGGTTTGAATCTACAGAAATACTGTAATTTCCATCAAAATCTGATGAAGTTCCTTGTGTAGTTCCTTCAATAATTACAGTTACACCGGGTAATGGATTACCATCTGTGTCAACAACACTTCCGGTAACATTTCCTTGTGCAAAAATGTAAGAAGAAAAAACAAAAAGAAAAGAAAAAAATAGTTTTTCAATTAGTTTCATATTTAATTTGTTTTTAAAGTTTTATAGACGATAAATCTAAAACAGAAAAAAGAAGTAAACAAATGTTTTGTTAAAAAAACGTTAATAGGTTAAACATAAGTCCTTTTAAAAAGGTTTTTTGATGAGTTTAAATTTTTACTTTTGAGCCGAATTTACAAACCGCCATGAAAAAAAATCTTTTTACTCCTTACCTAGTTATATTCACTTTTATTTCTTTTCATTTTGTAGTAAATGCGCAGGGTAAATCAGGGGGATTAGCACTTTATACGGTTCGTAATGAAATGGAGGTAGAACCTCTTAAGACACTTGCTATTATTAGTAATTTAGGCTATAAGGCCATTGAATCCGCAGGCTATGAAAATGGAAAATTTTACGGAATGTCCCCATCGGCATTTCGCTCACGTTTAACCGCACTTGATTTACATCCTTTAAGCGCACATCAGAGTTCAATTACTATTGAAAATGCAAAAAAAATGATGCAAGATGTCAAAGTAGCGGGATTTGAATATTTTGTAATTCCTATTCCCCCTATGGGAATGTTTAAAGTTGATGAAAAAACCATGAACATGGAAATGGAAGGGGGAAATGAAGTTTTAGCAGCATTATTAAATTACTTTGGTAAAATGGCCTATGATATGGATTTAAAATTACTGTATCACAATCATGATTTTGAATTTATAGCAGATGAAACAGGGACGGCTACCATTGATTACCTTTTGACACATTGCGACCCTCGATATGTAAATTTTCAAATGGATCTTTATTGGGTTACCAAAGCAGGTGCAGACCCTTTGGCATATTTTGAGAAATACCCAGGGCGTTTTAAGAGTTGGCACGTTAAAGACATGGATATTGAAGGAAAATTTGCCCCTGTAGGGCAAGGAACAATTGATTTTGCTAAAATTTTAAAGGCAAAAGAAAAATCAGGGATGGTGTATTATATGGTAGAACAAGACGAATGTTATGGGATAAATCCCTTACAGGCGATAGAAATCAGTTTTAAAGGAATTCAATCCATTGGGTTTAAATAGTTACTCCGTTCAGGAGAAATAAGCATCTTTTTAGAAAGATAAACAGTCAAAAATTAGTTTTGAAATCCTAAAAACGAAAACGAACTTTAAAATAAAATTTTCATTAGTTTAGCAACCAAATTTTGGGGATGTAGCTCAGCTGGCTAGAGCGCTTGACTGGCAGTCAAGAGGTCGTGGGTTCGAGTCCCATCTTCTCCACTTAATTAAACCCTATTTTGCTTATAAACAGTATTTTAGGGTTTTTTATTTTTTACATTGTACGGTATTTGTACTGCAAATCAATTTTACAATCCTAAAACCTCTCAAGCACTCCTATCCCAAATACAGGGTATGGGTTTTAGCAAACGGTTTTTCTATTGGAACAAGGTTTGAGATTCGATATGTAATCCATTCTTTCTATCTTAGGAGAATTATTAACCATAAATCAATTAAATGAAAAAACTTGTAGTATCACTTTTGTTATTTAGCACACTAGCTTTAAACGCACAATATTGTATATTTTACGATTTTGAAGCAAAAAACCCGGAAATGGTTGTTTCTACCTTAAAAGGTATGATGGAAACCGGTTGGGGAAAAAACATTCAGGGAACAAAATCACTTTTTGCCTATCAATTTAACGGAACGAATCAAGCCACCCATTCCATACAATTTTGTTTTCCAGATGAAAAGGCTCTAGGCGCTTTTTTCAATTCCTTTGGAACGTCTATTGAGGCACAACTATTTGGCGAAAAACTGGGTGAATATATTCAAAATGTTTCTCAAACTTTAAACACTCCCATTTGGTATAATGGTCAAGACTGGGCAAATGACGATGCTTTTGTAATTTATCAAATGCAAGTGAGCGACCCTGCCACTTATTTAGCCGAATTCAAAAGCTTTACTCCTAAATTGGCGAAAAAGTTGGGATTTGAAAACAACTCATTTGGTTTAGCCTATCCCATTGTTGGAAAATCAGCGGAATTCTCCCATTTTGTTTGGGTAGGAGCTCCTGATCTAGAAACGGCACTCACTAGAACAAAGCAAATGATGTCAGACCCCTTATTTGCGGACTTCTCTAAAAAAGTTTCAGGAATACGTAAAATGATCACAACCACTCTTTCCCTAAGAGTTATGGATTTCTAATACCATATTTAAAGCATTGGTAAAACCCTCCCAAGTGGAGGGTTTTTTTTGCTATTACCAAAAAAACCTCTTAACTTTTATTGAGAAAAGAGGTTTAGAACTAATGAAAGACTATTTACACTTATAATATCAAATTGATTTATCACCCAAATCTAAGCACAAACCTCAAGTTTTAAAACTAAAAATAGTTACATCGCTGTGCAACTATTTTTAAAAGGATAAACCCACACCCTCTTTTGAAGTAAGAACCGTATATGAAGCCGCAGTTTTTAAATTGAGAATACGGCAAATAAGGATTTATATTAAACTCAACTATCGTATACTTGTCTAAGAATTTAAACGTAACAAAATGAAAACAGTAAAAAACACCTTTTTATTTCTTCTAGTCCTTGTTTTAGCAGGATGTAATGCCACTCAAAATGAGCCTGAAGGACTAGTTATCGGAATACAAACCTATTCCTTTCGAACCATGGAAGATCAAACGCCTTTAGCCATTTTAAATTACATTAAAGAAACGGGCATTAAACATGTTGAATTGATGGGTAACCACGCAGAGCCCTTTGCAGGAGCACCCGAAAGTCCAATGGGAAACCCAGCATACAGAAGCATCATGATGAAGCGGTATAGAAATCTTGAATTAACTTCTGAAGAACAAGAATTGGCAGTTGTAATTTCCGAAGAAGTCGAAAAATATAATGCAGCAGTCCAGGAATGGAGACAAAATGTAGATTATGCAAAATTTGAGGCCTTACGCGATTTATATGCCGAAGCGGGAATTTCTATTTACGCATTTAAACCTCGAGTTTTTGAAAAAGAGAATTCAGATGAAGACATCCGGTATGGGATGCGTGCAGCAAAGGCATTAGGGGCCACACACGTTACTTTAGAGCATCCTTCAGACGATGACCACACAGCACGCTTAGGTAAAATTGCTGAAGAAGAAGGAATCATTGTTGCTTACCACGGTCATATGCAACAAACCCCTACCTTATGGGATACTGCAATTGAGCAATCAACTGCTAATTGGCTTAACTTAGATTTTGGACATTATATAGCCGCTGAAAATGAAAATCCACTTCAAATCATTTTGGATAAAAAGGACCGTATAGCCAGTATGCATTTAAAAGACCGTCAACGCAAAAGTAATGGTGCCGGAAATTTAGAATGGGGAAAAGGCGATACTCCCATTGCTGAATTAATACAATTGATGCAAAAAAACAATTGTCGTTTTCCCGTAACTGTAGAATTAGAATACGATATTCCCGAAGGATCAAATGCCGTTGAAGAGGTAAAGAAATGTCTAGCCTTTATAGAAAACAGTAAGTCTTTGTAATTAAAGCGGAATTTCAAGTTCCTTAATTTTTATCTTTTTCTTTTGATTTGGGTAATCTAAAGAAAGCCTCTACTTTTATATAAAAATAAAATGAGAGGCTTTTTTTTCATCCTACTTTTGACGCTATGCAGTTAAGGGAACAGCGAAAAGCCAAGCAATAAAATTATTTTGCTTGATAGTGGTATAGACCCTGCTTTTCAAGCGTTAATATATTTTAAAGAAAGCCCTTTTTACACCTCAGGACTACCTTTTGCTATAGGCACTTATGATGCAAACCGGTCTTTTAAAGAAGTTGAATTTTTTAAAGCCACAATAAGTAAGTCAGCCCATGAGTTTTTGATTAATCAAGATGCAATGAAGTTGTATGATTTAAAGAACAACGGCGTTGCGAAAGCTGTTTATGACTGTTAAGACAAGTGTATAGCAGAGGCTGTATAACGTGGTTTAATGTCGTGTAATTGTGAAACTGACAATTAAACGCTTTATTTTAAAGCACTTTTTCTTTTTAAATAAAATAAAAAAAGTAATTTAGTGTTTTCCCGTGTGGACTGGGAGTAATAATAGAGTCGCGGGTGGAGAGAACGCATCCGTAAAAATCGTTACATAGGTTTAACGCTTAAAGCATCATGTTATGAGCGAGAAGTTTATGTCTTTTTTTAAAAACAATCTTTTTTCTTCTTCCCTATTTCATAATAGAAATGCTTTAACTCTAATTAAAGAGTATGAAATATTATAACAAAACCCGTACGATTGAACAAAAAGTAACTGACAGAGAAATTTTAGAGTTACTTAAAGAACAAAATCAATTATTGAAAGAAATAGTTCAAGTGCTTCAAGAAAAGAAGTAAAACTTTTCCTCTTTCAATTGAAAACGTTACTGCTAAATTTAGGAGTAACGTTTTTTGTTTTAGTTGATGATGAACCGCTCAAAGAGACGTTTAGAATTCGGATGTATTTCCAAGTATTTTACTCTTCGATCATCTTCTTCTCTATTTTGAAGGATAGGGTCTTCTAAAATTTTAAAAAGGGTAGTTAACGTAATGTTTAGCTCTTTAATAAAGTGTTCTTTGAGCTGAATATTATGAGCATAAGACAGATTTTTTTTTGAATGATAGTGAACACTTCTTGAGTGTTTTAGCAATAGCGTTTGTATTGCTTATTACGTTATTGTAATAATGAACGCATTACGATGACATTACGCTGTCAAAAAAAGCAACCGAAACGGTAAACCAATAGCCATTTTCTTCATGTAAACTACCATCGCCTTTTCCATTCTTAGAATGGTATTTTACTAAATGCTGTTTAAAAGCATTCAGGTCTTTAACGGTGTAGACTTTCCCAAAATCATCAATAAGTTGCATTTATACCTAACTTTTTGCATTTTGGATTAACTTCCAAATTTTAAAACTTTGGATTCCCACAATCACAATATTTAAAAAAATAATTGAAGAGGAAACAGCAAGTATTCCATAAATCAACCAGCAAAAAGCACCGATTAAATTTACCGTTCGCAATCTTAACATATCATTAATTAAAAATGAGGAGATTACGATCAGGGTTGCAATCCAACCCACAACTTCTAAAAGTTCCATAGAATTATTTCAAGAGTATATATATCTTTAAAGATACTTCAAAGATAAAATCTATTTAGAAAATGTAGAACGGAGTTACTAAAAGAATTTGACTCTTTAAAGGGTGTAGAGTTCGTTTAAAAAACATCAAAACACAGTTTTTGTAAAGACGATTTAATAATTTTTGTAATTTTAAAATTACATTTTCCTTTTACATTAAAAGGGTCAGGATTGCTAAATCACATGAAAACTATATTCAATTCTTTTTTCCTGCTAATTACAGTTACTATTGGATTGTGGGTCGCCTCTAGTTTTCTCATTCTTTATTTTATAGATGACTGGCCAGAAAGAGGAACATTTGGGGATATGTTTGGAGCAGTTAACGCGTTGTTTTCTGGGCTGGCATTTGCCGGATTATTGTATTCAATATTTCAAAATAAAAAACAAATACTAGCACAACAAGAAGAGTTACTGCTCAATAGAAAAGAGTTATTAAAAGCGAGGAAAGTCCAAGAAAAAACAGAAAAAGCACTAGAAGAACAGGCTCAACACTTAAAAGATACAGCAATTTTGAACGGCTTAAACACTTTAGTTACCTACTTCAATTTTCAAATTGCAGATCCCTCTGTTTCTGAGGAATTACGTGAACAAATCAAAGAAAAAAGAAAAGAAGCCATACGGGATATCGACACCTTAATTAAACGTCAGCACGATGATTTAATGTAAAATACAACCCCAAAACATGAAATGTATCTCCTGAAAACTTACTTGGAAGCAATCTTATTAGAAAGAGTGCCTTTCTTTTAGTTTAGAGTCTTAAACACGGTTTACGGGGGCTTTTACGAATTTAATAAGCACTATAATTTTGCATTTCCCTCAAACGCCTCTAGCCTAGGATGTATTTTAGAAAACCATAAAGGAGGAATAAGGGCGACTAACATAGATGTAGGATACCCCCAAGGTAATTGTGGACTTTCAGCACTGTTTTCTAATACTTGATATTTTTTGCTTGCTCGATGATGGTGGTCACTGTGTCGCGTTAATTCATACAACACCAAACGCCCCACAATATGGTTTGAATTCCACGAGTGAACGGTTTTTACAGGCTCATATCTACCCGAATTTCCCTTTTTCCGAAGCAAACCATAATGCTCTATATAATTTATAGATTCTAACATTAATACCGAAACAAAGGCAACAAGAGCTCCATAAAACAGACCCCAGGCGCCCAAAGTTACATAGAGGAAAATCAGGTAAAGTCCTTGAAAAAGAAAATAAAATAGCACGTCATTGTAAAGGGAAAAAAAGGAAGCGTTGCGTTGTTTCAACAATAGTTTTTGCAACTGCCAAGCACTTTTAATTTGACCTAGTATGGAAGTCCACCAAAACCCATAAAGGCTCTGATTTTTTTTAGCCGTTGCGGGATCTTCAGCAGTAGCTACATTTTTATGATGCCCAAAATTATGTTCAATATAAAAATGCATATAAAGTGACAAACAAAGCAATAGTTTTGAACCATACCGCTCCCAAGTCTGAACTCTATGGCCTAATTCATGAGCGACATTGATTCCGTTTGTGGCCAATAAAATACCTAAAGAAAGCACTTTACCTGTTTGCTCAAATGTTGTTAAAGAAGAGGTGGAAAGCTGCCAAAGCCCAAGCCCTAGCAACCCAATTACAATTGGGATATTTAAATACAACATCAAATCAAACAACTTATTTTTCAACCGATTTTCTTTTTCTTGCACATCATACTTTTGATCCTGTTGATCTAACAGAATTTCCAAAAGGGGTATAAATCCATAGGCGTAGAGTACAGTGAGAAATGAAAAATAGCCACTTGCTGTAATAGAAAAATAAGTTGAAATGGGGATAGTGTAGGCTAATACATATTTTAAATCTTTCATTGTATATGCATTTTAAACTCGTACAATAAAGACCTAAAATAATAAAAAGTTTCAAATATGCTTATTTACTATTTTATGAAATAGGATTGTTAAAAATTACCGACTTCCTTTTGCGTTTTGAGAGGCATAAGGAGGAAAAGGATAACGATCAGGACTAACCCACGTTCCTGTGGTAAGGGTTATCGGATTTTCAGAGTCGGGGTAAAAAACGACTTCTATTAACGAGGCCGTATAACCAGATCCCGTAGTCGCCTGCAAGGTATAATTGCCTGTTGAATTTTTTTCAAGAGGGGTTTGTACCCAGCTTTTTCCTAGTTCCCAAATTCTAAAATCGCGTTTCTCAGGATGGTTTATTTGCCATAATGAAAGACGGTAAGGAACATCTGTGGGAAGGGAGAGGCTAAAAAGGCCCTTGTCCACTTTCCAATCAAAGTTAGGCAGCGGTTCATTGTATATCAACCGATGAAAAAAGGAAAAAACATTTGGTGTATTGTATTGCCCAGCCAAACCGTGATTTCCGTTGGGAACATATTGAAGGTAGTTTGTACCGGGCAGATCATTCCAATAAAACTTCCAAGAATCAGGAACAAAAAACTCATCAATAGTTCCATTTACTATTAGTTTAGGGATCGCAAATCGCTCTTTATATTGAAAGGGTTCAACATAGTTCATTAACTGATCAAATTCTTTTGAACCCATCCAATCCATTATATCAAAATTGACGTAATCTTGAACGGCAGGTGACCAGTCACCATACACCCGATAATGATGCTCAAAAGAGGGTAATAAATTCAGAAGATCAATAACTAAAGGCGCCATCCCAATTACGCGCGAGTCAACAGCGGCAGTAGTCCACGTGGTCCAGCCTCTTTTTGAGGCCCCCGAAATAAAAAAGGTTTCAACCGCTTTGGGGGTTTGTTGAGAAAGTGCCTGTATTACATCCATTCCCCTTACTACGGCACGTGTCATCGGAAATCGGGCCAACCAATGGGCATCTTCAGAACGGGCTCCATTTGACAAAAATTGATTCCATCCATAGGCAATCAAATCGTCTTCATAGCGTTCTAAAGTATCCGTTTGCACAAAACGCAGCGGCTGAAAGGGGATATTGCTTAGGTGTGCAATTATGGATTTTGAGTGAAGTGCCTGCTGAACGCTAAGGCTGTCAATCATTATGTTTTCATCTTGTTGCGAACCACCACCAATAAACAATAAAGCGGTTTCAGTTTCGATTTCATTGGGAACCACAACATCTAACCAATGCCACCAATAGGGTTGGTCGACTTCTTTTTCGGTTAACCATTTTCCCGACTGCATTTTGATGTGATAAAGCACCGCCCCTTCTAGGGCTTGGGTTTCTATAATTTCATAGGAAAAGGCGGTGGTATCTTTAACGTATTCAATGAGCTTATTTATCGGTTCATTTGATGTTTTTGAGGGAATAGAAGGGGTGCATCTCACAAGAATAATGAGTACAAAAAAAGAGACCACAATGCGTTTCATAATGCTGTATTTCATAGTATTTTTAAAGATAAAAAAGATTTTATATTTATAAGGTATTCTTTTAATGCTTCAAACTAAGGGCGATTTTTACTACTTTTCAACGATGAACAAAAGCAACCAATGGGCCCTTATTTTTGCAGTAGCTTTGGGGCTGTTTTTATATTTGCGTTTTCGAATAATATTCGTGCTTTTTCTTCCCCCATTATTTCTTTATTTCTTCTCTAAAAATTCAAAAGACAACTAGCGCCAAAAAGGGAATGAATTAATCACACTAAACAGTTGTGTGAATGGCTTGTTTGCTTAACTTTAAGGATTGTACGTTCAAAATTTAAAATGAAAAAATTTAGTTTACAGGATAAACACGTCATTTTATCAGGGGGGGGAAGCGGAATAGGCAAAGCAATTGCCATTACTTTTGCCGAACAAGGGGCAAACATTCATATACTCGATCGTGATGAAATTGCAACCCAAAGCACCCTTGATGAAATTCACGCCAACAAAGGCAATGCCACCTCTTACCGCTGTGACATTTCAAATCAAAAAACGGTTCAACAAATTATCGAATCAATAGCGAGTCACCATCCTATAGACATTTTAATAAATAACGCAGGAATTGCCCATGTAGGTTCAATTGAAAAGGTGGAGGAAGAAGATTTAGATCGACTCTTTCAAGTAAATGTAAAAGGGGTATATAACGGAATGAAAGCCTGTATTCCATTTATGAAAAAACAAGGGCACGGATGCATTCTCAATATGGCTTCTGTGGCAGCATCTATGGGAATAACAGATCGTTTTGCGTATTCCATGACCAAAGGGGCCGTACTGACAATGACGCTTTCGGTAGCAAAAGATTTTATCAAAGACAACATCCGTTGCAATTGCATTTCTCCAGCCCGTATTCACACTCCTTTTGTAGATGGATTTATTTCAAAAAATTATCCCGGAAAGGAAGCAGAGATGTTTGAAAAATTATCAAAAACACAACCTATTGGCCGAATGGGGACTCCTCAAGAAATTGCTGATTTAGCGTTGTTTTTGTGTTCAGATGAAGCGGCTTTTATAACGGGGGCTGACTATACTATTGATGGCGGGTATACAAAATTAAACGCCCATTAACACTTAAATTATATTCTGATGAAACTTATACGATTTGGAAATCAAGGTGCCGAAAAACCAGGAGTTGAACGTTCAGATGGATCTCGAATTGATGTTTCAGGATTCGGACAAGATTACGATGAAGCCTTTTTTGGGGAAGAAGGAATAAATCAATTACGGGAGTGGTTAAATACCCACGAAAACAATTGCCCGATCGTTCCTCAAAATGTGCGTCTTGGGGTGCCCTTAGTCCGTCCATCAAAAATTGTATGCGTAGGGCTAAACTATGCAAAACATGCTGCCGAAAGCGGAATGGAAATCCCAAAGGAACCTGTGCTTTTTTTCAAGGCGACATCCTCATTAACTGGGCCCAACGATCCAATCGTAATTCCTAAAGGAAGCACAAAAACAGATTGGGAAGTAGAATTGGCAGTAATTATTGGCAAAAAAGCATCTTATGTTTCAGAAGAAAATGCCCTAAACCATGTTGCGGGCTATGTGCTTCATAATGATGTTAGTGAACGTGAGTTTCAATTGGAACGCTCTGGACAATGGGTTAAGGGGAAAAGCTGTGATACCTTTGCGCCCTTGGGGCCCTTTATAGCTACACCTGATGAAATCAACAACCCCAACAATCTACGCCTTTGGTTAAAACGGAATGGGAAAATGATGCAAGACAGTGCAACTAACGATTTTGTTTTCAATGTTCAAGAGGTGATAAGCTATATCAGCCAATTTATGACACTGCTCCCCGGAGACATTATTTCTACAGGCACACCTTTTGGCGTCGGCCTTGGATTAACTCCCCCTGAATATTTACAACCCGGAGACATTATTGAATTAGGAATTGAGGGCTTAGGAAGCGCTACACAAAATGTGATGGCCTATCAAGAAAAGTAAGAATGGTAATTGATTCACATCAACATTTTTGGAAGTATAATCCATCACGTGACACGTGGATTGATGAAAACATGGAGGTGATAAAACGCGATTTTTCCCCGTCCGATCTTTTTCCAATACTTCAATCCCATGGCATAGGAGGATGTGTTGCCGTTCAGGCAGATCAATCAGAGGCCGAAACAGAATACCTTCTAACCGAAGCGGTAGCCCATGATTTTATAAAAGGAGTGGTAGGTTGGATCGATTTGCGTAGTCCAAACTGTGAAGACCGCTTGAACTATTTTTGTAATCACCCCTACTTTAAAGGGGTTCGTCACATTCTTCAGGCAGAAACGCCTGAGTTTATGCTTTCTGAATCGTTTAAAAGGGGAATTAAAAGCATCTCTGCTTTTCAAATACCGTATGATTTATTGGTATATCCTCATCATTTGGAAGCCACAATAACCCTCGTCAATACATTTCCTGAACAACAATTTATTCTTGATCATTTGGCAAAACCCGATATCAAAAACGGTAAAGTAAAAGAATGGGAATCCAAAATTAAAGAATTGGCTAAAGCTCCAAATGTAGCCTGTAAAGTTTCAGGAATGGTAACAGAAGCCGATTGGAATTCTTGGAATAAGGAAACATTAACCCCCTATATGGATGTTGTTTTTGATGCTTTTGGAGCCCACAGAATACTCTATGGATCTGATTGGCCCGTATGTTTGTTAGCGGGGCAATACAAACAAGTTTACGACGCAGTAACCCATTATTGTTCTAAACTTTCAAAAAGAGAACAAGATTTAGTGTTTGGTGAAAATGCTATAAATTGGTATAAGTTAAGCGTGTAATATTATAACGGTATGGATTTACACTTAAAGGATAAAATTATAATTGTCACAGGAGGCTCTAAAGGCATTGGATATGGAATTTGTGAACGTTTAGTAAAAGAAGGAGCGGTTCCAATTATTGTTGGGCGAAACAAAACCTCAATTCCTGAAGCGGTCAACACCCTTTCAGCTCTAGGGGGAAAAGTAGGTGCCGTCTATGCAGAGCTTTCAGACCCAGAACAGTGTAAAAAAGCCGTTGAAGAAATTCTCGTCCAATACGGCACTATAGATGGCCTGGTGAACAATGCAGGGATTAATGATGGAGTAGGATTAGAACATGGAAATTACGAACACTTTATGGCCTCACTCCATCGAAATGTAACCCATTATTACATGATGGCACATTATGCGTTACCCAGCCTTAAAAAAAGCAAAGGAGCCATAGTCAATATCGGTTCCAAAACAGCTACTACTGGTCAGGGAGGCACTTCGGGTTATGCAGCTTCAAACGGAGCACGCAATGCGTTAACGCGAGAATGGGCAGTAGAATTATTACCCTATGGAATTCGAGTAAATGCTGTAATTGTTGCAGAATGTTATACGCCCTTATACCGAAAATGGATTAACACCTTTTCAAACCCTGAGGAAAAACTTCAGCAAATCACAACAAAAATTCCTTTTGAGAACAGAATGACTACTGCGGCTGAAATAGCCAATACGGTAGCTTTTTTGCTCTCTGATCAATCGAGTCATACCACAGGGCAATGGATACATGTGGATGGAGGATACACCCATTTAGATCGTGCACTTTAAAACCCTTTTATGAAAGCTGATTCTTCACCCTCCCTTTTGTCACGCTCGCTTTTATTGCCGTTTGTATTAATAACGTCTCTTTTTGCCCTTTGGGGTTTTGCCAATGACATTACAAACCCAATGGTATCGGCATTTAAAAAAGTGTTAGAATTAAACAATACCCAAGCCTCGTGGGTACAAGCTGCTTTTTATGGGGGCTATTTTACCATGGCACTTCCTGCGGCCTATGTTGTACGGAAGTATTCCTATAAAACCGGGATAGTTGTCGGGTTGTTTTTATATGCTTTTGGAGCGGTTTTATTTTATCCCGCTGCAGCCTACGAAAATTATTTATTTTTTTTACTGGCACTCTATATTTTAACCTTTGGGCTTGCCTTTTTGGAGACTACCGCCAATCCTTTTATTCTCTCAATGGGCGATGAAAGGACGGCAACGCAACGGCTTAATTTAGCTCAAGCCTTTAATCCGTTAGGGGCATTGACGGGTTTATTTGTGGCCCAAACTTTTATTCTTAGTGCCTTACAGTCAGACGATGTTGACGCTCAAGGCAACAGCACATACGAAGCTTTAACCGGAGCGGCAAAAGCAGCTGTTCGCACAGCTGATTTAGAGGTGATCAGAAATCCTTATGTTATTTTGGGAATCTTTGTCGCCCTATTGATGATTGTTATTGCTGGGGTAAAAATGCCGGAACAAAAATCAACCGCTACTTCCAGTATGAAAGATTCGATAAAGCGGATTTTTAAAAACAAACGATTTGTGGGAGGAGTTCTGGCACAGCTTTTCTATGTAGGGGCTCAAATTATGTGTTGGACCTATATATATCAGTATGCGGAAAATTTAGAAATCGACAATCGGTCAGCTGTAAATTATGCCTACGCAGCGTTGATCCTTTTTTTACTGGGTCGGTTTATTTGTACTTTTCTTTTGCGTTTTATAGACTCAGGAAAGTTGCTCATGTTTCTTGGGTTAGGCGCAATCTTTTTTTGTATGGGAACTATTTTCATTGAAGGCTTAATGGGACTATACGCCCTCGTTTTGGTCTCCTTCTGCATGTCACTTATGTTTCCAACAATTTATGGTATTGCATTACACAACTTAGGAGAAGACGCCAAAGCAGGTTCTGCATTTTTGGTGATGGCCATAGTAGGAGGGGCTTTTATGCCCGTTTTACAAGGAATGATTTTAGATTGGGGAGGAAGCGGATATAATGATGTTTCGGTTTTAGGAGTGCCTGAAGTAAACATTTCATTTGTATTGCCCTTGCTTTGTTTTGTAGTAGTAACCTATTACGGTTTTTCCTCAATAACAAGAAATTCAAGCAAAGTGTAAAATGAAGGATATGCGTTACTGTTTTGCACTTGATTTGATTGATGATCCCAAACGGATTCAAGCGTATGAGGCATATCATAAAAGGGTATGGCCTGAAATAGAGTCTCAAATATTAAGTACGGGAGTAACTTCACTTGAAATTTACCGCGTAGCCAACCGCCTCTTTATGATCTTGGATGCACCAGCGCACTTTTCATTAGAAAGCAAAGCAAAGCTTGATGCTGAAAATCCAAAAGTTCAAGAATGGGAAACCTTGATGTGGACCTACCAACAGGCCTTGCCTTTTGCAAAACCTAATGAAAAATGGGTTTTAATGACTAAAATATACTCCCTTTCTAATGATTAGTTTTTGGGAAAAGACAGCCCTGCTAGAATACGATCTAATTGTAATCGGAGGGGGAATTACGGGCCTTTTTTGTGCGTTATCCTATCGAGAAAAGCACCCAAATGCCTCAATTGCCATTTTAGAACGCGGTTTGTTTTCTTCTGGAGCAAGTACCAAAAATGCAGGTTTTGCTTGTTTTGGCTCACTCTCTGAATTGGCTGCAGATTTACACACCATGAGTGAAGACGAGTTAGTTCAATTGGTGGATTTGCGTTGGCAAGGATTACAAAAATTACGAAGCACCTTAGGGGATAAGGCAATAGAATTTGAATCTTTTGGGGGCTATGAATTGTTTTTTGATGAACATCCAGAACCCCTTAACCAAATTGACAAAATTAACGAACTGTTAAGCCCCTTATTTTCAAAATCCGTTTTTTCCAACAACCCTTCTAAAATAAATGCATTTGGCTTTAATACAAATAAAGTAAAACACCTTATAGAAAACCCTTTTGAAGGCCAAATCCACACGGGTAAAATGATGCGTGCCCTTCGGTCAAAAGCGAATGAAAAAGACATTACTGTTTTTTCAAACACTCAGGTTTTGGGGTGGAATCAAGACCAAAAAAATGAAATTCGAATTGCCATTCACCAAACAGAAATGGAATTAAAATGCGCGAAACTTGCGGTGTGTACCAATGCTTTTGCCACTCAATTTTTTCCTGAGCTGGAAATCAAACCCGGACGAGGGATGGTTCTTTTAACGAAGCCGATTCCAAAGTTGCAATGTAAAGGATGCTTTAATTACAACCAGGGGTATTACTACTTTCGTAATGTGGGCAATCAACTTTTATTTGGCGGCGGCAGAGAACAAGATTTTGAAACAGAGACCACTACAGAATTTGGTATCAACCCCATAATACACCAAAAGCTTGTTCAGGATTTGGCTGATTTCATTCTTCCCGATCAACCCAAAGAAATAGAAATGAAGTGGTCTGGAATTATGGCTTTTGGGAATTCCAAAAAACCCATAATTCAAAAAGTAAATGATAATCTTGTCATTGGGGTTCGGCTTGGGGGAATGGGCGTAGCCATTGGCAGTAGTATGGGTAGAGCAACAGCAGCCTTACTTGAGTAGTATTTCTTTCCGTAAATAAAATAGAATTAGTTCCATAATTTGATTCGATATTTCTATTTTGCAATATTATAAATACACGTAAATGAAAATTCAATTCACACTTATTGCCCTATTATTCGTGGCCGTTACATTCGGCCAAAAAGATGAAAAAAACAACAAAAAAGAGAAAACCTACGAAGACATAATAACCGAAAAAGCCGAATCTAAATCAGGGCTTTTTACAGTTCATCTTGTGGATGACAAATATTATTATGAAATTCCAGATTCACTTTTGGGCACAGAGATGTTAATGGTAACTCGCATAGCCAAAACAGCAAATGGACTAGGATTTGGCGGGGGAAAACAAAACACTCAAGTAGTACGTTGGGTTAAAAATAAAAACCAAATTTTACTTCGAATGGTTTCCTATGAAAATGTAGCATCAGACAGTTTGCCTATTCACGAAGCGGTTGAAAACTCAAATTTTGAACCGATTATTGCAGCATTTCCAATTGAGGTAAAGGGAAAAGAAGAGGCCAATCCGACTTCGGTTATTGATATAACAAAACTTTTTACAGAGGATGTGAACTCACTCGGAATATCAAATGGATATAAAAAACAATATAAAATCTCGTCCACAGACAGTAAACGGTCTTATATCGAGTCAATAAAGACCTACCCTCTTAATATCGAAGCTAGACATGTGAAAACCTATAAATCTTCAGAGCCTCCATCCAATGGAAGTCTACAAGCTTTTTCAGTGGAGATAAATAACTCCATGATACTGCTTCCTAAAGAGCCCATGAAAAGAAGGTATTTCGATAAACGCGTAGGCTGGTTTGCTAGAAGTCAGGTGGATTACGGACTTGAAGCTCAAGAAAGTAAAAAAGTGACTTATCTTGACCGCTGGCGTTTGGAAGTTAAGCCTGAAGATCAATCAAAATTTGATCAGGGAATACTGGTAGAGCCGGCAAAACCTATTGTGTACTATATCGACAGGGCTACTCCAGAGAAGTGGAGAACGTATATTAAACAAGGGATTGAAGATTGGCAAATAGCTTTTGAAGCGGCCGGGTTCAAAAATGCAATAGTAGCAAAAGACCCCCCTTCCAAAGAAGAAGATCCTGATTGGTCTCCTGAAGACATTCGCTATTCAGTAGTACGGTATTTGGCATCACCCATTCCCAATGCAAATGGGCCACATGTTAGTGATCCTCGTTCAGGTGAAATTTTAGAATCAGACATTAATTGGTACCACAATGTAATGACGCTCTTACGAAATTGGTATTTTGTTCAAACAGCAGCAATCAATTCAGAAGCTCAAGGCGTTGCCTTTAAAGATGAAATAATGGGACGATTAATTCGTTTTGTTTCGGCCCATGAAGTAGGACACACATTAGGACTTCCACACAATATGGGAAGCAGTTCGGCCTATCCGGTTGACTCCTTACGTTCCAAGACTTTTACACAAAAATACAGCACGGCTCCCTCAATTATGGACTATGCACGATTTAATTATGTGGCCCAACCCGGAGATGAAGGGGTTTCCTTAATGCCAAATGTTGGACCCTATGATATTCATTCTATTCGTTGGGGCTACCGTCCGATTGACGCCTCAGCAGAAGAAGAAAAAGCGACTTTAAATCAATGGATTATTGAAAAAGCTGATAACCCAATTTATCGCTTTGGGCGACAGCAATTCCCAGTTATAGACCCTTCGGCTCAAACTGAAGATCTGGGAGATGATGCAGTAAAAGCTAGCCTTTACGGTATAGCCAATTTAAAACGCATTGTTCCTAAATTGATTGATTGGACTTTTGAAGAAGGGAAAAATTATGATGATTTGGAGGTACTATACAATCAAGTTGTAAATCAATTTAATCGGTATTTAGGTCATGTTACTTCAAATATTGGAGGGGTTTATGAATACAACAAAACCTATGAACAAGAAGGCGCTGTGTATACTCATGTGTCTAAGGCAAACCAATCCCGAAGTGTTCGGTTTTTGAATAACGAACTATTCAAAACGCCTCAATGGCTAAACGATCAAAGGATTATAGAAAAAACACGAATAGACGGTACGGTTGAAAAAATTAGAAGCATACAGGTAAGAGCCCTAAACAATACATTGAGTTTTGAGCGGTTAGCCAGGGTGATTGAAAACGAAGCCTTAAACGGAGCAGAAGCATATACGCTTTTAAACCTTATGGATGATTTGCGAATGGGAATTTGGGAAGAAATAAAATCAGGAAAAGAAACGGACACCTATCGAAGAAATCTTCAACGCGCATTTGTTGATCGACTTCATTATCTAATGACTGAAGATCAAAAATTATCACAAAGTCAACGCAGTTTCGCCAATTATACTCAAATCAATGTTGCTCAATCTGATATTCGAGCTGCCGCGCGGTATTCATTAGAAGAAATCTTAGACTTGGTTAAATCCAAAAAGAAAGCAGCAAAAGGGATTACCCAAGTCCATTTGAAGGAAATGGAAACGAGAATTGCAAGCTATTTAGAATAATAATTTTTACAGGTAGGGACGTATAAATCGCCCCTACTTAAAATGAGTACCTTTGGGTTAAACAGCTAACCATGAAATACATTCCCCTTCTTTTCATAGGGCTCCTTTTCTTTTGGAGCTGTACACCCTCTAAGAACACTCCCCCTAATATTGTATTTATTCTAACAGACGATCAGGGATATGGAGATCTGGGAATTTATGGGGCAACAGATATAGAAACGCCACATTTAGACAATTTGGCAAAAAAGGGGGCTTATTTTACCTCTTACTATGCCACACAACCCGTTTGTTCTGCCTCCAGAGCTTCCATATTAACAGGGTGTTATCCTGATAGAATTGGCATACACAATGCTTATAGCCCAGGGTCAAAAGTGGGATTAAACCCCGAGGAAACTACAGCAGCTGAAATGTTAAAAGTTAGGGGATACGCTACCGCAATTTTTGGCAAATGGCACTTGGGTGATGCCCCCGAATTTATGCCGCGTAAACATGGTTTTGACGAATATTATGGAATTTTATATTCCAACGATATGTGGCCCAAACACCCACAGCAAGGCGACTGGTTTAATTTCCCAGATCTTTATCTCTACGAAAATGAATCGCCTATTCAAAAACTCGAAGATCAATCGTTTTTAACACAAGCCTTAACGGACAAGGCGGTGAATTTCATCCGTCGAAATAAAGACACCCCTTTCTTTTTATACTTGCCTCACCCACAGCCTCATGTGCCTCTTTATGTAGATGATAACTTTAAAGACAGCCAAGCCCGCGGGTTGTATGGAGACGTTATCCGAGAGATTGATCATTCTGTAGGTCAAATCATTGCAGCCCTTCAAGAAGAAGGACTGTTAGAAAATACCCTTTTCGTTTTTACTTCTGATAATGGCCCATGGCTATCATATGGAAGACATTCAGGATCTCCCGGAATTTATAGGGAAGGGAAGGGAACAAATTGGGAAGGAGGACATCGGGTTCCTGCAATTGTGCATTACCCCAAAAAAATAAAACCCAACACTATTATTCAAGCACCAGCAATGGGAATCGATTGGCTTCCTACACTAGCGGAATGGACAAACAGCGCGCTTCCTTCACAAAAAATTGACGGGGCCTCTTTAGTTCCGCTACTAACTCAAAATACGTTAAAAGCACCTCATGAAAATTTTTTCTTCTATTATCGGGTAAATGAATTGCATGCAGTACGTCATAAGGATTGGAAATTGTATGTACCGCATACTTACCGTTCTCTTAATGGAAGAACAGGAACCAATGATGGATACCCCATAGAGTACGAAATGAATTTGATTGAAGAAGCAGAATTGTACGATCTTAAATCCGACCCGGAAGAACAAAACAATATTGCAGCAAAAAATCCAGACTTGGTCAAAAAAATAAACGCAATTGCCGATTCAATACGCCATGTATTGGGAGATCGACTGACAGGTATTAAAGGGAATGAAGTTCGCCCTGTTGGCGTTGCCGCTAGTAGAGCTGAAAAATAATCTGACTATCCCTCTTTAAACCAAGGGCCGTGAAGTCCAGATTGATTGGGATTTTCTTTTAACCTAAGCCCATGACTGCCAAAATAATCGCGCTGGGCCTGAATTAAATGCGCAAAACTTTCTTCTTGTTTAATCCCCACAAAATACTGCCATGCAGCAGCAATACAGGGGACAGGGATGTGTAAAGTAATTGCTTCTGAAAGTACTTTTTCCCAATCCGCACCTCCTTTTTTATAGGCGATTTGAAAGAGTTCGGAATCTAAAACGGACGAGTGGGCATCAGCAGCTAAATTTTCCAATAAAGTTGACTTGATAATACAGCCTTCAGACCATAAAGTACAAACCAGCGATTGAGGGGCTACCCAACCCCATTTTTCTTCCGCTTCACGGATCATTTCAAATCCTTGATGATGGTTTAGTAATCGGCAAAGCGCATACGTATTTTCTAATGCAGAAAGGGGTATGGTATTTTCAGAGGCTACTTTAGGGAATTGTTTTCCATAGTGTTCACGCTGTTTTTTTTGAGCAGAAATAAAACGAGCATGTAAAGCCGCTGCCATTGTTGTATTCGGAATTCCCATAAGTGAGGCCGTTGCAGTTGCCCACGCACCAGTGCCCTTATTTGAAGCAACGTCTAAAATTTTTTCAAACCAAGGACGATTTCCATCACGATATTTTAAAATGGCGATGGTAATGCCCAGCAAATAATTTTTATGTTCTTTCTCTTGCCATTTTTCAAGTTCTTGGATCAAGTTGTTTCTGATTTCCTCGTTATCAGAATACGCTAACTCAACAAGTTCACTAAGGAGTTGCATTTCGGCATATTCAATACCATTGTGGACCATTTTCACAAAATGTCCAGCACCTCCTTCACCCAGCCAACCCACACAGGGGGCCCCTTTCTGATTTTTAGCAGCTACTTTTTGTAAGTCATTTTCAATAGCCGTATAAGCATTGTGATTTCCTCCCAACATAAGAGAGGGGCCATGTAAAGCCCCTTCAGCTCCGCCTGAAACACCCATACCCATAAAGGAGACACCAAACTTTTGAGCAAGAGCAACCCTTCTTTCCGTGTCTTCAAAATGTGAATTTCCCCCATCAATAAGGATGTCGTTTGCAGACAATAGGGGTAGAATCTCTGAAATACATTGTTCAGTGGCCTCTCCTGCAGGAATCATTAAGATTATTTTTCTAGGCCGCTCAATGGAATTCACAAAGGGGCGTAATGCTTCGAAAGGAAGCGCGTTTTTCAATTCAGAAAAGGCGGTTATTTTTTGTTCGGCTACCTTTTCTTCAACTTCATTTACCCTTCGGTTATACAGGGCAATTGACATTCCATTTCGGGCAAAATTTCGACTGAGCTGGGTACCCATGACCCCCATTCCAATAATTCCCCAATTAACTTTTTTGCTCATGAATAAAGTGCTTTAGTTGTTGTAAAAGGTGAGTTGTATTTTCGGTGCTGTTCAATACTAACGCATTAGGACACGGTTCAAGTGTATCGAGTTGACTTTGAAGTAATGATAGGGGCATAAAATGCGACCGATTCTTCATTCGATCCGTTAAGGTATCCCTATCACAATTCAGTTGAATCCAAACTAGGGCATTACTGGGAATGTTTGTAGCGATTAGGTTTCGGTAGGACTGTTTTAAAGCAGAACACGCAAGGACAATGGTTTCCCCTAGCTCTTCCCTTACTTTTTCGTTTAGGATCCTGAGCCAAGGGATTCGATCTTCATCAGTCAAGGGTTGCCCTGATTTCATTTTTTCAATATTTGCAGTAGGGTGAAAGTCATCACCTTCTATAAAGACGCCTTTGTATTCGGCAGCAATAGCTTTTGCTAATGTGGTTTTACCACTTCCACTTACCCCCATGACGACTATTATTTTTGACACGTGATAAAGGTAAGAAAACTTAACCCTCACAGTTAACGTATTAAACAACTCCAAGAAATCAATCCTACAAACACCCTAAGCGTTATAATGAAAATCTTTGCCCCTTTCTTGAAATTCGAAAGCCCGCTGCTAACACTTGTTTTGTAGCGTTACTTTCAGGATTTAACAAAGGGTTGGTGTGATTCATATGAATGAAATAGACTTTATTTTTCACCTGGGTTGCAGCATCCTTTAGCCGTGTCATTGTTTCTACAACAAAAGGATGGGGTATTTCTTCCATTGAACGAGTTGAAATTTCTTCTGAATCAAAAAAAGTAGCATCAATAAAGGCGTAATCTACCGATTGTAAAACGGCTAATAAATTGTTATCCCAAAGCGCCCATTTGTCAATATCAGGAATAAACACCGCAGCTTTTGAAGGCCCCTGTATACGAAAGCCTACTGTTTCCGAAAACTCATCGCGGTGGGGAACGCTAAAGGGCGTAATGGTTAGGTTTTCTGCTATTGAAATGGGAAGGGTTTCTTTTATGGTGAGAATCGAAATATTATTAAGTGCTACCAACTGACTCCAAGGGCCGTTATTTTCTAAAAACGACTGCAATCTGGGCATAGCATATACGGGAATATTTTTCGCCCCTAAGACTTCTCTCCCTAATTGCAATAAACCGCTGTAGTGACCAATATGGGCGTGGGTAATAAAAATTCCATCCGGATTTTTGCCCAACACATCCCATTGACTTTGTATGTCAGGAGTTGCTTCAAACAAAAAAACAGATTGATTTTTGGGATGATGAAGGGCTAATGCCGTTACACTTCTTTCGTTTTTTTCTTTTTGGGTTAAATCTTGACAGCACGATTTGGCACAACCCAAATGAGGAGACCCACCGTCTTGGACAGTGCCTAAAATTTCAATAAAAGGGGAGGTGGGATTTCCCTGAGCGGAAAGTGGAGTAACAACTATTCCCGAGAAAAGAAATAGTATAAGCCATAAAAGTTTTGTTCGAAATAGCATCTTCGTAAGAGGATTTTGTAATTAAATTACAACCTAAATAAAATAATTTTAAGCCTTATTTTAAGTAACTTAACAAAAATATTGAATCCAATGTATCGATTAATGGCAAAAACATTTATTTTATTGATAAGCTTATTAATCATTCAGGGCTGTGGGAAGGAAGAACTTCCACCTGATAAACTTTTAGGCGACTGGACAGTCTTTTCTACTACTGATGAAGAAAAAAAAACCATCATTTGGGAGGAATTAAAAGAATTGTTGGTCGGCTTAATTTCAGAATACGAATGTTTTGAATATACGGCCACCGCTACAAAACAAATTATATCTACAAAGTATACTTTTATCGACCTTAATGGTAGAGGATGTCTTAGCCCTGTTATATTGGTTTACACCTGGTCTGTGGATCCTGAAACGGGAGAATATAATTTCATTCAAGGCACAAACAAAATCACCTATGAAATTACATTTACAAACGATGACAATCGCATGACATGGAAAGACAAAACCAGTGGCGCTATAACCGTTTGGGATAGAGTGGGATCAACTAATGAAACAACAGAATAATTTTAATTTAATTTAATATGAAAAAAGGAGTACTTTTTACACTACTAATCATTTTTGCCGCCTGTGGTGTCCAAAAAAATATTGTGACGGACCCTTACGTTGGAACCTACAATGTAACCGTTTTTGATGTCGACACCTATGGCGATATTCCCCTTGAAATAACAATTTCAAAAGAAGGAGAAAATTATTCTTCAGCAGTTAAAGGGCAAGGTGAAGCTGCCGATAGTGTCTCTTTTGAAGTTAATGGCACATCTAAAGATGAAAACAACACCATCATTATTGATGCTTATGCAGGAGGGTATGACTTATACATTGACCTTATAATATCAGGAGATGATGTAAAAGGTTCCTTGATGGGAATGTTTACCTTAGAAGGTGTTCGAATAAAATCGGAATAAAGAAAAGGGATTTCACACAAAACCCAAGCCCGAAAATTCAACTCTTTGAGAAGGTATCCCCGGGTAGGTGTAAAAGTGAATAGAAGAAAAAGGGAGTGAGATTAAGAGCGGTCTTTATTTTTCATTCCCTTAAGGGCAATATAGAGTAGGCCAATAACTAATGCTATGGCACCATAGACCACTATATTCCTCAAAAAATAACCCATACTAGTTTAGGTAACGCTCTTTAATTTCAATAATTAGAGCCAATACAAGGCATAAAGCTAAACTTCCTAAAACGGTTCCGCCAACTCCCATATGTTTTTCTTTTAAAGGTACATTATTTTTTGAACTCAAGACATCTCTAAAATTCTTTTGAAACGTATCCAAAAAGAATTTTTTACATTTAGGTAATCGTTTCAAGATCAACCAAGCCGAATTTAAAAACTTATAAAACCTGAATATGAAATCCATCAATAGACGAAATTTTATTAAAAAAACTTCCCTTTCAGCAGCCTCTATTTACTTAGCGACAAACGCTTCGTGTTCGGGGCTTGATGAACGCCCATCTTCTGGCGGATCTTATATGGGAGATTTTGCAGCACCAAAGTTAGAAACTGTTAAAATAGCGATAATCGGAGTGGGCGCACGAGGGTCAGGCCATGCTCGGCAATTGGCTTCTATTGAAGGCACTGAAATTGTTGCCATTTCCGATTTGTATGAAGATTTGGTAGATCGTGCTGTTCAACGATGTAAGGAAGCAGGCAAGGGAAGGCATCAATCCATTGCCCGTTACTTTGGAGAGGAAGACGCGTGGAAAGTAATGTTAAGGGAGACAAAGCCCGATATGGTGATTGTTGCCACGAATTGGAAAAATCACGCGCCAATGGCTATTGAAGCCATGGAACAAGGGGCGCATGCATTTGTTGAGGTGCCCATAGCGCTTACGGTGGACGAAATGTGGAATTTAGTAAACACTTCTGAACGTACCCAAAAGCATTGTATGATGATGGAAAATGTTAATTATGGGCGTGATGAATTACTGTATTTAAACCTTTGTCGCAAAGGAATTATTGGTGAATTGCTTCATGCAGAAGCCGCTTACATTCACGAATTGCGTTTTCAAATGGAAGAGCAAGAGCGAGGAACAGGTTCATGGCGAACCCACCATTATGCTGAACGCAACGGGAATTTATACCCAACCCACGGGTTAGGGCCTGTAGCCCAATATATGAATATTGGTAGGGGTGAGGATATGTTTAAAACCGTAGTTTCCTTTTCAACCCCTGCGCGTGGAAGAGCACTTTATGCTGAAAAAAACTACCCTGAAAATCACAAATGGAATGAACTTACCTACAAAGGAGGAGATTTGAATACCTCCCTGATTAAAACGCATTTAGGCAGAACGGTGATGGTTCAATGGGACGAAACCAGTCCGCGACCCTATACAAGACACAATCTGATTCAAGGCACTACTGGCACCTTAGCCGGTTTTCCCACTCGGGTAGCCTTAGAAGGGGGAGTTCCGGGGGCGACTGACAGTCATCATAGTTGGGCACAAGGAGATGCGCTGGCCTCGCTTTATGAGGAATTTGAACATCCTTTATTCAAACGAGTAGGTGCATTAGCCGAAAAAATGGGGGGCCATGGTGGAATGGATTTTCTTATGTTGTTCCGAATTGTGGAATGCTTAAGGGAAGGATTACCCCTTGATCAAAATGTGTATGAAGGCTGTTTGTGGAGTGCAGTTGGCCCTTTAAGTGAGGCATCCGTGGCTCAAGAGGGAATGCCTCAAGCGTTTCCCGACTTTACGCGGAATCAGTGGAATACCACCCTTCCTTTAGACATTATAGCCTAGATTTTTGAATCCTAATCTAAGTTCCTTGATTCAGGTTAGTGCCGCAGCGCGTATTTGTTTTTTTGGTGATCATCAAGATTATCTAAAACTGCCTGTTATTGCGGGAACTATTGACCGTAAAATTTTCATAAAAGGACGTCCAAATAACAAAAAGAAATATCTTTTACAACTTACTGATATTGAAGAAAATAAAGAGATAGACTTAAACCAAAATATAAATATGGTTTTGCCCGGGGATTATTTCTTATCCTGCCTTTCACTGCTTCAAAAAAAAGGCGGACGATTCTCCCAAGGATATGATATAGAAATTACGGGCAACATACCTGTTAATGCAGGTATTTCCAGTTCCTCTGCATTGGTTGTGGCTTGGCTTCGTTTTTTACTCCAAGTACAAGATACATCACTAAAGCCCACTCAGGCTGAGTTGGGGCATTGGGCCTATGAGGCAGAAGTTTTATTTTTTGATCAACCCGGAGGCTTAATGGACCAATATACCATAGCCCAAGAAAATGTCCTTTTTATAGATACCCGGACAGGAAATACAGAAAAACTAACCCCCAACATGGGAACCCTTATTCTTGCCGAATCCGGCATTCCAAAACAAACCCTTACCGTTCTAAAGAATGCTCGGGTATATGGACAAGAAGCCCTAAAAGCAGTTCATGAGTATGACCCTAATTTTGATATATACAGTGCCAAGGCTGAGGATGTACAAAAATATATGGCTGTTGTTCCTGATCTTTATAAAAAACATTGGAAGGCAGCGGTTTTGAACTATAACATTACCCTTCAAGCCAAAGCCCTTTTATCGGAGGATGCCCCAAATAGTTCAAGTTTAGGTAAATTGATGAACGCGCATCAAGAGCTGTTGGAAAATTGTATTGAAAACACACCCTCGTTGATGAAAGTCCAAATGAATGCGGCTTTGAAAGCAGGAGCACTGGGCGCAAAAATTATCGGTTCAGGAGGCGGGGGATGCATGGTAGCCCTCACCACAGAACAATCCAAATCGAAGGTGATAAATGCATTTTTAGCAGCAGGTGCGAAAAGTGCTTATGGAGTTAAATTGATAACCTCAACAACAGAATAAACACTATGGAAAGTATAGTAATTATGGCAGGAGGGGCATCCTCGAGAATGAAAAAATCGATTGGAGGAAGCGTTCTTTCTGAGGAAACAAAACAAATCATACTCTCCCGTCATAAAAGCCTTATTCCTTTAGGAAAATCACAGAAACCCCTTTTGTTTCACCTTATTCAAAATGCGGTACATGCAGGGTATAAGACGGTTTATCTCATTACCAGTCCTGAAAATGAAGCCTTTCAACAAGAGGTAGGAAGGTTACAAACAAACAATACCTATGCTGGGGCCACGGTTCATTATGCCCTTCAATACACCCCTGAAAATAGAGAAAAACCCTTAGGGACTGCAGATGCTGTTTTGCAAGCCATGGAACAATATCCAGAATTACAAAACACAACTTTTACAGTTTGCAATGGCGATAATTTGTATTCAAGGAACGCCCTTACCTTATTACGCACATCACGAACTGCACCCCATGCAATGATTAGTTACGCCCGTTCGGGCTTACAATTTTCAAATGATCGGATTGCTTCTTTTGCCATAATGGATATTGACACTAAGGGATTTGTAAAACAAATTATTGAAAAACCGGATCCCGCCCTATTGCATAAATTTCATGATGAAACCGATGAAATTCGCATTAGTATGAATGTTTTTAGTTTTAATGGGGAATTATTGTATCCTTTTGTAAAGGAATGTCCGCTGCATCCTGAACGTGGTGAGAAAGAATTGCCCGAAGCAGTCCGACGAATGATACTGTCGCATCCCGAAGGAATGATGAGTATTCCTTTAACGGAACACATTCCCGATTTGACTTCAGCCGAAGATTTAACTACTTTTAATTCAATGTAAAAAACCCCTCTGGGTATCCTCGTTTTCCCAGGGCTTTTTGTCGTGATAAAACTACAAAATACAGAAAACAGCTGCATTAACCCATGGTAACCTTTATGTTAACAAATTCACTACGATTAGGGCTTCTTTCCTTTTATATTTCTTTCCTTTTTATTCAATGTGCTGATCCCGAAACCCCTTTGGATCGTGCGTTAAAAAATGCGGGACCTGGAGTTCAAGACGTTTTAAAAGAAAAAGACCGTTATGAAATTCAAATTCGGCTGACAGAGGTTTCAGAGAAAGAGGGACAACTAGAATTTAAAACGTCAAGTTTTCAGGAAGACGATCAATTTTACTTTTATCCCGCCAGTACTGCAAAATTACCGGTTGCTATTTTAGCCTTACAAAAACTAAGCGCTTTGCAACAACAAGGCTATGCAATTGATGCTACTACTCCATTTGAAATTGTCGATACAGAGGGAAAACGCATTCAAAATAAAGACACTACTGCACTCAATCAGAAACTTACCATTGCCCACCTGATTAAAAAAATATTTTTGGTGAGCGACAATGAGGCTTACAATTATCTATTCGACTTTTTAGGAAGAGACAATATCAATAATGCACTACAAAAGCTAGGTTTGAAAAACACCTACCTCTATCATAAATTTCTTTTTGGTGCGGACAATAACAATACTTGGGAATATCGATTTTTTAGCCCTGATCAAGACACCCTTTATTTTCAACCCACAATACCCTCTACAGGAACGGGAAATACCCAGGAGTTAAAATCCATTTTTAAGGGAGAAGGATATGTTGAAAATGGGAAAACAGTAGCATCACCATTTGATTTTAGACAAAAAAACAGAATCGCACTTTCCGATCTTGAAGGCATATTGAAACGCATTTTTTATCCAGAAACTTTTACTGAAAACGAACGTTTTGCCCTTTCAGAAGAGGATTTAGAATTTTTACGCTTTTGGATGAGTCGCTCTACCCTTGAGAGTAATGATCCGAAGTATCACTACGGGGATTATTATGACAGTTATGTAAAGTTTTTCATTTATGGCGATACAAAAGGGCAAATGACGGATGAAATTCGGATATACAATAAAGTGGGATTTGCTTACGGGACAGTTACCGATGCAGCCTATATTGTTGATCAAAAAACAAACACGCGATTCTTTCTTTCGGCAACAATTCTGGTAAATAAAAACCAAATTTTTTACGACGACATCTATGAATTTGAAACGATCGGAATTCCTTTTTTAGCAGAATTAGGACGAGCCGTTTTAGCAGAATTAACTACGCCTTAAGCAGCCCTAAAGCAACAAGGCGCTGATGTAAGAATTCACCCGCTGTAATATCCGCGTACCCTTTCGGATGATCTGAATCAATGGTTTGGGGAAGACAATTTAACGGCATATGGGGCACAGGATGCATAAAAAAGGGAAGTGAATAGCGCGCCTTAGCCCACTCTTCTTTAGGGGGATTTGTTACGCGATGGATAGTGGAGGGCAAGTGATTATTTGTTAAGCGCGACAACATATCCCCAATATTGATCATCAATTCGTCAGGCGCCGCAATAGCATCAATCCATTCGTTATTTCTATTTAGCACCTGAAGACCACTGCCTTGTGCACCCATTAGCAAAGTGATCAGGTTTATGTCTCCATGGGCTGCAGCACGTTCGGCATCTTGAGGGGGTTGTGTTAAAGGGGGGTAATGAATGGCCCTTAAAATTGAATTTCCTTCTAAAATGTATTTGTCAAAATAATGTTCCTCCAACCCGAGATAAAGCGCAATGGCCTGGAGTAAAACCTGAGCAGTTTGCTCCAATTTTTTAAAAACCTCATTTCCAATCGCGTTAAAATGATCGCGTTCTTTTACGGTAATATTATCGGGATAAATTGATTTTAAATTGGGGTGCGATTCAAGGTTTTGTCCAAAATGCCAAAACTCTTTTAAATCGCCAACAGTTCTTCCTTCTGCATGTTCCTTACCGAAACCGGTATACCCTCTTTGTCCTCCACCTCCTTCAATTTCGTATTGGCTTTTAAGCGCTTGAGGGAGGGCAAAAAACGCCCGAATTTCTCGGTATAAATCCTCTTGTAATTCTGCATTTAAAAAATGCCCCCGTAGGGCTAAAAATCCAATCTCCTTAAAAGAAGATCCGATGTGTTGCACAAAACGTTCTTTTGTTTGAGGGTCTCCGGAACGAAAATCGTTTAAATCGGCTTTGGGTATGTGTTGCATTTGGTAAAGTTAAAAAAAGCGAGCCCATCGGCTCGCTTTACATTTAGATAAGGAAACTTACAGTGGTAACCCAGTGGGCACCTGCTGTCTATTGTTCCTCAAATAATCTTCATAAGACATAAGCACCTCCTTTCTAAATTTAGTTGAACATGACTGTTGTCACAGCCCTAACTACTCAACCCAAAAATAAGGAAAATGTATTTTTTACATCCTTATAATTTCACAATTTTTTTCAACGTTAACCCTTGAACCAAAATAGTGAAGAGCACTACCCCATAGGTCAATACTAAAATAAGGTCTTTACCTGTTCCTATAGCATCCGGCAGGTTAAGTGCCAGTGCAATGCTTAACCCTCCTCTGAGGCCCCCCCAGGTAATTATTAAGGCGGTGTTTTTTTCAAATGTCTTTTTTATGGATAGCAATTGAATGGGTAAAAACACCCCTATTGCTCTTGAAACTACCACCAATACAATTACGATTAAAGTAATGAGCAGGTACGAGAAATCAAAGCTTTGGAATATGGGAAGCATTTCTAACCCGATAAGGATAAATAAAATGGCATTTAAGGTTTCATCAATAAGGTGCCAAAATTTGTAAACGTAATCCCCCATGGCTTTTTGTACCCCATCGGTTTGTTTATCAGCATCAATATTTCGATTTAAGAATAGCCCCATTACAACAACACCCAGTACTGCAGAAAAGTGAAATACATTTGATATTACGGGAACAAGCAACACCAAAGAAAGTGTTATCAGCACCTCAAGTTCAACATGGTCGTTTTCAATATATTTGACAAGTTTTAGCCCTAAATACCCTAATAGGGCACCAAGTAAAACCCCTCCAATAACTTCAGTGACAAATAAACTTGTAACACTAAGCACAGTTATATTTTCTAAGCCCTCGGATTGGATCCCTAAAAGGGTTAAAAAAACCACAACCCCAATACCGTCATTAAAAAGGGATTCTCCAGCTATGCGTGTTTCTGTGATGGAAGAAAGGTTCATTTTTTTTACCATAGACAAAACGGCGATGGGATCTGTAGGCGCAATAAGCGCACCAAAGAGAAGGCAATCTATGTAATTTAACCCTAAACCTTGAAGTCCTAAAAAAGGGTTTTCTACTAACCAAAACAATCCTGTACCTACAGCGAAAGTTGAAAAAACCACCCCTACACAAGCCAACAACAATATGGTGAGTTTGTCTTTTAAAAGTTCATGCACATTAACCGTTATTGCCCCTGCAAAAAGCAAAAAAGGAAGCATAACATCGATGAGCAACACACTAAAGTCAAATCCCTCGGTTATTGATGCCGCAAGGGTGATAAAATCAGGATCAATAAGACCAATTAAAAACACACCTAAGGACAGTATTATAGCCAAGGTCATTAACCCAATGGTGTGGGGTAACTTTAGAAGGCGCAAATTGATAATAGAAAAAAGAGACGCCAGTAACAACAAAAATGCTGAGAGCTCAAGTAAATTCATTTTGAATCTCGTTTTTTTAAAAGTAAGAGATTTTAGCCTTTTGACGCCAATTTGGCTAAGTATTTGCCAATTAAGTCAAACTCTAGATTGACAATTGTCCCTTTTTTAAAGGCGTGAAAGGTTGTGTGTTCATAAGTATAAGGGATGATTGCTACTGAAAAAGAATCGGACCCACTATCAACCACAGTAAGGCTTACTCCATTTACAGTTATGGACCCTTTTTCAATGGTAATGTTTCCTTTTTTAGGATCGTAGGTAAAATGATACTTCCAACTGCCCTCTTCACTTAAGACTTCTGTACATGTTGCGGTTTGGTCTACATGCCCTTGAACCAAATGGCCATCGAGTCGATCCCCTAATTTCATTGCACGTTCTAAATTGACACGCTCACCAACAGCAAGTGTACCCAAATTGGTTTTCTTTAAGGTTTCACTAATAGCGGTAACAGTATATTGCGCTGCATTGCAAGCCACAACTGTTAGACACACTCCATTGTGCGCAACGCTTTGATCAATTTTTAAAGATTTTGCTAGGGAGCTAGACAGCGTAATGTGCAAATTATCACCGTCTTTTTTTAAGTTTTCTACTTTGCCAAAAGCTTCAATAATTCCCGTAAACATGCCTTATTATTTAGTTACCTTTGTTCAAAAATACACTAAAAGCGCCTGATGTGAGTGAAATACCAAAAATTAACGTGGGGATTTCTGTTGGAGATCCAAACGGGATTGGCATTGAAATTATTCTTAAAGCCTTTCAGGACAAGCGCATTTTTGATTTTTTTACCCCCATTGTTTTTGGGCACAGCAAAAATTTTATAGAAGAACAAAAAAAGTGGGGATTACAAATCGGGATTTATGCGTTGCACGACATTAAAAAGCCAAATAAAACACGCTTAAACGTTGTCAATACATGGGATAAGCCCTTTCCAATAGACTACGGGAAAGAGCAGCCTGAAGCAGGGGCTTGTGCGTTCGCTTCATTAGAAGCAGCCACGGAAGCGCTTAAAAAAAACCAGATTCAGGCGCTTGTTACTGCGCCCATCCACAAAAAAAGCATACAGTCAAAAACATTTGATTTCGCGGGCCATACCGACTACCTAAACAGTCAATTGGAAGGGGAGAGCTTAATGTTTATGATTTCAGAAGAGTTAAAAGTAGCGTTAGTGAGTGATCATATCCCTTTGCACTCAATTACCCAATACCTTACGGCAGAAAAAATTACGCAAAAAATACAGCTGTTAGAAAAAAGTGTACAACACGACTTTGGTATTGCACGCCCAAAAATTGCCGTTTTGGGGATCAATCCCCACAATGGTGATCAAGGTGTAATTGGGGAAGAAGACGATCAATTGGTTAGGCCTTTACTTCAATCACTTTTTGAAAAAGGGCATTTGGTTTTTGGTCCTTTTGCCGCAGATGGGTTTTTTGGAAGCCGTCAGCACAAAAATTACGATGCCGTTTTAGCGATGTATCACGATCAAGGATTGATTCCTTTCAAAACCCTATCTTTTGGTGAGGGGGTAAATTTTACAGCGGGTCTTAGCCACGTACGAACCTCTCCTGACCACGGCACCGCCTTTGATATTGCGGGGAAGGGCATAGCGGATCCCAGTTCCTTTATAGCCGCTTTATACAGCGCACGTTCACTTTATTTACAACGCTTAGAAACAAAGGCCGTTGCTTTAGTCCAAAACTAAGAGGGGGCTGTCTTTATATCCTATCCGAACCGCTTTTGCCACAAGGTTTTTATTCATGGGAAGGGGTTGAGTATAGGGGTGCCATAGGCTGTCAGTTGCTTTTTTCCATACTATACTAGCGCCTTTATTAGAATGCGAAAGGGCATATTCTGTTGCCGCATCAACTTTTTGAAGCTCGCTTAAAACGGGAACAGCCCCGTTGGGAAACCAATTTTCGAGTAATGTTTGTTCAGGGATTTCCCCTAAATCCCCCGTTTCAATAATCCATTCGTCGAGTTTTTGTCTTAGGTGTTCAAGCACCTCTTTCATTTCAGGATCAAAGGCAAGGTTATTCAACTCATAGGGGTCTAAATCTATATTGTATACTTCTTCAACCGCTTTGGGCGTTTGAAACCACAATGCAGGTTTTTCATCTAGGGAATCCGTTTCCCAAAGGGCGTTAAGTTCTTTCATCATGGGCATTTGTTCTCTATACTTAACCGGAAGGGCATGAGGAAGATTGACTGTAAAGTTTCGAATGTATTTGTACTGTTTGTATCGAACCGCTCTCACTCGATCGGTTTGTTCGTCAAAGCGATCAGAGGTAGCAAAAACATAAGAGGAAGGCTCGGTTTTAAATGAACCAAACCGTGCTTTTCCTTGCATATAATCAGGGGGTTGAATTCCGGCAAGAGACAATACGGTAGGGGCAAAATCAATAAAACTGATGAATTGATTGTCGCGTGTTCCTGCCTTTTCTTGGTGGGGAAATTTTATAACCAAGGGCACTTTTATCCCCGTTTCGTATAGGGCCCGTTTGTAACGAGGAAAAGGCCCTCCGTGATCGCCATAGAAAAAAATAAGGGTATTTTCATACAGCCCTTCTTCTTTTAAGGCTTCAATAATTTCACCAATTTGTTTGTCCAATCGCACAAGGTTACTGTAGTTTACGGCAATGTCTTTTCGTACTACGGGAGTATCAGGAAAAACAGGAGGTAGGGGGACTTCTTCAGGCGCTACGGCTAAGGGCTTGTCTTGTTGATTCCAAATTTGGGATTCATGGCTTATGCCAAAGTTAATTACGGCAAAAAAGGGCTGGTCTGGAGTTCGCTTTTTCCAATGGGCCTTTGCGCCACTTTCGTCCCACGCCCCGTCTGTTTTTTTAAAGTTATAATCTTCTTTCGCGTTGTTTGTACAATAGTAATTGGCAGCCCGTAAATATTCAGTAAACATTTTTACCCCTTCGGGCAAAAGGGGAGAATAACTGGGAATGTTAATTGTGGGTTGGTTTTCTGTTCGATACCCATTATAGGTGCGCATGTTATGCGTACCTAGGCTTGTGGGATACATTCCCGTAATTAGGGCACTTCTTGCTGGGGCACAAACAGGAACAGGACTGTAGGCGTTTTCAAACACCACCCCATCTTTTGCTAAAGCAGACAAATAAGGAAGCGCAACGGGGACCTCGGCATACATAGGAAAAAATTCAGGAGATTGGTCTTCAGCAACCAACCACACTATATTGGGTGGCGATTCTTTTTTAGGTGTTGAAAGACACCCAAGAAAAAGAATACCGGTAAGGAAAAGTAGAATTCGATTCATCATTATTTTTTAAATAGACCAACAAAAAGCCCACCAAGTAAGGAGTGTATAAGACTGGATAATGCGGCAGGAATGGCCACTTGTGGGCTCGTAAAATTTTCACGTGCTAAAACAACCCCTAGGCCTGAGTTTTGCATCCCGACTTCAATAGAAATGGTTTTAGCAACCTCCCATTTTTTAAAGGCCATCCAACTGATAAGAAATCCTAATACAAACCCGAGAACGTGGAGGCATAGTAAAGCGAGTAAGAGTTGAAATCCAGAATTTAAAATTATGTCTTTTCCCTGTGCCACAATGCTGGCCACAATTAAGGAAATCAGAACGGCCGCCAAAGGAGGAGAAAAGGGGATCAGCTTTTGGGTAAGCTTTGGTAAATACCGATTCATTACCAAGCCCAAGGCTACTGGAAGAAAGACAACCTTTACCGTACTGTAAACTAGGCCAAGGGCAGACACGTCTAAATAACTTCCAGAAAGTTGTAGTGTTAAAAAGGGCGTCATCACTACGGCTCCAAGCGTTGAAAAAGCCGTCATGGAAACCGATAGGGCCACATTGGCACGAGCCAAATAGGCAATAACGTTTGATGCGGTTCCCCCAGGGCAACTGGCGACTAAAATCATGCCCATGGCAAAAAATGGAGGAAGCTGAAACAGTTTTGCTAAACCCCAACCCAACAAGGGCATAACGGTAAATTGCAATACTAAACCCAGACCAATCCATTTGGGATAATGAATGACGTGTAAAAAATCTTCCATTTTAAGGGTTAACCCCATTCCCAACATAATGAGGCCCAACCCTAATGGGAGTAGGGGTCCCTGAAACCAAGTCATTAAAGGAGGATACAGAATTCCAGCCATTACGCAAGAACTAACAATCCAAGGGAATGCCCCCGTTATCTTTTCGGATAGTGAAACCATATAAAGATCCAATGTAGTTAAAATCTATAAATTGAGGTTTTCTATGATGGGGAAGTAAAAAAAGAAAGTGAAATTATTAAAATTAATAGTAATACTATTATATTTGCCCTATGCAAGCGTTACAAATCAACCTTTCGATTGACGGTTCTCTTTTTACAAAAGATCCTGAATCTTCTGATTTAGGGAAAAAAATTGTGCGCACAAGTATTGAAATGATTGATGAACTTGGCTATGAAGCGTTTACCTTTAAAAAGCTGGGAGATCGAATCCATTCAAACGAAAGCTCAATCTACCGTTATTTTGAGAGCAAGCACGCCTTATTGGTTTATCTTTTTAATTGGTATTGGAGTTGGATAGAGTACAAACTGGTTTTTCTTACCATGAACATAGAAAAACCCGAAGTAAAATTGGTAAAAATCCTTCGCTTACTTACTGAAGAGATTAAAGAAGACAGTGACTTTAGCTCTATTAACGAGGTACTATTAAATAAGATTATTATTTCTGAATCTGCGAAAGCGTATCACAATAAGGAAGTAGATGAAGACAACAAAAAAGGATTTTTTAAAGTTTATAAACGCGTAGTACAACGGGTTTGTGACATCATTCTTGAAATTAATCCCAACTACCCGTACCCCCACATGTTGATTTCAACCATTATTGAAGGGGCTCATCATCAACGGTTTTTTTCCGAACACTTACCCTCTTTAACCGATGTTGAGGAAGGGAATGATGCGATTGATCGATTTTATGAAGAATTGCTATTAAAAGCGATAAAAACAGAGGTTTAATTAAAAATGAAAATGAAAAATGAAAGCACACACTAAAGAAACACAATCAAAAATGACTCCTGAATTGGCCTTACAGGCATTAAAAGAGGGGAACCAACGGTTTATCAATCAAAATAAAGTAGATAGAAACTTACTTGAACAGGTAAACGACACCAGTACGGGTCAGTATCCTTTTGCCACCATTTTAAGTTGTATTGATTCTCGAGTTTCTTCAGAATTGATATTTGATCAAGGAATAGGCGATATATTCAGCGTACGTATTGCAGGTAATTTTGTCAACGAAGATATTCTTGGCAGCATGGAATTTGCCTGTAAACTTGCCGGCACAAAGCTTGTATTGGTATTGGGCCACACGGCATGTGGTGCCGTAAAAGGGGCATGTGATCATGCTCGATTGGGGAATTTAACCGCCTTAATTAACAAAATTGAACCTGCTGTAGAAGCCGTTACTGAACCTCAAGACACCAACTTAAGAAATTCAGGGAATGCCGCTTTTGTAGATGCGGTAGCCAAAAAGAATGTAGAAATGACAATTGATGCGATTCGAAATTCCAGCAGTGTTTTAGCGGATATGGAGCGCGAAGGGAGCATTCAAATTGTTGGGGGTATGTACGATATTAAAACCGGACAAGTTCATTTTTATTAATGCAGAGTTTAAACAAAGTGAACCCTTCAATAGTAATCTTACATTGAAGGGTTTTTTTGTTACATTCGTTTTAAAATATACCGTAATGAAAAGAGTTTTCCTCCTGTATTTCCTGCTAATGTTATCCTGCCAAAATCAAAGTAGTAAACGGGAATACCCCGTAACTGAAAAAATTCCTGTGATTGACACCTATTTTGATCAAGAAGTGATTGACAACTACCGCTGGCTAGAAGACGACAACAGTGAAAAGACAAAGGGGTGGGTAGCCCAACAAAACGAAGTTACTTTTGACTATCTCGACCAAATTCCTTTTCGGGAACAATTAAAAAACCGATTAGAAGCGATTTGGAATTACGAAAAAATTACAGCCCCTTTTAAAGAAGGAGAATACACTTACTTCTATAAAAATGAAGGGCTTCAAAATCAATATGTGGTCTATCGGTCAAAAGCAGGTCAGGATCCCGAAGTGTTTTTAAACCCTAATTTATTTGCGGAAGACGGCACAACTTCACTGGCGGGGTTGAGTTTTTCAAAAACCGGAAAAATTGTAGCCTATTCGATTAGTGAGGGAGGAAGCGATTGGCGTAAAATAATTGTAATGGATGCAGAAACAAAAACCATACTTGAAGACACCTTGGTGGACGTTAAGTTTAGTGGTATTGAGTGGAAATCTGATGAAGGGTTCTTTTATTCAAGTTATGATAAACCCACAGGAAGCGAACTTTCACAAATGACAGATCAGCATAAATTATTTTATCACCGTTTGGGGACTTCACAGCAAGAAGATGAATTGATTTTTGGAGGCACAGCCAACGAAAAACACCGTTATGTTAGTGCCAGTGTAACCGATGACGCCAACTACTTGCTTGTTTCCGCCTCAAAAACCACTTCAGGGAACATCAGCTTTTTAAAAGACCTTACACAACCCAATGCGCCCCTAGTAGCTGTTGATACAGACTATGCCACCGACAGTTATCTGCTCGAAAGTAGGGGTTCAACCTTGTATTTGGTAACTAATAAAAATGCCCCCAATCAAAAGGTGGTTACGGCTCAAGTGAAAGCGCCCAACGAATCCAATTGGACCGATTTTATTTCGGAAACGGAACACGTACTTTCTCCGAGTAGTGGCGGCAGCTATTTTTTTGCACGCTATATGGTAGATGCCCTAACCCAAGTAATTCAATACGATGCCAAAGGAAACGCCATGGGTGAAATTGAATTGCCCGGAATAGGTACAGCTAGCGGATGGAATGGCGAACCAGACGATGAAACCCTTTATTTTAGCTTTTCAAATTACCACACCCCAGAATCGATTTACACCTACCGTCCTAAAACGAAAACATCAGAATTGTATTGGTCGCCTCAAATTGATTTTGATCCCAATAACTACGTTTCCAAACAACTGTTTTTCACTTCAAAAGACGGGACAAAAGTTCCCATCATCATTACCCATAAAAAGGGAATAGAATACACAGGAAAAAACCCGACCATTTTATACGGATACGGAGGTTTTAATATCAGTGTTCGGCCTTCATTTAGTATTGCCAATGCCGTGTGGATGGAGCAAGGCGGGGTATATGCTGTTCCTAATTTACGTGGAGGAGGCGAATACGGAAAAGCATGGCACCTTGCCGGAACACAACAAAACAAACAAAATGTATTTGATGATTTTATCGCGGCGGCAGAATATATCATTGCAGAAAACATTACCAGTCCAGAATATTTAGCCATTCGCGGAGGGTCTAATGGCGGGCTTTTGGTTGGGGCAACAATGACCCAACGCCCCGAGCTGATGAAAGTGGCTTTGCCGGCTGTAGGCGTTTTAGACATGCTGCGCTATCATAAGTTTACTGCAGGCGCGGGATGGGCCTATGATTACGGTACCTCTGAAGACTCGCCCGAAATGTTTGACTACTTAAAAGGCTATTCTCCCGTTCACAATGTAAAGGAAGGAACGCAATATCCGGCAACTTTAGTCACCACAGGCGATCATGACGATAGAGTGGTACCGGCACATTCCTTTAAATTTGCGGCGGAGCTGCAAGACAAGCACCAAGGAGACCCCCCCGTTTTTATTCGTATTGAAACCAATGCCGGGCACGGTGCGGGAACTCCCGTTTCTAAAACCATTGAGCAATATGCCGATATTTTTGGGTTTACCCTTTACAATATGGGCTTTAAGGTATTGCCCGAAAATGTACAAAGCAAAATAAAAGGATAAGCCTTTCTTTTTTAGAGGCTTCCTCATGCCACCTTACTCTTATGGGGTGGCAGTTTTCTCGCATACCCTTATGTCGCCCTACAAACACCCCTACAGCGGTAAAGACAAAGGGGAGAGGGAAAGAGTCCAATACACAAAAAGCTACCTCCGCCAACCAAAACTAATCTTCCATCGAAAAGCTTTCCATAAACTTGGTTGTATAGTTCCCTTTAACATAATCGGGATGGCTCATCAATCGCAAATGGAAAGGAATGGTAGTTTTAATACCGTCAATATAAAATTCTTCTAGGGCCCGTTTCATTTTATTGATGGCCTCTTGCCGGGTTTGTGCTGTAGTAATCAACTTGGCAATCATAGAGTCGTAATGCGGGGGAATAACATAACCGCTATACACATGGGTATCCACACGCACCCCATGCCCACCGGGCAAGTGTAAATTGGTGATCATCCCCGGGCTGGGGCGAAAATCATTGTAGGGGTCTTCGGCATTGATCCGACATTCAATGGAATGCAATTTAGGAAGGTAATTTTTTCCTGAAATTTTTTCTCCAGCGGCTACTTTTATTTGTTCGCAGATCAGGTCATAATCAATAACTTGTTCTGTAATGGGATGTTCCACTTGGATACGGGTATTCATTTCCATAAAGTAGAAATTCTTATGCTTATCGACTAAAAATTCAATCGTCCCGGCACCCTCATATTGAATAAATTCAGCGGCTTTTACTGCCGCATCCCCCATTTTTTTACGCAAATCCGGCGTCATAAACGGAGAAGGGGTTTCTTCGGTCAGCTTTTGGTGTCTGCGCTGTATGGAACAATCGCGCTCCGACAAGTGACATGCCTTTCCTGTAGAATCACCAACCACTTGAATTTCAATATGGCGGGGTTCTTCAATCAGTTTTTCCATATACATACCGTCGTTTCCAAAGGCAGCGGCGGCTTCTTGTCGCGCACTTTCCCACGCTTTTTTCAGGTCGTCTTCTTTCCAAACGGCGCGCATCCCCTTACCCCCACCACCGGCGGTGGCTTTGAGCATTACGGGATACCCCACCTCTTTGGCTATTTTTTTGGCTTGTTCAAAAGACGCAATCAAGCCTTTTGACCCGGGAATGGTCGGAACGCCAGCGGCTTCCATGGTGGCTTTTGCTGAGGCTTTGTCGCCCATTTGGTCAATCATTTGCGGAGAGGCCCCAATGAATTTTATGCCGTGTTCTTTACATATTTTTGAAAATTTGGCATTTTCAGAAAGAAAACCATACCCCGGATGGATGGCATCAGCATTGGTAATTTCTGCAGCGGCAATAATGTTTGCCATCTTTAAATACGACTCCGCACTGGGCGCTGGGCCAATACACACGGCTTCATCAGCAAACCGAACATGCAAGCTGTCAGTATCGGCTTTAGAATAAACGGCAACCGTTTTTATACCCATTTCTTTGCAAGTACGTATAATTCGCATCGCAATTTCACCTCGATTGGCGATTAAGATTTTATTAAACATGTACAGAATTTAGGAAGGATCAATCACAAATAAGGGTTGGTCAAACTCAACAGGAGAAGCATCATCAACTAATATTTTGACTATAGTTCCGCTTATTTCAGATTCAATTTCGTTAAACAACTTCATGGCCTCAATAACACAAAGCACATCCCCTTCATTTATAGTTTTGCCTACTTCTACAAAGGCAGGTTTGTCAGGAGCGCCTTTTCGGTAAAAAGTACCTATGATAGGTGACTTGATGGTAATCAGGTGATCCTCTTCCTCTTTTGCAGGTTCTTTTGCAGCGGGCTCAGCAGCTGGAGCAGGAGCAGCAACAGCTGGGGGAGCAGCAACGGCTTGTACTTGGGGCAGAAGTGTGGTGTGCTCAACGGGAACAGGATCACCACCGGTTTTAATGGTGATTTTCACATCTTCCATTTCTAATTTCACTTCACTTGCACCCGACTTGGCTACAAATTTGATTAAATTTTGAATGTCTTTAAGATCCATACTTTTTTCAGTTTAGTTTTTATAGGCCCAGGTTAAATAGGCGGCTCCCCAAGTAAATCCACCGCCAAAGGCAGCAAAAATCAACTTATCACCTGGAGTGAATTTTGATTCGAAATCGTTAAGCAAAAGCGGCAATGTTGCCGCAGTTGTATTCCCGTAATGGGAAATGTTCATTAATACCTTTTCCTCAGAAAGGTTGAGTCGTTTTGCCGTAGCGTCAACAATGCGTTTGTTCGCCTGGTGAGGAACAAGATAATTAATATCATCGCCCTTTAATTGATTGCGGAGCAGAATTTTTTCAGCCACATTGGCCATTTCAGATACGGCAAATTTGAAAACCACTTTTCCTTCTTGGTGAATATTATGCCATCCGGAATCGAATGTGCTTTGCGTTGTAGGATGCAATGAACCTCCGGCTTTAATGCGTAATGCCATTCGCTCTGTTCCGTCACTGCGCAAATATTCATCTTCCCAACCGTATTCATTTGGGCTGGGTTCAAAAAGCACGGCACCGCCACCGTCACCAAATATAATACAGGTGGTTCGGTCAGTATAGTCAACAATTGATGACATTTTATCGGCCCCAATCAGTAAAACTCTTTTGTATTGCCCTGAGCGAATGTAGGCAGCGCATATGCTCATTCCGTAAAGAAAGCCTGAACAGGCAGCGTTTAAATCAAAAGCAAAGGCGTTAGTGGCTCCTATTTCAGAGGCAACATAGGCGGCAGTAGCTGCCACAGGCATATCGGGGGTAACCGTTGCGACGATAAGTAAATCAATGCTGCTAGGGTCTATGGCGCTTTTAGAAAGTAGATTTTCAGCGGCTTTTATGGCCAAATAAGAAGTGGGCTTTTGGTCGTCTTTAAGAATCCGACGTTCTTTTATCCCTGTTCTAGAGGTAATCCACGCATCGTTAGTGTCCACCATTTTTTCCAAATCTTGATTTGATAAAATTGTGTCGGGAACATACCCTCCAACAGCGGTTATGGCTGCTTTGATTCTTTTATTCTCCTCCAGATTCATGCCTTTAGTTCAGCAAAAATTTTCAATCGATTAAGTGAAGATAGTGGTTTTTTGATGCAATCAAAATTTTTGTATATAAAAAAGCCCTTCCGTTGGGAAGAGCTATTGCATTCGTTTTAGGGGGCTTATGCTTCTGCTGAAACTGCAGCATCAACCAATACTTGGCCACGGTAATAAAGTTTCCCTTCGTGCCAGTGTGCACGGTGGTATAAATGAGGTTCACCCGTAGTAGTACAGCGTGCTATTTGCTGGTCTGCAGCTTTATAATGCGTTCTTCTTTTGTCTCTTCTTGTCTTAGACGTTTTTCTTTTTGGATGTGCCATAATCTCAATTTTACGTGATCTTTACAAAAGATCTTTTAATTTATTCCATCGCGGGTCTTGTTCCCCGTTTAGTTTTTCTTCTTTAGGTTCTAATGCGCTGAGTTTTTCTAGAATTTCATTTTTCAAACTTCCGTCTTCAACCCCAGGATGAATCCGTTTGTAAGGCAGTGATAACACAATACATTCGTAGAGGTATTGCGCAATGTTGATTTGATAACTCCCCTCAGGAAGCAGCACAATCTCATCACTATCTGTTTCTTGCCCCGAGCCAAACTTTACAACAAAGTCATACGCAGTGGAAATCTTTTGATCGTACCACTCCATGGAGACATCACATTGCAGTTGCCCTAGGCCTTCAATTGCAAAGTGAAATTCTAAAAAGCTGGGCTTTTTGTCTAATGTCACTTTTGCATTGAGTTTGACGGTTTGAAAATCAGTAAACCCAAAATGTGCAAAGAACTTCGGTTCAATTGTATAAAGAAAGTCGTGTTTTCCAGTTTTTAACCCTACAAAGGGAATGTCAAATTCTTTCAACACAGTCATCATGCGACAATTGAGCGGCAAATTTATAAAAAAAATTAACGCGCAACTTAAATTTATGCCTTTGTTTTACAGCAACCCTTTGGCGCGTAAATAAGAGGCAATCTGAATGGTGTTGGTGGCGGCACCTTTTCTTAGGTTATCGGCCACTATCCAAAGGTTTAAGCTGTTTTCTTGAGAATGGTCTCTTCGAATGCGTCCTACAAAAACGGCGTCTTTTCCTTCTGACTGGAGCGGTGTAGGGTAGCTATTGTTTTGCAAATCGTCAAGAACCGTTACTCCGGGAGTGTTTGACAATAATGTTCGTACTTTGCTTACTTCAAAGGGGGAACTAAAAGTGATGTTTACTGACTCGCTATGTCCCCCCACAACCGGTATTCGCACGGCTGTTGCTGTTATTCCAAGCGAAGAATCGCCCAAAATTTTATGGGTTTCATTCACCAATTTCATTTCTTCTTTGGTGTAGTCATTGTCTAAAAATACATCACAATGGGGAAGCGCATTTTTATGAATGGGGTGGGGATATACTTTTTCACCCTCAATCCCTTTTGCTTCATTTTCTAATTGCTGAACGGCCTTAACCCCGGTTCCTGTGATGGATTGATAGGTAGAAATAACCAACCTTTTAATGGTAAACGCTTTGTGTAACGGAGCAAGCGCCATAACCAGTTGTATGGTAGAGCAATTCGGATTGGCAATAATCTTATCCTCTTGAGTTAACAATGCACCATTGATTTCAGGAACAATTAGCTTAATGTGGGGTTCCATTCGCCAAGCCGAAGAATTATCAATTACCGTAGTCCCTACCGCTGCAAATTGGGGAGCCCATGCTAATGAGGTTTCCCCCCCAGCAGAAAACAAGGCAACGTCGGGGCGAGCGGCAACAGCAGAGTCAAGACCCATAATGGTGTAGGTTTTGCCATTGTAGTCAATTTGTTTGCCTGCGGAGCGTTCCGAGGCCACTAATAGCAATTCACTATAGGGAAATTGATGTTCTTTTAAAACGTCAAGCATTACGCGGCCCACCATTCCTGTGGCACCAACTACAGCTACTTTCATAGGGTTTTTATTTTGCGCAAAATTAGGACTAAAACACAGGGAAACAAATAAAGTTGGTGGATATCACAAAAAATAACAAATTGTTACAATTATAACATCAGGGTTGCCATTTACGGACTATTCGCGGGCCCAATTGGGTTAAAAGTTCGTAGCTAATGGTGTTGGCTTGTAATGCAAATTCGGAAGCGTTTTGATGCGTACCAAAAATTTCAACTTCATCTCCCAATTGACAGTCCACTCCTGTAACGTCAACCATCACCATATCCATACACACATTTCCTATAATGGGAACGGCCTTTCCGTGAAGATAAACAGGGGCTTGTGACGGTCCAAAATGGCGTCCAATACCGTCGGCATGGCCAATGGGGAGGGTAGCAATACTGCTGTCTTTAGGGGTAACCCACCCGTGATCATAGCCTACAGAAGCTCCTTTTTTCACTTGGGTGATCTGACATATTGAGCTTTTAAGGACTCCCACCGGTCGCAGTTCACAATCCCATTCAGCTTTGTTGGCATAACCGTGCAAGGCTATTCCACACCGAACGGCATCAAATTGATATTCAGGATAATTAAAAACGCCTGAACTGTTGAGCAAATGAAAGTAGGGTTGAGGCGTAATCGCCTCAAGGTGAAGGGATTTAATTTTTTGAAAGGATTTAATTTGCTGATCACTTAATGTAGAGGGTCTTTTTTCTTCAGATGCAGCAAGATGTGAATACACACTGTGAATTTGAAAGGGAGCGGTTCGGATTTGATCAAATACCCATGCCGCTTCCTCAGGCAAAAACCCGATTCGATTTAAACCGGTATTGTATTTTAAATGCACAGGGTAATCTGTACGCCCTTCGTGTAAGAGTATGTTTTTTAGCGCTAAAAAAACAGCCTGGTTATAAAGGCAGGGTTCAAGGTTGTTAGCAACAAGTTCAGAAAGGGTGGAAATTTGAGGATAAAATACAAGTATGGGAATTTGAATTCCCAAGGCGCGAAGTTGAGTTCCCTCTTCGGTATAAGCTACTGCTAAAGCATCAACCCCTAAATGGACCAAGTGTTGTACAAAAGCACCTAACGCACTGCCATATGCATTGGCTTTCACCACCGCAATGAATTGGGTTTTGTCTTCCATCTTACTGCGAAGCACCCGATAATTATGGGTTAAATTTTGGGACGATAGATACAGTGTATTCAAAGATAGGATTTAGGAAGGGTTATGGTTTTTTTTGTCTTTTTGTATTTTTTTTGCACTGTAATAAGCCGCTCGAGATAGCGGTTCATAGGCTTCTTTTTCTCCGAGTAAGACCAATTTATCGTCTTCTTTAATGCGGTAACTGTAATGGGCTAATTGCCCCGTACGCGTACAAATGGCATGCACTTTAGTTACGTATTCTGCGGTGGCCATTAACGCCGGCATGGGCCCAAAGGGGTTTCCTTGAAAGTCCATATCAAGCCCTGCAACAATAACCCGAACCCCCCGGTTGGCAAGATCGTTACACACCTGTACAATTTCATCGTCAAAAAATTGAGCTTCATCAATACCCACAACATCACATTGGTCTGCTAACATGGGAATGTTGGCTGCGGCGGGTACAGGTGTTGAAGCAATCTGATTATGGTCGTGCGAGGTTACCAATTCATCATTGTAACGCTGATCAATGGCAGGTTTAAAAATTTCAATTTTTTGATTGGCAAACTGCGCCCGTTTTAATCGACGAATCAATTCTTCCGTTTTCCCGGAAAACATAGATCCACAAATCACCTCAATCCATCCAAATTGTTCGTTTGAGGGTACTGTATTTTCTAAAAACATTTCGTAATTTTCAACGTGAAACATCTGAGGTAATTCGCCTCCTCTACACACAAAGGTATTAAAATCAAATGGGTTAATGCACTAGAATTTATGACGGAAGAATTAAAAAAAGCACTGATCCTTTGGGCACAAAAAATAATCCAAGAACAGGAAGATTGGGATGCCCAAAAACTGCACAGTACCCTACAAAAATTATACGAAATTTCGATCTGTAATCAGATGGTATCCCGGTTTCCATCTTCTTCAAATGAGGTGTGGAAAAGACAACAAACCCAACTCAACGAGGTACTGGAACAGTTGGCCCCCACTGAGCCAAAAGAAACAAATGATGAAAACCTTGAGGAACCCCCAATGATTGAAGCAATAAAAAATATGGTAGTTGAGATGCCTGAACAAAAGGAATACGACACGCTTTTTGAAACGGCAACGGAAACCCCAATTTTTGTTGCGAAAGCAGACCCTATTCTTGGAGAGAAAGAGGGGCCTGCCGCAGCAGACACAACTACGCCAAAAAAAAACCTGAACGATCAGTTTGCTAAAATTGTCTCGATAGATTTGAATGACCGACTTGCTTTTGTAAAACATTTGTTTGAAAACAATACAAGCGATTATGAACGGGTGCTTTCTCAATTAAGCACCTTTGCAACTTGGGAAGAAGCTCAAAATTTTATTCACCAACAGGTTAAATCTGAATATTCCCATTGGGACGAAAAGCCTGAACTTGAGGCTCGGTTTATCGCTGTGTTGCAAAAGCATTATGACGAATAAGGCCCTTTAATACTAAGACACAAACACTTGATATACATTGTTCCCACCCCTATCGGTAATCTAGAAGACATCACGCTGAGAGCGCTACGCCTTTTAAAGGAATCCGATTTAATTTTGGCTGAAGACACCCGTGTGAGTCGAGTTTTGATTCAACATCATGGAATCACTACGCCCATGCAAAGTTTTCATATGCACAACGAGCACGCAAAGGTTGGTCAAATTATAGACAAACTCAAAGGGGGACAAACGCTAGCGTTAATTTCTGATGCGGGAACACCGGGTATAGCCGACCCCGGGTTTTTACTCGTGCGCGAAGCGCTTGAACAGGGCATAGAAGTTCAGTGTTTACCCGGTCCTACGGCACTTATTCCCGCTCTTGTTCAAAGCGGAATTCCTTGTGATCGTTTTGTTTTTGAAGGGTTTTTACCTCCAAAAAAAGGACGCCAATCGAGGTTACTTTCTTTGGCGGAGGAAGAACGTACCCTTGTGTTTTATGAGTCTCCCCATCGAATTCAAAAAACCCTTATTCAAATGGTTCCTCTTTTTGGGGCGCATCGAAAAACCGCTGTTGTAAGAGAACTGACAAAAAAATTTGAAACTACATTTCGCGGTACGCTTGAAGAAGCCATCCCTTATTTTGAAGCCCATTCACCCAAGGGGGAGTTTGTTCTTGTAGTAGAAGGCAAAAAAAAATAATCAAATGCGTTGGATTCCTAGTCCAAATCCCAATACTGAAATCGTCAATGAACTGGCAGAAAGCCTTCAAGTTCCCTATACTGTAGCCCATCTTTTAGTTCAACGGGGGGTGTCCTCTTTTGAAGAAGCCAAGCTGTTTTTCCGACCTGAAGTTGCTCATTTGCACGACCCCTTTTTGATGAAAGATATGGATCGAGCGGTGCAGCGCATTGAAACAGCGCTTTCATCTCACGAAAAAATAATGGTATTTGGCGATTATGATGTTGATGGCACCACTTCTGTGGCTTTGGTGGCATCGTATTTAAAAGACCTTACTACCGTGGTTACCTACATCCCAGATCGTTACAAAGAGGGCTATGGAATTTCCCTTCAGGGAATTGATCAGGCCCATCAGTTAGGAGTCACCTTAATTATTGCCCTTGATTGTGGCATTAAAGCCCGTAAAGAAACATCCTATGCAAAAGAATTAGGGATTGATTTTATCATTTGCGATCATCACTTACCGGGAGAAGAACTCCCCTCTGCTCACGCCATACTTGATCCAAAGCGAGAAGATTGCAGCTACCCATTTAAAGAATTATGCGGTTGTGGGGTTGGGTTGAAACTCATACAAGCAGTTCACCAAACAAAGGGGGGTACTTTAGACACTTTATCCTCATATTTTGATTTGGTGGCGATTGCCATTGCTGCAGATATTGTTCCCTTAATTGGTGAAAACCGCATACTTTGTGCTTTAGGGCTTAACAGCTTACGCTCAAACCCTAGGGTAGGGCTTCATTATTTTTTACAATCTGTAAAACGCCCCGTGCAAGTATCGGACCTGGTTTTTGTTCTCGCCCCTCGAATTAATGCCGCCGGTAGAATGGAAAAAGGGCACAGTGCCGTTGAGCTACTTATGGCTGAAGACACCGAAACAGCATTGCGAATCTCAAGAATGATCGAGTTTTTCAACACCGAACGCAGGTCTACCGAAGAACGAATTACGATTGAAGCCTTGCAACAAATTGAATTACAAGAAGACCAAAAGGCAGCGAGTACCGTAGTGTATCATCCTTCATGGCACAAGGGCGTTATAGGCATTGTAGCCTCGCGATTAATCGAGACCTATTACCGCCCCACTTTGGTATTAACAAAGTCTGAGGGAGTTTTGGCGGGCTCTGCACGTTCCGTTTCAGGATTTGATGTGTACCAAGCCTTAACTTCATGTGAAGAACATTTAATACAATTTGGCGGCCATAAATACGCTGCAGGATTAACCATAGCGGAAGAAGATTGGGAACCTTTTAAAAAGGCTTTTGAACAGGTAGTTTCAACTACGCTACTTGACACACAAAAAACCCCTTCTTATCTCTATGATGCGGTTTTGCCCTTTGATCTTATTTCCCCCAAATTTTATAGAATTCTTCAGCAAATGGAACCGTTTGGCCCCCATAATATGAGGCCTGTTTTTGTTACTCACGGATGTAAAGATTCGGGCGGTACCCGCATAGTAGGTAAAGACAAAACCCACTTAAAATTGGAAATTAATGACTCCACAGGTACTGTTTTTAGTGGGATTGCTTTTGGACAAGCAGAACACCTTATCTCAATAAAAGAACAACAGCCGTTTTCTATACTGTATACCCTTGAAGAAAATGAATTTAATGGGGAGAAACAATTGCAACTCAAAGTGAAGGATATTAAATTCGAATAACAAAAAACCCCGCAGAAGGCGGGGTTTTTTAGTAGTTGAGTATATTTTGTTTAGAACTGGTAACGCAAAGAAAGGTTCCACGTTCTTCCAAATCCAAACCAAACGGAATTCATAGTGTCTACACCGTTCCAAGTAGCTGACCCTGAAGAGGCGTGAATGTTCGTATTTGATTCTGCAATATATAAAGTGTTAAAAAGGTTGTTAATGTTTGCTCTAACACTCCATCCCGAACCAAACGTATAGGTTCCCCCTAAATCGACGAGTCCATAAGAGGGAAGTTTTAATGCCCCTTCATTATTCGGATTTGTGAAAGCGGAATCGGTAATGCTATAGTCAGCATATAATCCATCTACAAAGCGATAATCCAAATCTACACGAAACGCATCGCCCAATTTTTGATCCAATCCTAAGTAAAACACAAACTGAGCGGCATCACCTACTTTTGCACCTTCGGTATACAATTTTCCTGTCCCTACAGACTGTTGATTATCATCAAATAATTCGGCTTCGAAGTCTTTAGTATAGCGCCAGTCTCCAATAGACAGCATTCCTCGAATGCGTGTTTGACTAGAAGGGCGGTATTGTCCCTCGATTTCAATTCCATTGTGAACTACATCAATATTTCTAAATTGAGCTGTACCCTCTACCCCCTGTTGGTTAGAAAGACTTCTAGAGATGAATCGATTTCCCCAAACTGTAGAATAGGCATTAACATTGAGTTTAAATCCATTCCCAATATACCCGTAGCCAATTTCTAAGGATTGGATGGTTTCGTTTTGCAAATCCGGATTCACAAGGTTGGCAAAGTTTGGAAATACTGCGTCAAATTTTGGCTGACGTGAAATGTATCCTGCATTAAAGAACAGGTTTGAATTTTCATTAAAGTTAAGGTTTGCCCCTCCTTTAAGATACCCACCACCCATATTTTTCTTTTCAGAAAGCGGTAGTCCGGGTTGGTCCATTAAGTCTTCTCTTTGGAAAGATTGGTTGGATATTCCTGCTTGAATTACTGCGGTAATAGTGTCAGAAGAGTATTCAGCTAAACCGTTTACCCCTTGCCAACCTACAAGTCCTACGTTATAGTAATCAATTTTTGGCCCTTTAATCCCCGTATTTTTAAAAGGACTTGGTTCAACTAAAGATTCAATGATCAAGCCTGCTGAGTTTTTATTTCCTGTAGAATAGTAGCCATCCAATCCTAATAAATCACTAAGTACTCTGTAGTGGTAGCCTTTGTAATTTCTTAAATCAATACCGATGCTATACCGCATTTTATCTGATCTGAAATTCAAATTGGATATTCCACCTACCCAGTCATGTGAATTCATTGAAGATCTGCGAATCAAAACCTCTCGGCTAACCCCATCATCTCTAAAACTGTTAGAACCAATAATTTTTCCACTGAATCCTGAAATAGGGCCTGAATAGGGAGAGGGGTTTGAACGGTTTACAGACACGACACGGTCAAAATTTATAAAGCCATCCGGTGTTCTTGAGCCTCTTCCATTTTCTAAGTAATGTTCAGTAAGGTCTTTATTAAAGGGATATAGATCAATATCTGCATTTCTAAAGTTAGACCCTCTTCCACCAGTTCCACCACCGCGTCCTGCAGAGCCGTATAATGAAGTGGCTAAATCAACCGTTTCTGAAATTTTCCAATCCCAGTTGAAGGTTGCAAGGGGCTTGTTGTAAAAATTTCTTCGAATGCTGAATTCTTCTCCGTTTAAGACACCCCCATTGGTATTCCACCTAGGGTCGATACCTTCTTCACCAAAATTTTCATAATCGCGGATAGACACCCAAGAATCGCGTTGGTGGTGCCATTGACCGGCTCCTAAAAATGAAAAGTTTAAGCTGTGGGCAGAACCTTCGGGTGTGTAGCCTAAGGCAAAAAAGTAAGTCCATCCTTCTCCTTTTGTGTTGTATACATATCCGTTTCCTGACCATTTGGTAAGCAGGTAAGATGAAGACCACCCTTTGTCGTTCACTCCGCTATTATAAAGTGCAGTGGTTTTTACATACCCATCATTTCCAATTAATTGGGTTAAAGACCCCCCTTGTTCTTTTTCAGCACTTTTAGTAAAAATGGAAATGGTTCCTCCTACAGAGGGAACAGCCAATTTGGTTGCTCCTAAACCTCTTTGAATTTGAATTCCTGAAGCGATATCCGTTAACCCTTGCCAGTTAGACCAATATAATCTTCCGTTTTCCATATCGTTTACGGGCTGACCATTTATCAAAATTGCGGTATTGGTCTGATCAAATCCACGAAGTGAAATACGGCTATCACCATACCCCCCTGAATCTTTAGTAGCATAAACCCCAGGGGTTTTGTTCATTATTTCTGGAAATTCTTGGTTTCCAACTTTAAGCAACACTTCTTGTGCAGTAATTTGGCTTAAGGCAATGGGGGTTTCACGCTCTTTGGCGATATCAATTACCCCAGACGATACAATGACTTCCTGTAATTCATTACCGAGGGATAATGAAAAATTAATTTGACCTTGAGTGCCTACTTTTGCTCTAGAAGCGATATAGCCCACATAGCTAACTTCAATTTCGGCACCCTCTTGAACCGTTAGGGTATAGTTTCCATCAAAGTCAGTACTTGTTCCGTTGGTGGTCCCCATTTCTACTACAGAAGCACCGGGCAGAGGGACTCCCTGTTCATCAGTTACATTTCCTGATAAAGTGCGTTGAGCAACAAGAACTTGCACGCTCAACAGCATCAAAACAGCGATGTTAAAAAAGATTTTTTTCATAGTAGTTCTTTTAATTTTTGGTAAAATTAATTGAAATTTTGAACAGGAATATTTCTGTAGTGTTAACGAAAAAACTTTTTTATTAAAAATCAGTTAATAACCCTATTTTATTTTAGTTGCTTTACTAGGGCAGTAGTTGATGGATCATGCTGATGCGCTGTGGTGCCTGCAAGATCACTTAATATAACATTGGCTAATTGTTTGCCCAATTCTACTCCCCATTGATCATAGCTGTAAATATTCCAAATCACTCCCTGGACAAAAATTTTATGCTCATAAAGCGCAATTAAAGCACCCAATGTGTTGGGAGTAAGTTGATCAATTAATAGCGTATTGGTCGGCTTGTTTCCTTCAAACACTTTAAAGGGAACGAGTTGATCTATATCCGTTTGAGAGACGCCACTTTGTTTAAGCTCGAGTGCGGCCTCTTCCTCGGTTTTTCCATTCATTAAAGCCTCGGTTTGGGCAATAAAATTGGCTAGAAGCTTCTGTTGGTGATCAGGATTTTTTTTAAGCTCTTTTTTGAATCCAATAAAATCCGTAGGAATGAGTTTTGTTCCTTGATGAATAAGTTGAAAAAAAGCGTGCTGAGCATTTGTTCCTGAAGCACCCCAAATAATGGTTCCGGTTTCATAATTCACCCGTTTACCATCACGGCCAACACTTTTTCCATTACTTTCCATTATTCCTTGCTGCAAGTAAGCGGGTAGATTTCGCAAATATTGGGTATAGGGAATTAGGGCTTCACTTTCTGCTCCCCAAAAGTTGTTGTACCAAATGCTTAGTAATGCCAATACTACAGGGATGTTTTTTTCAAAAGGAGTTTCTTTAAAATGCTGATCCATTTTACCTGCTCCATCTAATAGATTTTTAAAATGAGATGGTCCAACGGCTAAAGCAATGCTCAGCCCAACCGTGCTCCATAGTGAAAATCGACCCCCCACCCAATCGTTCATTGGAAAGGTATTTTCTGCAGCTATACCAAAAGCTGCGGTTTTTTCAATATTGGTAGATACTGCAACAAAGTGTTTTGAAATGGCATTCTCTGGGGCTTTTTTTAAGAACCACTGCCGTAAACTGTTGGCATTGCTCAAAGTTTCTTGCGTTGTAAAAGTTTTAGATACGATCACAAACAAGGTAGTTTCAAGAGGGACGTCTTTTACAATTTCTTGATGATGATCTCCCTCTACATTAGAAATAAAACGCAATTGAAGATGATTTTTATAATGTTCTAAGGCTTCAACTACCATTGCTGGACCCAAATCAGATCCGCCAATACCGATATTTACAATATGGGTAATCGGCTTGCCCGTATAGCCTTTCCATTCGCCAGAAATTATTTTATCGCAAAAGGCATACATTTTTTCTTGAACCTTTTTGATTTCAGGAATTACATTTTCAGCATCTACATAAACCGGAGAGGACGCTATTTTTCTTAAGGCGGTATGCAACACCGCTCGATCTTCAGTTGCATTGATTTTTTCTCCTGAAAATTGAGCATCAATGGCTTTTTTTAATTGGACCTCATCACATAATTGTAATAACAGATCAAAGGTTTTTTTATCCCACCGGTTTTTAGAGGTGTCAACATAAAATTCTTCCCAAGAAAAAGTAGTGTAGTCTAAACGGTTGGGCTCTTTGGTAAAAAAAGCCTTGATTGGAATGGATTCTATTGATTTTTTATGTTGGGTAAGCGCTTTCCAAGAGGTGCAGGAAGTAGGGTTGGTATTAGGAAGAGGTTTTGGCATTTTGCTGTGGGTTGTCGATTACCACCACCTCTGACTTTTCTTCACTTTCAAAAGAGATGCAATCTAATTTATATTTATACGGATAAATGTGCTCGGTGTATTGCGCTTTTAATTCATTTGAAATGGGTTTCGCTTCAGGCAGTTTTTGCTTGAAGGGATCAACTTGCCTTCCGTTTTTCCAAAAACGATAACACACATGCGGGCCTGAGGTGTTGCCCGTCATTCCTACCCATCCAATGATATCGCCCTGAGCCACATATTGGCCTACCTTAACGTTGCGTTTTTTCATGTGGAGGTATTGCGTAGAATAGGTGTTATTGTGTTTTATGGTTACATAATTTCCATTTCCTTTGGTATAACTTGATTTTACAACGGTACCGTTTGCAGTGGCTAGAATAGGCGTTCCAACCGCAGCAGCAAAATCAGTTCCTTTGTGGGGGCGAATTCGATTTCCGTAATAAGCAATTCGGCGTTTAAGGTTGTACCGAGAAGAAACACGATTGAATTTTAAGGGGCCTTGAAGAAATGCACGTCGCAAACTGTTGGCATCGTCATCAAAATAATCTACAATTCCTTTTTGAGGGTCACTAATAAATTCAAAGGCATATAAGGGCTTATTGCTGTGTTCAAAATAAGCAGCTTTTATTCGGTCAATACCAATGGATACCGTATCGTCTACAAACTTTTCGGTATAGATTACTTTGAATCGATCTCCTTTTTGTAATCTAAAAAAATCAATGGTCCAAGCATACACATCGGAAAGGTAGAAGGTCAATGCTTCATTAATTCCATTGTCATTCAAGGTTTCATATAAGGAATTCTCAATCACCCCCTTAGCTTCCATTTCAACCAAACGAACAGCTTTTTGCACATGCTGCCCATAAAGGCTATCTTTTAAATGAATCACAGAATACCCGCTTACATCGGGATGATACACAAAATATTCAGGTGCAGAAGCGACGCTATCTGCCTTAGAATAAAACAAACTATAAGGTTTGCCTAAAGTTAATTTTCGCACGTCAACTTCTCCCTTTATTGCTTGAAGTATGGCGTATACTTGGGGATAATCTATACCCTGTACTTCCAGTATTTTGCCAAAGGTATCTCCGCGTTTTATTTTTTGTTCACGAACTTCAAAAAGGTTTCGATCAATTCCAAAATAATAATCAGGGGTAATGATACTAGCCGTAGTATCCTCATTTTCTGCTGTAGGCTCGGTATTCTCTTGGCATGAGAATATAAAAAATAGGGGTAGTACTAAAAATAGAAATGTTTGATTCATCAAAGCAAATTTCGAAACTTTATTGAACATCTGCATAAGAACTGTAAAAAGTTTTTTACCTAGTTATTAAAAGAATACGATCAATCAAAATTGATTTTAAAAGGATGTTTTAGGTTTTTAAAGTTTTCGAGATCGGCCATAATTGACCCTACCAAAATATCGGCTTTAAACCGGATGGGAAGACGGTTCCGATCATCAGAAACCCAAAGGGTTAAACTTTCCTGTTCTTTAAACACGCGTCCGGATTGGACCATCGGACGGAACTTCATACATGTAACAGACCCGAATTTGGTGTCAATGGTTTCCACCCCTAAATACTTTAGTTTAAATACATAATTCTCATTATCAAAAAACATATTGATATCAAAACTCTCATTTACAGCCAGTTTTTTCTCAGGATAAAAATTTCTCAGATAATAAAAACAAGAGATGAGGTCTTGTACATTCGGTTCAATGGAAAAGTTATTTACGGTTTTCTTTTTTTTGTCATTCACCCGAGCCAACTGTTGCCTGTGGTCAAAATCAATCTCAACATTTTTGGTGTAGCCTCCTTCGTTTATGTTTCGAATAAATTTATAGGGCATACCTGTTTTGGCATCAAAATAGCTTTCATAATAATCTTCCACCTTAAAAAACCAACGGGCTAGTCCCGTGGTTTCCCCATATCCTTTGGCGTGAAATACGGGGGTGCCATTAAGCGTATCGCGTTCAAGAGATAGTGTTGCATAACTTGCATTAAAAATCCCATAATGGAGCCTTAACTGAAACCATTCCCCGGCCTCATAAGATTCAACAGGAGTTGTCTTGCCCTCATCGTTAAGTTGAGCATGGGCAATGAATCCCAATAGGAATAAGAATAAAAGCAAACTTTTTTTCATGAGGTAAAGGTAAGCATTAGCTGAAGTGCTTGAAATAGATTAACGTTTTAAAAATGTTAAAATAGAATACTTCAAAGAAAATTGGCTAAGATTGTCCTGCTCTGTCAGGCTTGTTTAAAGCCGTAAAAATTGTACTGCCCTTTTTTGTGCCCAGCAAACTTTGTAATTCTTCTTCTGAAGCCTCTTTTACTCGTTTTACAGATTTGAACTGTTGAAGCAATCGCTCTCTAAGGGCGGGACCTATTCCGGGCAGGGCATCTAATGAAGAGGAAAGCCCTTTTTTACTTCGTTTTTGCCGATGAAAAGTTATCCCAAAGCGATGGGCTTCATCTCGTGCTTGTTGTATTATTTTTAAGGTTTCGGATTTTTTATCTAGATATAAGGGGATGGGGTCTTCGGGAAAATAAATTTCTTCCAACCGTTTGGCGATTCCCAGAATTGCAATTTTTCCTCGAAGTCCTAATACCTCAATACTTTTTAATGCGGCTGAAAGCTGCCCTTTTCCTCCATCAATCACAATAAGTTGGGGCAATTCAGCGCCTTCTTCTAGTAGTCTTTTGTAGCGACGAAAAACAACTTCTTCCATAGAAGCAAAATCATCGGGGCCCGTAACGGTTTTAATGTTGTAGTGGCGATACTCTTTTTTGCTGGGTTTTCCGTTTTTGAACACTACACAAGCTGCAACGGGAGTGGTACCTTGAATGTTTGAATTGTCAAAGCATTCAATATGAAAAGGAGGTTGTGAAAGGCGTAAATCTGCTTTCATCTGTGCCATAATACGTTTCAAATGACGGTCGGGGTCTACCACTTTCATTTGCTTAAACCGCTCCATGCGAAAGTATTTTGCATTTCGAACCGATAGGTCTACTAGTTTTTTCTTATCTCCTTGTTTAGGAATATGAATAGTAAAGGCATCCCCTAGTGAAACTTTTTCGGAAACGAATAGTGTTTCTGCTGTACTTGAAAAGAGTTGCCGTATTTCAATAATCCCCAACGCTAATAGCGCTGCGTCCGTTTCTTCAAGTTTTTTCTTAATTTCTAAGGTATGTGAACGAACAATAGCGCCATGGGCCACTTGCAGGCAATTTACGTAACCATAACTTTCATCCGAAAAAACAGAAAAAACATCAACGTTACTTATTTTTGGATTCACTACTGTTGAGCGTGCTTGGTAATGTTCTAAATGCTCAATTTTTTCTTTTATCCATTGGGCTTTTTCATATTCTAGGGCAAGGGCAAATCGTTCCATTTCCTCTCGGAATGCTTCTAAAGACTGTTTGTAATTTCCCTTGATGATGTGGCGAATGGCTTCAATATTCTCATCATATTTTAAGGGCGAAACAAGATCAATGCAGGGAGCAAGACAGTTTCCAATATGATATTCAAGACAAACTTTATATTTTTTTGCAGCTACTTTTTCAGGACTCAAATCGTAATGACAACTCCGTATCGGATACAGTGTTTTAATTAAATCCATTAAAGCTCGAATGGGTTTAATGCTAGTAAAGGGCCCATAATATTCTGAGCCATCGGCAGGGGTTCTTCGGGTTAAAAATATGCGTGGAAAAGGCTCGTTTTTAATACAAATCCAGGGATAAGTCTTGTCGTCTTTCCACATCACATTGAACCTGGGCTTGTATTTTTTGATAAGCGAATTTTCAAGCAGTAAGGCATCCATTTCAGAATTGACCACGATGTGTTCTATACGCGCAATGTTTTTAACAAGAAGGGTGGTTTTACGTTGATTATGCGTTTTGGTGAAATACGACAACACCCTTTTTTTTAGATTTTTTGCCTTTCCGATGTACAAAATTTTGTCGTTCTTATCAAAATATTGATATACCCCCGGAACTTCAGGAAGGCTTTTGACTTGAATTTCAACTGATTCTAATTTCACATCACGAAAATATTGATTTTCTTTGGGTAGAGAAATGATATCCCCCCGATTTGCAATTTCTATTTCATGACAAAAAATGAATTAAGAGCACAAATGGTTCGATTACGTACGGCGCTAACCGAACAAGAAAGAGAAGAAAGGAGCATTGCAATTGCGAATCAATGCTTACAGCTTCCCGTTTGGGACCGTTCTAATTTTCATCTTTTTTTGTCAATTGAGACCAAAGCAGAGGTTGACACAACCCCTCTCTTAACGCTGTTGCAAGGGCGTGACAAAAATATTGCTGTGCCTAAAATAACAGGGAAGCACAAGTTGACGTCCATACTATTGACCGATGCAACAAAATTGATTAAAACGAAATGGGATCTTATTGAACCCCAATCAGGTATTGAAGTTGACGAAAAATGGGCTCAAGTTGTTTTTGTCCCTTTATTAGGAGTTGACAAAAAAGGAAATAGAGTAGGGTATGGAAAAGGGTTTTATGATTCTTTTTTAGCACAATGTTCTTCGGATACTAAAAAAATTGGTGTTTCATTTTTTGAACCCGAGGGAGAAATAGAAGATTTGCATTCAGGAGACGTTCCCTTGGATGCATGTGTTACTCCTCGAGCGATTCATCACTTTGCTCAAGCTTAGAAAATATTTTTTTGTTAAACACAATTAAAATACCTACACCGGTACTGATAGCGACGTCGGCAATATTAAAAATGTATTGAAAAAATAAAAAATGATCTCCTCCAACAAAAGGCACCCATTCTGGCCAGTCCCATTCCACCAAGGGGAATTGAAGCATGTCTACAACATGCCCAAAAAATAAAGGGGCATAGCCTTGTTCAGGGAAGAGTGTGGCAATAGTTCGGTAGCTGTCAGTAAAAATGACACCGTAAAATACAGAATCTATAATGTTTCCTAATGCTCCTGCAAAAATTAAGGATAGTGCCCAGCTCAACAGCAACGCATCTTGTTTTTTCAACGTATTCCATAGCCAGTAACCCAGCCCACCAATGGCAATTAATCGAAAAAGGGTTAAAATTAATTTTGCAAATTCATCATTAATGAAAGGAAGGATATCGTTGAGTTGAGTCCCCATTGCCATTCCACTATTTTCAACAAATAGAATTTTAAAAAACCCCCAATCCAGTATAGGGGGAACCCCATAACCACTTAGGGGATAATTGAGTTTTATGTAAAATTTACTGCATTGATCAAGAAGCAATACCCCTACTATAACCGCTAGGGCACAACGTAAGGTGAAATAAGAGGTTTTTGATTTAATCGAAGGGGTCAAATCTTAGTTTTGCATGTTTTTTGCTTCAATGCTAAGGGTGGCATGAGGCACTAAATACAGGCGTTTCTTGTCAATAAGATTTCCTGTGACACGACAAATACCGTAGGTTTTATTTTCAATACGGACCAAAGCGTTTTTTAAGTCACGAATAAATTTTTCTTGGCGAAGGGCCAACTGTGTGTTCGCTTCTTTTGACATGGTTTCAGAACCTTCCTCAAATGCCTTAAAGGTTGGCGCCGTGTCATCAGTTCCGTTATTACCGTCATTCATATAAGCACTTTTAAGCAATTCAAGATCTGCTTTTGCTTTCTGGATTTTCTCTTCAATTAAGGTTTTAAATTCCTTAAGTTCAGCGTCATTATATCTCGTTTTTGTACTCATTAGGATATTTTTTTAATTTGAATCTTCGTTTTTATGGCATCAAATTCTACTGTCAACCCGTCCTTTATTTCAGTTTTATATTCTAATTTGTCCGCTAGCGTTTCAGAAAGTAGGTACTTTAAATTTTCCGAAACAGCAGCTTTCAATTCAGGTTCAGCTACCAATGAAACTTCAATTTTATCAGTTACTTCTAAACCACTGTCTTTTCTCAAGTTTTGAATACGGTTTACCAACTCCCGAGCCATACCTTCATTTCGAAGTTCAGGACTCAAAGTCATGTCCAGGGCAACGGTTAAACCGTTTCCTTGTGCGACTTGCCAGCCTTCAATGTCTTTAAAAAAGACCTCCACATCAGAGTGCTCTAAAATACTATTTTTTTCATTTATCTGAATTTCTATCTTACCTTTTTCTTCAAGTGTATCAATTTGTGTAGCACTCAATTGTGCAATGGCATTGACAACGGCTTTTAGATCTTTTCCAAACCGAGGGCCTAAAACTTTAAAATTGGGCTTTACCTCTTTAATTAGCAGGCTATTAGCATCATCAAGCAATTCAATTTCTTTTATGTTGATTTCACTTTTTAATTGTTCTGCAACACGCTCAATACGATTTCTTTCCTCTTTATTTTTAACCGGAATAATCATTTTTTGAAGGGGTTGTCGTACTTTAATTTGTTCCTTTTTCCGTAGGGAAAGGGCTAAAGAAGTAAGACTTCGGGCAGTGTTTATTTGCTGTTCTAGGGCAAGATCTATACTCTTTACATCGGCTTTTGGAAAATCACTCAGGTGGATAGATCCCTGTTGTCCTAATGTTAAATCTTGGTACAACTGATCGGTATAGAAAGGGGCAATAGGAGCCGCCAATTGAGCTACGGTAACTAAACAATGATGTAACGTTTGATAGGCAGCAATTTTATCTTTTCCATATTCGCCTTTCCAAAACCGTCTTCTTGATAAACGCACATACCAATTGCTTAAACGCTCTTGAACAAAATCAGAAATTGCCCTACTCGCCCTGGTCGGCTCATAATCTTCAAAAGCCGCATCTACAGATTGAATAAGACTATTTAATTCGGATAGTATCCAACGGTCAAGTTCTGTTCTTTCAGACAAGGGAACCTCTATTTCATGGGACGGGTTAAAGTGGTCAATATTTGCATACAGGCTAAAAAAGGAATAGGTATTGTATAACGTACCAAAAAATTTACGCTGAACTTCAGCGATGCCCTCGACATCAAATTTTAAATTATCCCAAGGGTTAGCATTTGAGATCATGTACCAACGTGTGGCGTCAGGCCCATAGTGATCTAAAGTTTCAAAAGGATCTACGGCATTTCCCAGTCTTTTGGACATTTTTTGTCCTGTTTTGTCTAAAACCAATCCGTTTGAGACAACATTTTTATATGCTTTTTTTCCAAAAACAAGAGTGGAAATAGCATGAAGCGTATAAAACCAGCCCCGAGTTTGATCTACACCTTCTGCAATATAATCCGCAGGAAAACAGTTTCCTTGATCTATGAGTTCCTTATTTTCAAAGGGATAATGCCATTGAGCATAGGGCATGGCACCAGAGTCAAACCAAACATCAATCAGGTCTTGCTCTCGATGCATAGGGTTGCCTGAGTCACTACATAAAACAATGGTATCTACCACATGTTTGTGTAAATCAACGGCTTCATAATTGCTGTCAGCCGTATTGTTTTCTTCAAATTGAGCAAAGGGATTTAACTGCATAAGCCCCTTGTTTATAGCCAAATCAATTTCTTTTTTCAATTCTGAAACGGAGCCGATAACCTTTGTTTCCGAACCGTCTTCTGTGCGCCAAACCGGAAGAGGGATTCCCCAAAAACGAGAGCGGGAAAGATTCCAATCATTTGCGTTGGCTAACCAGTTGCCAAAGCGACCTTCACCTGTAGCTTTAGGCTTCCAATTAATTTCTTTATTGAGCGAGGTCATTTTATCCCGAACCTCAGTGACTTTAATAAACCAAGAGTCAAGAGGATAATACAGTATGGGTTTATCGGTTCGCCAGCAGTTCGGATAAGAGTGAACGTATTTTTCAACCTTAAACGCCTTGTTTTCTTCTTTTAGTTGTATAGCAATTTCAACATCTGTGGAGCGTTCAGGCGCCTCACCTTCAGGGTAGTATTCTTGTTTTACAAAGCGACCTGCTAGGGTCCCCACTTCTTTTCGAAAACGGCCCTGTAGATCAACAAGAGGGGCAGTATTTCCATTTTCATCTAAAACCAATAGGGGAGGAACTTCGGGGCGTGCTTCTTTAGCCACCTTAGCATCATCAGCCCCAAAGGTAGGTGCGGTGTGTACTATTCCTGTACCCTCTTCTGTGGTAACAAAATCACCTGCAATGACACGAAATGCATTTTCAGGATGAGTCAAAGGAAGAGGTGCCTCTGCCCAAAGCTGTTCATACCGAATGCCTAATAATGCTGACCCTGAAAGGGTTTGTTCAATCGTGTAGGGTATGATTTTGTCTTCATGAGTATAATCGGCCAAGGAATCTTTTAGCGCATATTTTTTCCCAAACTGTTTGTTTATCAGGGCTTTTGCTATAACAACACGTACGGGTTCAAATGTATATTGGTTGTAAGTATGCACTACAGCATATTCAATTTTTTTTCCAACGGTAAGTGCCGTATTGGAGGGCAAAGTCCATGGAGTAGTTGTCCAAGCGAGGAAATACAAAGGAACATCAGCTTGTAAATGGGCAGGGAGTGAACTTTGAATGGCTTTAAATTGAGCGGTAACCGTTGTATCACTTACGTCTTGGTATGTTCCGGGTTGATTTAATTCATGGGAACTCAATCCTGTTCCGGCCATGGGGGAGTAAGGTTGAATAGTATACCCTTTATACAGAAGCCCTTTGCTATAGATTTGTTTGAGTAACCACCAAACCGATTCCATGTACTTGGGGGTATAGGTTACATAAGGGTCGTTCATATCAACCCAGTACCCAATTCGTTCTGTTAGGTTGTTCCATACATCGGTGTAGCGCATTACGGCTTCTTTACAAGCCGCATTATATTCTGCTACAGAAATGCTTTTCCCTATAGCGTCTTTAGTGATTCCCAATTCTTTTTCTACCCCTAATTCAACCGGTAAACCATGTGTGTCCCATCCTGCCTTACGATGAACTTGAAATCCTTTTTGTGTTTTATATCGACAAAAGATATCCTTAATAGTACGTGCCATAACATGGTGAATTCCCGGCATCCCATTGGCAGAGGGAGGCCCTTCATAAAACACAAAAGCGTTATGCCCATCCCGTTGCGCTATGCTAGCTTCAAACGTACCGTCTTGTTTCCATCTTTCAAGTACAGCTGAAGCAATTTGCGGTAAATTAAGTCCTTTGTATTCGTTAAATTTCACCTTAGTAAATTTTACTTCCTTTTTGAATTAAATTAGGAAAATATTAATTCTCCTAAATTTGATTGCGAAAGTAAGTAATTCAGCTAAAATAATTGCCCTTGGGCGAATGGAAATCAAACGGTTGTCCCTAAAATTGAAGATGTAAACCAAGGCTTAAATTCCGGCCTGGAGCTGAAATTCCTGAGGCAAAGGTTCGGTAGTGTTGGTCAAAGATATTGTCAAGGGCAAAGCGAAAACGAATTTGTTCATTCCAGTTGTATTGTGCCATCCAAGAAAAAGTATTCCAACCGGGGGTGCCGGCATATTGATCTAATTCTTCTGCCAGTAAGGGGGTTTCTTCAAGGCCGTCTTCGCCTCCAAAGCTATATTGAGAAGGGTCTTTTGAACCACTGAATTGAAATCGAAGCTGACTAAACCATTGGTCTTTAGAATAATGAAGCAATACAGAACCGAAAATAGGAGAAATGGAAGGTAAAGGGCCGTATTTATCATTTTTTAAAGCATTGATATACGAAAGGTTTCCCTGCAGTTGTAGCGTTTCTAATAATTCGAGTTTTCCTTCGGCGGATGCCCCAACTAAAAAACGATTCCCCATATTGTTATTGGACATCGTAATTACTTCAGAACCTTTGTACAGTATTGTGCTTAAATCAGAGGTGGTTTTATCAGCAAAAATGGTGTAAAAATCACGTCCGATATGACGAGAAATTAGGGTAGTAAATCCTCGGAAATCGAGGTAATTTTTAGATTCTTTTAAGTAACGTGTCAATCCCAATTCAAAATTGTAAGCGTATTCTGGAAACAGGTTAGGGTTGGGCACAATCAGTACGCCCTTATTTTCTCTAATTTTTCCGATATCATCAATATTTGGGTTTCTAAAACCATCAGATACAATTACATTCCATTGTGTTTTGTTCGAGGGACGGTACGTTATTGCCAAAGTTGAAGTTAACGCCTTGGTATCTAGTCTAACATTAGACAATAAGGCGTTGATATTGTAATATTCTTTCCATCGGGCCTCAAGTGAAGTTGTGGTAACACGGGCTCCTAGATTGAGTGTGAGTTGCTCATTTACCGACCATACCCAATTGACAAAACCTGCAAAACTCATGTATCCACTTCCTCTACTTGGATAACGTGTTGGGATGGGTAAACTAGGAGTTAGGCCCACTACACTGTTCCCATTTAGAATCAGGTCGTTTTGATAAGCATAAGATCGCACATCGTTATTGGTAGCCTCTACGCCATAGGAAAAAGAATGATTGTTTTCCAATTCAAATTCAAAATCAGCATTGAGGCTCCACAAGTTTACTTTTTCTATATATCGATCACGAGTTAAACTGTTAAATGTTCGATTGTTACGTGACTCTTCAATTTTTTGATAGGCCGCAGTTATGACCCCAGAATGCATGAATTTTTTTTCAGGGAAGAGTTTGAGCTGAGGTGCGAGCATAAATCTTTTTTGAGGGCCATAATACCATTCCGCAAAACGCAAACTCCCGTTTTTTTCCTGGACCAACATATCGTACCGAAAAATATCCGAAGAATTTGAATATTGAAGATTTAAAACAAATTCATTTTTTGCGTCAATTTGATAGAGCCATTTTTGGAAAACATCCACTTGTTTGTATCCCGTATTTTTTTGTACTGTAGGATCGGGATTTACTACAGGATTTGGATTGTATTCGGTTCGCGTATTGGTTGAATAAAAAGGGGTGAGTCCCCAGTCTTCAAAACCGTGTGGCCTGTATTTCCCAATTCTAATATCTCCAAAATCAGAATAGCTAACGTTGGTTAGCGATCCCCATTTTTTAAAACTTACTTCTGCAGTAAGGGAATTGATAAAACTATTTCTAGCAGAAGAATAATCACTAGAAAGCGAGGTGGTGATTTTTTGATCTGAATTTAAACGGGGACTTTTGGTATAGTAATGAATAACCCCTCCCAGTGCATCAGATCCATAACCCACTGATGAGGATCCATATACGATTTCAACTCGTTCAATGATATTGGGATTGACAGTTATCGCATTTTGTAGGTGACCGCTACGGTAAATGGCATTGTTCATTCGAACGCCATCAACCACCAAAAGAATTCGGTTGGCTTCAAACCCACGAATGACGGGACTACCTCCACCGCCTTGAGACTCTTGAATGCGTATACCGGGGCTTAAACTTACTAGATCAGCGCCTGTGGTAGGGCGTTGTAATTCAATTTCTTGTTTACTGATCACGGCTACTTTTTCTGCAATTTGTTTTCTTGAGGTTGGGTTTCTTGCAACAGAAAGTATAACTTCTTCCAAAGATTGTTCTTCAGGCATTAAGGGGAGAATCAATTTGGTGTCTTTTCCCCACTCTTCAGGAGACAACACCTGAGATACATAACCATAAAATTGAACGTTTACGTTGTCTTCACGCGAAAAATCACGCAGGCTAGCCGCTCCGAAAGTATCGGTCAATACTGATTTTGTTTTTTGGGTATTGTATAAGGCTACACCTTCTATAGGATCTCCAGTATTAGCATCAATCACTTTTATCTCTTGACTCCAAAATAGAGATGGAGTAAGCGTAAAGATCAAGAAACTAAGAAGTGCTATAGACCTCATGTAATACAGTTAGGGATTTCGGTGATTTAAATTGCTGCAAATGTAATTCGAAATAAGTGATTGCGTGTTGGAGGAGTTTTGATTTTTCTTCTTTACCCAAGTTTAATTTAGTCTGGTCATCAAACTTCATGCCTAATAGCGTTTCCCAATACATTTTATTTTCACCTTCAATACTTGACTTAGTTTTCACACGGCTCATACATCCTGAAGCCAAATCGAAAAAGGGAAAATGTGAATTTTCAAGATTTGGATAAAACCCGATGTGTTGCGTAAGGTCAAGCATAAATTTGATGTGAAAAAGATTCACTTTTTCTATAGCATCCAACCAAAGCAACCGACTTTTAAAAAACCGATATAAACCCGAATTTTCATGAGGCTCTTCTCGAACCACCTGTTGAATGACTTCAGCCAAGAAAAACAAGACTGCCTTTTTTTTCATGTCAAAAGGAAGGCTTTGATAGGCGTATTCCAATTTAACTTCTTTTATAAAGCCCAACTTATTTTCTTGATTTTGTGGGGCTTGAATCTCGAGTAAGGTTAACGGTTCGAAATAGGATTTGGATATTTTTTGATTTTTTTTTGAGGTTAAAATCCCTTTGAGCATATAAGATTGAAGCCCGAATTCAAGTGTAAAACAGTTGACAATTAGACTAGAATCCCCATACTTGACCGTTCCAATTGTTAGGGCATGAAGGATTTGAATCACAAAATCAATTTTAAACTACCCCTTGTGCTAACATGGCGTCTGCAACTTTTACAAAACCTGCAATGTTAGCCCCCTTAACGTAATTGATATGGTCTTTTTCTTGACCGTAATCGAGACAGGATTTGTGAATGTCTTTCATTATAGAATGTAAACGTTGGTCTACCTCTTCGCGCGTCCAACTGTAGCGAAGTGAATTTTGAGCCATTTCCAGACCCGATACAGCAACCCCCCCTGCATTGGAGGCTTTTCCAGGAGCGTACAGTATTTTATGATGTGAAAACACATGAATAGCTTCTGGTGTACAGGGCATGTTAGCTCCCTCGCCAATACAGCTACATCCATTTTTAACAAGTGTTTTGGCGTCCTTTTCTTGAAGCTCATTTTGTGTAGCACAGGGAAGCGCAACATCACAAGGAACTTCCCATGGGGTTTTTCCGGCATGAAAAGAGGCCTTAGGATAACGTTCTACATATTCGCTTATTCTGCCGCGCTTTACATTTTTAATGTTCATAATAAAAGCCAATTTTTCTGTGTCAATACCCTCATTATCAACAATATAACCTGAAGAATCGGACAGTGTGATAACTTTTGCACCGAGTTGAATGCATTTTTCTGCGGCATATTGGGCTACATTTCCCGAACCCGAAATCACTACTTTTTTTCCTTCAATGCTTTGGCCTGTATGAGAAAGCATTTGTTGCGTAAAGTAAACAACCCCATAGCCTGTAGCTTCAGGGCGAATTAATGAGCCTCCCCAACTCACCCCTTTTCCGGTTAATACCCCGGTAAATTCATTTTTTAAACGCTTGTATTGACCAAATAAATAACCGATCTCTCGACTACCTACCCCAATATCACCCGCAGGGATATCGCGATTGGGTCCAATATGACGAAACAGTTCCGTCATAAAACTTTGGCAAAAACGCATTACTTCGGTATCTGATTTCCCTTTGGGATCAAAATCAGAGCCTCCCTTTCCGCCACCCATTGGAAGTGTGGTTAAGCTGTTTTTAAAAATTTGCTCGAAGGCTAAAAATTTCAAAACACTTAAATTAACACTCGGGTGAAATCGAAGCCCTCCTTTGTACGGACCAATTGCAGAATTCATCTCAATTCGATACCCCCTATTGACCTGAATTTCTTCCTTATCGTCAATCCAGGCTACCCGAAAAGAAACCACGCGCTCGGGTTCAACCATTCGCAATAAAATATTTTGACCATAGTAAATATCATGATGAACAATGTAGGGAAGTACGGTTTCGGCCACTTCAGTTACGGCTTGCATGAATTCTGGTTCATTTTGATTTTTCGCGTTGACTTCCGCTAAAAATTGACGAATTATCTTATCCATGGGAATCGGAATTATACATTCGAAGATACCTTAATTATTTTGAAAATGGAATCCTTAAAATAGAAATTCAATGAGTGATTCTACCTTTGAAAAAGAATGAATTTGGATTCCCTTTGTGGTCTTTGCTAATTTAGAATAGGTCGATATTGCAATGCCTTTAAGGCCTAGTTTTTCAGCTTCTTGAATGCGGAGATCCGCTTTGGCAATGGGTCGAATTTCTCCCGATAGACCTATCTCAGCAGCAAAACAAAAATCTTTGCTCACTGGGATATCATGATAACTAGAGAGCAAAGCGGCTACAACGGCAAGATCAAGGGCGGGGTCTTCAATTCGCAATCCACCTGCAATATTGACAAAAACATCTTTACTGCCCAAAGCAAAACCGGCTCTTTTTTCGAGCACTGCTAATAGCATATTAAGACGTTTACTATTGTAGCCCGTACAACTGCGTTGAGGTGTTCCGTAAACTGCACTACTCACAAGGGCTTGAACTTCAATCATCATGGGACGCAGGCCTTCAACGGTAGCCGCTATGGCGTGACCACTTAACGTTTCTTCTTTATCTGTTAACAGTACTTCACTTGGATTTTGTACCGGGCGAAGTCCCTCGGTAAGCATTTCATAAATCCCGATTTCAGAGGTGGAACCAAAGCGGTTTTTTTGTGCGCGCAATAGACGATAGACGTGATTGCGATCCCCTTCAAATTGAAGAACGGTATCCACCATATGTTCCAAAATTTTTGGACCGGCAATTGCCCCTTCTTTGGTAATATGACCTACAAGTACAACAGGAGTATGCGTGGCTTTAGCAAATTGAATTAATTCGGCCGCAGTTGTCCGAATTTGAGAAACACTTCCCGCGCCACTTTCGATCATTGGACTGTATAACGTTTGAATGGAATCAATGATCACCAAATTCGGATTAAGACGATTAATTTCTTGAAATATTTTTTGAGTATCCGTTTGGCTTAACACATAACAATTTGTGCCTTGAAGATTCATTCTTTCTGAACGGAGTTTTATTTGCTGTTGGCTTTCTTCACCAGAAATGTAGAGTACTTTTTGTTGGGTTTGTAAGGAAAGCTGTAAGAGTAAGGTTGATTTTCCAATTCCCGGCTCTCCTCCCAATAATACAACAGATCCAGGAACTAAACCTCCTCCTAATACCCGATCTAACTCAGGGTCAACTGTAGAAATACGAGGGATGGAATCGACATCAATATCTTCAATTTTTATGGGTTGAGAAGTAAGGGAAGAAGCCGTATTTTGCCATTCTTTTGAAGCTTCTTTTTGGATGCGTTCTTCAACAAGGGTATTCCACTCTTTACATGAATTACATTGTCCCTGCCATTGAGCATGTTCAGTTCCACAACTTTGACAAAAAAAAGCCTTCTTGACTTTAGCCATTAGGTTCGGGTTTCAATCGCTGATTTACTAAAGGTAGAATAAAAAAGGAAAGACTTCCAAAGAGAATTACAAGAGCCGTTTGGGCAGACCACATAATCCATCCGAAGGCCAATCCAGATTCATTAGAAATTCCATATGCCGAGAGAACAAGAGCCACTGAAAAGGGGTATATTCCAACGCCACCATTTGTTGCTGAAATTGTCAATCCGCCAATAACAAAGGCGGGTAACATTGCCATTGCTGTTAACGATTCGGTTTCGGGAACGGTCCATTTTATTACATAAAACATGGCGAAATACATAAACCAAATAAATAGTGTATGGAAAAGAAAGGCCCCTTTGTTTTTTATGTTTTTTAAGCTGTATATACCTTCCATAAGCCCAGCAATAAATTGTTTTATTTTGATTAGTAGGGGGTGGGTTCCTCTTTTGTAAGGCCCGCGCAAGAGAAAGAAAACGATAAGAAGAACGATTCCAATTAAAATTAGCTTTGAAAACGAAAAGTTGTTTTGCTGCAACACATTCCAAATTAAATCAAATTGTAGCCCTAAAGCCAAAAGAATAAAAATTATAAGCATGACCAAATCAACCATACGCTCTGCTATAATGGTTCCAAACCCCTTTTCAAAAGGGATTTTTTCATAGGTGCTTATTGTAGTGGCCCGAAGAAATTCACCAGACCGGGGAATGCCTAAATTTGAAATATAGGCAATTAAAACGGCCAAGATTGAATTGATAAAACGGGCATGATAACCGAGGGGATGTAAAAGGAAATTCCAACGGTAAGCTCTAGACAAATGACTTAAAACACCAAATAGACCCGATAAAACCACAAATTTTAAATCGGCTTTTTTCATGTATCCTAGAATGATATTTTGTTCTTCTGCCGTTGTGTTTTTAAGGGTAAGGAAAATAAAAAACACACCAATGCCTAAAGGGAGAGTGGTTTTTAAGATGTTTTTAAAGGACCCCAACGTTATGTAATTAGGTTAGTGTTTTCATCAGGGAAAACAATTGCAGGTTTAAAATTGCGGGCCGCCTCAGGCTCCATATGCGCATAACTGATTATAATGATAATATCATCCTTTTGTACTTTGCGCGCCGCAGGTCCGTTTAGGGTTACCTCACCAGATCCTTCAATTCCTTCAATCACATAGGTTTCAAGGCGCTCTCCATTGTTCACATTGACCACTTGTACTTTTTCACCTACGATTAAGTTTGAAGCCTCAATAAGTTTTTTGTCAAGGGTAATACTTCCTATATAGTTTAGGTCAGCGTTGGTGACCCGAACCCGATGAATTTTCGATTTTACTACTTCGATGAGCATGGCCGCAAAGGTATTATTTTCTATGGAATTCTACGGTGTCAATTAACCGGGTAGCGCCCGCGTAAACTGCAACAAAAATTCGGTAGCTTTTAGAGGGGAAAAGCTGATCTACGGGTACTAAGGTTTTAGGATCTGCGACAGCAAAATAGTCAATTGTAAAATTAGGCACGGCCTCAATTTGTTCAAAAAAATGCGCAGTCATTTCTTGTACATTCCACTGGTTTCTTTTTTCAATGATCGTTTGAAGCGTTTGGTATAGCTTAGGTGCTGCCTCACGTTGTTCGGTAGTCAATAATACATTTCTAGAGCTTAAAGCCAACCCATCTTCAGCACGAAGTATAGGACACGATATAATCTCTACTTCTAAAGCCAAAAGGGCAACTAAAGCTTTTATGACTTGAACTTGCTGAAAATCTTTTTCTCCAAAATAGGCTTTTGTAGGGGTAATCTTAGAAAAAAGAGACTCGATAACTGTGGCAACTCCATCAAAATGTCCGGGCCTGTAGGCACCTTCTAAATATTGAGTTAACGTGCCAAAAGCATACGATTTGGCTTGAATACCGGCGGGATAAAGATCTTCATCTGTTGGGGCATACACCACTACCTTACTAGAATAGGGCGCCAAGGTTTTAAGGTCTTCTTCTATATTTCGCGGATAGCGCTCAAGGTCTTCTAAACGATTAAATTGAGTGGGATTAACATAAATACTAACTACAACATGTGAGTTTTCTTTCATGGCGCGTTCTACAAGGGAAAGATGCCCTTGGTGCAGGGCTCCCATAGTGGGAACCAAACCTAAGGATGTAAAAGGGGGAGGCAATGCCGCTAAAAGTTCTTTAGCGGAAGAAAAAACCAACATTTAGCAAAGGTTTAACGTTGCTAAAGTAGCTAGATTTTGAGTAAATAAGCATATTTTTTGTATTTTTGCAGAACTTTTCTCTTGGGAAAAATTAGCATATGAAAGACAAGCGCGTTTTAATCATTTCTTCTGAGGTTGTTCCCTACCTTCCTCAAACAGAACAAGCGGTTAATTCATTCCAAATACCTAAAGCAATTAATGATCATGGTGGGCAAACCCGAATATTCATGCCACGCTATGGATTAATTAATGAAAGACGGCATCAGTTACATGAAGTAATTCGGTTGTCTGGGATGAATTTAGTGATAAATGATATGGATACCCCTTTGATTATCAAGGTGGCTTCCATTCCTAAAGAACGCATGCAAGTCTATTTTATAGATAACGAAGAATTTTTCAAACGGAGAGCGTTATTGCACGATAAAAATAAAAAGTGCTTCAGTGACAATGACGAGCGCATGATATTTTTTACAAAGGGCGTAATCGAAACGGTCAAAAAATTAAATTGGTCACCTGATGTAATTCATCTTCACGGTTGGTTTACTGCATTATTTCCACTCTACCTAAAAACGTATTATGCTGATGAGCCCTTGTTTGCTGAAAGCAAAATAGTAACCTCTTTATATGCTCCTGATTTTGAGGGTATTTTTTCAGAAAAATTTGAAGAAAAAGTAGCCTTTGACAATATCAAACCCAACATGACAGCTCCCTTGCAAAAAGCAACCTATGAAGCCTTGGCAGAAATTGCTATAAAACACTCTCACGGTGTGATTGTATCTTCAGAAGAGATGCCTAAATCCGTTCTAGAACTCGTAGAGAAAAGTAAAAAACCCCACTTGGATTTTGCAGCGTCTAAAGACGAGCAAGCCTACATGAATTTTTATACTAAAAAGATTTAACCTCACAGCATTTCATGCGTTTTTCATCCCTATTTGTAGTCGGTATAAGTTTGGCCCTTATCAGTGTCAGTTGTAACCAGGAATTTAATCCTGTAGGCGATGTAATGCTTTCGGATTTAACCCTTTCCACCAAAAAGGAAGTAGCCCCGGCATTTACGTTTCAAGAAAAATTAGAAAAAGTGCAAACCAATGGACTTCCCCTAGTTCAATTGGGAACAATAAATCACCCTTTGTTTGGAAAAGCTGAAGCCAGTTTTGCAACCCAACTTTCCATTGGGAACACGCCCTTTTTTGGAGACCATAGACAGCGTTTTGAAGAGGGAGAAAATCAGAATGACGTCAATCTCATTCCTGAAAACGAAAAAGTTACTTCTGTGGTTTTGGAAATCCCTTTTTTCTATAACCAAAACGATGCTGATAATGATGGTGTTATTGATTCATTTGATGCTGACCCTCAAGACCCTCAAAGTAATTCGGATAGCGACGAACTCACCGACTTAGTTGAATTCCAATCGGGCCTAAACCCTTTAAGTCCTGACAGTGATGGAGACGGAATTTTAGATCACAACGACGACGATAATTCCGGTTATGACGCAGACAATAAAGAGTATGATATCGATTCATTATACGGTAATCGAAACGCCAGTTTTGATTTAAAAATTTATGAGTTAAACTATTTTCTTAACGCATTAGACCCCGCAACAAATTTTGAAACAACCCAAGTCTATTATTCTTCTCGAGATTTTTATGAGGAAGGGTTTGTTGGAGAACAGTTGTCAGACGAGAGAATTACCTTAAATTTTGAGGAACTCCGCTTCAACTTCAAAGAGGACGATCCTGAAACTGCCGATGTTGATGAAACTACCCAAATAGAAACGCGTTTGTCTCCCCGAATACGCGTGCCACTAAATACAGATTTTTTCCAAAAAAATGTAATCGATCTTGAAGATGAGGAAGTCCTTCAAAATGATGCTGCATTTAGAGAAATGCTCAAAGGGATTGTCATTCGAGCTGAAAACTTTTCAGATGACCTTTACATGTTATTGGATATCAACAATGCGAACATTACCGTGTTTTACGAATACGATAATTATGATACCAATGGAACATTAGAAGATACTTCAGATGACAGTATATTTAAATCAGAGAAAGAATTTGAAATCTCTTTGAATGGGATTCGTGTAAACACCCTTAAAAACTCATTGTTTGACGCCGCTATTGAGCAGCGTATTGAAGCATCTAAGGGCAATGTACCAACAGATCGACTGTACATTCAAAGCGGGAATTTATATGGAAAAATAAGATTGTTTTCAAGTGAAAATCAAGACGAAAACACATTAATTAACAACTTAAGAACTAAAAATTGGTTGTTAAACGAAGCCAACTTATCCTTTTATATCGACCAAAATTCAATTTTCCCTCAAGAATTAATGGCACTTCGCTTATACCTCTACAAATACGATACGGGACAAGCTTTGTTAGATTATCAAAACGACGGTTCGGTATCCGATTTTGGTGTGAATTCGAATAAAACAATATTTGGAGGTGCTTTAGAGTATGATGATGCTGGAAAGCCCTTTCGGTATAAATTCAATTTGACTTCACATATTTCAAACATCATTCGCAATGATTCATTAAATGTGGATTTGGGTCTTGTTGTTACTGCTAACATTAATGACGCTAGTTTGGTCAAAGGAGTTAACCCTACTTTAACTAAAGATATTTTATATCCTTTATCCGCAACCCTAAATCCTTTAGGCACCCTTTTAATAGGGTCGCATCCTGAAGCTACTTTAGAAGATAAAAAAGTAAAATTAGAGCTTATCTATTCTGATTTTTAGCGAAACCAGAGCCACAGGGTATATCCGATTAAAACGGTTGCCAATCCAACAATACCTTGAAGTAAAGTGCCTATTGTATGAGATCGATAAGCAGTTTTTACATCCAGTCCCCCCATTTGAGTAACAATCCAAAAATAGGAATCGTTGGCATGAGAAACCGTCATCGATCCCACTCCTATAGCTAGGATTGCCCAAACTTTACCCATTTCACTATCCAATCCAAATAAGGGTAAAAGCGGATATAAGATAGACGATGCGGTAATCATTGCTACTGTAGATGACCCTTGAGCGGTTTTTAATAATGCAGCAATGAGAAAAGGAATACAGAGTCCCCACCCGTCAAAGCTTGAAAACCCTTGAGCATATTCCTCTAAGGGAACGGTACTTAAAATACTGCCTAATGCACCCCCCATTCCCGTAATGAGCAAAATGGGTGCTGCTTGCTGTATTCCTTTGGATACGGCTTCGTTAATAAAAGCTCTTATGTTTTTTGGACTGCCTAGAAATGACAACACCATTCCTATTGCTAGCGCCATTGTGGGGGTGGTTAGCCACCTCACAAATTTTAAAAAAGCAAATGTTTCAGGATATAAATCAATTATAGTCCCAAAGCACATCAAAAGAATAGGAACTAAAATTGGCGCAAGGGCAATTCTGAATTTAGGTAAGGCTGTATCTATTGAGGATTCCGTTTCTGCTGGAGTCTCTATTAATGTATGAATATTCTTTTTAGCTAAATAGTGGCCATAAGCAGCCCCTACCAAAACAAGTACAAGAGCAACCAAGGCTCCCATTGCAATCAGTAAAGCTAAATTGGCTAAATGTAAATTTGAAGCAGCTGCCAGCGGGCCTGGTGTTGGGGGAACCAACACATGGGGAGCAAATAATCCTGTAGAAAGGGCAACCGTAAGTCCAATAAGTGGGGTTTTGGTTTTTTTAGCTAAAGTTTTGTTGAGTTGAGAGAGAATAACAAATGCGGCATCGCAAAACACAGGGATAGAAATAAGATATCCCATCAAACTTACAGCATAGGGCAGGGGCAATCGTTTTACGTAAAGTAAGATGCCATTTGCAATCGCCAAAGTTGCCTTTGATTTTTCAAGAGCTACACCAATAATTGTTCCAAATAAAATCAATAATCCGATATTTTGAATCAGATTTCCAAACCCTTTTTGAAGCAACAAAAGACTCTCCATTGCGGGGATACCCAATAAAAAAGCCAATGCTAATGCTGCCGAAAAAAGCACCAAGAAGGGATGTAATTTAAAAAGGGAAGTTCCTACTACTATCCAAACAATTGCAAGGGCAATGCTAAAAAGGGCTTCTATCATTTTAAAGGGATTTAAAATTCGGTAATACTTCTGCTAGCTTTAAAGATAAGAAATGGAGGGCTTCACGCATTGCTTTATCCTTTGTCGTTCCTTTTGGCGTGATTGTAAACACATTGAGGTGAGGTAGTTCTGGAACAGCCTCTATTTCTGATTTTCCGGTAAAGAGAAGAACTGGCGTTTTTTTCTTAAACGCTTTTTTAGCTACTTGAATGGGGAGTTTTCCAAATTGACTTTGAAAATCAAATTGTCCTTCACCAGTTAAAATTAAATCGGAAGAATGGATGTGATTGTCTAATTGAATCGCCTCTGACAATAGCTCAAAACCTGGGGTGAGTTGAGCGTTTAAAAGGCCGTGTAAGCCAGCACTCACTCCACCAGAAGCACCTCCCCCAAGGGTATTTTTGATATTTTTTTGATATTGAGATAACAGAATCTGGGCAACGTGTTGCCCTGCTTTTTCTAATTGGTTTATTTCAGTGTCACTTGCCCCTTTTTGCCTAGCATAAACAAAGGCGGCTCCCGATTCTCCCAAAAGTGGGTTTTGGACATCACAAGCCACAATCCATTGTGCCTTTTTTGCTCTAGAATCAAGAGTATCCATCACTATAGAATGAATGTGATGTAATGTGCCTCCTGTTATTTTGATTTCTTTTCCGTGTTGATCGAAAAATCCAACTCCAAGGGCCTGAAGCAAACCGAATCCTAAATCATGCGTAGCACTTCCGCCAATTCCCAGATAGAGGGTAGTGCACCCTTTGTCAAGCGCAGCTTTTATCATTACCCCCGTGCCATACGTTGAGGTTTTTAAGGGGTTTCGTTCCGCTGTTGAAAGTTGAGCTAATCCTGCTGTTTGAGACAATTCAACCCAAGCGGATGGGTGCTCTTTAAATAGAAAAAAGGGAGCTTCTACGGTTCTGTGAATTGCGTCGTAGGTTGAACAATACACGCGTTTCCCAGCTATGTGATTTTCTAAGACTTCCAAGGCTCCTTCCCCTCCGTCTGAAAAGGGAATTGAAATCACTTCACTATTGGGAAAAAATTGGCGTACTTCTTTTTCCATTACTTCGCAAACAGTTGATGCAGATAAGCTGCCTTTAAAGGAATCAGGAAGTATGAGAATTTTCAAAGGGTAGATTTCACAGTTCCAAATTACAAAATAAAGAATTGAAAAGGAGGGACGCTTTTAAAGCTTAGAAGCAATATGGGTAATCGCAATTGGGGCATGCTCTCTGGAGTTTTCGATAAACCATTTGTTGGTTTTATAGCCCCCACAGACCACGCCAGCCAAATACACTCCTTCAACATTAGACTCCATTGAGTCGGCATTGTAAACGGGGGTTTTAAATTCATCGTTGTGGAATTGCACACCTAAAGACTCTAGTAATTCAAAATTAGGTTCATAACCTGTCATGGCTAAAACAAAGTCGTTTGGAAGTTCATGCATACCTTTTTTATCCCTAAAGAAAACATGTGTAGGAGTAATTTTTGTGATTTCTGCCTCAAAAAAAGCGCGTATGCTTCCCTCTTCTATTCGGTTAAGAATATCGGGACGCGCCCAGTATTTTACATTGTCTCCAATGGTTTTTTCGCGAATGATCATGGTCACCTTTTTTGCCCCTTTTCTATAGGTTTCTAAGGCAACATCTACGGCCGAGTTTGCGGAACCTACAACGGCAATTTCCATTCCAAAATAGGGATGAGGTTCGCTGTAATAGTGTTTTACTTTCGGCAATTCTTCCCCGGGTACATTTAAAAGAAAGGGACGGTCATAGAATCCCGTAGCGATTACAATATTTTTAGCCGAATAACTGTTTTTAGAAGTGCTTACCTTAAAGAATGATTCGTGTTGATCAATAGTTGTGATTTCTTCATATAGTTTTACGTTTAATTTCCATGACGAAGCCACTCTACGGTAATACTCAAGTGCCTCTGATCGTGTGGGTTTGGCGTTATGAGAGATGAAGGGGACATTTCCAATTTCTAATTTATCAGAAGTAGAGAAGAATGTCATATTGAGCGGATAATTATACAAGGAGTTTACAAGCGTCCCCTTATCGAGAATAAGATAACGGGCCTTCTTTTTTTCAGCTTCAATTCCACAGGCCAAACCTATGGGTCCGGCTCCTATAATGATAACGTCTAACATAGTAGCGAAGGTACAAATAACAAAGAAAACCCACCATGCATAAGAAAAACAAATACATTTAAAATTAAACATTATAAAAAACTATATAAAGTGCTAAATGATATATTAAAAGATAGGTATTTTTAATATAAATAGAAAAAACAAATTATAATTAATATAACAATAGTTTTTCTCTATAAAACAAAGTAACAATTGATAGCCCTATATAAAATAGAGCCACTTGCGGTGAAAAAAGTAGTGAGAGCACAACCCCAGAAAGCAACCACCAAATTGGGAAAAAGAAGGCGCCAAGAGCGTATTTCATGGAGCTAATAAAAACAATATCTTCAAATTTATTGATAATCCAACGGCTAATGAGCAAAGGCACAAAAGAGGGGATAAACAAAAGTAAAGCCAAAAATTTAGTGAGGAAGGAAGGGGGCTTTCTTTTGGGCATTTTTTTCCAATCATTTTGAAGTGTTTCTTTTAAAGTAAAAAAATCTTTTCGAGTAGTAACGCTGTTAATTCGCTCTTTTTTGGCCATATAATGCGCATCATTTTCGGGTAACCACATGCATGCTGCCATTCGATTTTGTAATTCCTCTCTTAGGATGTTGATGTTTTCTGCGTCAGAAAGATCGGATTGTATCAATGCCCCAACCTCAATAGGATTTCCAAAAACCAGATGCAGGGTACATCGTGGTTGCTGATGGTGCCCGTAGTTTATGCCAACAGGCTGAAGGTATATTTTACGAAGAGGGTGGTTTTTTTGGGCAAGAAACGCTAACCGGCTACTTCCTTTTGAAAGGCGCTGTAAAAAATACTCATTGTGATGCCCGCCTTCTGAAAACATCATTACATTTTTTCCTTCTCCTAGGAGGTCATAACACCGTTCAAAAATGGCATCATTCTTTTTTAAGTTTCCATATCCATTTCGGATACGGTACACAGGTAACATTTGAAAGGCATCTAAGAACCATTGAAGAGGCCCTCCAAACACATCGCTGCGTGTTAAAGAAGTTACTTTTCCAGGCGTTATTGATCCGATTAATAGTGGGTCTAGAAATGCACCCTGATGGTTAGGAGAATATAAAATTCCTCCATCAGAGGGCAGGTTTTTTTTGCCATATACTTTTACAGAACGAAAATAAATGTAGTTGTAAAAACGCAATACATATTTTAATCCGAAGTATGCTAATGTTTTCAATTTATTAAAATCCTAAGAGTTTCGAAAATAAGATTTCTGCCAATGGAAACCTATAAAATCATTTTTTTTTCTTTTTCTACAAGTAGTAATCCGAATACGATTCCAAAAAGAAAAAGTCGGGGAATTCGATTTTTGAGTTAAAAATCAAAATTTGTACTAACTTAGAGGAATTTTCATTGAGTTATTATTAGCTCAAACCTTGTGAACCCCCCAAAATCCTACTCTATAATCTACCTAATTATCGTTGTGGTATCAACGTAAACAAATGAATATGAAAACAAAAAATGCAATGAAACAAAGTCTGTTCGCACTCTTTTTACTTTTCTCAACTTGGGCTGCTGCACAGACTACAATTTCAGGTTCTGTTGTAGATTCTGAAACTCAAGAAGGACTTCCAGGAGCCAATATTATTGTTGTGGGGTCAAATACTGGAACAGCTACTGATTTTGACGGTAACTTTTCACTCACAACAACGGCACAATTGCCTTTCCAGTTAGAAGTAAGTTCAATTGGGTTCGGGTCAAAAATGATTGAAGTTACTAGTGCAGATCAAACCATTCAAGTGGCCTTAGCCTATGGTCAAAACCTTCAAGAGGTTGTCATATCAGCTTCAAGAAGATCTGAAAAGGTACAAGATGCACCTGCTTCAGTGTCGATTATTACGTCTAGAGACATTAGAAACTCTGCGAATGTAACAGATCCTGTAAGAAATCTTGTTAACATTCCTGGGGTTCAAGTTCAGCAACAATCTGCTAACTCGCTCAATTTTGAGATGAGAGCAGGGTCAGGTGTATTTGGAACGTCTGCTTTCCCCATTCTTGATTATAGGTATTTAGTAACACCTTCAGCAGGTGTATTTTTAAGTTACCAAACAGGACTCTCTAACATTGATATAGAACGTGTTGAAGTAGTCCGTGGGGCAGCCTCAGCACTTTATGGTCCTGGAGTAACCTCAGGAGTAGTTCACTTTTTAAGTAAAAAACCAATAGATTATCCCGGAACTACTGTAGAAATGTACGGGGGTAACCTTTCTTCCTTTGGAGGCGCTTTGCGTCATGCTGCTCGGAATGAAAGCAAAACTTTTGGGTATAAAATTAATGCCCGCTATAACCGAGGGAATGACTTTACATTAGATCCAGTAGAAGATGCGGCATTTATTTCCACATTTCAAAATTCAGTCCGTCAACCTGCCATAAAAAACAAAATAGTAGATGCAACACAACAGGGAACTACATTACTCAACGCATCAGAAATGGATACGGATGGTGATGGAAACCCAATGTCTTCAGAATATATGAACTTTGCTGTCAATGCTCATTTAGAATTTCGTCCTAATGACAATACCTCCGGGGTTATTGCTGGAGGTGTAAATAATGGAAGTGGATTGTTTTTTAATTCTCAAGGGGTAGGCTTTACTCAAGGAAGTGACTATTGGGCCCAAGCCCGTTTACAAAAAGGGGGTCTATTTGCCCAAGCGTATTATAATTATAATGACGGAGGTAGTGAAGATAACCCTACCTTTTTATATGCCTCGGGTTTCCGACAAGTAGCTAAAAGAGCCTCACTTGAAGCGCAATTGCAATATAATTTTGATACGCCTAATTTTCTAGATTCCAATTTTACAGTGGGTACGGATTATCGTAACACCTCCTCTGATTCAGAATACACCCTTTATGGTCGAAATGATGATGATGATCCTTACGTGATTACAGGAGTATATGGACAAGGGACATCAAGACTTGGTGAAAAAATAGACTTGACTTATGCCTTACGCTATGACAAATTCAATTTTATTGATAAGGGCGCTATTGCACCGAGAATTGCAATGGTAGTTAAGGCAAGTCCTAAAAGTTCATTCCGTTTATCATATAACGTAGCTACTACAGGTCCTTCGGCATTAGAAACGTATATTGATTTTCCCGTACGTACACTAGCCCCTGGAGTATTGGATGTTTGGTTATCAGGACAGATTGACCCTCAGAATTTTTCACCTGGGGCAGGCATCGAAATTACAGGGATGAATGGTTTCACGCTTCCTTACGGAACACCGGGCTTACCGTTAGCAATACCTTATGGTGCTGTAGCAGCCCCTACTTTACAAGGCTTAATTGCAGGGTTAAATGCCTCACCACAAACCGCAGGGTTAATCCCTTACGTTCAAAACTTCTTTAACGGATATGCCGGTCCTCAAGGACTTACCGGGTCATTAACACCTTATAATTTATTCAATCAACAACCCATGACGTCACTTACCAATACAGGATCTGCTGAGATTGGCACCCTAACCTCATGGGAATTAGGATATAAAGGAATGTTAGGAGATAAATGGTCTTTAGGGGTTGATTTCTATACCTACGAACGAAAAGGATTTACTCAGTTTACGGCTATTGGACCCACGTATGCACTCGGGGGAATAAACCAAATTGCTGGAGATTTAGCTACAGCAGTTTCTACTGATTTCGCTGCGGATCCTGTTATCCAAGCGGTTATTGCAGCAGGAACAACTGCAGCAGTTAATGCACAAGTTCAAGCTGGAGTAGAGGCTCAATACACAGCAAATGGAATTCCACAAGCCATTTGGGCCACTGGTGCGCCCGCAAATGCCTTATTTCCTGGATCACCTGCTATTCCTTCTGTAGCTGATGCCACAGCGGCTACTGCAGCAGGAATTATTCCTGGCGCAATTGCTGCAGCTACCCAACAATTGGTTGGTGGAGTAGCTCAAGCGTTTACCCAAGGGGGAGCAGGCTATGCAGCTGCAGTAACCCCCATTGCCTCTGTATTTGGAACGGTAGAAACAGACCGTGTTCCACAAGGCGATGGCATTACGCACATTCCGGCAGGGTATCGCCGATATGGAAATGCAACCAGAAGTCACTGGGGATCAGACATATCTCTACGCTACCTGGCTTCTGAAAATTGGACTTGGTGGGGAAATGCCTCTTGGTTAAGTCAAAATGAATGGATTCCTGGAGAAGAGAATGATGATGATTTGCCTTTCTCTTCATATTTGAATGCCCCCCTATTTAAATACCGCTTAGGGGTTAATTACAATGCTGAATCTGGATTCCGATCTTCATTAGCATTCCAGCATGACAATGCCTTTGAATCTGACCAAGGATTTTTTGCAGGAACCGTTCAAAAGAAAAACTTGTTTGATTTAAACCTTGGCTATCAATTTAATGATGGTTTTGGATTGGATTTATCTGCAACGAACCTTTTTAATCAAAAATACCGTGCTTTCCCAAGTATGCCAGTTATTGGAAGACGGGTATTGTTAAAAGCCACTATTGATCTATAACGATGAATTAGAAGAAAGGAAAGGGCTCAATTGAGCCCTTTTTTATGGGTAAAAAAAGGAAATAATAAGCCGTTTTTTTTAGCGGAAACCCTATATTTGCAGCGCGAAAAATACGTTATAATAATCGTTTAAGTACTTAAAAATGGCACAAAGTATAGGCAAGGTTTCCCAAATTATAGGTCCCGTTGTAGATGTTGAATTTAACGGAGAAAACAACCCATTACCCAGAATTTATGATGCATTAGAAATCAGTAGACCTGATGGATCAAAATTAATTCTTGAAGTACAATCTCACATTGGCGAGGAAACCGTTCGAACCATTTCAATGGATTCAACAGACGGTTTAAGTCGGGGTACTGAAGCCAAAGCCATTGGAAGTCCAATACAAATGCCTGTAGGCGACGATATTTATGGACGTCTTTTCAACGTAATTGGAGATGCCATTGACGGTATGGATAATTTACCGAAAGACAACGACAACGGCTTGCCTATTCACAGAGAAGCCCCTGCTTTTGAAGATCTTTCTACTTCTACTGAAGTATTGTTTACCGGAATTAAAGTAATCGACCTAATTGAACCCTATGCTAAAGGTGGAAAAATTGGCCTTTTTGGTGGTGCAGGAGTGGGAAAAACCGTTTTAATTCAAGAGTTGATCAACAATATTGCAAAAGGACATGGTGGACTTTCAGTTTTTGCTGGAGTAGGCGAACGTACTCGTGAAGGGAACGATCTACTTCGTGAAATGCTTGAATCCGGAATTATAAAATACGGAGATGAGTTTATGCATTCTATGGAAGAAGGCGGTTGGGATCTTAAGAAAGTAGATAAAAAAGCATTAAAAGAATCGAAAGCCACTTTCGTATTTGGACAAATGAACGAACCTCCTGGAGCAAGAGCACGTGTAGCCCTTTCAGGACTTACGATAGCTGAATATTTTAGAGACGGAGCAGGTGATGGACAAGGAAAAGATGTATTGTTCTTTGTTGACAATATCTTCCGATTTACTCAAGCCGGTTCTGAAGTATCTGCATTGTTAGGGCGTATGCCATCAGCGGTAGGGTACCAGCCTACACTAGCCACTGAGATGGGAGCCATGCAAGAACGAATTACCTCTACCAAAAAGGGATCTATTACCTCGGTTCAAGCGGTATATGTTCCAGCGGATGACTTGACAGACCCAGCGCCGGCAACTACTTTTGCGCACTTGGATGCCACAACAGTATTGTCACGTAAAATTGCTGAGCTTGGGATTTACCCAGCGGTTGACCCCCTTGATTCTACATCCCGTATTTTGACTCCTGAAATTTTAGGTGATGAACATTACAATTGCGCACAACGTGTAAAAGAACTTTTACAGCGTTATAAGGAACTTCAAGACATTATAGCAATTTTAGGATTAGATGAGCTCTCTGAGGAGGACAAGTTGGCTGTATCTCGTGCACGACGTGTACAACGATTTTTATCACAGCCTTTCCATGTTGCAGAACAATTTACTGGAATTCCCGGAGCCTTGGTAGATATCAAAGAAACCATAAAAGGGTTTACTATGATTATGGATGGCGAATTGGATCATTTGCCCGAAGCAGCCTTCAACCTTAAAGGAACTATTGAGGAAGCCATTGAGGCAGGAGAAAAAATGTTAGCAGAAGTATAAAATCATGCATTTAGAAATCGTTTCTCCTGAAGCACAACTATTTAGTGGTCAAGTCGAAAGTATTACCGTACCCGGAACGTCAGGCTCATTTCAAATATTAAACAATCACGCCCCTATAGTTTCTACACTTACTCAGGGGCAAGTAATTCTTCAAGGAAAGATTAGCATGACTGAGGAAATGAAAAAACATTTCACACAAGCGGGAGACAAAACACTATTTACCATTCAATCGGGTGTGATTGAAATGCGAGATAATAAAGCCATATTATTATCAGATTAAAGGCAAGCGGAGACCTTTATTCAAGATTGTTTAACGCCTCATAAATTAGACTAGTTTCCCAACCCCGGTAAACTAGATAGTCAAAAATTTTTTTCTTACGCAAAGAAGGCTTTTCTTTTTTTACCGCCTCTCTTCGCTTTTCAAAAAGCAGATAAAAAGTTTGCAAATAGTCTTTGGGATCAATTTCTTTAAGGCCAAGTTTTACATTATATTCGGATATTTTTCGGGCCTTGAGTTCTTTTTGAATCCTAATTTTCCCCCACTTTTTTATCCGAAATTTTCCCCTTGCATAGTGTTGTGCAAATCGGCTTTCATTTAAATAATCCTCTTCTATCAATTGGCTAATGAGGATTTCTCGAGCAGCGGGAATCATTCCCATGGTTTTAAGCTTTTCTTCTACTTCATAATGACATCGTTCTTGATAAGCGCAATAGCGCTGAATTTTATGTCGTGCTTCAAGTAATGTAAAAGTGTTTTTCATTGGCAAATACAAGATACCCATTTGCCATAAAAAAAACCGCAATCTTGGGTAAGATGCGGTTTTTTAATTTAAGCGCGGAGTCGTTTACGTTCTTTATTAAGAACTCTATACTCCAAATATTGATAAGCATGACGTGGAACAATAGTAATCCACTTTTTGTATTCTAAATACCATTTTAAACGTTGGGATGGAGTCCCGCTTAAAAGGTAGGCCGCAACAAAAGGATGTACATGTAATTGTAATTTTTCTTTAGCGTTACGGGGGTTCTTAGTAATATTACTAAGCTCTGTGTTGATTTTGTCTATTAGTACTATTGGGGCTTCTACTTCCCCATTGGGATTTGGGTTAGGCTCTTTGGTTTTTATGTTCATTTCAGGGCGGACACGTTGACGTGTAATTTGAATAAGACCAAACTTGCTCGGAGGCAATATTTTGTGTTTGGTTCGATCTGTACTCATTTCTGCGCGAAGATGATCAAAGAGTTTTTTCCGGTTTTCGTTTGAATTTAAATCGATAAAATCGACTACAATAATTCCTCCCATGTCTCGAAGTCTAAGCTGACGCGCTATTTCAGTAGCTGCAATCATATTGACTTCCATTGCGGTTTCTTCTTGGTTTTTGGATCGATTTGATCGGTTTCCACTATTCACATCAATAACATGAAGTGCTTCTGTATGCTCAATCACCAAATAGGCTCCTTTTTGCATAGAAACTGTAGTTCCAAATGAAGATTTTATCTGTCGTTCAATACCAAATTTTTCAAATATCGGAAGTGGGTTATCGTATAGTTTAACGATTGCTTTTTTCTTTGGAGCAATCGTTTCTAAATAATCTTTCACTTCGTTTTCAATTTCAGGATCATCCACGTGGATTCCTGTAAATGAATCATCAAAAATGTCTCGTAAAATACTAGACGAACGATTTATTTCGCGCAACACTTTGGTGGGATACTTGTCAATTTGCTTCAATTTAGCAGACAAGTTTTTCCATCGTGTTAAGAGTTGCTGAATGTCAGCATCAAGAGCGGCTACTTTTTGCCCTTCAGCTACCGTTCGGATGATAAGACCAAATCCTTTTGGCCGTATACTTTGAACTAACTTTTTAAGTCTGGTTTTTTCAGCATTATCATCAATCTTTTGTGAAATAGACACACGGTCAGAAAAAGGCATTAATACCATAAATCGTCCTGCTAAAGAGATTTCTGAGCTCAATCGAGGTCCTTTTGTTGATATGGGTTCTTTTACGATTTGTACTAAAAGATTTTGATTTGTTGAGATAGCATCAGCTATGTTTCCATCTTTCTCAATGTCTTTTTCAAAACGAAACTGTTTTAATAGATAATCTTTGTTTTTACCTGTGCTTACCTGTTTAATGTATTTTAAAAGGGAAGGAAGTTTGGGTCCTAAATCGTGATAGTGTAAAAAACCATCTTTTTCATGGCCTACATCGATGAAGGCTGCATTTAGTCCCGGAACAGGCTTTCTGATTTTGGCAATAAAAATGTCGCCTACAGAAAACTCATTATCCTCTACTTCTTTATTTAGCTCAATTAATTTTCCATCCTTGAGCAGTGCAAAATCAACAACAGAGGAATGCGAACGTATAATTAATTCTTTATTCACTCTGATAAGTTTTGTGTTTACCAAACCAAAGGGTTCGGTTAACGGATTAAACAATAATTTTCAGGATTTTATCCTGTGGCAGTGTGAACTGCCTTTTCAATGAACTTTTGGATAATTTTTTAAGTGTTTTTACCCTACACTATTTTTTCTTGTGGCGATTCGCTCTTCTGCGCTTTTTACGCTTATGCGTCGCTACCTTGTGTCTTTTTCGTTTTTTACCACTCGGCATATACTAAAGTGTTAATGGGTTAAAAATTATTTTGATACCGCTACTTTTGCCTTTACTCCTTGGACAAAAATTTTGGCGGGTTTAAAGGAAGGAATATTATGTGCTGGGATTTTTAAAGCTACATTTTTAGAAATATTTCGTCCTGTTTTTTCGGCACGAGTTTTAATGATAAAACTACCGAAACCTCTCAGATAAACGTTTTCTCCTTTTTCTAATGATCCCTTCACTTCTTTCATGAATTTTTCTACGGTAGCCTGGACATCGGCGCGGTCCAATCCGAGTTGATCGGAAATGTTGGCTACTATATCTGCTTTTGTCATATTTTTGTGTTTAAACGCAATAAAATTGAGGCTTGCAAATATATAAATTAATATTATAAAATGCTCTGAATAAAGATTTTATATTACACCTACCATGGCTTCACTATTGACACTAAGCACATAATACAATTTGCATTTTACTAAAACACTTCTGACTTGGTACGCTGAAAATAAGCGTGATTTTGAATGGCGATCTTCAAAAGACCCCTACCGAATTTGGCTCTCTGAAATCATTTTACAACAAACCCGAACCGCACAAGGGGCACCCTATTACACCCGTTTTATAAAGGCCTTTCCCAATGTTCAAGCTTTGGCAGAAGCTTCAGAAGACAAAGTATTAAAATTGTGGCAAGGGCTGGGGTATTACTCTCGTGCGCGAAATTTACATGCTACAGCGCAACGTATAGCAGAAGAATACCAAGGGGTTTTCCCCGCTAGTTTTAACGCTTTACTCGATTTAAAAGGAGTGGGTGATTATACTGCAAGTGCAATTGCATCCATTTGTTTTGGCCTTCCAGAGGCAGTGGTAGATGGCAATGTATTTCGTTTTTTATCCCGGTATTTTGGAATTGATACCCCCATTCATTCTGCTGGAGCACAGAAAGAATTTAAAGAACGCGCTACCCAGTTAATGGACGTAAGTGACCCTGGCACTTTTAATCAGGCTTTGATGGAATTCGGCGCTCTTGTATGTTCTCCAAAAGCACCACGCTGTTCTCTATGCCCCTTTCAAAAATCTTGTTTTGCTTTTTTACATGAGGCTCAATTTGACTATCCTGTCAAAGCCAAAAAAACCAAGGTCAAAAAACGTTTTTTTAACTATTTAATCCTTGAAGACCAAAATCAATCGGTGGCATTTCATCAAAGAGTAAACAAAGGAATTTGGTATAAATTATTTGAATTTCCCTTAATTGAAACTGATCAGGATCTTACAACATATTCACAACTTAGCAAACAACCGGAATTAGTTGTTCAGTTTAAAAACCTACCCAAGAAGGCAATTTTATGGAATAAAGAACCCCTCATACATAAATTGAGCCATCAAACTTTATGTATACGTTTTTGGGTTTTTCCTAAAATATCAAATCTTCAACAAGGGGTATTCATTAAGGATATACAAGACTATCCGGTGCCCGTGGTGCTTCAAAATTTTATTCGAGATTATTTCAAATTTGATGCCTGAATCCCTATATTTACTACACTCTAACCAAATCCTTAGAAACTATGAGCGGAACATTAAACAAAGTCATGTTAATTGGACACCTTGGGGATGATGTAAAAATGCATTACTTCGATGGTGGAGGTTCCATTGGACGATTTCCATTGGCAACAAATGAAACCTATGTCAATAAGACTTCAGGTGAAAAAGTATCTCAAACCGAATGGCACACAATCGTTGTTAGAAATAAAGCAGCGGAGATTTGTGAGAAGTATTTGAGTAAAGGAGATAAAATATATGTCGAGGGCCGAATTAAAACCCGCAAATGGAGTGGTGAAGATGGTGTTGATCGGTACTCAACAGAAATTAATGTCAATGAGTTTACTTTTTTATCGACCAAAAAAGACAACCAAATGGCATCTCAAGAACTTAGTCAACCAAAGGGTGAAGACCTTCCCCCTGATTCGGATGATTTACCTTTTTAATTTTATAACTGTTTGGATCTAGACCCTTTTCCTTTTTTAGTAGTGCTTGAAGTAGGGATCCCAATAATGTGGATCCAAATCATATTAATTTTAATTTTATTGCTATGCTCAGCCCTTATTTCAGGGGCTGAGGTGGCTTTTTTCTCACTTCAATTAAAAGCATTAGAAGAACCCGAAGACAATTCTTCAGCAATTCAAAAAGTAATTGAATTACTAAGGAAACCCAAAAGACTTCTAGCCACAATATTAGTGGCGAACAACTTTATCAATATTGCCATTGTTTTAATTTTTAGTGTTCTGGGAGAAGGTTTATTTCAGGCAATTGATAATCCGTATCTCATTCTTTTTATTGAAGTAGGCATTATTACTTCGATTATTTTAATTTTTGGAGAAATCTTACCTAAGGTTTATGCCAATCGAAATGCTTTGGCTTTTTCTACTCGAATGGCACCATGGATAATGGGGCTGGATCGGTATTTTTTGTTTTGGATTACAAAACCGATGAGTCAAATCACAATTTTTTTAGAGCGCCGCCTCGGCGATAAGTCACAACAGTTTTCAGTGGACAAATTATCACAAGCTCTTGAACTTACGGGTGATGACGAAACCACACACGATGAACAACGTATTTTAGAAGGCATTATTAATTTTGGGAACACCGAAACACGCGAGGTAATGTGTCCTAGAATGGACATGTTTGCAATTTCTGATAATCAAACTCTAGAAGAAATCATCCCTTTAGTGGTAGAACAAGGGTACTCTAGAATCCCAGTTTACAACGAAAAAAAAGACAATATAAAGGGAATACTGTACATCAAAGATTTACTTCCTCATTTAAGTGAAACCCAATACGATTGGCAACAACATTTAAAACCGCCAATCTATGTTCCCGAAAACAAAAAACTTGATGATTTACTGCGTGAATTTCAACAGAGAAAAATTCATTTAGCTATAGTTGTTGATGAATATGGTGGGACCTCTGGACTTATTACCCTTGAAGATATTATGGAGGAAATTGTTGGGGATATCAGCGATGAATTTGATGAAGATGACCTTAGCTATTCAAAAATAGACCCCTACACCTATGTTTTTGAGGCCAAAATTAGTTTAAAAGACTTTTTCAAAATCATATCTCTTGAAGACACCTCCGGATTTGATTCTGTTAAAGGAGACGCAGAAACTTTAGCAGGCTTGCTTTTAGAAATTGCGAAGAAATTTCCAAAAAGGGGGCAGAAAATTAAATTCAAAGGATATACATTTTCCATTGAAGACGTAGAACAAATGCGAATTATACAAGTAAAAGTTTCCTTACCAAAAGATAAACCTTCAGCCTAATGAAGTTCCCCTTAGGTCTTATAGTGCTCTTTTTCGTTGCCTCTTGTTCTGAAGATCTTCAGCCCAAGCCCCAAGGGTATTTTCGGTTAGATTATCCGAACCCTACTTATCAAAAAGCAGACCATTTCTATTTCACATTTGATCAAAATACTTTTTCGAAAACAGAAGTAGAAAAAAAACAGGCTCCCAAAATTGTCTATCCACAGATGAAAGCGACCTTGTATTTAAATTATAATGCAGTGCAAAATAATTTAGATTCTTTACTGAATGATGCATATCGCCTTCCCTATAAACACCTCTCAAAGGCAGATGCCATTCCCGAAAAAATTTTTATAAATGAAGATAAACGTGTATTTGGCACGTTGTTTTCGGTGGTTGGCAATGCCGCTTCCCAACATCAGTTTTATTTGACAGATAGCCTTCAGCATTTTTTGGTGGGGTCACTTTATTTTTATGCCAAACCCAACTACGATTCTCTTTATCCCGCAGTGTACTATTTAGAAAAAGACATTATCCGTTTAATGGAAACAGTAGAGTGGAAACAGCGATAAGCAGTAAAGGAAGTGCCTTAGAATCCTCCACTTTTTCCTTTAGAGTAATGTTTCTTTGTTAATGAAAGGAAAAGCAAAGAAACGAAGCTCACAGAGTAAAAGCCTTGGGAATCATTTCAATTTTAAATAAAACATTGCCCTAGTGTCAAGAATGTTAATCAAAAAAATGCATTTTTGCATCCAATGCATACAAATACGACCAAGTGGTTTTACCTCATCGCACTATCACTGATTTGGGGAAGCTCATATATATTAATAAAAAAAGGATTAGTAGGGTTAACCCCACTGCAATTAGGTTCCATTAGGATCACTTTAACTACAATAATTTTGTGTGCAGTAGGCTGGAAACAAGTTGTAACCATTCCAAAAAAAGCATGGAAATGGATTGCGGTAACCGGTTTTTTTGGCACTTTTTTCCCTAACTATTTATTTGCTTTTGCTGAAACTGAAATTGATAGCGCTGTTGCTGCAGTTCTAAATGGAATGACTCCTTTATTCACTCTTTTATTAGGGGTTCTTTTTTTTAGCGCTCAACTGCGTTGGAAACAAACATTGGGGGTGTTTGTCGGTTTTTTGGGAACACTGGTTTTATTATTTCGCGAATTTAATTTTCAATCAGGAACAGGAAGCCTGTATGGCATATTGGTTATCGGAGCGGCTTTTTGTTATGCCGTAAATGTGAATGTGATAAAGTATAAACTCCAAGGCATATCTGCAATGGCAATTGCTTTAGGCAATTTTCTGGTTATTTTACTTCCCGCCTTAGCCGTTTTATCTGTGTCTAATTTTCCGTTTGAAGGTGTTCTATCCGATCCAAAAATAACTACTTCGATGGGCTATATTTTCATTTTGGCTGTTTTGGGCACAGCTCTAGCTAAAGTTATGTTTAATAAATTAGTCGCTATCTCCTCTCCAGTTTTTTCAATTTCAATAACCTATTTATTGCCTGTGGTTGCAATAGGATGGGGAATGTTAGATGGAGAAGTATTTACACTTCTTCAATGGTTAGGATGTCTTTTTATTTTGTTGGGAGTGTATTTGGTAACAGAAAAAACACCCCAAAAAAGGGGTGTTTAATGTATTGTTCTCAATAGACTACTTAAATACTGTTGGATCTATCGGAGTATTAAATTCAAATGTGGTAGTGTTAAATTCCACTGCCTCTGGTCCTAAACTCATTGAAAAAGAGTGGGGTACTAGCACACCGTTTACCATTTTGTAATTGTTGAAGTTAATACTGCTTGTTTGGGAATTTCCCATTAATTCAACGGTTTGACGGCTTTGTACCTTTAAAAAACTTTCTGTATCGTAAAAATTAGTCAATGCATTTGAAATTTTAACTTCATAGGCGTCTTTACCCTCAATTTGAGTTATTCCCATTAATTCTACCTGGTCTTCTTCTAAAGAAAGTTCCAGAAATATATCAGCATCTTGAAGCATCAATTCTAATGATTCTCCGGAAAAATCAAGACGTTGACCTTGAACTTCCATATAAGCATACTCTGAATTAACGACTTGTTTTTGAAGTACATTCCCCATCATTTTGGTCTCTACCAAAGATTGCTTTTTATCTGTTTTTTGTAAAACCACTTCAATTTTCATTCCCTGAAAGGAAGCTTCAGATTGGGTTTTTAAAGAATGAATGGCACTGAGATTTTCTTTCCCTCCAATAGCATTGATATAGCCATCAATTACACTTTTAGCAGTCAACCCTTCAGGCATCATGTTTGTATAATCAGGCCGTTCAACCAACACACCGTATTGATCACGATATTCCACGGGCAATATCTTTCCCTTATACGAAATGTTTTCTATTCCATCCAAAACATCTCGACCATTTCCAGTTACCACAATTTGGGCCTTATCCAACAAAAAATATTTTTTTGCTACACGCTGAACATCTTCAACACTCACCTTGTTTAGATTTTGTAAAAAAGTTCGGTAAAAATCAGGATCAAGATTTTCGGTCTTTATGGTATAAGTATACCGGGCAATGGTTGCGGGATCTTCTAAACCAATCACAAAACTTCCAGCATATTTTGCTTTAACTAGCTCTAATTCTTCTTTGGTAACGGGTTCAAAAGCGATACGATTTATTTCATGAATTAATTCAACTACAGCGCTATCGGTTACCGCATTTCGAACACTGGTAGAAGCCTTAAACCTCCCTTTCGTTTTATTGGATGGCCTCATTTGAGAATAGGCGCCATAAGTAAAGCCTTTATCTTCTCTTAAATTAAGGAAAAGACGGGCTTCACCCCCACCCCCTAATATTTGATTGGCAACAATTACGGAGAAATAATCAGGATTTTTTTTATCTAGGGATACGGTATTCAATACGGCAAGTTCAGATTGAACGGCGTTAGGCATATCAACAAAAACTACTTTGGTAGCTTCGGCATTTACGGGCGTTTCAAAGGAGGTAACCTCAGTCTTTTTTGCTTTCCAAGAACCAAAGGCAGTTTCAATTTCTTTTTTTATGGTATTGGAATCAAAATCACCAACTACAGTGATATAGCCCTTTTTAGGGTTGAAATTAGTCTCATAGGCTTTTTTAACATCCTCTAGCGTAACATTATTCACGGTTTCTTTTGAGAAGTACTCCCCATAGGGGTGGTTAACTCCATAAGAGACTAAATTTTGAACTCGATTGGCTACTGTAGTCACATCCTTTTCAGAGGCTTCTAGTCCGGTTAATAATTTTGCTTTTTCTTTTTCAAATTCTTCAGGAAGAAAATTGGGATGAAGTGCAGCATCTGCCATAAGAGTTAAAACTCTCGAAAAATACCGCGACAGTACACCAGCATTAGCACCCTCTGCATTAAATTGTAAATAAGCTCCCATATAATCAACCTCTTCTTCAAAATTATTTTTAGAAATTGAGGTTGATCCTTTTCCCATCATGGCGGAAAGCAAGGTGTTCGTTCCCGCTTTTTTTCCTTCAACCCTCAAGGGATTATCTACAGTTAAACTTATTGATACTTGAGGGAGTTTACTGTTTTTTACAAGCAAAACAGTTAATCCGTTTTTTAGTGTAAAACTAGTGGGATCATTTAGTTGAATTACAGGGGCAGGGCCTGGCTCTGGTTGTTTTGTTCGGTCAATTTGAGCATTACTATAGCTTAAGGCAAAAACGGCAACCAGTAAAAGACTGTATTTTTTCATGATTCTTTATTTAGATTCGGGTAAATAATGAAGAGACAAACGTTGATTGGGATTCAAGTATTTTTGAGCTACGGCTCTAATTTCTTCTCGGGTTATGGATCGGTAAATATCAATTTGAGAATTGATCATATTTGTATTTCCGTAAAAGGTATAATACTCAGCCAATGAATTTGCAATGCTTTCAATAGAAGCATTGGAAGAGACAAAGTTGGATTCAAATTGATTTCTCAATTTTTCAAAATCCTTTTTGGAAATTAAATCCGTTTGAATTTTTAAAATTTCTTCATCAATCTCATCGCGAAGGGCATCTAGAGAATTTTCTCCTAAAGGAAGGGTTAACACAATATAAACGCCATAATCTTCAAGACTCATATTGAATGCTGCAACTTGTAAAGACATCTTTTTTTCATCCACCAATTTTCGATACAGTTTAGAACTGTTTCCATCGCTTAAGTAAGAGGAAATCATGTTCAATACTTTAGACTCACGCGTTGTTCTATTTGGAATTCTATAAGCTGTGAAAAGCGCGGGTATCTGAATGTTTTTATCAAAAGCCTCTCCTTGTAGGGCTTCTACAATTGGCTCTTCAACTATTTTAATGCGTTCTACAGGAGGACCTGCTGGGATATCATTAAAATAATCGTAAATCATTTTTTTTGTTTTTTCGATATCCAGATCACCAGCTACTACCAAAACGGCATTGTTAGGGTTGTAGTAAGTGTTGTTAAAATCAACAAACTCATCTAAAGTAGCCGCATCCAGATCATCATTACTCCCAATGGGAATTCTACTGTAGGGATGTTGAGTAAAAACACGAGCACGTACTTCTTCCATCCAACGCCCGTAGGGGCTATTGTCATAGCGCATCCGTTTTTCTTCTTTCACAACTTCATTTTGGGTTTCAACGCCAATTTCATTGATCACGGGATGAAGCATTCGTTCAGATTCAAGCCAAAGGCCCAATTCTAAATTGTTAGAAGGGAAAACTTCGTAATAATAGGTGAAATCATCAGTCGTATAGGCATTGTTTTGCCCTCCGTTAGAGGAAACGATAGAAAACCATTTTCCACGCTCTACGTTTTGGGTTCCTTCAAATAAAAGGTGTTCAAAAAAGTGTGCAAAACCAGTGCGATTTTCTTTTTCATCTTTTGAACCCACATGGTAAAGTACAGAGGTAACTATTACAGGCACAGCATTGTCTTGATGAAGTATGACATGCAGACCATTTTCTAAATCGTATTCTTCAAATTGGACTTGTTGTGCATATGATAGGATTCCTGTGAAAAGTAGAAAAGTTAAAATACATTTTTTCATAATAATGATTTAGGGTTATGCCTTACAATCAGATTTCTAAATAATCTTCGTTAGGCCAAAGTAGGAAATTTATACATTTGATAGAATCTAAAATAATGTTAAGTTATGCGAAACTTCAGTTTTACTGTTTTATTTCTTTTCATGGTGTCCTTACACGGACAGGTAAAATATTCAAAAATCCTTGATGATATTGACAGCCATAAAGACAAATATGCAGCCGTTGCACAACAAATATGGTCATTTGCTGAGATGGGGTACCAAGAAGAACAAAGCAGTGCTATGCTTCAAAAAACGCTTGAATCTGAAGGATTTTCGATAGAAAAAGGGGTTGCTGAAATCCCGACGGCTTTTGTGGCTACCTATGGTTCGGGAGCGCCTGTGATTGCCATTTTGGGAGAATACGATGCCTTACCGGGCTTATCTCAACAAGCGGTTCCATATAAAATGACTAATAATGGTAAAGCAGGCCATGCTTGTGGACACCACTTGTTTGGCACCGCATCAGCCGCTGCCGCTATTGCAATTAAAAAATACTTATTGGAAAACAACAAATCGGGAACAGTAAAGTATTATGGCTGCCCAGCAGAGGAGGGAGGTTCTGGAAAAGTATACATGACACGAGAAGGCTTATTTGATGGGGTAGATGTTGCGCTTCACTGGCATGCTGACAGTCAAAATTCGGCAAGTGTAAGACCTGCACTAGCAAATAAATCTGCAAAATTTCGATTTTACGGAGTATCAGCACATGCAGCAGGAGCACCAGAAAAAGGAAGATCCGCACTTGATGGGGTGGAGGCTATGAATGTAATGGTAAACATGATGCGTGAACATGTAACAGAAAGTACCCGTATTCATTATGTAATAACCCAAGGGGGAAAAGCGCCCAATGTGGTTCCTGATTTTGCTGAGGTCTATTATTATGCGCGGCACAAAACAAGAGATGAAGTGGTTCGGGTTTTTGATCGTATTGTTGCTGCGGCACAAGGAGCTGCTCTGGGAACAGGAACAACAATGGATTACGAAATGATTGGAGGGACGCACGAATTGTTGTTTAATGAGGTACTTCAACCCATGATACACAAAAACTTAGTAACCATAGGGGGGTATCAATATACCGCTGAAGAAAAAGCCTTTGCCGAACAAATTGCAGAAAGCTTAGGAAACGAACTGGACACCCGTTTTGTTGAAGGGGTTGCTCCTTATGATGTAGGGGGAAAAGCAGGAGGATCAACAGACGTTGGCGATGTAAGTTTTGCAGTTCCTACAGGAGGACTTCGCGCGGCAACTTGGGTGCCAGGAACTCCGGCTCACAGCTGGCAAGCAGTAGCTGCTGGGGGAACCGAAATCGGAAATAAAGGAATGATGATAGCAGCAAAAACATTGGCTTTAACCGGAATGCAACTAATTGACAACCCCAAAATAATAAAAGCCGCGAAAGACAATTTTATTCAAAAACGAGGTGAAGATTTTATTTACAAACCCATGATAGGCGATCGTAAACCTGCACTTAACTATAGAAACTAAACATATGAAAATCACATGGCTTTTTTTACTAAGCGCCCTCAGTTTTTCTCTTCAGGGGCAAGTATATTCTTACGTCACTGAGAAAGAAGGGAAAGAAATTACCCATCGAATTTTGATGGACGAGCAATATTTAATTGAAACCCAATATTGCTCAACTCCTCCAGAATTTGTTCTTACCCGTGGGGGGTTTTATACCCAAAAGGGACAAACAATGGAGGTTTCCCTTGAATTTAATTCCAATTTTGAAACCGATGGCATTAAAACTATAGATGTTCAAACCCATCCAGATTGGAAATTGATTTCAAATTCAGCTCTAGATTTAAATGGGAAATGGCTAATGGCAGGCAGAGTAACCGACAATGGAGAAAACAGAAGAAACATTGCCGCTCCAAGAAAAACAATGAAGTTTTTAAAAGACGGATATTTTCAATGGATTGCTTTTAATACTGAATCATTCCAATTTTTTGGATCAGGAGGTGGTTTTTACACCGCAGAGAACCAAAAATATACAGAGCATATTGAATATTTTTCCCGAAACAATGAAACCGTTGGAAAGGTTTTACCCTTTTCATACGACTTAAAAGAACCCGATTGGTATCATAGTGGGACGAGCAGTAAAGGCGAACCCATGCGTGAAATATGGACAAAACGTATGGATAATCCCCTTCAGTGATGTAAATTTGCACCAAAATTGCCCCAATTGCACATTGATTACTGAACATGATTGATTTAACATCATTAGTATCCTTACTTACATTAGAGCAAAAGGATGAAAACCACTTTATAGGTCAAAACTATAAAACAGCTTGGGGCCGTGTTTTTGGCGGACAAGTTCTGGGTCAATCTTTACACGCAGCCTACCAAACGGTTCCTAAAGATCGCATTGCCCATTCGATGCATGGGTATTTCATTTTGGGGGGGGACATCACTATACCGATTACCTATCATGTTGACACAATTCGCGACGGAAGAAGTTTTACCACACGACGTGTTGTTGCCTATCAAGAAGGGAAAGCCATTTTTAATATGGCAGCCTCATTTCATGTAGAAGAAGAGGGTGTTGATCATCAAATAACAATGCCCAATGTGTTGACACCGGAATTACTTTTGACCGATATTCAACAAGCTCAACCCATTCAAGAATCAGATCCTGAACGCTATCATCGTTTGATGATGGCACACCCAAAAGTTTTTGAATTTCGCCCCGTTGGGAAAGCCATCTATCTCGAAACCCAAAACAAACCCCCTCAGTCACATATTTGGTTTAAAACCTTAGAAAAAATAAAAGCCAATACCCCACTTCAACACCAATTATTAGCCTTCGCTTCTGACTATGGATTACTGTTAACGTCAACTCTTCCTCATCGGAAGGAATTTGCTCATGAACGAATTTATTATGCGAGCATTGATCATGCCCTATGGTTTCATCGGGATTTTTCTATTGACGATTGGTTGCTCTATTCTATTGAAAGTCCGAGCGCTTCAAATGCACGCGGTTTTTCTAAAGGAAGCATTTTTAATCGTTCAGGCACCTTAGTCGCTTCAGTGTCTCAAGAAGGATTAATGAGAAAATTTAAATGATGAAGTACATTAAGAGAACTCTTTTATTTTATGCAATTACACTTTTATTTAGTTCCCAGCTAAACGCTCAAGAATACAATCGGGTAAATGGAGCTTGGAATGCAGCATTTATTGATAAAAAAATGAATGACAAAGTGGACTTAAGGGTAGAGCTTCACCTAAGAACAATTGATTTTGTTTCGGTGTGGGATCAGAAAATATTTCGTCCTCAACTTATATTTAAAGGATCAAAAAACGTACAATGGTTTGCGGGCTACAGCTATTTGCGAAATTTTAATGCCGATGTAATGGCTGACCCTAGGGTACGAACAGAACACAATCTTTGGGAACAAGTATTGTACAAAACCCCATTAACAAAAGGATCTTTTGCAACATGGATACGTTTAGAACACCGGTTTCAAGAAGCACTCCCTTTACAAAAAGACAAAGCCTTACGGTATTTTGATTTTTCGAGTCGAATCCGGTTTCGAGTCATATATGACCGACCGCTGACTATGCCTGACGTTACGTTACCCACTTCTTTTGTTTTTTATAATGAAGTTTTTGTGCTAATGAATTCCAAAGGAATTCCAAATCAATTCAATCAAAATTGGACTTTTTTGGGGCTTAAATTGGAATTGAATAAGCAGATTACCCTCAATACGGGCTTTCAAAAAAATACAATTAGCAAAAGCGGGGGCAACTTTCTCATTAATCGGTTGTGGAATACCACCCTTTTTTACAAGTTGTAATTTACATCCGATAAGGCAGAACTGTTTTTAGTTCGATTAGAAATTTGTAGCTTCCATAAAAATTTAAAAATGAAAGCTCTTTTTATTTCCTCCTTATTTCTGCTATTGGCTACTTTCGTTCATGCCCAATCGCCTTTTTTTTCTTCTGATAAAGGATATTGGATTAGTACAGACCTCCACATACATACTGTTTTTTCAGACGGTAACGTTTGGCCTACCCTTAGGGTTGAAGAAGCTCGAAGAGAGGGTCTTGATCTTATTGCCCTTACCGAACATTTAGAATATCAACCCCATGCCGAAGACATTCCCCATCCGGATCGAAACCGTTCCTACAGAATTGCTACAGAGGGGTTAAGAGAATCTGACAAACTTCAAGTTATTAATGGATCAGAGATTACTCGCGAAATGCCACCGGGTCACATCAATGCCGTATTTATAAAAGATGCAAATGCATTACTTCATTCGGATTCCCTTTCAGGAATACAACAGGCCAATAAACAGGGCGCATTTGTTTTTTGGAATCACCCCAATTGGGATGCACACCGCGATGATGGTATTGCCCGATTGGAACCCTTTCATCACTACTTAATAAAAAACGGATTACTTCATGGCATTGAAGTAGTAAATGAGACGACATTCTCTGAAGAGGCTTTTCAAATTGCATTAACACATAATTTAACCATTATTGGCACTTCAGATATTCATGGCCTAACAGATTGGGCGCATGATATTGCAAAAGGAGGGCATCGTCCAATGACCTTTGTACATGTTGAAGAAAGAACTCCGGAAGCGGTTAAAAAAGCGCTTTTTGATCGAAAAACAGTTGTTTGGTTTAACGATATGATTTTAGGTAAAGAAGCATCTGTTAAAAAAGTACTTTCGGAAAACCTGCAAATTGAAAATCCGTCTTACCCAGAAGACAAAACCATATTAGGGGTTGATTTGGTTAATAAAAGCGCTCTTCCCATTCAACTCGAATATACGGGGTCTTATAGTTTTCATGAACACGCTTCAGTATTTACTCTTCCTCCGTATTCCAATATGAGATTGAAAATAAAAACCCAATCAAAAAACACTTCAATCGCATTGCCTTTTCGGGTTTTAAATGCCTATGTTGGACCCAAAAAGAATCTATCCTTAACGCTTGAAACGAATTAATTTAGAAAAGTAGTATTTTCGAGCTGTAGAATCCAATACCCAATGATTAAAGACAGTAATTTTAGACCACTACCTGATTTTTTAACCATCAAAAACAGTACGATTGAAGGTCTTGGGCTTTTTGCTACTGAGGATATTGAAAGCGGTACTGATTTTGGGATGACGCATATTCATGATCCACGGTTTAAAGATCATTACATTCGTTTGCCTTTGGGGGCTTTTATTAATCATCATGAAATACCGAATTGCAAAGCTGTTTTTTCTGAAGAAGATTCAGAATTAGGTAAATTAAATCACATCCGTATAATTGCTACTAAAGACATTGCAAAAGGGGAAGAAATTACAGTGAGATACATCATCAACAAGCTTGACAATCCCAATTGGGAACACGAATATGAGGCTACACAATAAAGGCCTATGCCTTTGAATGTCGCTCAACCATGAGCCAGTAGAAAAAACCACATACGTAATAAACGGATTTTAAATAGCGCATTTTCTTTTTTTGCAAAGGTCAGAAATCATCCCTCTTTCCTCGTTACCAAATAGTTAAGTAATTGAAAACAAATTAGGGAACAATAGGCTGCTGATCAGAATAGTTTTTAAAGGTATTTGAAGTCACAATGAAGATTAATTTTTGCACAGTATCCCAAAGATCGACATAGCGAGTATACAGCGGTGTAATTCCAAAACGAATAAAATGAGGGGGTCTAAAATCTGGAATTATTTTGACTCCCTGAACCTTTTCATCTTGAAGGGCCAAGCAAATGGGCCATGCTGCTTTATGTGAGATGGAAACATGAGAACCCCTTTCCTGTCGATGAGAAGGAGTCTCTATAGAAAAGCCTAACGGAAGCAACTCCGTTTCAATTAAAGAAATAAAGTAATCAGACTGTGCTTTGCTTTTTTGTTCTATTGACAGCATTCCTGCCTCTAAAATAAGATCAACCCCCGCTTCAACTGCCGTAAGAGATAATATGGAAGGGGTACCGGCTCCAAAACGCTCAATGCTTTGTGAAGGGTCAAATTGTGAGCTAAAGGAAAAGGGAAAACGATGTCCGAACCAGCCTTTTATCGGATTTGAAAGCGAAGAAATCAGTTTTTTATTAACGTATAAAAAAGCAGGTGAACCGGGCCCTCCATTCATGTATTTATAGGTACAGCCCACAGCGACCAAAGTTTCCGTTGCTTTACAATCAATGGATATAGCCCCTACAGCATGACTAAAATCCCAAACAATTATACTGTTGTGTTTTGAGGCCCATTGGTTAAGCTTTTTTAAAGGATAGCGATAACCGCTTTTATAGGATACAAGGCTAAGGCAATAAATGCCGGGTTTATCTTGAATGGTTTTTTTTAACAGCTCAACTTCAGCATGGGTTTCTTGGGAATAAGAAAGTATACTCATCTCAAGGGATTCATTTTTTGCAATTCCTTCAAGGATATACAAATCAGAAGGGAATTGTAAAGAATCGGTGCCCAAATGTTTTGGAAATTGGTCACAATGCAGAAGCGCATGAATTACCTGATACAACCGTACCGATGTAGATTCACCCAGAATAATTTCTTCTGAATTCAGGTGGAGAAGTTTAGCGTATTTTGAAGCAATCCGTTTGGGTCGATCGAGCCAATGTGCGTTCCAACTCCCTATCAAAGTTTTGCCCCATTCTTCGGTTAGGGCTTCACCAACTTTTTCTTGAGCTCGAAGTGGGAGTTTTCCAAGGGAGTTCCCATCCAAATAAATTTCATTTGGGTTATGATAAAAGGCATTTCGAAACGACTGTAAAGGGTCTTCAGCGTCTCTTTTTAAAGCATAGTGTCGATCATTCATCTGCTAAAACCGGTTCTAACTGGGTTAAAATTTCATTCACCCAGGCAGCATATTGTTGCCCGCTTGGGTGTAGACCGTCACTTGCAATCCAATCCGGATGGGTGTCGAGCAACCTACTTAAAGGGGTAATATCAATAAATACTACTTCTTTACGGGCACAGATTTCATAAATAACTTGATTAAAATCATCGATTTCACGACTAATCTGTTCTTGATTTCGATCCTTTGCAAAAGGCATTTGTCCCCAATCAGGTATAGATAGAACAAACAGTTGTTTTGTGTTTCCACTAAAGGAAAGCGCAAGATCAATTAAAGTTTCAAATTCCTCCCTGAAATTTTCAATCGGGCGGCCTCTGTATTGATTATTGACTCCAATCATTAAGGAAACCCAGTCGTATGGAAAATCTAAAATGGCATTATCAATCCCTGTTTTCAATTCATCGGTAGTCCATCCTGTTTTAGCAATAATTGTAGGCGCTTCAATTTCGATTCCCATTTCGCTCATTTTTTTTGACAATTGAACGGGCCATCGTTCACCTTCACTCACACTTTCACCAATAGTATAACTGTCCCCTAAGGCGAGAAAGCTGTATGTGGTTTTCTCTTTCTCTGAACAGCTCAAGAAACAGATAAAGGCAATGAGTTGAAAAAAAAGGAATCCTTTTTTCATGTTAAACTTTTTTTAAAAATAACCATAAATTTAAGACACTAGGGGTTTTATTAAAAAGCGGTTCCCCTAATGAATAACTAAAAAATGACTTTCTCAATTCTATTTTCATTGTATAAATGGATATCTTGTAGGGCAAACTTTTAAGATGATGCGATACGTATTAGTCCTCTTTTTATTTCCTATAACTGTTGTGGCACAACTGAAGTTGACATCAACACCCCTACCTAAAGAAATTGAGGAAACATCTGGGCTTGAGCGTCGTGGAGATTTATTTATTACCCATAACGATTCAGGCGACGACCCCCGAATCTATTTTTTTACAGAAGAAGGAAGTCTCGTAAAATCAATAGCGTTTTACACGCTAAAAAACAAAGACTGGGAAGATCTTGCAGCCGATGAAGACCACTATTATATTGCAGATACAGGAAATAATTATGCCACCCGTGAAAATTTGAGAATTTACATTCTCGATTCTGAATTTAATCATGAAGGGACAATAAAAATAAAATACGCTGCTCAAACAACTTTTTCAAAAGAATCATTAAACGAGTATGATGCTGAAGCATTGGCTGTAGTGGGAGATGAATTAGTGTTATTTTCAAAAAACAGAAAAACACTTCAATCGGCCTTGTATCGCATCCCTAAAACTCCTGGGGAGTATACATTAAGACCCGAAACCTTCTTGGCAACAAATGCTTTAGTGACTGCTGCAGATTATAATCCAGCACTTGATCTGATGGTATTGACAGGGTATACTTTTAATGGAGATCAATTTTTTTATACACTCAAAGACTTTGTGAAATTGGGATGGGAGCATCTTGAACTTAAACGATACTTGATCCCGGTAAAACCTGCCCAAATTGAAGCCGTTAAAATAGATACGGCTTCACGATTTTGGATTACCTCTGAAAGTGAAGAAAAAGGAACCCCAAGATTGTTTTTGTTGGAGTTGAATGAAGAATAAATGCTAACCCCAACAGTAATATATAGATAAACAGTAAACATAAAATGAGTACATCTTTAGATATAATTGGTAATGCGGAATGGTGTAGTTTTCACACCCTAAAAATACCCGCCATAAAAGCGAGAATTGATTCGGGGGCTAAAACCTCTTCTATTCAAGCATCGAATATTAAAAAATTTAAAAAAGGGAATCAATCTTGGGTTTCTTTTGAAATTAATCCCTTACAAGACAATTTGAGTATCAGTATTGCCTGTGAAGCAGAAGTATTAGACAGTCGATTGGTAAAAAGTTCTTCAGGAATTTCTGAAAAACGGTATGTCATAAAAGCTCCCATTCAAGTGGGAACATCAAAGTTTGAAATAGAATTGACTTTAGCCAATCGAGACGGGATGGATTTTCGAATGTTGCTTGGACGAGAAGCCATGCGCAATCGGTTTCTTGTAGACCCTTCAAAAAGTTATGTAAAGGGGCAAGTTTCTCAAAGTGAATTAGATAAAATGTATGCCCATTTGATGTATCATAAAACAGGGTTAAAAATTGGTCTTTTAGCATCAGATAAAAACTTGTACAGCAATAAACGGCTAATGGAAGCGGGTATAGCTCGAGGACATGAAATGCATTTTTATAATATCCAACAATGCTATATGCGACTGGATACTGCCTTTCCAGAAGTTCGGTATAGAGGAGGAAGTATTTTGCATGACTTAGACGCTGTAATTCCAAGAATACGACCCAGTATGACCTTTTATGGATGTGCATTGCTTCGACAATTTAAAGCTGTTGGCACTTATTGTTTAAATTCCGATACCTCCATCTCACAGTCGCGGGATAAGTTGTTTTCTACGCAGCTTTTTTCAGCCAACAATATACATATCCCCATTACAGGCTTTGCAAAATCTCCACTTGACACCAAAGATCTTATTTCCATGGTTGGGGGGGCTCCACTGATTATTAAATTATTGCAAAGTGCGCAAGGGAAAGGGGTTGTTTCAGCAGAAACCAACAAGGCAGCAGAAAGTGTTATCAATGCATTTAAAAGTCTTCAAACCAACATATTGGTTCAAGAATTTATAAAGGAAGCAGCAGGAAAAGATTTACGTTGTTTTGTGGTAAACGGTAAAGTTATTGCCGCCATTGAACGAACCGCTCAGAAAGGAGAGTTTCGGTCCAATATTCACATGGGGGGCAGTGCCAAAAAAGCTAAAATTACAGCAGAGGAAAGACGCCTTGCAGTAAAAGCCGCAAAAATTTTAGACTTAAGTGTTGCGGGTGTTGATATTATCCGATCGAATAGAGGCCCCTTACTTTTAGAGGTAAATTCTTCTCCAGGCCTGGAAGGAATTGAAGCGGCTACGGGGCAAGACATTGCAAATCAGATGATAATAGCAATTGAAAAGAAATTAAAATACCATCATCCCAACTCTTCAAAAACAGAAAAGTTAAGTGTAATTGAAGGGGAATGACCCACACTACCAAAACAAATCAAGCGCAACTAAGAGGCTTTTCTTTTACCTATTTTTTATTGTTTTTAGGGGAATTCTAGACGAACACCGAAGTTTTTAAACTTCTTTTTTTCTTCAAAGGCCATTCAATAGAGATTCCGTATTTTTAAACCTCAGAACAGGTTCATGGAAAAGATTTCACTTCTTCTTATTGCAGTCTCCACAGTGTTATTGGTATTGCTTTTCTTTCGAAAAAACAAAACCAATTCTCAGGAGCAAAGGGATATTTTACACGAATTGCTGCAAAAAGAATTTTTATTTAATCGTGAAGAGCTTTCCAAGCGGTTAAAAGAAAACAGAGATGAACTTACACAAAGTTTAGAGCGACTGAACGAAACCTTAGTAAAAAAGGCAAAGGACGATCGTGAAGAGTTGCGGGCAACGCTTAAAGAATTTGAAGAAAGTTTTTCAAAAAATGTAGAAGCGTTTAATCGACTTCAAAAGGAAAAGTTTGAACAGATGAAGCTGCGTCAAGACGAGATGATTAAAACCACCGAAATTCGTTTGGAGCGCATGCGAGAAACCGTAGATGAGAAGTTGCACAAAACCCTTGAAGAGCGCCTAGGGAAGTCATTTGAAATGGTAACCAAACAGTTGTTGGTGGTTCAAAAAGGGTTGGGCGAAATGCAACACATTGCCTCAGGAGTAGGCGATCTAAAAAAGGTATTGACTAACGTGAAAACAAGGGGGTTTTTAGGCGAAATACAATTGGGAAATATTTTGGAAGAAATTATGGCCCCCGATCAATACGCAGCTAACGTTAAAACCAAAAAGGGTTCTGATGCCCTTGTGGAATATGCCATCAAGCTACCCGGGAAAAATACCGCTGATGGAGCAGTTTATTTGCCCATAGATGCTAAATTCCCTCAGGAAGATTACGTAAGGCTTCAATCAGCGTATGATGCAGGAGATCAAGTGGCAATTGAAGCGTCCTTAAAATCACTTTTACAAACCGTAAAAAAATTCGCTAGAGATATCGCTCAAAAATACATAGACCCCCCCCATACAACAGATTTTGGAATCATGTTTTTGCCCATTGAGGGCTTATTTGCAGAGGTGGTTCGTCAACCCGATATGATTGCCTTCTTACAACGCGAATATAAAATTGTTGTAACGGGCCCCACCACTATGGCAGCCATGTTAAACAGTTTGCAAATGGGCTTTAAAACCTTGGCAATTCAAAAGCGAAGTAGCGAAGTATGGAATGTGCTTGCTGCGGTTAAAAAAGAATTCAACACCTTTGGGAGTGTGCTGGAAAAGGCACAGAAAAAAATCAATGAAGCCAATAGTGAAATCGAAAATTTAGTGGGAACACGAACACGGATGATGCAGTCAAAATTAAAAACCGTTGAACAATTAGAGGCCCCTTCAGAAGAAAACCTCCCCTCAGAAAATTTACTTGATTTGGGAGAATGATGCTCCGTTATTGATGCTGCTGCAGTACCTGCTCCAATGCATGTAATTCTACCACACCCGATTGTCTCCAGAGAATAGCTCCTGATTTCATCAACACAAGCGTTGGAACCCCTCTGACTTGGTAAGAAGCTGCAATTTTCGGATTTTTATCCACATCAACCTTCAAAATACGCACTTTGTTTCCTGACCTTTTTTTGAGTTGATCTAAAATGGGAGACATCATTTTGCACGGACCACACCAAGTGGCAAAAAAGTCAATTAACACAAGTTCATCCCCCTTAAGTATTGTTTCAAAAGCAGACATAATAAAGAATCTCTAATTTACCAATTTGAATACCCCCCTTGAAGATCAAAAACGTGTTCGAATCCCATTTGCACTAAAAACTTTGATGCTGATTTGCTTCGGTTTCCCGATTGACAATACAAATAAACAGCAGTATTTTTGTTTAGCTTTTCTATTCCTTTTTGAAAAGTAGGTTGATCAAAAAAGTTAAGGTTAATGGCCCCTTTAATGTGACCAACACCAAATTCATTGGAGGTTCGCACATCAATAAGGTGTACTTTTTGTGACGTTATAGCCTCATTAAAAGTGTCACGCGTTAGTATTTTTACCTTAGCGTTTTTGGTGTTTGCTGAAAACAATTGACTAAAAATAGACATGGTTATTAATTTACATCCAGTCAAAAATAGGATTGTTCAAAAAACAAAAACGTAACTAAAGCTACACAAGGTTAATTTTTTTGTAGGCTTTCTTCTTTTACACTTTGCTGCTTTGTAGTTCCTTCCTTCGAAATAATTTCAACTTGTGTTTTTATTTTTCGCTTGGCCAATACAGGAGGAATTTTGTCAATAATTTGAGCGATATTTTCTTCAGATAAATTTTCAGGAAATTCTAAATGGACTTTGATTTCTTCGGGAAACCTTACAGATACACAGGAAGTGAAAACCATAAGAACTAAAGCAAGGGGATAAATTTTTTTCATAATATGAAGTGATGTTGATTGTTTACTCTATTAGGAGACGTCTTTTTTTAAAATGTTACAGTCAACGGGTTAAAATGAGGTAAAGTGCTTTCTTTTAAAGTATATTAGATAAATGAAATTATTAAAAATATGAATTTACTACACCGCTTTTTACTTGTCCTTTTTCTTCAATTCCATGTTCTTTCCGCACAAGTAATGACCTATGCCTCACCGGAAAGTGTGGGGATGTCCACCGAACGCATAGATAATTTAACTACCGTATTACAAAATTATGTGGATTCAGATCAATTGGCAGGGGCGGTAGCTCTAGTAGCACGAAAAAATAAGATTGTCTATTTTGAGGCGGTTGGCCAACGGGATAAAGCAAACAACAGCCCCATGCAAACCGATGCTATTTTTAGAATTGCTTCTCAAACAAAAGCCTTGGTTAGTGTAGGAATCATGATACTTCAAGAACAAGGAAAGCTCTTGATTTCAGATCCCGTAGGGAAATATATCTCCGAATTTCAAAACACACAAGTAGCTGTTCCTAATGAAAATGGAGGATATACCCTTGAAAAATCAAAACGACCCATTACCCTTCGTGACTTGCTTACTCATACTGCAGGAATTGGTTATGGCTATGGTGCTGCTTCCGACCTTTGGGAAAAAGCAGAAATACAAGGGTGGTATTTTGCCCATCGAGACGAACCCGTTTTAGAAACCGTAAAACGGATGGGATCCCTTCCCTTTGATGCACAACCCGGTGAAAAATTTGTTTACGGATACAATACCGATATTTTAGGTGGGGTAATTGAAATAGCGTCAGGACAATCGTTACAAGACTTTTTACAAAGTCATGTTTTAGACCCCTTAGGAATGAATGACACTCACTTTTATTTGCCTAAAAATAAAGTGAGCCGTTTGGCAACAGTCTATTCTTCTGCTGAAGGCGGAATAGTAAGAACTTCAGACGAAGGCACTATGGTTAGCCAAGGGGCTTATGTAGAAGGACCTAGAAAAAGTTTTTCTGGGGGAGCAGGCTATTTAAGTACTGCCATGGATTACGCCCGCTTTTTACAGATGATGTTAAATGGGGGTACTTATGACGGGAAGCAAATTTTATCCCGAAAAAGTGTGGAACTAATGATTGCTGATCATTTGGATAAAACAAAGATTAACAATGCGAATGGAACCGGTTTTGGACTTGGTTTTTCCGTTGTAAACGATTTGGGTTTGCGAGGTCAATTAGGGTCAGTCGGAGAGTTTGGATGGGGAGGCGCTTACCATTCTACCTATTGGGTTGACCCAAAAGAAGAATTGGTAGTGGTGTATTTCACACAATTAATTCCTGCCAATTCAATTGATGACCACGCTAAGCTTAGAACCCAAGTTTATCAAGCTATAGTGGATTGAATGCAAAAAAGGAGAGATTATTCGTTTTCGGGGCGATCTGCAATAGCATATAAAACACAATGCTCAATTTATTTTTAAAACATGAAACACACCTCTTTCATTTTATTACTCGTATTGTCTTTTGTTTCCTGTTTAAAATTGGAACAAGAAGAAATCGCTATAATAAATGAGGGGGAAATCCCCATAGAAAACAAACTACCACAAGTTTATATCGAAACCAATGGTGCAGCCATACCTGATGAGCCCAAAATTAAAGCTGAAATTTTAATTGAAAATAAAGGAGAAAAAAATTATGAGGGGTTAATTGGTATTGAAATAAGAGGGCAATCCTCTCAGATGTTTCCAAAAAAACAATACGGTTTTGAAACCCGAAATTCTGATGAAGACGGGATTGATGTTGCTTTGTTGGATCTCCCTGAGGAAGAAGATTGGATTTTACATGCGCCCTACAGTGATAAAAGTCTGATAAGGAATGCTTTAATTTATGATTTGTCAAGAGACATCGGAAGATATGCTTCCCGGCTCGTATTTGTAGAATTAATTTTAAATAATTCATACGATGGATTGTACATCTTAATGGAAAAACTTAAAAGGGATAGCCATAGAATAGACATTAATAAATTAAAAACTGATGAAAATGAAGGCGAAGATCTAACAGGAGGATACATTGTTAAAATTGATAAAGAAAACGACTACAACGAAGTAAACTCATTTTCATCCGCAATAGCACCACCCAACTCAACGAGTAACCAACAAATAAGATTTGTTTATGACACACCTAAAGAAGATGAAATAACAGAACAACAAAGAGAGTACATTAAATCCTACTTTGAATCCTTTGAAAACGCCTTGCTATCTGAAAACTTTACTGATTCAGAAAATGGCTATCTAAAATACATTGATGTTGAAAGTTTTATAGACTTTTTCATTTTAAATGAATTATCAAATAATGTAGACGGTTACAGGCTTAGTACATGGCTTGTAAAAGACAAAAATAAACCACTGTCCATAGGCCCAATTTGGGACTTTAACTTGGCTTTTGGAAATGCGAATTATTGCGGTGGGGAACAATTTGATGTATGGGCCTATAAGTTTAACCAAAGGTGTCCTGATGACTTTTGGCAAATACCGTTTTGGTGGGAACGCTTTATGGAAGATGCTTATTTTAGGAGTTTATTGAAAGAAAGATGGAATGAATTAAGAGCCAATCAATTTGATAAAAGCACTATTTTTTCAAAAATGGATAATTATACTTCGCTTTTTGAATCTTCAGGGAGTTTAAATGCAAATTTTAAAAGATGGCCTGTATTAGGAGAATATGTTTGGCCCAATAAATTTGTTGGAAACACCTATGCTCAAGAAATTGAGTATTTAAAAGAATGGATTTCAAATAGACTTTTATGGCTAGATGCTAACATTAATAATCTCAATTAAAATAAAGTACTTGTAAATCAATTACTTAAAGTACTGGTTTGATTCCCTAAAATTGTCAAAATTCATCAAAATAAAAAGACCCTAACTATTTGATATTCAAATATTTAGGGTCAAGTGGTACCTCCAGGAATCGAACCAGGGACACAAGGATTTTCAGTCCTTTGCTCTACCAACTGAGCTAAGGTACCATGGATAAAACCAGTGCAAATATATATTGCTTTTCTTTCTTGCAAAAAGTTTTACCCTATTTTCTTTGTACTTTTACCCCTTCACTAAAGAGAGCGGATGCAGCTAGTTGTTGACATTGGAAATACGCGGATAAAAAGCTATGTTTTTCAAAACGATACGGTTATTGAAAGCAGCAGCCAACCCTTGGCTATAGGGGCGTCAGATATTCGACAATTTCTTACGAATTATAAGGCCATTGATAATATAATTGTTTCTGATGTAAATGGTTCGTTAACCCAAAAGGTGGAGGTATTGCTCTCCCCATTCCCTGTAGTTTACTGTTCAAGTAGCCTCAACCTTCCCTTTACCACCCTGTATGCTCCAAAAGCTCAATTAGGAGCTGATAGAATAGCCCTATTGGCGGCAAGTTGTTTAGCCTACCCCAATACAAATCGATTGCTAATTGATTTAGGAAGTTGTATTACCTATGATGTAATAGATAGCAAGGACGTGCATCAAGGAGGGGCTATTAGTCCAGGCTATGCGATGCGATACAAAAGCATGCATACATTTACAGGGAAACTCCCTAATTTAACACCTGAATACCCTAAAGAAACCCTTGGGAAAAGTACAAGTGAGTCCATGCATAGGGGAGTTCACCAGGGAATTGTTAATGAAATTAAGGGAGCTATAGAAGAATCTGAAAAAAAATATAAAGATTTAACGGTTATTTTAACAGGTGGAGATGCAGAAAGGTTGCCTAAACCAGTAAAAAATAGCATATTTGCCCATTCAAATTTTATAGCTAACGGTTTGAATTACATACTGAAACTGAATACCACTTTATGAGTCGCCTCCTCATAGCTTTATTACTTTTGATCACGATCCCTGTGATGAATGCACAAAATGGGTCCTCATCTCCCTATTCCTCTAGTGGATTAGGGGAACGAAATTTCAATGGCACTGAAGCTACACGTCATATGGGTGGACTCGATATCTATACCGATTCGATCCATGCCAATCTGAATAACCCCGCAAGCTTTGGGTTTTTAAAATTGACCACTTACTCCGTAGGGATCAATTATAGAAACAACCGCTTGTCAGATAATATTAATACTCAAAATACAGAAATGGCCTCCTTAGATTATTTAGCCATAAGTATTCCTGCAGGTATTTTTGGATTTAGTTTTGGTCTTATTCCGTATTCCTCGGTGGGATATCGAATTGAAAATATTGACGAAAGTACAGGCAGCGAAATACTGAATCGGTATGAAGGGGCCGGCGGAATTAACCAGACATATCTTTCGGTAGGCATTCCCATTACATCTTATTTTTCTGTAGGGGCCGCCGTGTATTATAATTTTGGATCGCTGTTTTACCGCTCCGGTCAATTTCTTCAAGGGATAGATAACGGAACTTTTCTAACGCATAACTCAAGCCTTTCGGGATTAAATTATCAATTTTCAGCTCAAACGGTCATTCCCTTTAAAAAAGGATATAACCTTCAGGCTATGTATTCCATTCAGCCAGAGGCGTTTATAAATTCAAAAAACAATAGAATTTTCTATACTCAATCGTTCACAAACGAAACCTTAAGCGACTATATTGAGATGGATCTAGAGCCATTGGGCTTAGCAAACACTTCACTTCAAGCGTCCCAAAATTACAGAATGGGCTTAGGTTTTGGGAAAAATAAAAAATGGTTTTTAGGGGTTCAACATAATTTAATAAAATCTGCTACCTTTAAAAATGATTTTTTTGTTCGCAAAAACATTCGTTATCGGGATGCGAAGCAATGGACAGTTGGAGGATTTTATATTCCCAATTATGCGTCATTTACAAGCTTTTGGAGCCGAGTGGTATATCGGTTTGGGTACCGAACTGAACAAACCAGTATGATTGTAAATAACATTCCTTTAACAGAAAGTGGCATATCCTTTGGAATGGGTATACCGTTGGGGGGATTGTCAAACGCAAATATTGGGTTAGAATTCAGTCAGCGTGGACAAAAAGAAAATAATTTAGTTAAAGAATCACAAATTGCACTACGCATAGGATTGTCCTTAAATGACGCGTGGTTCATTAAAAGACAGTATAATTAAAAATTGATATCATGAAAAGAATCTTCACGATTGGACTTTTGACGGCGCTTCTTTTTCAAGGGAAGCTAATAGCACAAGATGTTAACGAATGTATGCAAGACTTATCCATTTTTGCAGAATACGTTAAGGTAAAAAACTATAAATCGGCTTACGAGCCTTGGATGAGAGTTCGAAAAAATTGTCCTACACTTAATATTGCAATCTTTACTTATGGAGAACGCATATTAAAAGATCGAATTGAAAATGGAACACCAGAAGAACAACAGTCAGCCAAACAAGACATGATCGCATTGTTTGAAGAATGGGTAGTTAATTTTCCAAAAAATAAAAATGTAAGTGCTGTAGGAGACATCATCAGTAGTAAAGCGCAAGCCATGTTAGATTATGAAATGGCTGACCTTAAAACCATTTACAACACTTTTGATGAAGCTTATACTAAAGATGCGGCAAGCTTTACAAACCCTAAGTTGCTTTACAATTACTTTAAAACCCTATACGATCGTTACAAAGCGGGAGATAGTGAAGTTTCTATGGAACAATTGTTCACTAAGTATGAAGAAGTATCAGAAAAGTTTGAATTGGAAAGTACAGAATTGGCTAAAAAACTCGACGTAATATTGAAGAAAGAAGCTGCAGGAACTGCGCTAACCAGTCGTGAAACGAGAAACAAACGCGTTTACGATGTAAATTCAAATGCAATAGGTACATTTTTATCCAACCTTGATGCCATTATTGCCAAAGAGGCAACATGTGAAAATTTAATTCCCCTCTACCAACGTAATTTTGAAGCCAATAAAGGAGACGTTCTTTGGTTAAAACGTGCTGCCAGTAGAATGGATAGTAAAGAATGTTCAGACGACCCCCTATTTGTTACCCTGGTTGAAGCCTTACACGCGCTTCAGCCCTCAGCAGATTCCGCTTATTATTTAGGATTACTAAATGACAAACGCAGCAATGAACAGGAAGCCTTGAAATACTATGAAGAGTCTATTTCTTTAGAAACAGACGATTATAAAAAAGCTAAGATTCTTTTAAAAATTGCAAATAAATTTAAAGATGCAGGCAGACGTTCCTCAGCGCGTAGTTATGCGAATAAAGCATTGAGTTTTCAACCCTCTTTGGGAAGAGCCCATTTACTTATTGCCACTCTGTATGCCGATAGTGCTAATGATTGTGGTGACACCCAGTTCAACAAAAGAGCAGTATACTGGCTAGCCGCACAATCTGCCCGAAAAGCAGGTCAAGTTGATGCTTCTTTAAAAAGTATAGCCAACAGAACGGTAGAAAGCTATGAAGGGCGAGCACCAAGTAAAACGGATATTTTTACTGAAGGAAATCAAGGGGCTGTAATTAAATTCGACTGTTGGATTAACAGCAGTATTACTGTGCCAAGTCTCTAAATGATAACGTTCCTTTTGAAATTTTTGAAAAGGGTTATGGTGTGTTCCATAACCCTTTTTATTTCTTGCGCTGACAATTCAGCAGTATTACAAGAACTCAATCGAGATCGGCAAGACCCCCTAGGGGTTGCCACGAATATTCGACTTGTGTATACTGATTCAATTAAAGTTCAAGCCATTCTCACCGCACCAAAACACCTAGACTTTACCAATTTAAGCTTCCGCTATGCCGAATTTCCAGAAGGCTTAGAAGTCGTTTTTTATGATGATCAACAAAACGAAAATATTCTAATTGCTGATTATGGTATTTTATATGAAGAAACGAAACTTATTGATCTACGTGGGAATGTGCAATTAAAATCTCATGATGGCTCAATTTTGACAACCAATCAATTGTTTTGGGACGCTCAAAGCGAATGGATATTTACCGAAAAACCGTTCACTTTTCAAGACAAAGACTACAATTTCGATGCACAACGATTGGATGCCAATAAAGATTTTACTAAATTTCAAACAGGAAACCTGATTGGTACAATCACCGTTTCGGAACAAAAAGACAGTATAATTCAACCATGAAAACCTATCGTATTTCTGAAATTCTCTATTGGGTAATTGCTGTTATAGCCACCTATGAAGCCATTCAAGAATGGAAAGTAAACCCAGATCGCGCTTATCTTTTTGTAGGTTTTGCCGTTCTTTCTGTTGGTATGGCCCTATTTAGAAGACACTATCGTAAAAAATTCAGTAAGCGCCCTAATTCATCCGAATGATTATCACGGATTTGGTTATTCTCATTTGCCTTTTTCTATCGGCCTTTTTTTCAGGGATGGAAATCGCCTTTGTTTCTTCCAATCGGATTTTCCTTGAAATAGAAAAGCAACAAGAGGGCATTACCTCTAAATTATTGAAGCTTATTACCAAAAATCCCTCGCGATTTATAGCTTCGATGCTTGTGGGGAATAACATAGCCCTGGTATTGTATGGTATTTTTATGGGCGACCGAATCTTACAACTTTTTTTCCCTGAAACCTTGTTGTCTGGGGAAACAGGATTACTGGTTATTTTTTACCAAACCCTGCTTTCTACCGGAATTATTCTTCTTACTGCAGAATTTTTACCCAAGGTTTTTTTTCAACTTTATGCGAACACCTTCATCAAAGTTTTAGCCTTACCCGTAGCCTTTTTTTACTACCTGTTTTATCCTGTAACCCATTTAATCATTCAATTCACAGATCTTATTTTAAAGCGTTTTTTAAAAACAGAAACAGATCAAGTTCAGTTGTCTTTTTCTAAAGTGGAATTGGGCAATTACATTGAAGAACAATTAGAGTCTTCTGCAGACAAAGAAAACCTTGATGCAGAAATTCAAATATTTCAGAACGCCTTAGACTTTTCAGAAGTAAAAACACGAGAAGCTATGGTGCCTAGAGCCGAAATTGTGGCAGTTGATGAAGATACAGGGGTTGATGAACTCAGGGATTTATTTATCTCAACTGGGCTTTCAAAAATACCCGTTTATAAAAAAACAATTGATTCCATTTTAGGCTATGTCCATGCCTTTGAAATGATGAAAAGACCCAAATCAATTAAAAAAATCATCCTTCCTGTAGCCTATGTTCCCGAAACGATGTTGGTGAACGATGTATTGAAATTATTGACAAGACAACATAAAAGTATCGCCGTAGTTATTGATGAATACGGCGGCACCTCGGGCATTGTTACCGTTGAAGATATTGTGGAAGAACTTTTTGGAGAAATAGAAGATGAATTTGATTCCATCGCTTATGTAGAACAACTTATCGATGAAGATTCTTTTCTGTTCTCAGCACGTCTAGAAGTAGATTACTTAAATCAAAAATACGACCTCAAATTACCTGAAAGTGAGTTTTATGAAACCTTGGGAGGTATGATTGCCTATCATATAGGAGAAATACCTCAAAAGGGGGAATTAATCAAAATTGATCCCTATCACTTAAAAATTAAAAAAGTATCGGCTACCAAAATTGAAGAAATAGTTTTACACACAGCTGAAAACGAATAAAAAAAGCCGCGATTCCTGCTAAATTTTTAAAACCCAACTATTTTAATAATTCAAAGGAATAACGTAATTTCGCACACTATCAAAAAGAGCAACTATGGCCGTTTTAGGAAAAATTAGACAGCGTTCAATATTCTTGATCTTAGTTATCGGGATGGCGCTATTCGCTTTTGTAATATCAGGTGTATTTGATGGAAATTCTTCAAATGCAGGACCTACTGATCCTATTGGAATTATAAATGATGATGAGGTTGAAGTCGCCCTCTTCCGCCAATTGGTCGAACAAACTGAGCGCTCCTATAACTATTCAACATTACAATCCGTTAATCTGGTTTGGAATCAATCGCTTCAAAACACCATTTTCGACCAGCAGTTTGAGGCTTTAGGTATTGATGCGGGGAAAGACCAATTAGAACAAATCATATCTTCAGATGAAGCGGTAATCAATAATCCCAATTTTCAAAACGAAGCAGGGTTTTTTGATTTCGGGGTTTTTACAGATTACATTGCCCAAATGAAAGTTGAAAATCCGGTTGCCTATGAAAACTGGAAATACCAAGAGCAAAGTATCATCGGGGTGGCTAAACAACGAATATACCTTGACCTTATCCAGTCCAGTACTGGAATGACAGAAGCTGAAGCAAAAGCCGACTTTCACTTTGAAAACGACAATGTAAACCTTCAGTATGTGCTTATACCTTATGAAAGTGTTGAGGACAGTTTGATTCAAATTACAGATGCTGAAATCAAAAATTACATAAAAACCCATGAGGCAGATTTTAAAAAAGAAGCTTCTCGATCAATTCAGTATGTTGCTTTTGAAGAAACCCCAACAGAGGATGATTTATCTGTAATCGAATTGCGATTAGACGCCCTAAAATCTGAGCGTATTGCTTACAATGATGTTTCTAAACTTACGGATACATTAGAAGGCTTTAAAACCACAAAAAATATAGCAGACTTTATTGATCAGTATTCAGAAGTCCCTTTTGATTCTGTTTATAAAGCTCGAGGTGAGTTTAACAACCAATATGCCGATATTTTATTTGGGTTAACCCCTGGTGAGGTCTTCGGACCCTATCGCGATCGAGGCGATTTTAAAATTTCCCGTTTAATAGACCTCAAAAAAGACGCTTCAATTCGCGCAAGCCATGTGTTAATTGCTTACGAAGGAGCTACACGTGCTGCGTCAACCGTAACTCGGACCAAAGCAGAGGCACAGCGCGAAGCAAATCAAGTGTACCGTTTAGCCAGACAAAATAACGCTGATTTCGAAGCTCTAGCCCGTGAATATTCTGATGGTCCCACCCGAACAAGTGGAGGCGACTTAGGATTTTTTAAAGAAGGGGAAATGGTAGAAGAGTTTTTTACGTTTGTTAATACCAACCCCATTGGTCGTGTAGGATTAGTAGAAACTGAATTTGGTTTTCATATCATTAAAGTTACTGATAAAGATGATTTAGCCCTTATTGCAGATGTGGTTGCAGCCGCTGTACCCTCTGACAAAACAGCCAATGAAATTTTTAGAAAAGCGACTCAATTTGAAATGGACAGCAATGAGCTTGACTTTATTGAAGTAGCAGAACAAAATGGTTATGAGGTGCGTCCCGTAAAACAAATAACAGCTCTTGAGGAAAACCTGCCCGGTTTGTTTCAGCAAAGAACGATTGTTAAATGGGCGTTTGAAGACGATACAGCTGTTGGAGATGTTCAACGTTTTTCGATCAGCAGTGGAGGATACGTTGTTGTGCAACTTACTGAAAAAGTAAAAGAAGGCGTAGTAGAAAATGAAACGGTAAAAAATGAAGTTCGTCAAATCCTTGAAAAGGAAAAAAAGGCAAAACTCATAAAACAACAATACACAGCGATGGCTTCTCTTGAACAACTTGCTGAGGGAGATAATTTCACCATCGAAACAGCTTCTGCGGTCAACCAAAAAAACCCAACACTTGTAGGTGCTGGAAATGAACCCTACGTTGTGGGAGCCGCTTTTACGCTTGACGAAGGAGTAGAGTCAGATTTAATTGCAGGCGAAAAAGGAGTTTATAAAATTAAAGTCATCTCTAAAACTATTGCGGAAGACCTTGTAGACTACACAGGCTATGCCAATGCCTTGCGCCAGAAGGCGAGCCAAACCTTATTAGAAAATATATTTTTAGCTCTTGAATCTGTAGCTGAGGTTGAAGACAACAGAGCATTGTATTATTAAAAAATCATTGGGTATAAAAGCTCTCACGAAAGTGGGAGTTTTTTTTGCTCCACTTCCAGCTACTGGGTTTACTACAAACACATCTCTTTATAAGGAATGACAGTTGAATACCCCAAATTCGCAAAATAACTTGGCGAAGAAGAATTGCCTGAGGCAAGAATAAAATCACCTCCCCACGCTCCTAAGCTTTTAATTCTTCCCTCAAAATCAGCAAATAAACGTTCTTGAATTGGGGTTTGTCCAATCAGCTTACCGATAATGGATTCGTGTAATTGGAGTAAATCATTAAAATCATTTTGAGTGGTACAATTGATCAGTTGATTTGTAATGTCATTGATCTTATCAAAGAGTTCTTCCGTTACGGTTACAGAAGAAAAGTCACGAACAGCTTCACTACTGTCTTTCTTTTGGTTGAGGTATACGAAAAATAAATTATCAATAAATGGAGGCCTAAAAGAAACCGTTTTAATTTGAGGAGAAGTTCCATTTCGAGTATAAACAATGGGAGTAGTTGCCTGAGCGCAAGCCACGTCATAACCACTACCTCCAAAACTTCGTTCTAGAATCACAAAAGGATTTACCTGAGCCCATTGTGCAATAGAAGCAATAAGGGTAGAGGAACTTCCAAGGCCCCAATTTTGATCAAACTCTAAGTAGGTTTCAACCCGCCCTCCGTTCTGTAAAAATGTTTGATTTTCTTCTTTCGCTACAAGCAGTACTTGCGCTAACCTTTTGGCCATTTGTGGGTTAGAAGTCTCACGTATGGTCATTTGAGATAGATCAAATTGTGCGGAAAACCAAACCGTTTTGTTAGTGTCATAGCTTTCCCAAACCAGCGTAGATTCTAGATTGGGAGTAAAAGTTAACCGTTGTCCCTTTGAGCAAGGAATAGCCAAGGCATGGGCTCCTTTCAAAACAACGTATTCTCCTGTGAGCAAGAGTTTTCCATGACTATAAAATGAGTTCATTTATGCTGTATAATTTTCCAAAAAAAGACGAACCGCTTGAACGCTTACCGTATTTGTTTTAAAGTAGTGAAGTGCACTTTCTTTTTGTTGTTCACTTGCCCCAAATTGATTTAAAATATTGAGCAAATGCATTTTCATATGCCCTTTTTGAATTCCAGAGGTTACCAAGGAACGCAGGGCGGCAAAATTTTGAGCTAGGCCCGCTACGGCGATAATTTTCATCAGCTCTTCAGCATTAGGATTTCCCAATAATTCAAGACTCCATTTTACCATGGGATGTAGACTGGTTAACCCACCTACTGTTCCCACAGCTAAGGGAAGTGTCAGTTCCATGGTAAATTGTCCGTTATTGATGGTGGCTTCACTTAAAGAAGTGTAGTGACCCGAACGTGAGGCAAAAGCATGAACACCGGCTTCAATGGCTCTAAAATCATTTCCAGTCGCAATCACGATGGCATCTACGCCGTTCATAATTCCTTTATTGTGAGTTACTGCTCGATAGGGTTCTACTTTGGCAATAGCTACAGCTTGTACCATTTTTTCAGCAAAAGCAATGGCCTCCATTTGATCTTGCTTTCCCAAGTCTTCTACCGAACAGGAAACTTGTGCGTGAACCAAGCAATCAGGAACGTAATTGGATAAAATACAAAGAACGATTTCTATCCCCCCTGCCTGTAGAATAGCAGGTTCGTTGGTGACACTTGTTTCCACTGACTTGGCAATGTGCTCTAAACAGGAGTTAATAAAATTTGCCCCCATGGCATCAACCGTAGTAAAGGTCAAATGAAGCTGAAAATAGTGAGGGAGATCGGCTGTTTTATCAACCAATGTTAACGATTGTATTCCACCTCCTCGAGATTCCATTTTTCCGGTGATTTCTCGAACATTTTCTAACCACTGAGCGGTATGGGTTGATACAAATGCAGACAAAGAAGCCGCACTTCCTTTATAGAAAAAATGAATCTGCCCAACTTTTTCAGTACTCAACACTTTTGCTGTAAAGCCTCCCCGTTGACTCCAAAATTTTGCAGCATTTCCTGCAGCTGCCACAACAGAACTCTCTTCAATAACCAAAGGAAGTGTATAGCCTTTCCCATTAATAATGAAGTTAGGAGCAACCCCAAGAGGCAGATAAAAATTAGTCAGTGTATTTTCAATAAATTCATCATGTCGTTTTTGAAGTTCGACATCTTTATTCCAATAAGAGGCCAATAGAGTTTTGGCTTCTTCAGGATGGGTGAAGTGATTTTTGGTGATCCAGTCTACTTTTTCCGCTTTCGAAAGCTTTGAAAATCCCTCGATCGAGTGCTTCATTTTTATTTTTTTTTAAAGATACAGTTTTTGGCTTCCAACCCTTACCTATTCCTTCTATTTTCCTAAATTGTGACCTCCTAATTTAGTCCTGAATACATACCTTTTAATCTTAATTTACAAATCTAATGACATGAAAAACCCAATCACTCCACTAGCTTATTTTTTAATCGTTTTATTATGCAATCCCGTCATAGCCCAGGAAAAAAACATTTCTTTAGATGAATTATGGAGCGGGGCTTTTTCTCCAAAACGTTTGGAATCGATTCGATCCATGAAAGACGGAAATCACTACACGGTTCTTGAACAAAATGAGAATACAAAATCGAGTACTGTAGTTCGCTATGCTTATGGTGACCCCAATAAAAAGGAAATCGTAATAAATTCATCAGATGTGCCCTTTTTAGAAAATTTCACCGACTACAGCTTTTCAAAAAACGAAACAAAGCTGTTGTTGGAAACCCAAGTAGATCCTATTTACAGAAGATCAAAGCAGGGAGTGTATTGGGTGTATGATCTCTCTAGTCAAAAGTTAATTAAAGTAGCTGAAGAAAAAATTCAAGAACCTTTATTGTCACCTGATGCAACAAAAGTCGCCTATGTTTTTAGACGAAATCTATTTATAAAATTCCTAGACAGTGGAATTACCAGACAAATTACTTTTGATGGTGATTTTCAAACACTCAATGGGATTACGGATTGGGTGTATGAAGAGGAGTTTGGATTTGTAAGAGCTTTTGATTGGCAAGAGGATTCCGATCATATTGCTTATATGCGTTTTGATGAGTCTGATGTGCCGCTTTTTTCGATGGATATTTATGGAAGCGAGACCTATCCCTTTCCTTACATGTTTCGATACCCAAAAGCAGGTGAAGCGAATGCTGAAATAGCTCTTTATTATTATGAAATTAGTTCTGGAAATCGAACTCGAATTCAGTTTTCAGGAGATCAGCCTTATTATATCCCAAGAATGAAATTTGCAGGTGGGTCAAACAGTTTACTGCTCCAAACCACAAACCGTCATCAAAATCATTTGATATTATGGCGTTGGGACACAGAAACCCAATCGATGAATATACTTTTAGAAGAAAGAGACGATGCTTATGTAAGTGTTCACGACGATCTTACTTTTCTGCCCGACACTAGTTTTTTGTGGACCAGTGAACGAGACGGTTTTAAGCATCTTTACCATTACAATTCAAATGGGAAGCTAATTCGACAGCTAACCCAAGGCCCTTGGGAGGTTACGGACGTTTATACTTATAATCCCAAAAAGAAAGAAGTTTACTTTCAGTCTGTTGAAGGCAGTAGTACTGAACGTGGTATTTTTGCAGTTTCCCTTTCTGGAAAAACGAAAAGAGTGCTACAGCCTACAAAAGGAACAAATGGGGCTACGTTTAGTAAAGATGGGAGTTTTTACATTCATTCTTATTCTGACGAAACTACCCCCCCTGTATATACACTATACGAAACCAATAAGAACAAACCCCTTAGAGAATTACTTGAAAATAATGATCTAAAAGAAAAACTGGCTGAGTTTGATTTGCCAGATAAAGAATTTTCTACCCTTGAACTCAACGGTGAATCCTTAAACATGTGGATGATTAAACCTCGAGATTTTGACCCTACAAAAAAATACCCTCTTTTGCTTTTTCAATATTCTGGACCGGGTTCGCAACAGGTTGCTAATCGATGGGGCGATGAAAGGCTTTTATGGCACAAAGGGTTAACACAAAGCGGGTATATTATTGCCTGTATCGATGGAAGAGGAACAGGATTTAAAGGAGCAGCATTTAAAAAGTCAACGTATTTAAACTTAGTAAAATACGAAAGTATAGATCAAATTAAAGCCGCAAAAGCGCTGGGGGAGCTTCCTTACATTGAGGCATCTCGAATAGGTATATGGGGGTGGAGTTTTGGCGGCCATATGGCAGCACATTGTTTATTGACAGGTAACGATGTTTTTTCTATGGCTATTGCAGTAGCACCCGTAACCAATTGGAGGTTTTACGATACCATTTATACAGAACGATTTATGCGAACACCTCAAGAAAACCCACAAGGCTATGACTTGAATTCTCCGTTAAATTATGCAGACCAACTAAAAGGAAATTTTTTAATTATTCACGGTTCGGGCGATGATAATGTTCACGTGCAAAACACCATGCGAATGGTTGAAGCCCTTATTCAAGAAAACAAACAATTTGAATGGATGATCTATCCGGATAAAAACCATGGGATCTATGGAGGAAATACGAGAAAACATCTGTACACTAAAATGACTACCTTTATCAAAGAAAATTTATAATATGGTTCAAACCAGTACCTCGCCTGCCTCACAAACATTATTGGGTCATCCTAAGGGGTTGTTTTACTTGTTTTTTGCTGAGTTGTGGGAACGTTTTAGTTTTTATGGGATGCGTGCCTTGCTCACGCTTTACATGGTTAATGTTATTTTTGAAGCATTAACAGAACGTGATTTTGCAGCCGCTGCCGTTTATGCTTCCTACGGTTCTTTGGTATACGCTTCAACTGTTGTTGGAGGACGAATTTCGGATACTTTATTTGGGTATCGAAAATCGATTTTTTTAGGCGGAATTTTAATGGCAATTGGACATTTTGTTTTAGCCATTCCAAATGACTATACCTTCTTTCTGGCTTTAGCTTTTATAGTAGTAGGAAATGGATTTTTTAAACCCAATATTTCAACGTTTGTAGGCTCATTATATAAAGAACAAGACCCGCGTAAAGATTCAGGATTTACAATTTTTTATATGGGTATCAATATTGGAGGATGGATTGCTCCCTTACTTTGCGGATGGCTAGGAAGTGCCTATGGGTGGCATTATGGGTTTGGCTTAGCAGGCATAGGAATGCTTACTGGATTGCTCTTTTTTTGGAGTGGCATTCGAGCAGGAGTTTTTGGTGATCAAGGATTGCCTCCCAATCAAGCCCATCTTGAAGAAAAAGTAATGGGGCTTCAACGCCAAACATGGATTTCGGTTTTGGCTTTTGTCGCAGCACCCATCGTAGCAATTTTATTGGCCAGTTATAAGGCCCTAGGAAGTGGAGAAGGATTTTTTTTTGGAGACCAAAACATTGTGAATGTTATTTTTAAAATTGTTGGGGTATTTATCATTGGATACCTAGCCTACATATTGAGTAAAGTAAGTTCGGCAGAACGAAAGAAGCTAATTGTAGCGATTTCAATCACTGTTTTTATGACCTTGTTTTGGGGTTTTCATGAGCTTTCGGGTAGTGTAATTACCTTATTTGCATCACGAAACGTTAGTTTAACCCTACTGGATGCTGCCCAAACCAATTCTCTAAATTCAATGTTTATTATTTTGTTGGCCCTCCCCATTTCTTGGATGTGGACAGTTTTAGATAAACGCAAAATCAATCCGCGTACACCCTATAAATTTGGATTCGGAATGTTATTGGCGGGACTAAGTTTTTTTGTATTGGCGATGAGTGGAAAAGCTGCAAATGCTGAAGGAATGGTTCCTTTTGCGTATTTGTTAATCATGTATTTTTTACTCTCTGTTGGCGAATTGTTTATGTCGCCCGTAGGTCTTTCAAAAATTACAGATTTATCGCCCCAACGTATTGTTGCTTTTATGATGGGCGTTTGGTTTTTGTCATCAGCCTACGCGTTCCAACTGGTCGGGTTTATAGGGAAACAGCTTGCTATAGAGAGTGATTCAGCGACGGTTGGGGGAATGGAATCTTTAAGCACCTATATTGATGGATTTGATTTAATTTCAAAATATGCTATCGGGGCAGGACTTTTAATATTGTTACTTGCACCAGTGTTAAAAAAGCTAATGGGCAACGTTCATTAGCAGAAAACGAATAAATTGCAAAAAAAATTGACTATGAAACCTACACTGATTTTCTTTTTAATATCATTCTTGACCCTTCAGGCGCAACAGATAAAATGGATGAGTATGGAAGAAGCTTTACTTGCCCAAAAGGATGAACCGAAAAAAATCTTTATGGATGTGTATACCGATTGGTGTGGCCCATGTAAACTTTTAGATAAAAACACTTTTCAAAATCCTGATGTCTCAAAATACATTAGTGAACATTACTATGCGGTTAAGTTTAATGCTGAAGGTCAAGAAGTAATTGAATTTTTTGATCAAACTTTTCAAAATCCAAATTACGACCCCAACCGAAGTGGAAGAAATTCCACACACCAATTCACCCAGTTTTTAGGGGTAAGGGGATATCCTACTATGGTCTTTTTTAGTGAAAACGGCGATCCTATTATGCCCGTTGTGGGGTATCACAAACCCCAACAATTAGAGTTGTATCTAAAAATGATAAAACAAGGGGACTACCAAGTATTTTCAAAACCTGATGATTTTGAGAATTATCGCAAAAACTTTATTCCTCGGTTTCGAGCTCAGATTGGGTCCAAATAACCTGACCTACGTTTAATCTTTGCGTATCAAACGTCAGTGGAAATTGCACAATGAGGTTTCCTGAAGTGCTATTTTCCCCCCATTGGACGAGTTCCGCTTCCCATCGATGTTGATATAAAGTAGTTCCTAGGTCATTTTCTAATACAATTTTTTTGATTGCCTTTTGTGAAGAAGAATTTAAATTGCTGTAATGTGATTGAGGAAAGGTGTAATAGGATTGAAAATAAACAAGTCCAAAAAAATAATAGCCAAGGTAAACAAGCCCACTGGTTAGGGTTTTCTTACCCTTAATTAGCAGGTGTAAAGTCAGAACCAAAAGAAAGTAACAGGCAAAAAAAGGCAAAAGTAAAGGGAGGGTTTCTGCTATGTAAAAGGAGGAAATCCCTCCTAAAGTAAAAAGGGCAACAAGGGAATATAATTTTGACTGGGGCCAGGGCATGCCCTAAATTACAAATGATTTTAATTTAAGACTGCCGCGATACGAGTTGATTATAGATTCGTTCAGCTGTCTTTTGACTTGCCCCTGCTTCACCCAAAAGCGACTTTAATTTTTTGTAGTGTTTTTTCATTTCACTTCTTTTTTCGGGAAGCATCAATTCGTCTAACGCAATGCGAATTGTGTTCACATCACAATTGTTTTGAATTAATTCGGGTACAGCAGGTTGCTCAAGAATTAAATTGACTAAGGAAATATATCGCAATCGGATGATCTTTTTTCCAATCCAATAACTGATCAAACTACTTCGGTAACACACAATTTGAGGCACGTCAAATAAGGCGGTTTCAAGTGTTGCTGTTCCGCTAGTAACCAATGCGGTATGGCTGTGTTTTAGTAAATCATAAGTGTGGTTATGAACCAGTGTAATTGGGGTGTTTTTTATGTAGGGGAAGTACACCTCTTCTTTAAGATTGGGGGCTTTAGCAATAGCAAATTGTAATTCTGGGTAAGCCTTAGCCACCCGAACAAATAGGGGTAATATTTTTTTTATTTCTTGAATTCGACTGCCCGGTAAAAGTGCAATTAAGGGTTTGGCTTTTGAAAAGGGGTACTTTTCAAGAAAAGCGGAAGAAGTTGAATGTTGATTTACATAGTCCAAAAGGGGATGCCCAACAAAATGGACTGGAAAATCATGTTTGTCTTCAAAAAAGGGTTTTTCAAAGGGAAGAATCACATACAAGGCATCTAAATCCCTTTTCATTTGAAGAACTCTTTTTTCTTTCCAGGCCCATACTTGAGGGCTAATGTAGTAGAGATTTGTAAAGCCTTTAGTTTTTGCCCAACGCGCTATTCGTAAATTGAATCCAGGATAATCGATATACACTATTGCGTCAGGGGCAAATGCAAGAATATCTTGTTTACACAATGTAATATTTTGTAAGATTTCCGGGAGGTGTTTTAGAACTTCCCAAAATCCCATATAAGCAAGTGTGTTGATATGTTTTACCACCGTAGCCCCTTCAGCCTGCATTAAATCGCCACCCCAAACTCTAAATTCTGCATCAGAATCCTTTTGTTTTAAAGCTTTTATGAGATGAGCCCCATGTAAGTCTCCTGAGGCTTCTCCGGAAATGAGGTAGTATTTCACCGAATTAACTTAGTTAAGAATATACTTTTAAGAATACAATCAGCAGAACCGTTGCCAATGAAATAGCAACGATGCCTGCTGCAAAGGCATAATTTTTTTTGCGAATGGATAAAAAGAAAACAGGCAAATTAATAAGAGCGGCAAGTGAAATTAAGCCGCCAAGCTGTTTTTTTTCATATAAAAAGGTTAAACTTTCTTCTAAGGGTGCTTCTGAAAGCAAAAAAACCAAAACCAAAACCCCAAAGGCAGTCCACAGGCTTCCAGTAATTAAACCCCAATAGAAAAACTTTTCTTTTATAAACTCCATGTATTTAATTGTTGAATGCTGTGGTGGGCCGTTAAATCAAACTGGGTGGGTACAATAGAGATATAGCCTTGAGACAAGGCCCATTCATCAGTATCCTTTCCTTTATCTTCATTTATAAAATTACCCGTAAGCCAATAATAATCTCGACCCATTGGATTTTTACGTTTGTCAAATTCTTCTACCCAATTTGCTTTGGCTTGCCGGCAAACTTTAATCCCCTTAATCTCATCTTCTTTTCGTTTCGGGAAATTGACGTTTAAAACCACATCTTTTGGAATTCCGTTGAGCAGTGCTTGTTCTGTGATTTTTTTCACGTATTTCCTGATGGGATTAAAATCGGCATTCCAACTGAAATCCAAAAGCGAAAACCCGATAGAGGGAATGCCTTCAATGGCAGCCTCCATAGCAGCACTCATGGTGCCAGAATAGATCACATTGATAGATGAATTTGAACCGTGATTAATTCCCGAAACACATAAATCGGGTTTTCGATCTAAAAGTTCATTCACGGCCAATTTCACACAATCGGCCGGAGTACCCGAACAACTGTATTCTTCTTGTGGCCCATCGGTTATTTTTATCGGATCACAATACAAGGTTGAATTAATTGTAATGGCATGCCCCATAGCGGATTGCGGACTGTCAGGAGCCACAACAACAACCGTCCCAATTTCGTTCATAATTTCAATTAATGTTCGAATTCCGGGGGCGGTAATTCCATCATCATTAGTGACTAATATCAGCGGTTTATTTTTCATGCGATGACTTTCCTTGCTAAAGTAGGAATCTTTAGGCGCTTTCTTTACAAAAATATTAACAAAACTATTTTGGAATATATGTATCTTTAACCGCTATGACACTCAAAATAAAACATAAGAAAATGCGTATTTACGTTTGGATTTTATCCTGTTTATTAATCAGTGGGTTGGTTTTTGGATTTTCTCTCAAAAATGAAGATCCCAACAAGGACAAACTATTATTAGAAATTATTGCCTATGTTTTAGATCGGGGGCACTATAATCCTAAAGAGATTAACGATCTATTTTCTGAAAACGTTTACATGAACTATTTAGAAAATCTAGACGGTCAACACCGCTTTTTTCTCAAGTCAGATATTCAATCCTTCGAATTTTATAAAAACCGTATTGACGATGAAATAAAAGGAACTGAGCTTACTTTTTTTGAACTGACGTACAATATTTTGATGCAACGCATGGATCAGGTCGAAGGCTTATACCAAAGTATTTTAGAGACCCCTTTTGATTTTTCTAAGAAAGAAGAAATCAATCTGAATTTTGATGCGGCACCCTATGCTGAGAATCTTGCAGATTTAAAAAAATCTTGGCGTAAACGTTTCAAATTAGATGCCCTTGAAAATTTTGCTTCACTAAAAGAGGAAGAACTTCAAAAAGCAAAAAAAGACAGTACGTACACCCTGCTTACTGACGTGGAAATTGAAGCCAAAGTAAGAGAAGGGATTAAAGAAAATATCGATTACTTTTTTGAACGCTATAATGATTTAGACCGTAAAGACTGGTTTTCCATCTACGTAAATTCAATCGTTACCCAATTTGATCCGCATACTTTTTATCTGGCTCCTGAAGATAAAGACCGTTTTGATATGAGTATGTCGGGGCAGTTTGAAGGAATTGGCGCTCGATTAAGTAAGCGAAACCAGCAGGTTAAAATTGTAGAAATTATTTCAGGTGGGCCCGTATGGCGAGATGAATTATTAGAAATTGGTGATGCCATTATAAAAGTTGCTCAAGAAGGAGAAGATCCGGTGGATATATCAGGAATGGTATTAGACGAGGCCGTAAAGCTAATTAAAGGGCCTAAGGGAACTTCGGTTTATTTAACAGTGAAAAGAGTTGACGGAACCATAGAAGAAGTAGTAGTAACTCGTGATGTGGTTGAACTGGAAGAAACCTACGCTAAGTCTTCACTCATCAAAGACGATTCAGGAGTCTACGGATTGATTGAGCTCCCTAAATTTTATATCAATTTTAAAGATTACAATGAGCGAAACGCAGCTACCGATGTAAAAAAAGAATTGGAGCAACTCAAACAAAAAAAGGTCAAGGGCATTATTCTTGATCTGCGAAACAACGGGGGAGGATCATTAAAAACCGTAGTCGATATGACAGGGTATTTTATTGATAAAGGACCCATTGTTCAGGTAAAAAGTACAGGAGGGAGAAAAGAAGTATTAAAAGACGAAGATCCCGGGATTGTATGGGAGGGTCCGCTGGTCGTTTTGGTAAATGAATTTTCAGCTTCAGCTTCTGAGATTTTAGCGGCTGCTCTTCAAGATTATAAACGTGCAATAATTGTTGGAAGTAAACAAACCTTTGGGAAAGGCACAGTACAAAATGTAGTAGATTTAAACCGAATGATTACTGGGGGTACCTATGGTGATTTAGGTGCATTAAAAATTACAACTGATAAATTTTACCGCATCAATGGGGGTTCTACCCAACTAGAAGGGGTTAAAAGTGATGTTGTTATCCCAGATCGATATGCCTACATAGACATGGGTGAAAAAGATCAAGACAATCCCCTAGCCTGGGATAAGATTACCCCAGCTAATTATACAGCTTTACAGCCCATGGCAAATTATGACTTTGCGCTAAGCAGAAGTAAAGAGCGTCTTCAATCTAATTCTTTTGTAAACTTAGTAGATGAACAAGCACAGTGGGTTAAGCAACAGCAAAATGACTACAGTTATCCGTTGGGATATCAAGATTATAAGCAGGAGTTGGAATCCAATAAAGCGTATGCTGAACGGTTTAAAAAATTAAGTGAATTTGAGTCGAGTTACGAATTTCAGTGGTTGCCAGAGGTGACATCTACTGAAGCGCCAAACGAAGTGGTAACCGAAAAAAGAGAACGTTGGCAAAAGTCACTTAAAAAGGATTTTTACATTGCCGAAGCGGTTTCCATTTTGAAAGACCTTACTTATACCCTTCAGCCTGAAAGAAAAATTACGCAAAACAAAAACTAACCTTTTGTATTGGAATTTCAGCGTGCCTTCCAAAGAATCAAAAAGGACCGTTGGGCCCTAGCGTGTTCTTTCTATATTCTTCTGTTAATGTGTATCGCTATTTTTGCCTATCCATTAGCCCCTGATAAAACTAAGTATGCAAATCAAATGCATTTGTCCATACATTCGCAGCCTCCAGGTTTTGAAAGTCAGATGCTACTGGTTCCCCAGAAAAACGGCATTCGAAAACGACACTTTTTTACAGGAAATCTTAATCCCGATGAAGAAATTCCGGTAGAAGAAATTCGCTGGTTAGCAAACGGGCTTGAATTTAAACGGGTGGGAAATGCTACAGATTATTTTGAAACCCTAAGTTTTGAACAATTTCCTGAGGGCACAACCAAAAGCGCAATTGAAAAAAACCATATTAAAACTAAAAAGTTTTATTTAGGCACCGATAAATATGGGCGTGACTTATTGAGTCGATTGATCATAGGTTCACGCATATCCATATCCATTGGTTTTGTTGCTGTTATTATTTCCCTACTTATAGGAATTTTTTTAGGTGCTCTTGCAGGATATTTTGGAGGATGGATAGACGGCCTTATCATGTGGTTAATCAATGTAGTATGGTCTATCCCCACTTTGCTTATGGTAATTGCAATCACTTTAGCCTTAGGGAAAGGGTTTTGGCAAGTTTTTGTTGCCGTAGGGCTAACAATGTGGGTTGAAGTGGCTCGATTGGTCAGAGGGCAAGTAAAAGTCACTAAAGAACAAATTTATATTCAAGCGGCTAAGGCACTTGGTTTTTCTTCTTTTCGCATTTTAATTAAACACGTTTTACCCTTACTACTTGCACCACTAATTGTAATATCGGCGGCAAACTTTGCGAGTGCCATATTAATGGAAAGTGGGTTAAGCTTTTTAGGAATTGGAGCCCAGCCCCCCACGCCTAGTTGGGGTGGGATGGTTAAAGATCATTTTCGCTATTTACTATTAGGCAAACCTTATTTAGCCCTTTTGCCTGGTTTAGCAATTATGAGCCTTGTTTTAGCCTTTATGTTATTAGGGAATAGCTTACGAGATGCTTTTGATGTTCGGCGTTAACTCAATCGATTGGCATCAAAATTTAAATAAATAAAAAACATCAAACTAAAAGCCAAAAGACTCGATCCTCCGTAACTGACAAAGGGCAATGGGATGCCTACCGTTGGAACTAAACCGAGTGTCATGCCTATATTGACAAAAAAATGAACAAATAGCATACTTGCAAATCCGTAAGAATAAACTCTTGGAAAGGTGGTGGAATGGCGTTCTGCTCTTATTAAAACTCTGCATATTAAAGCTGTAAATAAGAGTACTACAGAACTACTTCCTAAAAATCCCCATTCCTCACTAATTGTAGTAAATATATAATCAGTATGTTGTTCGGGGACAAACCCCCCTTTGGTTTGGGTTCCATTTAAAAACCCTTTTCCCGAAAACCCACCCGAACCAATGGCAATTTTAGATTGATTGATATTGTATCCTATACCCCTTTTGTCGGTTTCTAAACCCAAGATGATATTAAAACGATCGCGATGCCGTTGTTCAAAGACCGAGTGAAAAATAAAATTTACGGAATAGGAGAATAATACACAAAGACCCATAAGGGCAATAAAGGGAGTTTTGGATGTACGTTGCTGATTATTTTTAATAATTCCATAGCTTATTAAAATTAATACTAGGCAACAAATACTTACCCATAAGGGATCAAATAAAAGAGTGAAAATAAATATGGATATCATTCCTAAGCCTAAATAAAAAATTCTCAAATCCAACCCCTCACGGAGTAAGACAAAAAACAAACCTAAAAAAACCAGGGCGGAACCCGCATCAGGTTGAAGAATAATCAATACTATGGGTAAGGATATAAATAAAATAAGTTTTAATAAGGTTTGTCGACTTTTTATATCGGATTGAATATTACTTAAAGTTAAGGCGACAACTAATATTGTTGTAATTTTTGTGAACTCAGCGGGTTGAAGACTAAATCCGCCAAGCAAATACCATGAAGTTGCCCCCGAAATAGTTTGACCAAAAACAAACAGTCCAATAAGGCTTAGTATAGAAATTCCATAAAAGGGATAAGAGAGATGATCAAAAAAATTTGGCTTAATAAAAAGTACTAAGGGTAATAAACAAAGGCTGACAACAAAAAACCAAAATTGTTTCCCTATGGGGTTTTCTAAATTCCACAACACAATCAATTCTTCCGAATAACCCGTAGAATAAATATTGATAAGTCCAATACAAACTAAGGCCAAATAGATAATAAGGCTGATGCCATCTAGTCTGAAAATGAGGTTGTTATTCATTTATAGCAAATGGTTTTCCAGAAAGCGGTTTGTCGTATTCTTCTTGTAAACTTCCGTTCAACATTTGATCTTCAAGCCAGCCGCGTTGAACTTCACCTTTGAGGTATTTTTCAATCATCAAACTTGCAATGGGAGCTGCCCATCGGGAACCCCAATATCCGTTTTCCACAAAAACAGCAAGTGCTATTTTAGGATTTTCTTTGGGGGCAAAAGCGATAAAAATAGAATGGTCAGTCAATTGTGTTTTTTCACCGTCAAGCCGAATAAAATTCTCTACTGTACCTGTTTTACCACATACCTCAATTCCTTTAATTTTTGCAATTCTGGCAGTTCCTACTTCTACAACCTGATGCATTCCATCAACAACAGTTTCAAAGTGTTTTGAATCGATTCCAGTTTCGTTTTTTGGGTATAATGAGTCACGAAGCATTTCGTTGTTAAGCCGAGTAAAATGGGGTTTAATATAATATCCACGATTCGCAATTGCAGCAGTGAAGTTCGCCATTTGGATTGGGGTTGTTAACACCTCTCCTTGCCCTATTGCATTTGAAATTACCGTGGGAGCGCTCCAGGCTCCTTTTCGATAGACACGATCATAATAAGTGCTTCCCGGTATAAACCCTTTTTTTCCAATGGGTAAATCATAGCCAAGATAATTTCCTAACCCAAAACGATTTAAATACGATTTCCAACGGTCCATACCTTCAGCTGAATTTTCAGCACCGTCTAGAATTCGTGAATAGGTTTTAGAAAAATAGCTATTGCAGGATTTATAAATGCCTTCAAATAAGTTGTTTTGAGTTCCCATTGCGCAATGACATTTCATAAAGGCCCCTCTTGCATAATAGTGCCCTTGATTACAAGAGAAAACAGTATTCTCAGTGATGGCATTCTCTTGAAGTCCGATTAATGCATTTAGGACTTTAAAAGGAGATCCTGGGGAATATTCCGCTTGTAAACCTCTATCAAATAGGGGCTTGGCTACCGTGTCTTGGAGAAGAGCACTGAAGTTTTTTGTTCGCGTTCGGCCTACTAAAATATTGGGGTTGTAGTTTGGAGCTGTCACTAAGGCTAAAACCTCACCCGTACTCGGCTCGATAGCAACAATTCCTCCACGTTTGTTTTGCATCAATGCTTCGCCGTAAAGTTGAAGTGTTGCGTCAAGGGTAAGTGTGATATCATCAGACGATTTAGGCTTTTGATCAAAATCTCCATTCTCATAGGATCCAATGATACGGTTAAAACGATCTTTTTGATAGTAAGCATACCCTTTTTCTCCACGCAATTGATTTTCATATGTTTTTTCGATCCCTTGCCGACCGATCATTTCTCCCAAGTCATAGGATTCATTCAAGCGAATTTCATTAGGATTGACCTCGCTAGTGTAACCTAAAACATTAGCAGCAATAGGGATGACGTAATCCCGCACCGTTTTTTTTTGAAAATAAAATCCGGGGTATTTCCATAACTTTTCTTGCAGTACGGCTCTTTCTTCTTTTGCAACTTGCCGAACAATTACAGAGGGTAACTTTCTAGAATATTGTTTTGCTTTTTTTAATTGAATTTCAAGCTCATCCTTTGAAAAGGAAAGCAATTGAGTGAGTTCTAAAGTATCAAATGCAGCGCTATTTTCGGGTATAACCATTAAATCATATACCGGCTGATTGGCCACTATTAGTGCGCCATTTCGATCGTAGATTAATCCTCGTGTAGGATAAATGGGTCTTTTTTCAATTGCGTTATTTAGTGAAATTTCAGAATATTCCGTATCCAATAACTGTAAGGTAGTCAAACGTACCAAAAATAGAAGGGCGCTTCCTAAAGTTATACTCAGTAAGACAATCTTTCTAATCATGATTTATTTACTGTAAAAACGAGAAATAAGGCTGATTAAAAGTAGCGAAAATAAAGAAGTGAAAAAAGTATTATTTGCAATTAACCCTAGCGCATCCCAACTAAAATAAACCATAATGAAATAAAGAAAATGGTGAAACGTGATGAGAAATACTAAAAACAAGAAATTATTAAACGTTCGAGAGTCATCAATGTAACGCGCAGGAATTTCAGCGGTTGAACCATAGGCATAGCGGATCAGTTTTGGCCTCACAAAGGCTGTTGTTAATGTAGCTACTGTGTGTGCACCTGCGGTTTGCCCTAAAAAGTCGATGCCCAGTCCCAAACAAAATCCCAAAACAATAAATAACGCTTGTTCTTGATCGAATGGGTAAAGCACTAAAAACAAAATGTAGACCAAAGGATTAATTGAACCAAATAATTGAAATTGATTAAACACAAAGGGTTGGAAAAACAGTAATGCCAAAAAAGTAGCCAATAAAACAATGTTTTCTCTTGTCATGGATTTTTCTTTTGGTTGATGTCTTTGATTTCCTCCCGGTCTTGGTTTTCAAGCAGGTATACATAATGAACTTGTGAAGGGTCTTCAAATAATTTCACATCTATGGTGTAATAGCCATCCAGTTGACTAGAATCCAATTGAACAACTTTTCCTAATGGGATTCCTACGGGAAAATAGGATGACATCCCTCCGGTAATTAGGGTATCGCCAACCCCTATTTGGGCACTAGTAACAATATCTTCTATTTGAAAATCTTGTGGGTGCTTACCTTTCCATGCTAATGATCCAAAAGCGCGGTTATTTTTTAACCTTACGTTTATTTTCATGTCTTCATGAAGTATGGAAATTACATTGGAATAGTTTTCACTCACATCTTGAACCAGTCCAACTACGCCATTTTTTGAAATGACGGCCATTTCGGGTTGAATGCCCCCTGCTTTTCCTCGGCCGAGAATAATATAATTACGTTGACTTAAAAATCCATTTTTAATCACATTTGCGCCAATAACTTTAAACGGAAAACGTGCTTTTTGGGTTAAGGCATCAGGATATAATGCAATGCTATTGTTTTGCAATTCCAATGCTTTTAATGTGGTGTTTTCATCTAACAGTTTTTTATTGACTTCTGAAAGAGAAAAAAAATATGTAATCTTATGGTTAATTGATTGAAATCGTTGAGACACATAAAAGCCATACCGACTAAAAATGGTTTTGTGAAATTCGCTGTTACCATTGATAAAAACCAAAGCAATAAAAAGCAGAAGAAGATATAATACTACATTTCTAAATTGGATGAGCGCATTGAGAATTCGCTGCATTAGAATTTATTTTATCAATACTGTCTTAAAGCGCTCAATATTTTTTAATGCAATTCCCGTGCCTCGAACAACCGCTTGGAGTGGATCTTCTGCAACAAAAATGGGAAGGTCTGTTTTTAACGAAAGGCGTTTGTCTAAACCTCTAAGCAAGGCCCCGCCTCCGGCTAAATAGATTCCTGTGTTGTAAATATCAGCGGCCAGTTCAGGTGGTGTTTGCGAAAGAGCTTCCATTATGGCATCTTCAATTCGTATAATGGATTTGTCCAATGCCTTGGCAATTTCAGCATGGTTAACCACAATTTGTTTGGGTTTTCCGGAAAGTAAATCCCGTCCTTGAACTGACATTTCATCGGGCGGATTGTCTAAATCTTCCATAACACTCCCGACGATAATTTTAATTTTTTCTGCTGTACGTTCACCAATATATAGATTGTGTTTGCTACGCATAAAGTTAATGATGTCATTAGTGAACACATCACCAGCAATTTTTATGGATTTATCACATACAATTCCTGAGAGAGCTATAATTGCTATTTCAGTAGTACCTCCACCAATATCCACAATCATATTTCCCTTGGGTTGCATTATGTCAATTCCAATTCCAATGGCTGCTGCCATGGGCTCATGGATTAAGTAAACTTCTTTACCATTTACGCGTTCTGCTGATTCTTTTACAGCACGCATTTCCACCTCTGTTATGCCCGAAGGAATACATATAACCATACGCAAGGAAGGGGAAAACCAGCGTCGATTCAGGTTGGGAACACTTTTGATCAACCGGTTGATCATTTGTTCAGAAGCGTTAAAGTCGGCAATTACACCATCTTTTAACGGACGAACCGTACGTATATTTTCATGGGTTTTACCTTGCATCATACTGGCTTCTTGCCCTATGGCAATAACCTTATTGGTAGTTCGGTCTATGGCAACAATAGAAGGACTGTTTACCACGACTTTATCATTGTGAATGATGAGGGTGTTTGCAGTTCCAAGGTCAATCGCAATTTCTTCTGTAAAGAATCCCATGGCTTATGATTATTAGATATTAAAGGTATGAATTAATGTTTAAAATGTCGCGTTCCGGTAAATACCATCGCGATATTATTTGAATTACAATAGTCAATAGAAAGTTGATCTTTGATTGACCCTCCAGGCTGTATAACTGCATCTACTCCCGCTTTATGAGCAATTTCTACACAATCCGGAAAGGGGAAAAAGGCATCACTGGCCATAACAGCACCCTGGAGATTAAACCCAAATGCGTTAGCTTTTGCAATGGCTTGCTGTAGGGCATCCACCCGTGAGGTCTGACCGGTTCCTGAAGCTAATAATTGTCCATTTTTAGCTAACACAATAGTATTTGATTTGGTGTGCTTACAAAGTTTAGAAGCAAAAATCAAATCGTCAATTTCTGAAGCTTCTGGGGCTCTTTGGGTCATTAATGACAAGTCTTCTTTTTGATCTACGCGCAAGTCTTTATCTTGAACTAAATAACCGTTTAAACAACTCCGAACAGAGGTTGAGGGAAGGCTATTGCTTTTTTGAACTAACAATACTCTATTTTTCTTTTCTTTAAGAAGAGTTAGGGCTTTTTCATCATATCCCGGAGCAATTACTACTTCACAAAAAAGGCTATTTATTGCTGTGGCCGTTTCAATATCTATAGATTTATTACTAATTAAAACTCCTCCGAAGGCAGACACAGGATCACCAGATAACGCATCTTCATACGCTTTTGCTAAGGTGTCACGTACTGAAAATCCGCAAGCATTGTTGTGTTTTAAAATTCCAAAAGCTGGGGGGCCATCGTAAAAATCTATCATAAGCTGAACAGCAGCATCAATATCTAGTAAATTGTTATACGAAATTTCTTTGCCATGAAGCTGTTCCAACAATTCATTTAAAGGGCCAAAAAACTTCCCCTCTTGATGAGGGTTTTCACCATAACGGAGTGATTTAGAAGATTCAGAACTCAGTTTAAGTACGTTTTCTTCAGTGTTAAAATGAGAAAAAATAGCCGTATCATAGTGCGATGAGGTATGGAAAGCTTTTACAGCAAATGCTTTTCTTTCCTCAAGACTAGGAGCTCCGTTAGCGCCCTGATAGAGTTCTAAAAAAGAGGCATAATCGTTTTTATTAGAAAGGCAAAAAACATCGTTGAAATTTTTTGCAGCAGCGCGTATTAAAGCAATTCCCCCAATATCTATTTTTTCAATTATTTCTGATTCAGAAGCATTTCCCGCAACTGTTTTTTCAAAGGGGTACAAATCAACAATAACCAAATCAAAAGAAGGAATGTCAAATTGTTGAAGCTCTTCTTGATCAGAAGGATTTTCACTTCGTTGTAAAATTCCACCAAAAACTTTTGGATGTAAGGTTTTTACTCGCCCCCCCAAAATAGAGGGATAACTAGTTAAACCCTCAACAGGGTGTACTTCATGGCCAAGGGATTTTATAAAATCTTCAGTACCCCCAGTAGAATAGAAATGAACTCCATTTGAGGCTAAAGCTTCAATAATAGGAGCTAGGCCTGTTTTGTCAAATACAGAAATTAATGCGTTTTTGATTTTTTTGGAATGCGACATTTTTTAAATTTCAAGTAAAGCGTTACCGTAGGTATCAGCAATTAATTTACAGATTGCTTCTAAGAATTGGGTATCCTCTTCGTCAAACGGATCGGGTTGATGAGAATCAATATCAATTTGGCCGATATTTTTCTCTTCCAAGAAAAGCGGGACAACAATTTCAGAACGAACGTCAACACTACAGGCAATATAATTGTCTTGTAATGTAACATCAGGAACTACAAAAGGAGCATTTGAAAGGGCAACTTGTCCACAAATACCCTTTCCAAAAGGGATGACAGTATGATCAGTAGGGGCTCCTGCGTAAGCTTTTAAATGTAAAGTTTTCGTTATAGGCTCTGCAAAATAAAATCCAACCCATTGATAAGCAGTAAGATTATTTTTTAGTGTTTCACACACCCATTGTATTCCCTCTTCAACCGAATTTTTGGTTTGTGAAAGGTGTGTGGAAATGTCCAGTAAAATAGAATTAAAAGCCTGATTTTTCATTATTTGCAAAAGTACATATTCTTCTTCGCATTATTGCCACCTTTTTGATTCACGTTTTGGAAATCCTCTTTCGGATTCCTCTTTTCTAAAGTTGTTCAGATTAACTAAGATTTAACGGGTTTTGTCTTGAGGAACCAATTTAAAATATGAATTTTGCATGGTAAATTAGAAAAATGCAAACGCACCTTTATATTTCTGGAATGACCTGTGAAAACTGTAAAAAGAGTGTAACAGATCACATAAATGCCTTTTCTGGGGTAAATTCGGTTACGGTAGATTTGGTTCATGGGGAAGCTTACATAGATTCCTCGATTCCCGTTCCTATTGGAAAACTACAAAAAGCATTAGGCACAAAATACACAGTTTCATTAAATCCAGAAAACATAAAGACCCCTGAAATTCAAACGCACACTAAACTTAAATCCTTATTCCCCTTACTCCTCGTTTTTTTCTATTTGATTTTGGGTACTTTAGTTTTGCATCGTATTGCTCCTGCAAATTTTGATACTAACATGCATCGTTTTATGGGTTTGTTTTTCATCACTTTTAGTTTTTTTAAATTTTTAGATTACAGCGGTTTTGCCCCTTCCTTTGCTCGCTACGACCCCTTAGCACGCAGGAGTTTACTCTATGCAAATGCGTATCCGTTTTTAGAAACTGTGTTGGGAGTTGCCTTTTTATTAGAATGGCAATTACTACCTGTTTTACTAATTACAATTCTGGTCTTGTCCATAACCACTTATGGTGTACTTGATGCAGTACTTAAAAAAAATCAGATTCAATGTGCCTGCCTTGGTACGGCTTTAAAGTTACCGATGACTGAGGCCACTTTAATTGAAAACGGAATTATGATACTAATGAGTTGTATATCCTTAGCGGGTTTTTGGACATAAAAAAGCAATCCTTTTATTAGCCGATCTATTTTGAATCAGTAAACCAATTTCGTTTTGACCAAACTGTAGGAAGTTTTTTGAGTACTGTTATTTCAACATAGAAAACTCAAATCTGGAGGGAGGGGAAGCTTAAGTATTCCCCCTCAATTAGGGCTTGATTTTGGCTCTATTTTTGGTCGAATTCCATATGCCAGATTTAGAAGGAATTGCATCCTCGCCGATGTAATTTCGACTATTTATGATCCAAACCATGCTCCTGTGTTGGAGGTACGTGCTGCCATAGCAAATACAGGACATGACACTGCATTAAGTAAAGCAGAGGATGACGTGTATCTTGCACTTCCTTTGTGCTGTCTTTACGAAAGAGAAGACCTATAAAAGTAAAGCGACCCTTAGGGTCGCTTTTTTTTTACTCTATTTTTCCTGATACATAGGCTATTGCACTGGCCATTATTGCCGTAATCAGAGTGCCTATTAATACCTCTTTTACAAAAGGAACTAGGTCAAACCCGCCGTCACTAGTAACAAAAAACTGCCAAGATAAAGTGTAGAGCAAGCCCAGTATAAATCCAGCTTTAAACCCTGATTTTAGGGTTGAAATGTGCGCCCAACGCGCAAAGATCACAGCAAAAACAAGGGCGTAAAAGAGACACCCAAGAAAAATGAATACCATGGATTCATTGCCGCTTGATTCTGAAATTTCCAGAAGTCCATAAACAATCCAACCCAATAGATAATAAACAAGGGTTCCGACCAAACTAGAGAGAATAATTTTTTTCATAATAATTAAGATTTGAGTTAATTAAATGTATAAAAAAAGGCTACTTAATGAAGTAGCCTTAGATTTTGAAGTTTAGGGATGAATGTATTACATCATTCCTGGCATACCGCCACCGCCCATTGGAGGTGCAGCAGGGGCATCTTCTTTAACGTCTACAAGAGCACATTCTGTTGTAAGAATCATTCCCGAAACTGAGGCTGCATTTTCAAGTGCAACACGAGTAACTTTTTTAGGATCTATAATTCCTTCTTTAAGCATGTCAACAAAAGTACCTTCTTTAGCGTTGTAACCAAAGTTGCTTTTTCCATCTAATACTTTTGAAACTACAACCGATCCTTCACCACCTGAATTTTCAACAATAGTTCTCAACGGAGCTTCTACCGCTTTATTGATAATTTGAATTCCGGTTGCTTCATCAGCGTTATCAGACTTTAATTTATCTAAAACTCTTTTGGCATTTAACAAAGCGACACCTCCACCGGCTACAATACCTTCTTCAACTGCAGCACGTGTAGCATGAAGTGCATCATCAACGCGATCTTTCTTTTCTTTCATTTCAACTTCGGAGGGAGCTCCTACATAAAGTACAGCTACTCCACCCGAAAGTTTAGCTAAACGTTCTTGAAGTTTTTCTTTGTCGTAATCTGAAGTTGTTGTTTCAATTTGTGCTTTTATTTGATTGACACGTGCTTTGATATCATCAGAAGCTCCGTTACCATTTACAATTGTAGTATTGTCTTTGTCAATAGTTACTTTTTCGGCTGTTCCTAACATATCAATGGTAGTATTTTCTAGTGTAAAACCACGTTCTTCAGAAATTACAGTACCCCCTGTTAATATGGCTATGTCTTCAAGCATTGCTTTTCTTCGATCACCAAAACCAGGAGCTTTAACCGCTGCGATGCGAAGGGCACCTCTTAATTTGTTTACTACTAATGTAGCTAAGGCTTCACCGTCTACATCTTCAGCGATTACTAATAAAGGTTTACCGGATTGTGCAACGGGTTCTAAAACAGGAAGCAAATCTTTCATTGTAGAAATCTTCTTGTCGTACAATAAAATATAAGGTGTTTCTAAATCGGCTTCCATTTTTTCTGAATCCGTAACAAAGTAAGGAGAAAGATAGCCTCTATCGAACTGCATTCCTTCAACCACATCAACGTAAGTGTCGGTTCCTTTAGCTTCTTCAACGGTGATTACACCTTCTTTACCCACTTTTTCAAATGCCTCGGTAATCAATGCCCCAATGGTACTGTCATTATTGGCTGAAATACTAGCAACTTGATTAATTTTTTCAGAAGAATCGCCTACTGCAACTGCATTTTTTCCCAATTCAGCAACTATAGCTTCAACGGCTTTATCTATTCCACGCTTTAAGTCTAATGGATTTGCACCTGCGGCAACGTTTTTAAGTCCTTCCTTTACAATCGCCTGTGCTAAAATGGTAGCGGTAGTGGTTCCGTCTCCAGCCAAATCATTGGTTTTAGAGGCCACTTCTTTTACCATTTGAGCGCCCATATTTTCCAATGGGTTTTCAAGCTCTATTTCTTTGGCTACGGTTACACCATCTTTAGTAACTTGGGGACCCCCAAAGGCTTTCCCAATAATTACGTTTCTTCCTTTAGGACCAAGTGTAACTTTTACAGCATTCGCTAAAGCATCAACTCCGCGTTTAATGCCATCTCTTGCTTCAATATCAAATTCTATTTTTTTTGCCATTTTATTATTTTTTAATGAGGTTATACAATTGCGAGGATGTCACTTTCTTTCATGATGAGGTAGTCTTTACCCTCATGTTGAAGTTCAGTTCCTGCATATTTGCCGTATAAAACCGTATCGCCTACAGCCACAGTCATTTTGTGCTCTTGGGTACCTGCTCCTATAGCGACAACAGTTCCTTTTTGTGGTTTTTCTTTTGCAGTATCTGGGATAATTATTCCAGAAGAAGTTTTTGTTTCGGCAGCAGCGGGCTCAACAAGCACTCGATCTGCTAAAGGTTTGATACTTATTTTACTCATGGTATTTTCAATTATTATTTTGGTCAACAATTTTCATAAATCGTGCCATTACAAAAAATGCTGACAATTTCCTGTTAAGAATGTCAGCCTGTCAGTTTTTCGACGAAATTAATTTGAATCGTCAGTCGATGGAGCGGGAATTTCGGGTATCTCCTCAATCGCTTCAGGTTGAGTACTTTCGGGAGGGGTTTCAGGGATACTTTCCTGAATCGTATTGTCTTGTAGTAATTTCGACTCAGAAAGACCTTCACCTGATGAAAGAGTAGCGTTGGATATTAAAATTAAGACCAATAAGAGAGTGGCTAATACCCAAGTACTTCGGTCTAAAAAATCAGAGGTTTTTTGAACTCCACCCACTTGTTGTGAACCGCCTCCAAAAGAAGAAGATAATCCGCCTCCCTTTGGATTTTGAACCATCACTACTAAGACGAGTAAAAAACAAACAACAATAATTAGGGCTATAAAAATGGTAAATGTGCTCATTGGGCTAGTCTTTCTTTTTTTCTAAACGTTTAATCGTTTTTATTTGGTCTGCAAAGAAACTATTTTTTTCTGGATATTTCAAACGTAAAATTTGATAGGCTTGAAGGGCTTTGTCGTATTTTTTTTGCTTGATAAAAACCTTGGCTAAGGTTTCTGTCATAAGTTCATCGGTTGAAGCCCAACTTAGCTCACTTAAGTCTTCTTTATTTTTATCATCAATTTTAGGCGAAAATCGACTAGGCTCCTTTGACAGAAACGCATCAATTAACTGGAATTTTTCTTCCAAATTTTTATTTTTCTCTTCGTGTTTTTGAGATTGTAAAAAATATGCCCATTCTGAAAAACGCATTGTAGTTGGAGAAGCAGTTTCTTTTGTTTTGGTCTCCTGTGTTTCCACCTCCTCTTTTGGCACTTTTATTTCTTTGGTATTTTGAGAGGGAGACGGTTCTTCATTTTCTAAAAAAGAATACAAAAGGGAACGATCAAAAGTTGAAATGGCTGCTAGCGAGAGTGTTTTATCAAACTTTTCATGCTTTTGTTGCTGAATCGCTTTGAGTAAATAGGGTTGTATGAGATGAAAATGAGGATATTGGTCGACCAAAACTTCAAGGGCCTTTAAATGCATTGAACTATTAGGATCAAATTGATCTAAAACCTCAAAAAGATCTGTTGCGGATTCAATTACCATTTTGCAAGTGTATCGTTAAAAATATCCTGAGTGATGCGTTCAAATATTTCTTGATGGGCAGCATCTTTTACATCGTATACCTGAAGAGCTGCTGGAAAGTCGTAAAAAAAAGAATAGGTTTTATTGAAATCATCCTCTTCTCTTTTCGTGTTAAAAAAACGAAGCGCAACCGACATTTTTAATCGGTTTTGAGCAGCGGTTATTTGAGCGGTAGCGGACATCGGCGTCACGCTGTATTCAGTAATTTCACCCTCGTAGATCAAATGACCGTCAGAAGTGACCAAATCCAAATTGGTTTGGTTCATTATTAAATCTTGGAGCGCATTGGTAAATTCATTGTCTAGCCCAGGTTCAACGGTTGATCCGGGTCGGTTTCCAGCTTGATTTTCAAAGAAATTTACTTGAAATGTTGTTACTCCTGGGGGGATTGATGCCCCCGTAAACGAATAAAATTTGCATCCATTAACGAGGAGAAGAAGTGCAAAACAGCCCAATAAGGGTATTATTTTAGTCCTCGTCAATGTCATTGAGATCGTATTGTTTAATTTTTCTATACAGTGTCCGTTCCGAAATTCCTAATTCCTTTGCAGCCAATTTACGTTTTCCATTGCTTCTTTTCAAAGACTGTTTAATCATTTCCAATTCTTTTTCTTGTAATGATAAAGGTTCCTCTTCTTCTATGGTTTCTGCGAAAGCGTATTTATCTATGGGTTCTGTGGGTTTATAAGCTACAGTTTCATGAACGGGTAGTGCTTCAAAAGAGGGGTCTGATTCTTCTTTATCATTAGCTTCTTTTCCGTAGATTTTTTCTATCAACCCTTGGTTTTTTTCATTGACCTCTTCCAAATTTTCAGAATTGATTAATTCTAAGGTGAGTTTTTTAAGATCATTTAAGTCACTTTTCATGTCAAAAAGCACTTTGTATAAAATTTCTCTTTCGGAACTAAAATCACTTTCGCGTTCTTTTTTATTTAAAACAGCAGGTAGTTGTGAACCAGGATCAGGAAGATAGGAACGCAAAAGGGCAGCGTTTATATTTCGTTCTTTTTCTAGAACAGAGATTTGCTCTGCAATATTTCGCAATTGTCGAATGTTTCCACTCCAGCGGTATTCAGTTAATAACGCTTGTGCATGTTCATCGAGTTGCAATTGGGGCATATGGTATTTTTGCGCGAAATCAGAAGCAAATTTTCGAAACAAAAGGCTAATGTCTTCTTTTCTTTCCCGTAAAGGAGGTAGTTTTATTTCAACAGTACTCAAACGGTAATAAAGGTCTTCCCTAAATTTCCCTTTTTCAATAGCCTCCTTCATATTGACATTTGTTGCGGCCACAATTCGAGTATTTGTTTTTTGCACCTTTGAAGACCCTACTTTAATAAATTCTCCAGTTTCAAGCACCCGTAGCAAACGAACTTGTGTTGGTAGCGGTAGTTCCCCTACCTCATCTAAAAAAATGGTGCCTCCATCGGCTTCTTCAAAATAACCTGATCGGGTTTGTGTTGCTCCTGTAAAGGCTCCCTTTTCATGACCAAACAATTCACTATCTATAGTTCCTTCCGGAATAGCCCCACAGTTTACTGCAATATATTTTGCGTGTTTGCGGTGTGAATTTTGATGAATTATTTTGGGAATATTTTCTTTCCCTACGCCACTTTCTCCAATAACCAAAACGGAAATATCGGTAGCGGAAACACGCAGCACTTTTTCCAAGGCACGGTTCAGTCCGATATTGTTTCCAATAATGCCAAAACGTTGTTTAATTCCTTGTAGTGATTCCATAATTAGATTCCTTTAGAATAACCCACGGCAACCCCTTTTAGAGTAGCCGCTGTACAAGCTTCAATTATTACGTCCACAAAGTCTCCCGCTGCATAGTGTTCTTTGGGAAACACAACAACTGTATTTTGTGTGGTTCTTCCACTCCAGGCTTTATCTGACCTTTTCGATTCTTTTTCTATTAATACACAGACTGTTTTACCGATGTATTTTTGATTTCGGACCAAACTGTGGGCCTGTTGTTTATCGATAATCTGTTGCAACCGTTTCTTTTTGATTTCCTCTGGAACATCATCTTCCATTTTACGTGCGGCAAGGGTTCCTGGACGTTCAGAATAAGCAAACATAAACCCGAAATCATACTGAACATAGTCCATCAATTCAAGGGTGTCTTGATGGTCTTGCTCTGTTTCGGTTGGAAATCCTGCAATCATATCTTGAGAAATTCCACAATCGGGAATCAGCTCGCGAATGGTATCAATTAACTTTAGGTATTCAGCACGGGTGTGTTGGCGATTCATTTTTTTCAAAATGGCATCGCTCCCCGATTGAACAGGCAAATGGATATAGTTACAAATATTAGGATATTTAGCCATTACCTTCAATACGCCAACCGACATGTCTTGTGGGTTTGAAGTGGAAAAGCGGATTCGGATATGTGGATGCGCTTCAGCCACTAATGCAAGGAGATGCTCAAAATAAACGGCTGTTTTTTGTTGTAGGGAACTCGCGTTAACAAAATCTTTTTTTAACCCCCCTCCATACCAAAGGTAACTGTCTACATTTTGCCCGAGCAAGGTTACTTCTTTAAACCCCTTTTCAGCCAGGGTGTCTATTTCTTTTAAAATACTTTTTGGATCCCTACTGCGTTCTCTTCCTCTGGTGAAAGGAACCACACAAAACGTACACATGTTGTCACAACCACGGGTGATGGACACAAATGCAGAAACACCATTGGATTGCAATCGTATGGGGGCAATATCGGCATAGGTTTCTTCCTTAGAAAGAATAACATTTACCGCCTCTCTGTGGTTTGCAACTTCTTCAAGTAAATGAGGTAAGTCTTTGTATGCATCAGGCCCAACCACTAAGTCTACAATTTTTTCTTCCTCTAAAAATTGGTGCTTTAAACGCTCCGCCATGCAGCCCATCACCCCAACTTTCATCGCTGGATTTTCTTTTTTATAGGCATTAAAATGTTCTAATCTGTTGCGTACCGTTTGCTCTGCTTTCTCCCGAATGGAACAGGTGTTTATTAAGACCAATGAGGCTTCAGCAATTTTTGTGGTAATTGAGAATCCTTCTTGATCCAAAATCGAAGCAACAACTTCGCTATCAGCAAAATTCATTTGGCAACCGTAACTTTCGATATACGCTTTTTTTTCGGAAAAACTTTTGTCTATGGCCGAAGGGATAGCAAGCACTTCCCCATTGAAATCATGGGGATTTCTATTGAGAATAGGGTCAGTTGTTGTATTGTCTTTTTGTATTTCTTTAGTCTTCAATTTTTATGTAATTAGGGACTTTAACGCTTTCCGTATCATCCCGAAAAAACCGAGGCAAAATTACAAAAAAATAAAGAAAGACCGACATTTTGTCAGCAGTTAAAAGAAGATAATGTTCTAAGAGTACTCCTTTAGAGCTATTGATTTTATGGGAACGTTAAGAATTAAAAACACTTTTTTACCCACGAAATTCGATTTTTAAGTTGTAAAAGTATAGTGGAGTAACTTTTTTTGTACTTTTTCAAAAATTTTAGGGTAATGAAAAAATCAATTATTTTCTTTTTCTTATGGGGTGCTCATTTGCTAATAGCACAAGAAATTAATCCAGAGTGGATGCAGGGTATAGCCCCAAGAAACATAGGTCCCGGAGGGATGAGTGGTAGGGTAACCGCTATAGATGTTGTTACAAATCAGAGTGATATTCTGTATGTAGGAACGGCCTCAGGGGGTTTATGGAAATCAACTAGCGGAGGAATAGACTGGACCCCATTATTTCAAGATCAAGTTACGGCCTCTATTGGGGCTATTGCTATTCAGCAATCAAATCCTGATGTAATTTGGATTGGAACAGGAGAAGGAAACCCTAGAAATAGCTTAAACGGTGGATACGGAGTATACCGTTCATTAGACGCGGGAAAGACCTGGCAAAGTATGGGACTCGAAAAAACACGTCACATTCATCGCATTATTGTTGATCCAACCAATCCTAATGTGGTTTATGTTGCTGCAATTGGATCCCCCTGGGGAGAACATCCTGAACGCGGAATATTTAAAACTTCTGACGCAGGAAAAACCTGGGAAAAAATAGTTTATGTAAATACAAAAACTGGTGCGGCCGATCTAATTATGGACCCCACCAATCCGAATAAATTAATCGCTGCCCTATGGGAACACAAAAGAGACCCTTGGTTTTTTAAATCTGGTGGCGAAGGAAGTGGACTTTACATCACCGTTGATGGGGGTAAGAATTGGGTGAAAAAAACAAGTAAAGAAGGATTGCCTGAGGGTGAGTTGGGCCGAATAGGGTTAGCCATGGCGCACAACAAACCCAATGTGGTGTATGCCTTAATTGAAGCCAAAAAAAATGCGTTGTATAAATCAACAGACGGAGGAGATACTTGGATGAAAGTAAACGATAAGCCAGAAATTGGAAACCGTCCATTTTATTATTCAGACCTCTTTGTTGACCCCCAAAACGAAAACAGACTTTATTCTGTATTTACTTATGTAAACGTTTCTGAAGATGGGGGAAAAAGTTTTACCTCGTTAATGCCCGCCTATAATGCCAACAACGGAATACATCCTGATCATCATGCGTGGTGGATACATCCTGAAGATGGCTCATTTATGATTGACGGTAATGATGGAGGGTTAAACATCACTCGAGATGGGGGCGCCAGTTGGCAGTTTGTGGGAAATATCCCTGTAGGGCAATTTTATCACGTCAGTGTTGATTTAGAGTATCCTTATAACGTTTATGGGGGAATGCAAGACAACGGTTCATGGAGAGGCCCAGCCTATGTTTGGAAAGCTCAGGGAATACGAAATTCTTATTGGCAAGAAATAGCCTTTGGCGATGGATTTGATGTGGTTCCTGATCGAGACGATTCTCGCTTTGGATATGCGATGAGCCAGCAAGGGAATGTGTCTCGATACGATTGGCAGACCGGAAATAATTATGGAGTTCGACCCACACACCCTGACCCGAATATGGTGCTGCGTTTTAATTGGAATGCAGCTATTGGGCAAGATCCTTTCGATAACAGCACCGTCTATTTTGGAAGCCAGTTCGTTCATAAAAGTTCTGACAAGGGCCTTACTTGGGAGGTAATATCACCGGATTTAACTACCAACGACCCTGAAAAACAAAAACAATCGGAAAGTGGAGGACTAACTCTAGATGCAACAGGCGCCGAAAACCATTGTACCTTATTGGTAATCGAACCATCACCTATCCAAAAAGACCTGTTATGGACCGGTTCAGATGATGGTAGAGTCCATATTACAATTGATGGTGGAAAAAATTGGACTGAGGTAAGCCAAAATCTAAAATCCTTACCTAAAGGGAGCTGGATTGCACAGATAAAAGCCTCAAATAAAGCGGCAGGGACAGCCTTCTTAGTCGCTAATGATTATCGAAGATTTAACTATACTCCTTATGTCTTTAAAACGACGAATTATGGAAAATCTTGGGAACGAATTGTTGATGAAAACGATGTCTTTGGTTATACCTTAAGCATTGTAGAAGATATAGAGGCCGAAAACTTACTGTTTTTAGGTACAGATGATGGATTGTACTATTCCTTAAATGCAGGAAAAAAATGGACCAAATTTGATTCTAAAGTATTTCCAACGGTATCTACAAAAGACTTGGTAATTCACCCTAGAGAACACGATTTGGTTATTGGAACATTTGGAAGAGCAATTTGGGTAATGGATGACATCAGACCGCTACGTGCCCTTGCAAATAATCCAGAATTGTTGACTAAAGAATCACATCTTTTTGATCCACCTACAGCCTATATGGCCGCCTATCAGCAACCTACAGGCTCACGTTTTGGTGGTGATGCATTATACAATGCTGAAAACCGGAGGTACGGAAGTATGATGACCTATTTCTACAAAGTTTCTGATGAGAAAAGTAAAGATTCACTTACCTTAAAAATTTACGATGGAGAAAGATTAATTCGTACGCTAAAATCAAAAGCTCCCAAAACAACGGGCTTTCATAGATGGTATTGGAATATGGATGAAAAAGGAGTCAATCGTCCGAGTAGATCCGACAGAAGAAGACAATTTGAATCCAGTGGTGTTAGTGTAAAACCGGGTACTTACAAAGTAGTGCTTGAAAGTAAATCATCTACAACTGAAACTTCGGTTACAGTTCTCACCGACCCGCGTCTTGTGACTTCTCAGCAGTCTATTGACGATCAGTACAACTACGGAAAAAAGATTGAAGCATTAACAGAAAAGGCAACAGAAGCAGTAGATCAACTCAAAGCAAGTAAAAAAATATTGGCTTCATACAAAAAGAGAATCGAAAGCAAGGACAAAAAGGCAAATGCTGAATTGCTTTCTACGATTGCTACCCACACCAAAACAATAGACGAAATTCTAGACGCGTTTTTAGGAAAAGAAGACAACCGACAAGGAATTGTCAGAAATCCTGAGATCAGCGTAATGAGACGGATAAGTCAGGCCAATAGTTATATTCGTTCAAGACCCTCAGGAATAACATCTACCGAGGAAAAACTGCTAGCACATGCAACTCAAGATTTGAAAAGTGCACTTGAACAAACAAATGCCTTTTATCAGGAACATTGGGACAATCTTAAATCAAAAATAGAGGCTGTTGAACTCTCAGAATTTGAAGAGGTAAAACAATTTGATACTGTGATACAGCCTTAAAAAATGATTTTTTAGTGAGGTAGTTTATGCCTGATTTTACCGTATACAAACGTGCCAAATACGGCGGTGATTATGACTATTAAAATGGGCAAAAAACCAGCCCCCAAAAGGGTAAACATTGGGCCCGGACAAGCGCCAGATAAGCCCCAGCCTAGTCCAAAAATAACCCCTCCTACACTGTAACGGTAGAAACTTTTGTCTTTGTCTATGATTTCAATCGGTTCGCCATAAAAGGACCTTAATTTCATTCGTTTTATGAGTTGAATCATGAGTATGCCTAAGGCTAGTGCAGAACCAATAATTCCGTACATATGAAACGATTTGAACTGAAACATTTCATAAATGCGAAACCAAGATGCGGCTTCAGATTTAAACATGGTTATTCCAAATAGAATTCCGATAAAAAGAAAAGTGAGTGATCGTGTCATATTACAATAGATAAGGAAGTAAGAAATGATTCATCAATAATCCGCCAATAAAAAAACCAATAACCGCGTAAAGCGATACAAGTTCCAAATTACTTAGCCCAGATATGGCGTGACCGGAAGTACAACCGCCAGCATAACGCGCACCAAAACCCACCAAAAAACCACCTAATGCTAAACTGGCTAATACTTTAGGTTGGGTAAAGGCATGTAAGCTAAACAATTCTTCAGGCAAATAGGCAGAACCCGCACTTGTAATTTTAAGGTCTTTTAGTTTGGCTATAGTATCAGGATGGATATGTACAGTTGCATCTAGGGTTAGCCAATTCATGGCAATCCAACCACCAATAATTGCACCCAAAACCATGAGTAAATTCCAGCGTTGGGATTTCCAATCAAAATCAAAAAAATCAGTGTTTTTCCCTGCACCACATAAGGTACAAAGGGTTCTTAAATTTGAGGATACACCAAAACTTTTTCCTGAAAAAAGTAATAGCATCATAACTAGGGCAATCATAGGCCCACCGATATACCAGGGCCAGGGTTCAAAAATCCAGTTCATATTCTATAGTTTATAGGGTTGAAGGGCATACATAATCCGAAACTTTGACGCCACTATTCTTAAGCGCGGCATACCCCCCTCGGATATCGATAAAATTATGGATGCCTCTACTTTTAAGGATTGAGGCAGCGATTAAACTTCGGTAACCTCCAGCACAATGAATATAAAATTCCGTATTGGAAGGAAATTCACTCATGTGGTCGTTAAAAAAATCAAGGGGTGTAGTGTGGGCTTCAATGACATGCTCTGAAAGGTATTCACCAGGCTTACGAACATCAAAGGTTTCCAATTGTTTCCCTTCTTTACGCTGTTTGAATTCATCAGCATCGATCCGATTAACAGTATCAATTTCTTTGCCTGATGCGATCCATTTTTCAATTCCTCCTTCAAGATAGCCTAAAGTATTGTCAAAGCCAACACGAGCTAAACGCGTTACCGTTTCTTCTTCTCTACCTTCAGGGGTTACCAACAGTATGGCTTGTTTTACATCTCCAATCATTGCCCCAACCCAAGGCGCAAAACTTCCATCAATTCCAATAAAAATAGACTGAGGTATGTGACTCTTGACAAATGATTCCTGATCTCTAACATCCAATATAATAGCGCCTGTTTCATTGGCAGCTGCTTCAAAGGCGTCTGGGCTTAAAGGACGAGTACCCGACTCTATTACCGTATCAATATCCTCATATCCTTCTTTATTCATTTTCACGTTTAACGGAAAATATTGAGGAGGAGGCAAAAGGCCATCAGTAACTTCTTTGATAAATTCATTTTTCGACATGTCTGCTCGAAGCGCATAATTGGTTTTCTTTTGTTCGCCAAGGGTCCCCACTGTTTCCTTACTCAAGTTTTTTCCACAAGCAGAACCGGCACCATGAGCGGGATAAACTAAAACATCATCAGGTAAAGGCATAATTTTTGAGCGTAAACTTTCATACAGTATACCGGCTAAATCTTCTTGTGTTAAATCCGCTGCTTTTTGTGCTAGGTCCGGACGGCCTACATCTCCTAAAAAGAGAGTGTCGCCACTGAATATGGCATAATCCTTTCCTTTCTGATCTTTCAATAAATAGGTAGTACTTTCCATAGTGTGACCAGGAGTATGAAGTACAAGTAAGGTGATGTCTCCAATTTTAAATTCTTGTCCATCTTGCGCATTAATTGATTCAAAACCTGTTTTTGCACCAGGGCCATATACAATCGAAGCGCCGGTTTCTTTGGCCAGGGTTACATGCCCACTAACAAAGTCAGCGTGGAAATGAGTTTCGAAAATATACTTAATGGTGGCGTTATTTTTTTTGGCCTTTTCAATATAAGGAGCAACCTCACGAAGCGGGTCAATTATTGCTGCTTCTCCATTACTTTCAATGTAATAGGCTCCTTGTGAAAGACATCCCGTGTAAATTTGTTCGACAATCATAGAATAAATTTTAGCTAAATTAAGATATGTTTTTTGGTTTGATTTTATTTGTTGTTTTGACGGCTAAGTTTTTTTTGTAAGGGGCTTTTTTTAGGAAATACCCCATCAAAACTATCCATTGCATCACCTGAGGTAATAAATAGATTATTTTTCTTAATTACTTTAATGAGTTTACTTTTAAAAATTAAATCTCTAGCAGGGCCTATTGCTCCAACTACCATAACTCGTATATCCTGCTGGTGTAGTATTTTAATTAGCTCTATTAATTGCTCTGAAGCAGTACTATCTATATAATTTATTGAACGTGCGTTTATAATAAACCCGCGAACCTTTTCAGGACTTTTTTCAATTGAACTCAGCACGAGTTGTTTGAAATGTTGAATATTTCCAAAAAACAATTGTGCATCATATCGCAAAATGAGTAAATCACCACGGTGAACTACTTCATCAGGAAAACGAGCTACATTTTTAAAATACTGGGTATTTCCTATTCGACCTAAAAAAGCATAATGGGGCTTAGAGGTCCGATAAACTAATAAAAGCAATGAAATTAGTATCCCTGACAATATACCCTCAGTGATTCCTAAAAATAGGGTAAAAAGAAAAGTTAGAACCAATACAATGAACTCATCTTTCCGTGTTTTATACAACCGAATGGCAAACCTAAAATCAATCAAATTAGCCACGGCCACCATTATTATTGAGGCCAAAACGGCTTTAGGTAAGAAGTAAAACCAATGTGTAAAAAAACTTAATATTAGGGCAATAAGTGATGCAGTTACTAAAGCAGCCATTCCTGTTTTTGCTCCCGCCTGATCATTTACGGCAGTACGTGAAAATCCTCCCGTAGTAGGATAGGATTGAAAGAGCGAACCTATCATATTTGAAGCCCCTAAAGCAATGAGTTCTTGATTGGGATTTACTTCGTAGTCTTTATGTTTTTCTTCAATTGCTTTAGCCACCGAAATGGCTTCCATGAACGCCACTAGAGCTAATGTAAGTGCGGTAGGGAATAAATCCTTAACATAAGTAAAATCCAGAAGAGGACGTTGGAAAGAGGGAAGGCCCTCAGGAACTTGCCCCACAACAGCAACTCCAGTTTGATGCAACTGTCCAAAATAAACCCATCCAATTCCTAACGCTACAACAGCAAGGGATGCGGGAATTTTCCGATTCCATTTTTTTATAAATACTAAAAGTACAATACTAATTACCCCTATAAGCAACGTAGTAAAATGAACGGGTGAAGTAGTAGTAAAAAGAGACTGAATCACTTTTTGAAGTTGATTGCTTTGGGGTAAGGAAATTCCGATGAGGTGTTTTAATTGACTAAGTCCAATGATAATAGCGGCGGCTGAGGTAAACCCACTAATTACAGGTTTAGATAAGAAAGAAACAATAAACCCCATCCGAAAAACACCCAATAACAATTGAATAGAGCCCATGAGTAAAGCCAACAGTATCGCCATTTGTATGTATTGACTTGGGTCAACAATTTTAAGGGCACCTAATCCTGCAGCAACCAAAAGAGAATCCATTGCTACGGGTCCAACCGCAAGTTGCCTTGAGGTTCCCAATAGGGCATATACTATTTGCGGTGTAAGCGCAGCATACAGTCCATAGATAGGAGGTAAGCCCGCAATAAGCGCATAAGCCATGCCTTGAGGAATAAGCAAAATAGCTACAGTTATTCCGGCCACCAAATCACTTTTAAATAGAGTTGTGTTATAGCGGGGAAGCCAATTCAGTATGGGAATAAATTTTTTCAGCGTACTAAATATTTTTTACAAAAGTAAGGCAGATGAATTTACTGAATGTAACTTGAGTGACATCCAACCGTTTTCATAAAAGTTTTATTGTATTTCTTCCCAATTGAAGTGTCCCCTCGTTTTCCATTTGCTTCAGAAGACGAGAAATTACAACCCGAGAGGAATTTAAATCAGTCGCGATTTCCAAATGTGTAATTTGGAGTTCTTTTTTTCTTGAAACAATGGCTTTTTCATGTAAATACTGTTCTAAGCGTTGATCTAATTTTTTAAAAGTTATGGAATCAATGGCCTTTAAAAGTTCGACCATTCTGTTTTGATAATTGTTAAAAATAAAGGTACGCCAAGATTTATATTTCGAAAGCCATTGGTCCATATACTGAACCGGAATCATAATTAGCCGAGTGTCTGACTCACAAATCGCTCGAATCTCACTAGACACGTTTCCAATACAACAGTTTAAGGTCATGGCACACGTATTTCCAAATTCCACAAAATAAAGGAGTAATTCATCACCATTTTCATCCTCTCTTACAATTTTAATAGCACCGTCTAGTAATATGGGAATGTATTTAATTTCTTCACCAAGATCAATCATGATCTGTCCTCTTTCATGAGTGCTCACTTTGCCAACCGCATTAATTTCTGAAATTAATTCAGGTTCAAATAGGGGTTCTATGGCATGCAAATCTTTAGCAATCATGAAAAAAATAACAAGGGTTACTTACTCGTTTTATGAGGTGAAATGTACGCAATATTGACTTTTTTATTCCAACCAATTGGAAGTAATATTTGAAAGTTCCAAAAAAACTTACCTACTTTTGCTTCCAAAATTAAAACACTGTGGCTAAAAATTTAGTAATTGTAGAATCCCCAGCGAAAGCAAAAACCATTGAAAAGTTTTTGGGTAAAGACTTTACAGTAGCCTCAAGTTTTGGCCATATTGTTGATCTTCCTTCAAAAGAATTAGGAGTAAATGTCTCGGGGGATTTTTCTGCCAAATACATTGTCTCTAGTGACAAAAAAAAGGTAGTAACCCAACTAAAACAATTGGCTAAAAAATCAGAAATGGTTTGGCTTGCAAGTGATGAAGATCGAGAAGGGGAGGCCATTGCATGGCATTTAGCTAACACACTAAATTTAGATCCCAATAACTCTAAACGAATTGTCTTTTCAGAAATTACAGAAAAGGCGATCCTAAAAGCCATTGAAAACCCAAGGAGTATTGATTATAATTTGGTCAATGCCCAACAAGCCCGAAGAGTACTAGATCGTTTAGTGGGCTATGAACTGTCACCAGTTTTATGGCGAAAAGTAAAAGGGGGGCTATCAGCGGGTCGAGTGCAATCGGTTGCCGTACGACTTTTGGTTGAACGCGAACGCGAAATTAGAGAGTATACCCCAGAAGCTTCCTACAAAACACAAGCTCTTTTTTTAAATGCGGAACAGAAAGCCATTCCCACCCAATTATCCAAAATATTTGATGCTGCATCAGAAGTAGATCCTTTTTTGGCACTAAACCAAGAGGCTCAATTTGAGGTTCAAGACATCCAAACCAAACCAGCGAAAAAAAGTCCTGCCCCGCCATTTACCACATCAACTTTACAACAAGAAGCTTCACGAAAGTTGTATTTCTCAGTGAGTAAAACCATGAACCTAGCACAAAGGCTTTATGAAGCGGGACACATTACTTACATGCGAACAGATAGTGTAAATCTTTCTGAAGAAGCAAAAAACAATATTGAAGCTCAAATTCGAAATCAATTTGGAGCCAACTACTTTCAACCCCGAAACTTTAAGACTAAAAACAAGGGAGCACAGGAGGCCCACGAGGCAATTCGCCCAACGGATTTTAGTAAAACCCATTTAACTATTGACAGAGATCAAGCCCGTTTGTATGAATTAATATGGAAACGTACGGTTGCTTCACAAATGCAAGACGCAACCTTGGAGCGGACACAAATTACATTTACTGCTTCCACACATAATCATCGTTTTATTGCTAATGGAGAAGTGATCACATTCGATGGATTTTTAAAACTTTACCTAGAAGGAGTAGATGACGATGATGAGGAGATCAATGGATTACTGCCAAAAGTAAGCATAGGCGAAAGAGTGCAGCTTAAAAGCATGACAACAACCGAACGCTACAGTCGCCCACCCTATCGGTATTCAGAAGCCTCATTGGTGAAAAAATTAGAAGAATTGGGTATTGGTAGACCTTCAACCTACGCCCCCACAATTTCAACTATTCAAAACCGAAGTTATGTTGAAAAAGGGAATTCAGAGGGAATGGAACGAGCCTATGAACAGTGGACCCTAGAAGAAGGAAAGGTTGCCAAAAAAGTATTGAAAGAAATGGTGGGAGCAGACAAAGGAAAACTTGTCCCTACCGATATTGGAATGATTGTTAATGATTTTCTAGTTGAAAATTTCAAATCAATACTTGACTACAATTTTACTGCTCAAGTCGAAAATAGTTTTGACGACATTGCTCGAGGAGGAACGGATTGGGCAGCTATGCTTAAGGATTTTTACGGTCAATTCCACGCAACGGTCAATGACGTTCAAGCCAATGCACAACGTGAATCTGGAGAACGGATATTGGGCAACGATCCAAAAAGCGGTCGTGTAGTGAAAGTTCGTTTAGGGAAGTTTGGACCCATAGCTCAAATTGGAGATCCAGAGGAGGAAGAAAAACCAATTTTTGCCAGTTTAAGTCCGCAACAACAATTAGAAAGCATAACCCTGGACGAAGCAATTCAACTTTTTGAACTGCCTAAAGCTATAGGCACCTATTTAGACCAAGAAATAGTTGTTAATAATGGCCGGTTTGGACCCTATGTAAAATACGACAACGCTTTTGTTTCCCTTCCTAGAGGGATGTCTCCCAATGAAGTTTCTCTTGAGTTTGCTATAGAGTTAATCAAAGAAAAACAAAAGGCCGAGGCACCAATACATACCTATAAAAAAGAGCCTGTTACCAAAGGCGTAGGCCGGTTTGGACCCTTCATAAAATGGAGCGGCATGTTTATCAACGTCAATAAAAAATACAATTTTGATCACTTGTCAACCTCCGATATTGAAACATTAATAGAACATAAACTCCAAAAGGACCGCGATAAAGTTGTTCACGATTGGAAAGATGAAGGGATTCGAGTTGAAAAAGCCCGTTGGGGGCGCCATCATATTCTTCAGGGAAAGAAAAAAGTTGAAATAGGAAAAGAGATTGATGCATCAACACTCACCCTAGAACAGGCAAAGGTCTATTTAGGGCCAACAACAAAAGCCAAAAAGAAAAAGGGATAATACATGAGTCTGGAATTGCTCACACCCGTTGGGAATGAAATTTTGCTGGGACTTTCATTGTTACCACAGCAAATCATTGGCAAAAAAATTGCATTGCATACAGCGTCTTCAGGATTACCCGATTTACAAGGCGTAAGAATTGCCCTGGTTGGTGTAAATGAACATCGCAATAGTTTTTTTCCACAAGCGCCCTACGATGTAAATCAGTTTCGCAAAGCTTTTTATGAACTCTTCCCGGGCAATTGGAACATTAAAATTGCAGATTTAGGAAACCTACCGAATGGAGAAAAAGTGGAAGACACCTATTATGCGCTTCGGGAAATTACCTATCACTTAAAACAAATGAATATTATCCCCATTTTTATTGGGGGAAGTCACGATTTAGTGTATCCACAGTATCAAGTTTTCCAACAATTAGGGCAATTAGTAAACATTGTATCCGTTGACCGTTCCTTTGATTTTTCACAAGAGGAAGAATTGATTTCAGGACGCTCCTATATGAGCAGTATCATTATGGATAAACCCAATGTATTACAAAATTTCACCAATTTAGGGTATCAGAGTTTTTACTGTGCAGAAGAAGAAAAAGATTTGGTTGAAAAATTATATTTTGACCGCGTGAGGTTGGGACAACTCCTCTCTGACATTACACTTGCTGAACCCCCTATGCGTGAAGCGGATATAATCGGTTTTGATATGAAATGCTTGTCGTGGCAAGCAAGTGCCGATCCTCTTAACGGGCAACCCAATGGAATTGATGCCCGAACCATTTGCGCGCTTGCTCGGTATGCTGGCATAAGCGACAAAGTGAGCACTATTGGGTTTTATGAATTGCCGACCACCCCAATGATGGACCAACTCCTAGCCCAAATGGTATGGTATTTTATTGAAGGAGTTCACTATCGGTTTGATGAATATCCGGTATACCTAAAAGAAGGATTTACAAAGTATTCGGTTGCTTTATCCGACCAAACATTAGTATTCTTTAAAAGCGATAAAAGTGAACGCTGGTGGATGGAATTAACAAATGAGTCCCATTTACATACTAAATCAAAATCAAGTACGTTATTAGCCTGTACACAAAAAGATTATGAATCTGCTACGAGAGATGTTTTACCCGAAAGATGGTACAACGCCATAAAGCGGATTCACTAACAATTTTAGTTAATTTTATTATTTTCAAAAATGATATCTGAAATTGGTATTGATACAAAATATAGTAAAAAAATGACTAGTTTTACGTTTTTTTAGCAAAAATTAGTCTTAATAGACATATTAATGAAAAGACTTTTAGTTCTATTGACCCTATCAGCGGTCATTTTATCTTGCGGTAGTAAGAACAGAGGAGAGCTCATAGGTGTAAAGCAAAAGAAATGGTTTGGTGAAAAACCTTTCGGTATGACTTTAATCGAAGGCGGATCTTACATAATGGGAAAACAAGATGAAGATTTAGCCCAACTTCAAAATGCACCCGCTCGAACGGTTACCGTTCCTTCATTTTATATGGATGAAACCGAAATAACAAATAGTGAATACCGTCAGTTTGTTCATTGGGTAAAAGATTCAATTGCTCTAGCCATGTTAGCCCGAAAGGCAGACGAATTAGAGCTAGGAGAAGACAACAGAGATGGAATTGGAGAATTCGCCTTTAAAGATGCGGATACATCTAACTTAAATGAATTCCAGAAATACATGCGTGCCAATTATTACGATGTAAATGAAGATTTATATTCAGGACGAGCACTAAATTGGGATGCTGATTTAACATGGGATACAGAAGATTACGTAGATCAAAACTATGCTGAAATCATGGATTCGCTCTATTTACCCCCTGAATTGTGGTATAATGGTGAAAAAAAATTAGATGTAAGCAAATTGATATATGCTTATACATGGTTTGATTCAGAAGGCGCTGCAGCTGAATCAAAACGTTCCCGAAAACAATTTATAGATCGTAAACCTTTTATCAAAAAGGAGGAAATTGAAATCTATCCCGATACCACTGTATGGATTAAAGATTTTGTATATTCCTACAACGAGCCTATGCACAACAATTACTTTTCCCATCCTGCTTATCAAGACTATCCCGTAGTTGGGATCTCTTGGAAACAAGCAGTTGCTTTTTGTAATTGGAGAACAAATTTTAAAAATAGTTTTCAGCGCGATAATGGAAAACCAAACGTAAGCAAATTCAGATTGCCCAATGAAGCCGAATGGGAATATGCTGCAAGGGGAGGAATTCCAGCAGGTACCTTTCCTTGGGGATCACCTTACTTGCTTAATGATCGCGCATGTTTCTTAGCTAACTTTAAACCTCTAAGAGGTGATTATGCTGCTGACCAAGCCATATACACTGTGGAAGCTAAATCCTATGAGCCTAATGATTATAACCTCTACAATATGGCAGGAAATGTAGCTGAATGGACCAATTCTTCTTATGATACTAGTGCGTATGAATATATGTCTTCATTGAATCCAAACATGTCTTTTGAAAATGAAGCCCGGAAAGTAGTTCGAGGTGGATCTTGGAAAGATGTTGCCTATTTCTTACGTGTTAGTTCACGGGATTATGAATACTCTGATACAGCAAGAAGTTATATCGGGTTCAGAACAGTTCAAGATTATTTAGGTTCACAAAAAGTTAGAATGAGATAAAAAAACCAATTAATTTAAAATAACATTAAAATCAAGTAGTAATGACAGATAAAGTTTTAAATAAAAGGTTAAGAAGTAAAATTGCGATGCACATGCTTTTTGGTTTTGGAGGAGCTGTTGTAATACTAGGAGCATTATTTAAAATTTTACATTTGGAAATCGGTCCAATTACAGGAGGTTTAGTGTTAGGACTAGGATTAGGAGCCGAAGCGTTAATTTTTACAGTTTCTGCACTAAGCACGGGTGAGATTAAAGAAGAACATGAAGAATTTGTCCAAAAATCCAAAGGCGGAGCTAGATCCACTCATGGAGGCGGAGAACAAGGGTTGTCTTCAAAAATTGATGCATTAATGCAAGAAGCAAAGCTTGATGTGAGTTTAATGAATTCTTTAGCAAAAAGCATTAAGGATTTAGAAAATTCTGCTAAGGCCCTTTCTCCAGCTTCTGAAGCCATATCAGCTTCTCAAAGTTACACATATGAGCTTTCCAAAGCAGTGTCACAATTAGAACAATTGAACGCGAATTACCATCAACAAATTCAAAACTCAAAAGGGAATGCTGAATTTAACAATAAAATAAGTCAAAATGCGGAGCAATTACTTGTCCAAATGGAATCGCTTTCGGCCAATCTTGCAGTATTAAACACTGTTTATGGTGGAATATTAAATGCAATGTCTAAAAAGTAAAATTCCATGGCAAGAGTAAAAGAAACTCTTAGACAAAAGTTAATAAATTTGATGTACCTGGTGTTCATCACCATGCTTGCATTGAATGTAAGTAAAGAAGTCCTAGATGGTTTTGGTCAGATGTTTGAGAAAATTAAAGAAGCGAACATTCGATTAGCTGAGAGTAACCAAATTTTTTATGAAAAAATTGAAACAAATTCAGAAGAAAAAGGAGGAAAATGGATTGGTCATTCACTAACATCAAAAGAGATTAAGGCAAAATCTGATGAGTTTTATGAAAAAATAAACGAAATCAAAAAAACTATTTCCGAAGTACAACGCAAAAAAGATCCAGAACTTAAAGAATACGCCCAAATGGATAATGGAGAAGCGCTGGATTTAATCTTTTTTAATGCCAATGGTATATCATCTGATGGACAAGACTTTATTGACATGATCAATGACTACAAAATGATAGTTAATAAGATTTTTGGAAGCCAATACCCAACCTATAAAGAATTGGTAGAGGGTCGTTTTAATACTGGGGATCTAAATGGAAATGTAAAAAACAAAGATAATCAAGATCAATCTTGGCTGTCTTATAATTATGAAGGCTTCCCCTTAATTTCTTCTCTTGCCAAGTTGACCATGTTGCAAAACGATATTCGTCAAACTGAAGCAGATGTTCTCACCACATTGATGGGAAAAGAATTGGAAATAGAAACCGGAGTAAACGAAAGTAATTACATTACCCTTTTAAAAACAGAAAAAGGAGTATACTATCAAGATGAAACCTTTGACGGGAGTGTTATTCTTGGTAGAAAGGGAGGAGCACAAAATCCAAATCGTGTAGAATTGACCCTTGACGGAAGAAACCTTGATGCAGATGAATACGATTTGATTCCTGGAGGGGTAAAACTAAATGTAAGAACAGGAACTCCTGGCGATCACGAAATTAAAGGAGAACTGATATTTTTAAACGATAGTGAAGAATCTAAGATTCCTGTGGAACAAACTTTTGCCGTAATCAATAAACCCAATTCAGCAGTAATTTCTGCTGACAAGATGAACGTTGTATACCGCGGGGTAGAAAATCCGATAACAATCTCAATTCCGGGAATTGCAGATAGCAAAATTAATGCCTCTGCCACGGGTCTTAAACGAGTACGAGGAAGCAAATATTCCCTTTTCCCTGGGTCAGGAAGGGAAGTAAATATCAGTGTTTCTGGAACGTTACCCGATGGAAATCGCGTTTCTTCTGTATCAACCTTTAGAATCAAAGACATTCCTAAACCTTCAGGTTATTTTCGTGGGCAATCCGGTTCTTTTACCATTCCCAAATCAAGTTTTGAAAGAGGAACTGTTGAAGCACGTTTGGAAGACTTTGATTTTGATCTGCCGCTCCGCACCAAAAGTTTCCGATTTAGAGCGCCTGGTCAACCCAGTATTGTAATCAATGGAAACCAATTGGACAATAGAGCAATTTCTGCAATAAGTCGTATAAAAAACGGTCAAACGGTTATTATTTCTGATATTGAAGTTGAAATTCCTACCAACCCAAACTATAAATTAAAGCAGACCTCGCCCATTTCAATTACGGTCAATTAAATGTATTCTATGAAAAAAGTATCATCCTTAATTGTTCTCGCTTCACTACTTACTGTAGCTACTTTGCAATCGCAGGCAAATTTATTAAACGCTAAAGTTCCACAAGAGGCAGGAATACGAAATGAAGATCAGCTATTGGCTGATAATACGAGTCCTATTCCCTATGGGTATGTAGATGATCGCGATGTACTTTGGTCAAAAACAGTTTGGGAAATTATCGACTTAGACGAACGCATTAATTTTCCTTATTATTATCCTACAGTAAATAATGGACTTCTTTCTTCTGATCGAAGATCATTATTTCGAATCCTAATGGATGGAATTGAAGCAGGGAACATCACCGAAATTTATTCTACCTCCTATTTCAATGAAAAATTAACCGGTGAGGATTTAAAAGAACGATTGGAGCTTCGACGTCTTTCACCTGAAGGAATTACCAAACAAAACGCGGGTGAAGGAGTTACTGAAAACGATTATGATATTTATAAAATTGAATCGGACAAAGTGGTTCAATACCGTATTAAAGGGACATGGTATTTTAATAAACGCTTAGGTGAACTCAAGTACCGTCTTTTAGGAATTGCTCCTGTAGCTCCTGATGTTTCTACATTGAGCGAAGGACCAGAAGCCATGCAAGAGGCCTTAGTTCCGCTCTTTTGGGTTTGGTTCCCAGATGCTCGTGAAGCCCTGAATCAAAACAAAGTGTTTAATACCAGAAATTCATCTCAACCGATTACCTACGATCATATGTTGAATTCAAGACGTTTTAACGCTGTCATTTACAAAGAGGAAAACGTGTATGAAGACCGAGAAGTAAAAGATTATATCTACGAAGATGCCTTACGTCAATTGTTAGAGTCTGAGCGGATTAAAACGCTTATTCGTGACTTTGAGCAAGACATGTGGAACAATTAACAATATTGAGACAACGTAAAAAACGCTATTGGGAACAATAGCGTTTTTTTATGGCAATGAAATAGGGAACACCAAGTCAAGTAATGCAATCAAATAAAGTACACACACTTATTGTGGGAATGGGGCTAGCGGGAGTCCATTATGCGTTGCAATTACATCAAAACAATAAAGAATTTATTCTCTTTAACAATAACAAGGCGCCTGGCGCAAGTCAAAAAGCAGCAGGAATATTAAATCCTACCGTCTTAAAACGCTATACATTAACCTGGCAAGGCACATCCTTTTTACAATTTGCAATAGATAAGTACACTCAGTATGAACATGAATGGAATGTTCAGCTTTTTCACCCTCTTCCCCTCTTGCGTTTTTTTACTAATGATGCAGAACATAATCATTGGAGTCTAGCTGCTCAGGGTGATAATTTGAAGCCTTATTTGAACCCGGATATCCATTGGGATATTCCTCAAGGGATACATCGAAATTCAGGTTATGGACGAGTCCACGAAGTAGGCAAACTCAATATTTCTCAATTTTTTACCTCGTTTGAAGAAAAGTTTTCCAAATCCTCAATACAAAATGAAGTATTTGATTATACAGCACTTCAAATAACAGAGAAAGGGGTTGCCTATCAAGGCATCAAAGCGGATCAGATCGTTTTTTGTGAAGGTTACGGGATCACTCAAAACCCTTGGTTTAAAGCCTTACCTCTGACGGGTTCTAAAGGTGAATTTTTAGAAGTTAAAATTCCAGGATTGACCCCGCACTATATTTTTAAAGGGGGACACTTTATCGCACCATTGTATGAAGATGTATTTTGGGTCGGTGCCACATTTAACCCAAATGATAAAACCACACATCCAACCCAAGAAGGCAAAGATGAGCTTATTAAAAAGTTAGAAAATCTAATTGAATTGCCATATCAAATCTTAAATCATCAAGCAGGAATTCGCCCAACGGTTATAGACCGACGCCCCCTAGTGGGAACTCACCCACAGTGTAAGCGACTTCATGTTTTAAACGGATTAGGCACCAGAGGGGGTATAATGGCCCCTCTGTTAGCAGCCCAACTTTTCGATTGGATTACTCAAGGAAAAGAATTAGCAAAAGAAATAGATATCCAACGTTTTGAATCCTATTTTTGCAACCCAATAGGTTAAATAAAATATGCTTAACGCTCATGACATAACGGTTAGCTTCGGCGGAGAAACGCTTTTTGATTCGATTTCATTTCGTTTGGCTAAAGGAGACCGTATTGGATTAATTGGAAAAAATGGAGCAGGTAAGTCTACTTTATTAAAACTTTTAGCAAAAGTAAATGCACCGACATCAGGAACATTTGCTCTTGAAAAAAACACGATAATAGGGTATCTCCCTCAGGACTTAGATTTTGAAAATGGACGAACCGTTTTAGAAGAAGCGTACTTAGCTTTTGAAGAAATTAAAGCCGTAGAAAAAAGACAAGAAGAGATTCACAAAATCATGGAAATAACCACCGATTTTGAAAGCGATTCCTATTTGGTCATTTTAGATGAACTCAATGATCTCAACATCCGGTATGAGATGATCGGCGGGTATCAATACCAAGCCGAAACAGAAAAGGTACTGCTGGGATTGGGGTTTTCCATTCAAGACCTTAACGCCTCTACTGACACTTTTTCTGGAGGGTGGAGAATGCGCATAGAATTGGCAAAATTACTCCTTCAGCAAACGGACATATTACTCCTTGATGAACCCACAAATCACCTAGATATTGAATCGATTATTTGGCTGGAACAATTTCTAAAAAAATACAAAGGAGCCTTGATGATGGTATCCCACGATAAAATGTTTTTAGATCAAGTTACCAACCGAACAATTGAAATTGTCCAAAAACGAATTTTTGACTTTAAAAAACCCTATTCAAAATACTTGGAGTTGCGCCATGAACTCCGTTCTCAACAAGAAGCCGCCCAAAAAAATCAGGAAAAGCAAATTCAACAAACAGAAAAGTTAATTGAACGATTTCGAGCTAAAGCTTCAAAGGCAAGTATGGCTCAATCTTTAATTAAAAAGCTTGATAAAATTGAGCGTATTGAAATTGACCCTGAAGAAAATAGAAAAATCAAATTTGAATTTACCCTATCACAACAGCCCGGAAAAATAATCCTACAAACTGATAAAATTGAAAAGTCATTTGGATCTAAAAAAGTATTTGAAAATGTAGATATTGAAGTCGTTAGAGGAGATAAAATTGCATTTGTAGGTCAAAATGGACAAGGAAAATCAACACTAGCTAAAATTTTAGTTGGTGAACTGGATTATGGAGGTAAGTTTACCTTGGGTCACAATGTGCAAATTGGGTATTTTGCTCAAAATCAATCCGCATATTTAGAAGCCGACAAGACGGTTTTAGAAGAGGCTACAGACGCGGCAACTGCAGAAAACAGAACCAAAGTAAGGGATTTACTCGGTTCCTTTTTGTTTCCAGGAGAGGCAGTAGATAAAAAAGTTCACGTTTTGTCTGGTGGGGAACGCAATCGATTGGCGTTGTGTAAATTATTGCTTCAGCCCTTTAATGTGCTTATTATGGATGAGCCGACAAATCATTTGGATATTCAATCCAAAAACGTGCTAAAAGAAGCCCTTTTGCGTTTTCAAGGGACACTCATTTTAGTTTCTCATGATCGGGACTTTACCCAAGGGTTATGCCAAAAAGTAGTTGCCTTTAGAGACGGTGGAGTTCAACTTTTCTTAGGAGATATCAATGCTTATTTAGAGCATCTAAAGTTAGATTCACTTAAAGAATTGGAACGCCAAAAAAAGAACACAAAGGCAGATAAAAAAGAGTCAAACAACGAATACCTTCAGCATAAAATCGACCGCCAAGAAACCCAAAAAATTGAAAAAATTGAGCGCAAAATAAGCCAACTCGAAAAAGAAATCAAAGAGATTGATTTTGAATTGGAAATCAATTATGAAGAAACAATTTCACAACCTGATTTTTTTGATCATTACAATGCTAAAAAAAAGAAGTTGGAGGTATTGATGCAAGAATGGGAAGCCCTACAGCGGGAACTTTAACCAACTAAACTTCACCTACTTCTTGTAGGTATCGTTCCGCATCTAAGGCAGCCATACACCCTGTTCCAGCTGCGGTTACCGCCTGTCGGTATTCTTTATCTTGTACATCACCAGCTGCGAAAACACCCGGACAGTTAGTTTGTGTGGTTTTGCCTTTTGTAAGTAAATAGCCTGCACTGTCCATGTCCAATTGCCCCTTAAAAATTGTTGTATTGGGCTGATGTCCAATTGCTATAAAAAGACCCGTAATCGGAATTTCCTCAACCTCACCTGTAGCATTATTTCGCATTCTAAGCCCTTCAACAACTTGGTCTCCCAATACCTCATCTATTTCGGTATTGTACCGCAAGTCGATATTGGGTGTGTTCGTAACCCGATGTTGCATTGCTTTGGAGGCACGCATTTGGTCTTTACGGACCAACATGGTTACTTTAGAACAGATTTTTGCAAGGTAGGTAGCTTCTTCAGCGGCTGTATCACCACCGCCCACAATGGCCACGTCTTGCCCTTTGTAAAAAAATCCATCACAAACAGCACATGCTGAAACCCCTCCACCACGAAGTCGTTGTTCACTGGGTAAGCCTAAGTATTTTGCTGTAGCGCCCGTACTTATAATTAGGGTTTGTGCCAAAAGTTCAGTTCCCTCGTGGGTATACGCTTTATGTATTCCTCCGGGGGTGGTGGCCAATTCTACTTTTGTAATAAAACCGATTCGCACTTCGGTTCCGAATCGTTCTGCTTGTTGTTGTAATTGAACCATCATGGTAGGCCCGTCTACTCCTTCAGGGTAGCCAGGAAAATTATCAACTTCGGTTGTAGTAGTTAGCTGTCCACCAGGTTCCATTCCGGTATATAACACTGGATGTAAATCTGCCCGTGCAGCGTAAATAGCAGCCGTATAGCCTGCAGGTCCACTTCCGATAATTAATGTTTTGAGCACCTCCATTTTCGATATTTTTTTCAAAAATAAGCCTTATAAATTAGTCGTATCTTCGTTTCCAAAGGGTTTTATTAATAATTTTTCCATGAAATTGTTCAGAACATTTAGTCTCCTTTCCATTGTAGTGTTAATTGGCTGCAATTTAAATGAAACACCCACATCAAAAGAACTGATTCAACGGGTTATTGAAGTATCGGGGTGGGATCATCCTGCATTTGAAATGGAATTTGATTTTAGAGACTATCATTATTTTTTAAAACGCCAATCGAATGGCTATGTTTATCAGCGAATGATACAAAAGGAAGGGGTCTTACAAGTGGATGAAATGAGTAATTTATCTCCTTTACAACGCACCCTAGCGGGAACCCCAATTAAATTATCTGACAGTTTACAACAGCTGTATACCAATTCATTGAATTCGGTTCTTTATTTCTTTCAATTGCCCTTACCCCTTTCTGATGAAGCCGTAATTTCAGAATTAGTAGGTGAAGAATTAATTGAAGGGTCCTCTTATTGGAATGTAAAAGTTTCCTTTCAAGAATACGGAGGAGGTGAAGATTTTCAGGACGAATACCGATATTGGATACATAAAGAAACGCTTACGATAGACTATTTAGCCTATAATTATCAAACTTCTGGCGGGGGTACTCGATTTCGAAAAGCCATGCACCCGCGTAATATTGAAGGATTTCGTTTTCAGGATTATATCAATTTGAAACCCATCACTAAATTTCCTCTCTTGGATTCTCTACCCCGTTGGTTTGAAGAAGGAAAATTAGAAGAAGTCTCTCGGATTGAAAATCTTAATATCAAAGTTAAAAAGAACCCCTCCCAATAAATGAGAAGGGTTTTGTTTATTAAGCAGTTACTTCAGCATTCTTTTCAATAACATAGTTTCTGCATTCTTCAAAGTTTTCAAAAATCTGTTCTTCGGGAATGAGCTTACCTATTATGCCAATGGTTTTCATTAAGTATTTAGGTTGTGATTGAACCCCTACAATCAACGTATCTATGTTTTGTTGATTAAGATCTAACAGCACATCCTCTAAGGCAAATAAACCGGATTGATCAATATAGGGAACCCTATCCATTCGGATAATGGCAACATCAGCAGAAGGGGGTATCTGCTTGGAAATATTCACAAAATCAGAAGTGAATCCAAAAAATAGAGGGCCATTAATGTGTTTAATGAATACATTTTCTTTAAACGAGGCGCTTAATTTGGTTTCATCTTTCCAGGCTTTTTCTTCACTTACAGCAGCCACTCGGGTATCTTGAGTAGCCAAATCACCCATTTTCTTCATAAAGAAAAGCGAGGCTAAAATTAAGCCAACCCCTACGGCATATACTAAATTCCAAAATACAGAAAGTAACAGTACCACAACCATAACAGCAACTTCTGTTTTAGGAATTTTTTTAAGGGCTTTGAGTCCTTTATAGTCCATAACCCCAATTCCTACAGTAACTAAAATTCCGGCTAAAACAGCAGCAGGAATTTGAGAAGCCAGCGGACTTAAGATTAATAAAATCACTAAAAGTACTATTGCGGCTACCATTCCTGACAACTTTGTTTTTCCTCCTGATTGAATGTTAACTACAGTTCGGATAGTAGCTCCTGCTCCAGGAATTCCTCCAAAAAGCGCAGCGATTGAATTTCCTATTCCTTGACCAATAAGTTCCTTGTTTGGCAAGTGTCTTGTTTTCGTTAGGTTATCCGCAACAACTGAAGTAAGCAATGAATCAATGGCACCTAAAAGCGCCAAAGTAAGTGCCGTAAAAACATAGGGAAGCACTCCTAAAAAACTAAATTCAGAAAAAAGAGTCCATTGCAAAACAGGGAAACCCTCAGGAATTTGTTGAATCGAACGGTAATCTATTCCAAACCCAATTGCAGCAAGACTAACGACCATTAGGGCGACTAGTGTGCTGGGTATTGCTGTAGTAATTCGTTTGAAACCATAAATAATAGCTATGGTGGAGAGGGCTAAAATCAATTCAATCCAATTAATACCTCCTGCAGCTCTTGGAAGCGTTTTCAGAGTTCCTATCACTCCGGAAGCGCTATTTTTAGCAAGGTTTAGTGCCTCTTCATAAATACTGGCTTCATTTACTTCACCGGCTCTTTTAATTGTTTCTTCAAAATCCTCTAAAACCAAAAGGCCTTCATTTGATTCTTCGATAAGTATTTTTTCTAATATATGCTCTTCAGCAAGGGGTTTAAATTGTTCTATATATTCGGAATCCTTTTTGACATCATATCCAATTACGGGTAAAATTTGGGTAATTAGGATAATAACCCCAATAGCCGTCATAAAACCCGAAACAACAGGATAAGGAATGTACTTTATGTATTTTCCTATACCGGCTAATCCGAGCAGAATTTGAAGTAATCCGCTGAGTAAAAAGACCGCTAATATATAGGGTAATGCTTTTTCTACAGAGCCGTTATGCACACTAATTATTGTTGCAATAACAACCATGCTCACTGCAGTCATCGGTGCAGTTGGTCCAGAAATTTGTGTAGGTGTACCCCCAAAAAGGGCAGCAAAAAAGCTTAAAAAAATGGCGCCATAAAGCCCCGCACTTGGGCCTAATCCGGAACTCACTCCAAAGGCTAAAGCCAAGGGTAAGGCTACAATTCCAGCGGTAAGTCCTCCTAACAGGTCGCCCCGTAAGTTTGTAAATAAATTTTTCAAAGTAATGTGTTTTTAGTTGTGAATAAATTTTGAAGATTGTGTCATAGGGTTGACTAAACTTCAGGAGGGGGGCAAAAACACTTAAGATGTACGGAAGGATAAAAAGTAACCGTCTTATTTACGGAAGGTTTCTGATAATAGAAAGAAAACTTAAAATGATCTTTTTTGGTATCAATTGGTTTTGGATACCAGTCTAGTTTTTCTGCTTCATTTTCTGTTTCAACCCCCAGCCCTTTAAGGGTTTCTATATGAAACACATCGTAAGCCTGAATAAAGGTAGGCGTTACGATGCTCAGGGTTAAAAACAATAAAAAAATTTTCGAAAGTTGACTCACCTAATTATAAATGCATTTGGGTAAAGGTAATGAGCTTTTAATACAAATCAAAAGTGGACTTATAAAAAGAAGTATTACATTTACAATTCGCTAACTTTTTTTGTATGATTGACAATGACAATCACCATTTATTAAACTACAAAGCTCCCGGAAGCTTTGAAGAAACTCGGTATGAAAAACTTCACAACGTTATTTTTGATTCTCCTACAGAAGGGTCAAATGCAATTGCTCATGCAATTGCCGCTTTAATTCGAAAAAAACAGGAAAAAAACAAAACGTGTGTGTTGGGACTGGCAACAGGATCAAGTCCATTAAGTGTATATAGAGAGCTTGTTCGGCTGCATAAAGAAGAGGGGTTAAGTTTTAAAAATGTAATCACATTTAACCTTGATGAATACTATCCTATTGCAAAAGAGGACATTCAGAGCTACCATTACTTTATGCACTCGAATCTTTTTGATCACATTGATATTCCAAAAGAAAATATCAATATTCCTAATGGGGAAGTCCCTCAAGAAGAGGTAAGAGCTTCCAGTATTGCTTATGATAAAAAGATTAAAGAAGTAGGTGGAATTGACCTCCAAATTTTAGGAATTGGAAGAACAGGGCATATAGGTTTTAATGAGCCAGGGTCTCATTTAAATTCTCAAACCCGAACCATTACTTTAGACCACCTTACTCGTTTTGATGCCTCGGCCTCATTTCAAGGGCTTGAAAATGTGCCTCGAAAGGCGATTACTATGGGAATTCAAACCATATTGAACGCTAAGCGCATCATGTTAATGGCCTGGGGAACAAATAAAGCAGAGATCATTCAAAAAGCGGTAGAAGGAGAAATCTCACCTATAATTCCCACAACCTATTTACAGTACCATGAGAATACAACCATTGTTTTAGATACTGAGGCAGCATCTGAACTTACTCGAATTAAAACGCCTTGGATTGTTAGCGGTTGTGATTGGGACGAACACCTTCGAGCAAAAGCAATTACATGGTTATGTGAAACTACGGGTAAATCCATTTTAAAACTTACCGATGAAGATTATAACCAACACGGTATGTCAGACTTACTGGCACACTATGGTTCCGCTTATGATTTAAATATTGAGGTGTTTAATCGATTACAGCATTCAATAACAGGTTGGCCCGGAGGAAAACCCAATGCGGATGATGCTAATCGTCCGGAAAGAGCCAATCCCGAACGCAAACGTGTAATCATTTTTAGTCCTCACCCTGATGACGATGTCATTTCCATGGGAGGGACTTTTGATCGATTAGTGAATCAAGGTCATGAAGTTCATATTGCGTACCAAACTTCAGGAAATATAGCGGTTTCAGATCACGAAGCTTTAAAATATTTAGAAGTAACCCAAGAGATTTTTAATTCAGGGAATAGCTCAGAATTGTTGGCTCTAAAAAACGCTTTCTTACATCAAAACCCACAACATCCCGCTCCTAAAGAAATTTGTAAATTAAAAGGGAGTATACGAAGAAGTGAATCGTTAGCCGCTACCCGTTATTTCGGAATTCCCGACAAACAAGTTCATTTCATGAACCTTCCTTTTTATGAAACAGGATTAATTGCAAAAAATCCAATTGGACCGGAAGACATAGATAGAACCGTAGCGCTAATTGAAGAAATAAAGCCGCATCAAATTTTTGCAGCGGGTGATTTAGCAGACCCTCACGGTACACATCGAGTCTGTTTGGATGTAATATTTGCAGCCCTTTCCATCTTAAAGCCCAAATCCTTTATGAAAGACTGCTGGGTATGGCTATATCGAGGGGCATGGCACGAATGGGAAATTCACGAAATTGAAATGGCGGTTCCGATGAGTCCTGATCAGGTATTGCGCAAACGAAAAGCTATTTTTTACCATCAATCTCAAAAAGATGGTGTAATGTTTCAAGGAAATGACAGTCGAGAATTCTGGGTTCGTGCTGAGGAACGAAATGCTGCAACCGCTAAAAAATACCACACTATGGGATTGGCACAATATGCAGCGATGGAGGCCTTTAAACGCTATTTTTTCTAATGGTATTCTATTGCTAAAATGGAATAACGATACGATGCCCGTAGGAATTTAATTTTTCCTGTTTCATCAAGGGTAAAACTCTTTCGTGTTGCATTTAAATGCAATCCTGTTTCTGTTTCTGTTGTTTCATTTACAATTAAACTTGTATTTCCATTGTGAAGTACCTGAGTTGCAACAAGTCTGAATGTTTTTTGATCAAAAAAATAATGCCAAACATCCCCATTTTTGACTTGGGGATAGGTAACCTTTACTACCAAGGAGGGTGAATTTAACAGGGGTAGGGAAAGGGCAACTTTTTCCAATTTTGCCTTTGGATCTAAGAGCGTAATAGGCTGCCAAAATACATAAAGAGATGCCTTCGCGCTAGAAATTGCGGACTCTAGGAGAAGGGAGTCGTAAACAGCACTTCCATTAATAGAATAGGTAAAACGATCAGCGTCAAGAAAAGCCCGATGTTTGTTATTCTCATTTTCCCATTCCATAAGGGTATAGTCAGGATCCCAATGGTGTTCTATATATTGGCGACCTACGGATTCTATTTCGCCGGAAGCGGTATATAATGTAGTTTCTTTCAAATAGCGTATTGAAGACACGCTTTCCCAACTTGCTATTCCGCCATGCGATGCGATACTTTTTTCAAGTATTTGCTCTGCATTTAATTTTTCCGAACATGAACTGAACGACAGTATAAGAAAGGACAGAACACTAAACCAAAAAAAACGATAGGGTGTCAATTAATTTGTATTTTAGGTAAAAATATAAAAGTATTGTAGTTATGAACTTAAAATATACCTCTTGTATAGGGATAATCTTATTTCTATTTTTTATTTCAATGCCTTTTGGGCAAGCACAACAAACCTATTCTAAACGTCAAATAGACAAATTAAAATCTACAATTGAAGCTCAGGTTGGTAATGATCATAAAAAGACCCAAGTTATGATTGACAAGGTATTTAGCTTTGCTGAATTGGGATTTCAAGAATATGAAACATCAACCTATTTAACGGGTATATTAGAAGCCGCTGGGTTTACAATCGAACGAGGAATTTCGGGAATTCCCACAGCTTGGATGGCTCGATGGTCTCAAGGCGAAGGCCCTGTTATTGCTTTAGGTAGTGATGTTGATTGTATTCCTAAAGCCTCACAATATCCAGGGGTTTCCTACCACAAGCCGATGGTAGAAGGAGCTCCGGGTCATGGCGAAGGGCACAATTCGGGACTACCGGTAATTGTAACTGCTGCTTTGAACGTTCAAGATCTAATGCAAAAAAATAACATCGGAGGAACCTTAATTGTTTGGCCGGGTATAGCAGAAGAATTAGTAGCTTCAAAGGCGTGGTACGTTCGAGATGGTTACTTTGATAACATTGACCTTTGTATTTTTACCCATGTGAGCAGTGACCTTTCGGTTTCTTATGGTCAGGCAAATGGGACAGGTCTTATTTCTGTGGAATATACATTTGAAGGCGAAGCGGCTCACTCTGCAGGGTCACCTTGGAGAGGAAGAAGTGCCTTAGATGCGGCAGAATTAATGAATGTGGGATGGAACTACAAAAGAGAACATTTACACCCTTTAAAACGCTCTCATTCTATTTTTACTGATGCTGGAGATCAACCCAATGTGGTCCCCTCAAAAGCGTCTATTTGGTATTATTTTCGCGACGTTACTTATGATGGCATTATGAAAATGTATAATGATGCAAACAATATTGCTCATGGTGCAGCATTGATGACAGACACCAAAGTTACATCGAGAGTACTAGGCACGGCTTGGCCACGACACTTTAATAAAGTAATTGCTGAAACCATGTACGAAAACATAAAAAAAGTAGGACTTCCTACCTGGTCTGAAGCCGATCAACAACTGGCTGTGGCAGTTCAAAAAGAGGTGAACTCAAACAACACTGGCGGATTAAACACAGAATTAGGCCCTCTAGGAGTGCCTGAAAAAGAAATTAAAAGTGGAGGCTCAGATGATATCGGAGATATTTCCTGGACAATACCTACAGTCACTTTACGTTTCCCGTCCAACATTCCCGGATTACAAGGCCACCATTGGTCAAATGCCATTGCTATGGCTACACCTATAGCGCATAAAGGAGGAACAGCTGGGGCGAAAGTTGTCGCCACCACTTTGATTGATTTTCTAACACAACCCCATTTGGTAGCCCAAGCAAAAGACTATTTTGAAAATGTTCAAAGTAAGGAAACTCAATACCAGCCAATGATAACCGAAAAGGATCCTCCGCCGACCTATTTAAACGAAGGCATAATGCGTCAATATAGACCCCAATTGGAAAAATTCTACTACGACGAAACCAAATACGAAACCTATCTAGAACAATTAAACATTCAATACCCTACCCTTAAAAAATGAAAGTAAAATTTCTAGTAGTTTGGGGTGGGCTATTTTTAGGAACGGTATCCTTTGCTCAAGTTGCTGTTAGCCCTTTGGATTCTATGGCCATAACCGCTGTATTATTTCAACAGCAAAAGGATTGGAATAATGCAGATATTGACTCTTTTATGGAAGGCTATTTAAAGTCAGAAGCTCTTGTTTTTTCAGGATCAGGGGGTCCTATTTACGGTTGGGAAAATACGTTGGCCCGTTACAAAAAAAATTATGGCGACCCGATTAGAATGGGGAAGCTTCAATTTGATGTATTGAAAATGCTTTCCTTATCTGATGCTATTGTTCAAATGCAAGGTAAATTTTATCTGACTAGAGAAATCGGAGACAGTTCAGGTTATTTTACTTTGCTCTGGTTGAAAAAAGAAGATCAATGGAAAATTATTTCAGATCACACCTCTTCTTCTAAGTAAAGGGTATGCAAAAAAAAATCGCCCTACTATTAGGTCCAGCCCTATTCTTTTTGTTGCTCTGGGCAAAACCCTTTTCAACGCTATCAGAAGTAGGACATGCCGTATTGGCTTCAACCCTTTGGATTGCCTTGTGGTGGATTACCGAAGCCATACCGATAGCAGCTACTGCACTGCTTCCCATTGTGCTTTTTCCTCTGAGTGGAGGTATGGATTTACCCACAACTACCGCCTCTTTTGGGCATAAATACGTTTTTTTATACCTCGGTGGATTTTTAATCGCCATTGGAATTGAAAAGTGGAATCTCCACCGAAGAATAGCGCTCAATATCATTTCATTAATCGGTTCGGATGTTCGTAAAATAATTCTTGGATTTATGCTAGCCACCGCATTTTTGTCAATGTGGATTTCTAATACTGCTACATCAGTGATGATGTTGCCTATAGGTATAGCCATAATTAAACAACTCAAAGACAACCCCAACACAATTGAAGACGAAAATTTAATTTTTGGAAAAGCTTTAATGCTGGGTATTGCCTACAGTGCTTCTATTGGGGGAATAGCAACATTAATTGGAACCCCACCCAACCTCGTTTTGGCTGGAGTTATTCAATCACTATACGGTTATGAAATTACGTTTACCCAGTGGTTTTTATTTGGATTCCCAATTGCCATAATCTTATTGTTTTTTTGTTGGGTTTATCTTACCCGAATTGCGTTCACCTTTAAAAGCAAAGAATTTCCCGGAGGGCGTCAAGAAATCTTAAGATTAAAAAAAGAACTTGGCCCCATTTCCTTTGAGGAACGTCAAATTTCTATTGTTTTTACCCTTGCTGCATTTTGTTGGATTTCTAGATCTTTTTTATTGCAACCCTTATTTCCCGCATTGGATGATACCATTATTGCCATTACGTTTGGATTACTCCTTTTCGTTTTACCTTCCAAAAAAAAGGGAGTACCCCTATTAAATTGGAAAGATACGTTAAAGCTTCCATGGGGGATTATTCTGCTTTTTGGCGGAGGTATGGCCTTAGCAAAGGCATTTGAAACTAGTGGTCTTGCTGTTTGGTTAGGGGAGTTAATGACAAATTTTGGTAACCTTCCCCTATTCCTGCTTATACTGTTACTTGTAACAGCGGTAAACTTTTTAACAGAAATAACATCAAATCTTGCCACAACAGCAATGTTGCTTCCCGTTTTGGCTCCCTTAGCACTTCAAATAGGTGTTCATCCTTACGGGTTAATGGTTGGTGCTGCAGTAGCGGCCTCTTGTGCCTATATGCTGCCTGTGGCCACACCTCCTAATGCTGTAGTTTTTGGATCCGGTTATTTGCGAATACCAGACATGGTATCCAAAGGGTTCATTTTAAATATGTTTTCAATTCTCTTAATTTCCCTTATGGTGTATTTTATACTTCCACTATTATGGAATCTTAACCTAGAGGTATTTCCAGAGGCTTTTTTAACCCCTTAGATCGGTTAGCGAATCCGGATTTATTCAGGAATAAAATCAAAATATGTATTTGGAAAAGGTTCATTGGCTAAAGTAAAATGCCACCATTCTTTTTCATAGGGTTTAAATCCAGACGCAATCATAAGGGTGCGCAGCCTTTTTCGATTTGCTTTCTGGGCATCGGAAATATGTGTATAAGCATAATGGGAACGCTCGCCAAAATAATCCCAGCTTCCTCCCATATCCAGTTCCTTGTTTTTTTGTGGGCCCTCTATATAAATTAAAGTCAGATCAACCGTACTTCCTCTGCTATGTCCGCTTTTTCTGGCAATATATCCTTTTTGGAAAAGGTTTTTTTTAGCAATTTTAGGATAGTATTTTTCTTTTTGTAACGTGTCTTCAGTTTGCTCAGCCCAAGCAACAAAATTATCAACGGCACGTTGAGGACGATATGCATCATATATTTTGAGGCCTAATCCTTGTTGTGCTAGTTTGTTTTGAACCTTTAGTAAGGCGTTAGCCAACCTCTTTGTACCGTAAGCCTTCTGAAATGTATAACCCTTTACTTTTCTACCCATAAAGTTATTTGAACTGGCGTATCGAAGTTCAACCTGTAGCGTTGAATCCACTTTTTGAAGATTAATAAAATCGTCGGGCAATTGACCATACCCTAGCCATAGGCTCAAAAAGAAAAAACAAACACTACTCTTCCAATACATAATCCAATAATTGTCCTCGAATATTCAAGTCGTATAAGCCTGTTTGAGATCGATAAGGATACACGCGGTTACTTAAAAAGATAACAAATGCTTCTTGTTGTGGGTCGGCCCAAATAAACGTGCCTGTAAATCCGGTATGCCCATAACTCTCAGGACTAGCCAATTGGGAGGGATAAGAGGACTCCTCTTTATTTACCGAAGGTTTGTCAAAACCCAATCCTCTTCTGTTATCAGTATCGGGATAGGCCCGTTGCGTAAAAAGGGTTACCGTTTCAGGTTTTAAATACTGATTCTCTTTATAGGTGCCTTTTTGTAACAACATCACCAATAAAGGATACAGTGAGTTTGCATTTGAAAATAAACCCGCATTTCCTGAAACCCCTCCCATCATTGCGGCGGCTTCATCATGTACCCACCCTCTTACAAGTTGTTTTCTAAATAGGGTATCTTGTTCTGTAGGTACAATTTCATCTAATGGAAATTTTTTACGGGGTAGAAAAGTGATGCGGTCTAACCCCATAGGAGTATAGAAATGAGTATTTAAAAATTCATCAAAAGACAACCCACTAAGTTGTTGGGTTAGTTGAGGCAATAAAAAAAACCACAATCCGGAATAGGAATAGGTTCCTACAGACTCTAAAGGTGTTTTACGAATCCGACGAAAGATTTTGGAAGTGTAATTTTTATGAATCCACCAGTTTTCGCTGATTTGTGTTGGAAAACGTGGAGAGGCCTTCATCGCAAGCGTATTTCTCTTTAACGTTCCCTTTTTTCGAAATACAGTGGTTTGGTGTGTTAGGTAGGGTATCCACCCTCCACTATGGCTGAGGACTTGTCTAAATGTGGTATTCTTTTTATTACTGAGTTTTAGAAGGGGGACATATTCAGACACTTTTTGATCAAGATCTATGTTGTACATTTCATACAGTTTCATAAAAACTAACGTACTCGCCATCACTTTGGTAACCGAAGCCAAATCGTATAAATCGGTGGATTTTACTTCCTTAAGTGAATTATACGTATGATAGCCGTAAGACTGGTTTACTAATACACTGTCCTTTTTATACAGTATTACTTGAGCGCCTGGGAATGCCTGTTGCTCGATTCCCAATGCGATCAATTGATTTACTTTATCTTCTAAATTTTGACTTTTAGGGTCTTGCCCTTGAGTTTGAGAAAGGAAACCTATTAAAAATAGAAATAGGATTATTGTGCTCTGTTTGGAATGCATTTCTCTATTTAAAAAGGCATATTGTAAAATCTTGTGAAGCAGTTTTCTTGGCATACTGTTGTTTTTTATAAATTTAACCGAATAAAACAATATTTAACATTACTCATTGCCCTAAAAATTAATTCCTACTCCTATGTTTTTAAAAAAAGCGACTCTTTTCTTTGGTCTTTTATTCATTTTTACCTTCCCCTCTTTCGCTCAAGAAACGGAGAGTGAAGAAGATTTACCTTTCGATGCCGTAATCGAATCGGAAATGGGAGGAAAGCGAATGAAATTTTACGGGAATACCCGATTTAATTTTAACCAGGCCCATTTTTCAAATTGGATTTCGGGTGGGGAAAGTTCCTTGACTTTTTTGTATGGTTTAGACTATAACTTTAATTATTCGGATCGTAATGGATTGGTTTGGGATAATAATTTGCTATTGTCTCTTGGGATGACCACTATTTCTGGAAGTAAATTTCTTAAAAAAGCAGATGATCGATTTGAAATTGGATCGCTTTTGGGAAAACAAATCAATCAATTTTGGAATTACTCAGGTTTTTTGAATTTCAAAACTCAACTTCTTCCGGGCTATCGGTTTTACAAAGAGGAAGGGATTGAACTCCGCGATAAAATTTCTCAAGTTTTATCACCGGCTATACTTCAAGGCGGATTGGGGTGGTACTATAAAAAAAGTGATGACTTTTGGGTGAATTTATCACCACTTTCTGCACGATTAATCATTGTATCAAAAAAATATACACGCGATCTAGACCCTGGGAAAAAGTATTTTGGGGTTGACCCTAACAAAAGCAGTAAATTCTTTTTTGGAGCATCTTTTAATGGGTTTTATAAAAAAGAAATCATGAAAAATATTATTTGGGAGAACAAATATAGCGTGTATGTAAACTATTTGGAAAAAACAAAGAATATTGACTTTGACTGGAATACCAGCTTCCGCTTTAAAGTAAACAACAAAATTTCCGGAAATTTTGTTTTACACCTGTTATATGACGATGACTTACTGGGTAAACTTCAAGTAAGAGAATTGATGGGTCTTGGGATAAATTTGGATTTATAACTATTCAATTCCCCTAGCTTTGCGTAAAAACCAGTCGTAATTATAAAACGTCACAAAAATATTATAAATCCCGCCTTGTCCTCTTGGATCGACTTCTACAAGCACCGTTTTTTCGGGATCTACAAATCGTATACAAGGTAAATTCTTTTTCACTAAAAGCGGCTTGGACCAGTTTTCTTGAGCGTACACTACCTTATACTCACTGGATTCAAAATGCGCTCTACTTTTGAGTAAATAGCTTTCCGCCTCTTTTAAACTCAAGTTTTTTTTGCTCCAAATAGTAATGCTGATCAATTCATTGTCACGCTCCACCAAAGATTTTTTTCGAAAAGCATATAAAGTCCCCTTGCCAAAGGCAATATTTTTTAGCCTTTTTGTTTTTGATTTTAGGATGTTCTTAGCAGAATCAATCGGCATTTTATAATCGAAGTCTTGGTATAAAGATTGAGAATACCCTACCCTAAAGGCAATTAAAAACACTATAAACATAAGTGAGGAGGGAGGGAAAGCGTACTTTATTTTTGACATTAAATTCCAACTTTAAAAAAGTGAAAATACTATTTTTTCATTTTCTATGTAACAGAAAATTCTATTTTTACTCAAAACCGATTTATGGACAAAAATCCTCAAAAACAGTGGGCAGTAGTTACCGGAGGATCTTCAGGTATTGGATTCTCTATGGCCCGTTATTTAGCTCAAAGAGGGTATAATATTGTACTTACCGCTCGTGGAGAAAAACGCCTTCAAAAAGCAGTTGCTACCTTAAAAAACGAATTTGATGTTGAGGTAAACTATTGCATTGCAGACTTAGCCTCTTCAGAGGCACCCAATCAAATTTATACATTTTGTAAAAAGCTAAAGGGTAAGGTTTCTGTTTTGGTCAATAATGCCGGTTATGCATTGCCCACTTCTTTTCACCAAACCCCCATGGAAGAGGAAGAAAAATTTTTACGCGTATTGGGTATTTCGGTAATTGCGTTAACAAAACTCTTTCTAAACGATATGTTGATACAAGGCGGAGGAAAAATAGCCATCGTTTCTTCTGTAGCGGCTTTTGCCCCACCTTCGGCAATTCAGCCCTTATATGGACCGATAAAAACTTTTGTCAACCGCTTTAGTGAAGGAATCAATACGAATTATAACGCAAAGGGGATTACGTCTACAGCAATATGTCCAGGCTATACCATTACCAACTTTCATACCGCTAGCGGAGTGCAAGAACAAATGGATCGGGTGCCCTCCTTTATGAAAAAAGAGGTGGATCGAATTGCCTCTGAAGGAGTTGATGCCCTATTGAAAGGGAAAAAAGTATGCGTACCTACCTTCACGTTTAAAATAATCGTGTTTTTATTACGTGTATTGCCCCACTCCTTATTTTCCTTAGTTAGCCGTTTTTTAGCTCCCGGACGCTACGAAGATTAATCTTAACAAGACAAAACCCTTTCTATTCCCCATCGATGTAAGGTGTTTTGGTGATTGGAAAAGAAAGGGGTACACCAATTTTTAATACTTTAGTATTGAACTTTATTAAGCATGAGAACTTCTTTAATTATCATTTTGTTCATGGGAATACTTTCCTGTGAATCAAACCAAAGTAATCCAAATGCTGAAGAATGGGTGTCCCTATTTAATGGCAAAGATTTATCAGGCTGGAAAATCAAAATGGCACGCCAAGAGGTAGGTGTAAATTACAAAAACACCTTTCGCGTGGAAGACAGTATGATACGTGTCGTTTATGATGATTATGATGCTTTTGAAAATGATTACGGGCATATGTATTATACCACACCTTATTCCTATTATAAATTGCGTTTTGATTATCGTTTTGTAGGAGACCAAACTCCTGGGGGAGAAAACTGGAACGTACGAAATAGTGGGGTAATGCTGCATAGTCAATCTGCAGAAAGCAATGCATTTGAGCAACATTTTCCGGTTTCTATCGAGTTACAACTTTTGGGGGGATTGGGTAAAGCAGATCGTACAACAGGGAACCTGTGTACCCCCGGAACAGCAGTGGTGTATCAGAATGAATTGGATTTTACGCATTGTATATCAGCATCGTCAAAAACCTATCATGGTGATCAATGGGTAAAAGCAGAAGCCATCGTTATGGGGAGTGAGTCGATAATCCATATTATTGAAAATGATACGGTTTTACGCTACAGTCAGCCTCAAGTAGATCAACATTTTATCTCTAAAGACTATCCGGGTTCAGATTGGGAAATTATGGGAGTGTCAAATCACGACTATTGGAAACCCAAAGCAGGAACTCTAATAGACCAAGGGTATATTGCCCTTCAAGCAGAAAGTCATCCTATTGATTTTAAAAACATTGAATTGCTTAATTTATGCGGGTGTATGGACAAAGCCGCAAAGAATTTTAAAAATTATTATATCAAAGCTGATAATTCAACCTGTGTTTACGATTAAATGGGACCAGAAATATTTCTTGCCTTTTTTGCTTTCTTAGGGGTTGTATTTTGGGGAATACTTAGAGGAATCTGGTGGGTGATAAAAAAAGGGTTAGATCTAATTTTTATTCCATGGATGTGGATAACAAATTACATTCGAGTCCATGCATGGGGAATCAAAACCAAAAAAGCAAAAGGGAGCACTACACAAACTCAAGCCCCCAATTCGTTAGTATAGCCCAAACAAAATAACGAAGTAACTTTCCGATTAACATCCATAGCCCAACGGGGATCAACGAAATCTTAAAAAACCCTAGGGCTACCGCAATAAGATCACCAATACCGGGCAACCAACAAAAAAAAGCAAGAATACTTTTCCATTGATTCATGCGATTTTGCCAAGGTATCATTTGATCTATTCGAATCCCAAAAAAACGATTTAACAGGGACCAATTTCCCAGCATACCCAAACCATAACTGGTCATTCCACCTAACCAGTTGCCAGCGGTAGCCACCCCCAAAACCATCGCTAATGAATACTCGTTTGCGAGTAAAAGACTCAGCACAATTTCAGAGCTTAAGGGAATTATTGTAGCCGCTATAAAGCTGGCCAAAAATAATCCAACATACCCCCATTCTATAAAATTTTCCATGAAGAACTGTAGGGTATGAGTTTGAAAGTCAAATTAATTATTCAGTTTGTGATACTGTTACAAGAGCGTCAATAGTTTGAATACTCCCGTCAGGAAGGTGCTCAAGAGGGGTAACTTTCACATTCCGCAAGTGGGTTTTCCCACCCGAGAGTTCACTGTCATGAAAAAACAAATACCATTGTCCGTTAAATTCAACGATAGAGTGGTGGTTTGTCCAACCCAATACCGGTTTTAAAATAACCCCTTGATAGGTAAATGGACCCATGGGAGAAGTTCCAGTTGCATAAGCAATGTTATGTGTGTCACCAGTAGAATAGGAAAAATAATAGGTGTCGTTTACTTTATGAACCCAAGCGGCTTCAAAAAAACGACGTTCATTATCCCCTGCAGTTAACGGGTTTCCCTCTTGATCAAGCAACAAAACATTTTTAGGAGCTTCTTCAAAGGCCAACATATCTTCAGTCATTTTAGCCATTTTTGGCATAATGGCCGCTTGATTTTCCGAGGGATAAATATCCTCAGAAACATAGGATCCCGATTCCCAACGTTGTAATTGTCCGCCCCATATACCTCCAAAATACATATAGGCTGTACCGTCACTATCAACAAACACGCAGGGATCAATGCTAACCGCACCCTCAATAGGGCTTGGTTCAGCAATAAAGGGCCCTTGCGGAGTGGAAGCAGTAGCTACCCCAATTCTAAAAATGCCTGTGCTGTCTTTAGCAGGAAAATAAAAATAGTATGTGCCATTTTTTGTAGCTGCATCTGGAGCCCACAGTTGTTTTTCAGCCCATGGAATTTGATTGACATTTAAAATTTCACCTAGATCTGTTGCTTCTAAAGATTCACTTATCTGATAAACGTGATAATCTCTCATATCAAAATGGCTCCCTAAATCATCCTCTGGGACACCTGCATCAAGATCATGAGACGGGTACACATAAAGTTTCCCATCAAAAACATGTGCTGAAGGATCAGCACTGTATAAATCTTTTATAAGAGGGTAAATTCGGGTTTCAGAGGGCTCTTGAGTTTTGTTTTGACAACTCCAAAGCGATAGCACTAGAAGGGAGAGAATGGTTTTTTTCATAAGTTATAGTGAAATAATAAATAGTGTTTAAATGTACAGAATTTTTACATCAATTTTTTAAAGTAATATAAGGCTTTGATGTTCAAATCTTGGCAATAAAGAGAAGATAGGGCCTTGATCAAGATAGGGTCGAATTAGGTTTTGGTAACGAACAGGTGATTACTTTAATGAAGCCTTATTCTCTTTTAAGTAGAAAACTAAAAATGAGCAAAAAACAACAAAAAATGATCAAAATTGAGCTAAAAATGCTCAAAATCAATCAAAAATGGTCATTTTTTGCTCTTTATTGATAATTTAATTAAAAATCATTTGAGCAAATTCAGTGAGGTAAATTCGCCAATTTGTCCAGGTATGCCCACCGGTACTTTCTCTATAAACATAGGGGAATTGTTGTTTGTCTAATTCGTTTCGCATGGTAACTACGCTTTCGTAAAGAAAATCATCTTTCCCACAAGCAATCCAGTACACCTTGGGCTGCTCTTTTTTTAAGGCTAAAATTTGTTGTTCTCTTTTTGAGTGATCGACATCGATACCAAATCGACTCAAATCTGCAAATCCCATACTCATCACGCCAATGTAATCAAAGAGCGCAGGTTCCATAAAAGAGGTATTCATTGTTTGAAGCCCTCCCATGCTTAATCCCGTTAGGGCTCTATTTTCTTTATCTGATTTGACCCTAAAGTGAGCAGTAATGTAAGGAATTACATCATGAATAAGGCTTTTTTCAAACTGCATATTGGCCATGCCCCCCACATTTGTAGAAGTTGCTATTTGTTTGGGGCTAACGGTAAAAGCAGCTGCTTGCGACGGGTTTCCGTTTGTCATAACCACTATCATAGCTTTTGCTTTACCACTATTGATAAGGTTATCCATAATGTTGGGTGCTACACCCAAAGTGGACCATGCTTCTTCGTCACCGCCACCACCATGAAGTAAGTACAATACGGGATAATCCACAGTTGAGGTTTCGTATCCAGGAGGGGTGTAAACCACCATTCTTCGGGTCAATTCAAGGGTAGGCGATTCATACCAAATTTCATGAACAGATCCTTTAGGACCCTTATTTGCCCAATACAAATCTGAACCTTCGCCGGGAACATATAACATGCTCTCTGTCCGAAATATCCCATCACGGGCGATCATTAAATTTGACGGATCTAGAGTAGTTACGCCATCAACTAAAAAGGAATAGCCATAAAGTTCAGGGGCTAATACTTCTGATTTTGCTGACCAAATCCCCTTATTGTCTTTAGTTAAAACTAGGGTTTTACGCATCATGCCTCCCGCTTCATTTGAAATCATCGGCATCCAATTTCCTGTCACTTCTACCGAAGCGGCTTTGGGGGCATTGATTCGAAAAGTTACGGAATTATCAGGGTTAATTTCTGGAGAGATCAGTCTTTCGGTCTGTCCTACTTCTTGACCGGTTGCAGGGGTTAGGCCAATTGTGAGAACAGTGATAAGTATAAGGAAAGGGTGATTGAGGATAATTTTAAAAAAAGGTTTCATTAGTTTTTGTTTAAAAAATTAGACAAAAGAGCACCCCAAGGGTTTAATCTCTACGTCCAACTCGCCAAATAAATAGGGAGAAAAGGCTTTAGTTCAAAAAAAGCAAAAGGGTTACTCATCTAGGGGTAATGAACCAAATAATTTTAAAATCAATTAATAAAGGAAAAGGTCTAGTTGAAAATACCAAAGTAATATCAAAAAAATCCTTCTTGGTAATCACCAAACAAAAAAGAACAATACGAAGCAGGCTATACGTTGTATATGCCTAGACCCCTTTTACGATGTTGAAATGCGATTTTTTAAATATCAAAGAGGCCGTCATCCTCTTCCTCTTCTGCATCCCAATCAAATTCTTCATCCCAATCTTCAATGTCATCCATGACATTATATTTTGCTATTTTCATAACATTATGAGTTAATGTAGAATTAAAATTATTAAATAATCTTTAATCAACAATTCGTTTTTTTGTCATTCCTTTTGAAAAAATAGCAACTCAAAAAAGTATTGATGAAATGACAGGATCATATTCATCAATAGAAGATGATCCATTTGATTATGGATATTCCTTATTTGTTCTTTCAGATCCAGAGCTTGACGGTGCTCAAAGCTCTAAAGGTATATTTGGATGGTCTGGATATCACAACACACACTTTTGGATTGATCAAGAAAAAAACTTGTTTGGTCTTTTTATGACAAGAGCAAGAGAGTTTTCTTTTGGAATCCAAAAAGAATTTAGAAGAGCCGTTTATACATCTCTTGATGATTAAAATTTAATGCCAGGAAAAAAATATTAAATACGGAATGTATGAATGCCCTCCAAAACGGAGGGCTTTTCTTTCCCCTAAGGTGAACTACTCACTAGCTATATAACTGATCATAAAGGATTATCAAGCACAAAATGGAATACGCAATGGCGGGTAAAATGTCGGAAATATTGTCTCTTATTCGAATTCTCACACTAATAGCCACAAGCATCATGAGACAAATAAAAATAGAGCTTGAGATAAGAACGGCAGTAAACTGAAAACCGAGAATTAAGCCTAGTCCAGATATAAGTTGGCATACACCAATTAGTTTACGCTTATCGGCCAATCCCCACCGTTTAAATTCACTAATCATTCTTTTTGAAACGAAGGAATTAATTCCATAAGCAATAAAAGATATTCCAGTAAAAAAAATAAGAATCGTTATTGCCTTCATTAACTAGATTAACCCATAGTTAAATGCGGCAATAAATAAGGACATCAATAGAAATAATAAAGAAGGGATACGTTGTTTGAAAGGATTTTTTACCCTAAGGTGGGTCAACTGGGCACTCAACATAAAAAAGGCCATTCCGAGTGAAGCATATAGAGTTATTTCAGTATAAAAAAGCCCCAAAATTAGGAGCGCTGAAATTGACATTTTAGAGGCTCCGACGAAATTTCTAAAAACATCTGAATAGCCAAATTGTTTGAATTCAGCGAGTACATTGGGATACCTAAAAATCCACACAAAGTAAACTGAAACCGCCACTAGGATTTGAAAGAGTATTGAAATATTCTCCATTTTATTGTTTTTTTAAAGTTACAAAATATTACGGTTTCTAATGAGGTAATTCTTAGCTTTCATTACAGAAGGTCAAGTTTTTAGGGCGTTAACTTACTTAGGGGACAAGCGTAACTACTCTAAAACGGAAAACACAAATAACAAGAAAGGCCTGCAAAAGGGTAAGGGTTTCTTTTAGACCAATGCCCTAAACACCTTTACGCCTCTTTTTTCAAACAAAACAAAATTTCCCATAGGGAGTGTATAGCGTTGCGGTTAGGTGTTTTTAAGATTAATTAGAGAAGCGCACTCCTTTATTAATGTGAATTTAAATAAGCTTTTCGTATATGTTGGGCCGTTTTTAACGCTCCTGAATGACTCCACCCTGGGGGATAAAAAACATATTTTACCTTATTTAAGAGCCCTGGAGCTTGAATTACATCTTTGATTAATAACAGTATCTCACCAAAATAAACATCTATAAAATTTCCAGATTTTATAGGTCGGGTTACCCCATATTCAATTTGAATCTTGGGATCTTCTTCTTGATAGGTTCCGAAAATTCGATCCCAAAAGTTTAAAAGATTACAGTAATTAGTATCAATATAGAGGGGGTTGCGCGCATGATGAACCCGATGATGTGAAGGAGTCAAAATCAGGGAATTCAAAATTCCAAAACGGGCATCTTTAATTAAATTTTCTCCCACGTGTATGAATGCTCCGTATGTACCATCAATAAACATAATAGTAAACAATAGTATGGGTTCTACCCCCATCAATATACATATGGAAGTGCGGATAAAGTCAGCATAAGGGGCTTCAAGAAAAAAATGGGCGTGAGTAACACTTAAATTCATTTCTTCTGGGCTGTGATGCGTAGCATGTAAACACCAAAATAAACGAACCTTATGCGCTAAAAAATGATAGATAAAATGAGCAAATTCCCAAATGATGTAACCGTAAATAAACCAATACCAAGTCATTTCTGTTTTAAGAATTGCATAAGGTTGTAGCCATCCGATACAAAAAGCAACTACCCCAAGGGCAATAAACCGACTGATAAACCGATTAAAAACATAGGTGATAAAAACCACAGTGTATACTTTTGTGTGAGGCTTCTTGTACACCATGCCCAAACTAAATTCCAATACAATTAGCAAAGGTATTATGGGAATAATTAACGCTACTATTCCATCATAAGTAAGTAATTTTTCAAATTCCCCAGCTTGAAGAAGATCGATAAAGCGCTGAAAGCCAAAAAATCCTGTAAATTCTTTCCAAAGGGTTTCTAAAAGGGTTACCATAACAATGCGTTTTAAATCCTATGCTATTAAATTTCCTGTTAATTTAAGTAAAAAGATAAAAGATAAGGGTATACCTATAAACCTATTGTTAGTTTCCGTTTACTTTCTAAAAGTAAAAAAAGTTTTTTGGGTGATGTACCTGAGGATTTACTTTATGCGCTATAATCCGGTTAAGGGAGAATTCCGAATAGTTGTCTAAAATTTTATTGTATTAAAATCCAAAGCGGTATGGAATTCTAATAATTTTTTGCGGTGTTCGGAATATTTTTGGGAACCCTCACGAATCAATGTTTCTCGTGGAATTTTTTCGGTTTTCGCTTTAAATTCGGTAAATGAAATTTTTTCATCTAATTCTAGATGCTTCGTGCTCCATATGGAAATTTCATATAATACTTTGCCTAAATCTACTCCTTTGTCGGTTAAATAATAGTGTTTTACTTTATGGTCATTTCGATCTTTTATAAAATCAATAATATCGTGTGAGATTAGTTTTTTTAATCGTTCGGTAAGAATGTTCGTTGATATTTTTTCTCCGCTACTTTCAAGTAATTGCGAAAAAGTAGTGCGTTGTAAAAAAAGATCCCGGATGATAATCAAAGACCATTTATCTCCAACAATATCTAAAAAACTAGACACCGAACTGTTCGTTCGGATAGGATTTTTCATAAGCAATTATAATATACGTAAAATTACTGTACGTAGTGAGTAAATACTTAGACTGTTGATTATCAATTAAGTTTAATTGAGCTAAGCAAAGAAGAAAAGGATCAATTAATTATCTGCCGTTAATTTCTAAAGGCTTTGTAAATCCTTAAGCAGAAAGGACAAAAACTCCCTTTATTTTAATTAATTTTGCACAAAATTTAAACTTACACATATGGCTTTCGACATCGACATGATAAAAAAGGTATATCAACGCTTACCTGAACGTGTAGCAGAGGCACGAAAAATTACAGGTAAACCGTTAACTGCCTCAGAGAAAATTTTATACGCTCACCTTTGGGAAAGTCAAGAAAAAATGGAATTTCAACGTGGGGTAGATTATGTTGACTTTGCACCCGATCGAATTGCCTGCCAAGACGCAACAGCACAAATGGCCTTGTTGCAGTTTATGCAGTCTGGAAAATCTAAAGTTGCTGTGCCCACTACAGTACATTGTGATCACTTAATACAAGCTAAAGAAGGCGCTGCACGAGATTTAAAAACAGCAAATTCTTCTTCTAAAGAAGTGTTTGATTTTTTGGAATCAGTATCCAATAAATACGGAATAGGTTTCTGGAAACCGGGCGCCGGTATTATTCACCAAGTAGTTCTTGAAAATTATGCTTTCCCAGGAGGAATGATGATCGGAACAGATTCCCATACCGTAAATGCCGGTGGTCTTGGTATGCTGGCTATAGGAGTTGGTGGAGCTGATGCTGTAGATGTAATGGCTGATATGGCCTGGGAGTTAAAATTCCCTAAACTTATTGGAGTAAAATTAACCGGTCAACTCAATGGCTGGACTGCTCCCAAAGACGTTATTCTAAAAGTTGCGGGAATACTCACTGTAAAAGGCGGTACAGGTGCCATAATTGAATATTTTGGCGAGGGTGCTGAAGCCCTATCATGTACTGGAAAAGGAACCATTTGTAATATGGGAGCCGAAGTAGGTGCTACCACCTCTACTTTTGGTTATGATACCGCAATGGAACGCTATTTGCGGGCCACGGGAAGAGATGATGTAGCCGATGCTGCCAACGCCGTAAAGAGTCATTTAACTGCTGATCCGGAAGTGTATCAACACCCCGAACACTATTTTGATCAATTGATTGAAATTGATTTAAATACCTTAACGCCTCATGTAAATGGTCCTTTTACCCCAGATTTAGCTACCCCCGTAGCTGAAATGAGTAAAGTTGCCGCCGAAAATAATTGGCCTTTAGATGTAGAATGGGGCTTGATTGGATCATGTACAAACTCTTCTTATGAAGATCTTTCTAGAGCCGCTTCCATTGCGAAGCAAGCCGTAGATAAAAAACTAAAAACAAAAGCAGAATTTGGAATAAATCCAGGCTCTGAGCAAGTGCGATTTACCGCAGAGCGAGACGGTTTACTGACCATTTTTGAAGATCTTAATGCTAAAATATTTACGAATGCCTGTGGGCCTTGTATAGGGCAGTGGGCTAGAGAAGGTGCTGATAAACAAGAACGCAATTCCATTATTCACTCCTTTAACCGAAACTTTTCAAAACGTGCCGATGGTAATCCAAATACGCATGCCTTTGTAGCTTCACCCGAAATGGTTGCTGCTATTGCAATTTCGGGGCGCTTAGATTTTAATCCGATTACAGACTCCTTGTTGAATGAGGACGGTGAGGCCATAAAATTAGACCCACCTCACGGATTGGAATTGCCTCCCAAAGGGTTTGATGTAGAAGACAATGGTTATTTAGCTCCGCAAGAAGACGGTTCTTCAGTTGAAGTTATCGTTCGTCCCGATTCAGAACGTTTGCAACTCCTTTCTCCTTTTCAACCCTGGAATGGGGAAAATATAGTTGGAGCAAAGCTGCTGATAAAAGCCAAAGGGAAATGCACCACTGACCATATTTCAATGGCAGGACCCTGGTTGCGTTTTAGAGGCCATTTGGACAACATTTCAAACAACTGCTTGATCGGGGCAGTCAATGCCTACAATGAAAAAACCAATTTTGTAAAAAATCAGCTCACAGGAGCCTATGGGCCCGTTCCAGACACGCAACGCGAATACAAAGCTGCGGGTATAGCGACTGTGGTAGTAGGAGATCACAATTATGGAGAAGGTTCTTCACGAGAGCATGCTGCTATGGAACCACGCCATCTTGGGGTAAAGGTTGTATTGGTTAAATCTTTTGCGCGTATTCACGAAACCAACTTGAAAAAACAAGGAATGTTGGGAATTACTTTTGCCAATGAAAAAGACTACGATCTGATTCAAGAAGAGGATACCTTCAACTTTGTTGATTTAAAAGATTTTGCTCCTGGAAAACCGTTAACCATTGAATTAGTTCACACAGACGGAACCCAAGAGCAAATCAAAGCCCACCACTCTTATAACGAGCAACAAATTCAATGGTTTCGTGAGGGATCTGCATTAAATCAAATCAAACGGCTGAATCAGCAATAAATCAAATCGGATTTATACCCCTTTAGGGGTTGTCCATTAGAGGTTAAGCCAATAGGTAAATTTTAGATTTATTGATCTAAAGGTGGGGATAAAGGCTTCGGAATAGTAGTTGTCATTATACACCAAAAACAAATCCGAGAGTGGAGCAAATCGCCATTGGATTCGTGAATTTATACCCAGATTATCGGTTTGATTGCTGTATTGAACAAGTGTAGACCAAAACAATTGTTTATTGAGCGTTACTTCAACTTTAGGACTGACCAAAATAAGATTGGATTGGGCATAGGGCTTAGGCAAATTTACTTTGTTGTAATCCCACAATAAACTGAGCGCAACTTTGGGTTGAAAACGATAGTTGAGGTTTCCTTTAAATGAAAATTTGGTGCCGTTAAAAAAGGCACCGTACCCCATTTCGGTTGTAAAGTTGAAAAGGTTGGCATAGTTTGAAAGATAGGTTATTTCCCAACTGTTGAATTGATAGCCTGCTGATCCAGGTAAAGGGGTAGCTCCCGTTCGGCTAGGATCAAAGGGATTCGATAGAAATACATAGTCGTTGTTGTAATTTATTTCCAGCTGTGCTTGATTTTTAAATTGAGCAATGTAACTGTATCGGGTCATATGATCCGTCTTTTTATAATCTAAATTTTGCTGAAACCACATCAGATTTAGAATTCCCAGTTTATGCGAGATGATATTACTGTCTTTAGGATAAAAAGTACGAACGGCATTGGCTCCCGATTTAAATATTCCTGTTCGGGGAATAAAACCCAGGTCTGAACGGTAATCTCGGTCAACATAAACCCAATCGGAACTAAAGCGCCAGATTCGTGTGTTATAGGTTAAAAAGGCTTGGCTAGAAAGATTTCCTTGGGTATCATTGGGTTGAAACGATTTATGGGTGTAAAATTTTCCTATCCATTTGTTGTTCGTAGAAGCCAAGTTGTAATCCATACCAATTACCCGGTTGAATTTTTCATCTTCAGAAATGAAATCATAGTCTCCAAAAGTTTCACGATTAACAAAAAACACACCCATTTGTGATTGTTCGAAAACCTTGCGTTGTAGGGCAAACATGGTGTTGTTGTTGGAAGCAATTTGATTGGTCAGGTCTTCTTTATTTTGAATATTGAGCACCCCCAACCGCCAGTTTTCATCTAGTTTCCCACTAAGCCTGACCCCACCAAGAATTGAATTTTGAATGCTGTTTCCCTCTTTGTCTCTGGCAATTCCAATACGACGGGAAAAAAACGGAATGGCATCTCGAAAACTTCCAAAGTTTCCGAATAAATCACCGTTGTCTATAAAAAATTGCCGTTTTTCTGGAAGTGAAATTTCGAAACGGGTAAGATTCGTTATTACATTATCCACTTCTACATTGGAAAAATCTGGATTCAAGGTAACATCTAGATTTAAACTGTTACCAATAGGTATTTTTAGGTCGCCACCCACCCGCAACGATTGTTTGGTTGTATTTGTATTGAAATCAGAAGCCGCCAATCCATTCAAATAGGGAATAACGTAAATGGGATTTTTACTTTTTTGCAGTGGTTTTTCAAATTCTAAAATACCTAGATACCCTAAATTTACGGGGATTTGATTTTGTGGCACATTCGTCCATATCGACCGTTCATTGGTTTGTAAATTGTACCGATACGCCTGAAAGCCCCACTTTTTGCTATTTTCAGCGTATTTGATCGAACTAAAAGGAATGGCCATTTCAATTCGAAATCCCTTACCGTCTGAACGACTTTCAGAAAACCATTTGGTGTCCCAGCTTAAATTAAACCCACTGATATCAATCCCCCGATCAGACACTAATCCTTCACGCTGCACACCATAGGCACTAACCCCAAAAAGGAAGGCGTTTTGTCCGTCTTGAAAGGTGTCAAATACCACAGTAACATTATCATTGTTTCGAGCGCCAAAATCACGTTTTAGCGAGCTAACAATAAAGTTAGGATCATCACTTAATGCTTCAATTCCAATAAATAAATATTCATCATTGTAAAGCATTTTTATGCTCGTAACATCTATAGCCTTAACAGTATCTAACGGGAATATTTGCCAAAAATCTTCTGTAGTTTCTGCCGTTGCCCAAAGGGCTTCATTCAATACCCCATCAACCTGAATCGACCCTTCTATTTTTTTAACAAACACGGATCGTTCTTCGCTTTGAGCCAACAGGAATGAAAAAAACCCAAAAAGAAAGGTGAAAAATAGGTAGTAACGAAAACTAATTGCCATTTGTAAAGGGGGTAAAAGTTGTTTTGGAGCATACTAAATGAAAACCCCTAACAATTCATAATTGAATTAAATCAGGGGTTTCCAATAAATACAAATCTTTTTTATTTGGATTGAAATTTAGTAGAATACCGTTTCCAAAGTGTGGTTTGATGCGTTTCCAAACTCAAGTCCCGACCTTCAATAAAGGCTTTTTGAATTTGGTTTGTTCGCATGTCTAATGCATCCCCTTGGGAAATAAATAAAGTAGCATCTTTACCTACAGTTAATGATCCTAATCGGTCAGCAATGCCTAATATTTTTGCTGGATTTGATGTGATTAATTGAAGCGCTACTTCTTTGTCCATTCCATAGGCAGCAAAACTACCAGCATAAAAGGGAAGGTTTCGAGTGTACATACGCTCCATTCTTCCACTCACATCTATACTTACCGTTAACCCCGCATTTACCAACTCGGATGCGATCTTAAACGACAGTTTAGGATCTTCATCCTCTCCATCAGGAAGGCGATGTGGTCTTGAAACGATAACCGGCATATTGTGTGATTGAAGAAACGAAAGTTGTTGAAGGGCTTCATTTCCACCAACTAAAACCACATTTTTGATTCCGATACTTTTTAGATAAGAAATACCGTCTACAATTTGCTTTTCATCTTCTGCATGAAGATAAAGGGTTTTGGATCCATCGTACAACCCTAACATAGCTTGATAGGGAAGGTGCATTGGCGTTTGATTTTGGTCATACACCTTTGCATTTTCAAAAAAGTCTTTCAGACTTTGAATTTCATCAGAATAGCCACTGTTTTGTTTTAACACAGGATCTTCTCCTAACCACCAGCGGCCTCTTGAATATGGGCTGGGCCAATTGAGGTGAATCCCTTCATCGGATTTCACCAAAGCATCTTCCCAATTCCAAGCATCCATTTGCATCACAGAAGAGCTCCCTGAGATTCGCCCTCCTCTAGGGGCTACCTGTGCAACAAGCACACCGTTAGGACGCATACTTTCTACAATTTTGGATTCAGCATCGTAAGCAATAGCCGAACGTACATGGGGTAAAAAATCACCTATTTCATCTTCATCATCGGTAGCGCGAACAGCATCAACTTCGACTAACCCTAAACTAGAATTAGTAGCAATAAAGCCGGGATAAACATGTTGACCGGCAGCATCAATTTTTGAAGGATGGGCGGGAGCACCAGACGATGGCCCTACATACGTAATCTTTCCTTGTTCAAATGCTATAGCTGCATTTTCTAAAACCGTTCCGTCTCCAATATGAAGGGTAGCATTGGTTATTACCACAGCAGTTTTTTGCGCATCAGCAGGCGTTTGTTGCGCTATCGTGGTGGATATAAAAAGAATAAAAAGGATATATATATAATTTTTCATAATGTCTTATTCTAAAGTTTCACAGGTAAATTCTCTTTTTACAGGACTCGGTGCTTTTTGGGTTGATCCTCCCCGTTCCTTTTCAATTAGCATTTGACTGATGATCTTTTGTTTTTCTTGGGCATCGGCCATCATTTGCGCATCGATTGTTGAAGCATCGTAATATACTACTCCCTCAATCATGGTTTTTTCTGCTTTCGCATAAATTGAAAGGGGATGATCACTCCAAAGTACTAGATCTGCATCTTTCCCTACTTTAATACTACCCATCCGATCGTCAAGGTGTAAAAGTTTTGCCGGGTTAAGCGTTACAAACTTCCATGCATCTTCTTCTGAAATCCCTCCGTATTTAACAGCTTTTCCCGCCTCTTGATTTAGCCTTCTTGACATTTCAGCATCATCAGAGTTAAAAGCAACGGTTACCCCAGCATTATGCATTATGGCCCCGTTGTACGGAATAGCGTCTTTCACTTCATTTTTATACGACCACCAATCAGAAAAGGTTGACCCTCCAACGCCGTGTTCGGCCATTTTATCAGCCACTTTATATCCTTCTAAAATGTGAGTGAATGTATTGATTCTAAAATTAAAGCGTTCTGCAACTTTCATCAGCATGTTAATTTCAGATTGAACATATGAGTGACTCGAAATGAAGCGTTCTCCTTTTAAGATTTGCCAAAGTACTTCCATTTCAATGTCATAACGCGGTTTTTTAGCCTGAGCTTTTTGTTTGTTGGATAACGCATTATAGGCATCCCATTGTTGTCCATATTCCTTAGCACGTTGGAAATAATCTACAAAGACTTGCTCAACACCCATTCGAGTTTGTGGAAATCGCGAAAAGCTAGACCAGTTTGATTGCTTCACATTTTCACCCAACGCAAATTTGATAAAAGGGTCGGCATTTTGAATGGGTAATTCATCGATCGAAGCGCCCCATTTAAGTTTTATCAAGGCTGAGCGTCCGCCAATCGGATTTGCGGAACCGTGAAGTATTTGAATGGCAGTAACGCCACCTGCTAAATCACGATAGAGTCCTATATCATCAGGCTCTAACACATCTTCAATACTCACCTCTGCTGAGGAATTATGCCCTCCTTCGTTTATACTTGAAGCTCCTAAATGGGAATGTTCATCAATTATACCTGAAGTAAGGTGTTTTCCTGTGGCATCAATTATTGTTGCACCATCAGCACTTACATTTTCACCTACTTTGGCTATTTTACCATTGACCACCAAAACATCTGTTGTTTCTAGTATCCCCTCGCTTTCGTTTGTCCAAACGGTAGCATTTTTAAAGAGTGTATTTTGCGCTTTAGGCAAGGAGCTAAATCCAAAAGCTTTATTTGGAAATGTTACAGGCACAGGGTCATAATAAGAGGGTGCGTCGGGTTTTTTAGCTTCTTTTGCTTCTGTTGAAGAAGGTGTAGCCGACCATGTTATACTCTTACCATTAAAATCTACTCCTTGACCAGAAAGTGTGGCTTTGTCAACCACTTTTGCATGAAGTTGTGCGTATTCTTTTTCTTTGTTATCAATAAGGGTTAGAAAAAACCAGTGGTCTTTGTAATTGCTTTTTGTTTTAAAAGAAAGAGAGTCTTTTTTTGCCGTTACGGCAATTTTTTTCAAACTGTTTTTAATTTCAATTTCAAGAGTCTCTCCATCAGCTACAAGTGTGTAGTTACCGTCAATTGATTGTGTGGTATGGTCTTGAATTACGTGTGGAGTTCCTTTTACCCAGTTTTCATAAATAACGGTTTCGTTTTCAAATAAGGGACCTGAAGTCACAATAAAGTTTGAAAGGGCACCTTTTTTTAATACCCCTAGTGTATTTTGCTGATTCAACCATTGTGCAGGTACAGTGGTAAGTGCAGCCAATGCTTTTTCTTCAGAAAGGCCATAAGAAACGGCTTTTCTTAGGTTGGTAAGGAAAGCTGTTGGCGACTTTAATTTAGCCGTAGTCAAGGCAAAGGAAATCCCTGCTTTTTCTACTTCTGCAGGATTCATAGGGGCTTGGTTCCATTGACGCAGCTGAGCTAAACTGATTTTTTTCATTAGTAAAGGATCGGCAGCATCATAAGCAGCGGGAAAATTTAAGGGAAGGATCAATTGGGCATTCGACGCTTTTAATTCTCGTAACAGTTCATATTCCTGACCACTGGCTACAATTTTAAATGGCAATCCCATTTCTTGACCAATTTTTGCAGCGCGCAGTGTGTTGAGTTTATCATCTGCATAAAAAATCTTGGGAAGATTTTTTTGGTTTAAGGCGGCTTCAAGGGCTAAATCTTTCTGAGGGGTATTGCCCTGCTCATACCAACGCGAGTCATGATAAAACTGACGCAGTAAAGCCATTGCTCCCATAACTGAACTTGGATAGGATTGATTTGAAGTAACACTTTTTTGAAATGAAAAATGTTCAGCGGCTTTGGTATTTACCAACCGATCTTGGTCTGGTAACCCATCACTAAGCACAACCAAGGCACTGGTACCTCGGTGTATCCCATCAGCGCGATGACTGTTTACAGCACCAAAACCTGCTTTGCGCATAGCGTCGGCTTGTTTTGTGTCGTAGCTGTAATCAGTGAGGCTATTATAGTCACTAATAATATGGTCATTCCAATAGTATCCCTCTCTACTGGGATCATATTGTGCACTTCGTCCACCTCCACTTCTTCTGGGTGTGGCTACACCAAAAGTTGAATTTAATTCAACAAAAGAAGGATACAGGTGTAATCCTGATTTGTCAAATACTCTTGTGTTTTTGGGTATCGAAACATTGTTTCCTACAGCAATAATTTTTCCATTCAGTTCCAAAAGGGTTGCATCTTCAAGAACTTCTGTCGGAGAAACATGTACGGTGGCGTGGGTAAACGCCTGATAATTTAATTCTGTGGTTTTAACACCAGTATTCGTGGGAAAATAGTCTTGTCCCATTACTACTGTCAATGGTGACAATAGTATTAGTATCCATTTTTTCATACGTTTTCATTTGAAGGATGAAAGTAGTAAAAAATGTGATTTAATGTTGATTTTTTATCTCAACTGAGCAAATAATCGCATCACGGTAGTTTCACCAACATGACAATACCCCTCTTCTAGGTGTATTTTTTGTTCTTCTAATTCAATTAGGGTTAGCGAGCTAAAATCCTGTTTTAATTTTTTGGTATTGTATAATTGAATAGGATTTTTTGGCCCCCCTACTTGGGGATTAAGCGCTTGATAAGTAGGATGGTTAGTGCTAAACCCTTCTAGAATAACATGTCCACCGGGCGATAGTAAGGAGACTAATTTTGAATGGTTTTGTGTTCGAATTGAATCCGGAAAATGGACATAAATTAAACCAATGGCATCAAAAAATTCAGCCTCAAAAGTCAAATCGCTTAAAGAACCCAACTGATAGTGAATTACTACCTCTTTTTCTCGGGCGAGTGCTTGCGCTTTTTTAACTGCTTCTTCACTAAAATCATAGGCATATACTTCCCAACCCATTGCTGCAGCATAGACGGCATTTCTACCTTCTCCTTCTGCTGCTAACAAGATTTTTCCCGGGGGCAAACCCGCTAATTTTTCTTTAAAATATGCATTCGGTTCTTTCCCGTAGGCATACCGTTTGTCACTGTATCTTTGATCCCAAAAAGACTTCATTGTTTTTAAAGTTGAGGTTGCTGTTTTAAAAACTTATGTGAACCATCACAACCGGGAAGTCTTTTAGAGTGTCCGCAAACACAATCATTTTGACCAAAGCCTTTTAGTATTCGGGAGTAATATTTCTCAATACGATCCACGCGTGTTTGTGATTGTTTTGCTGAAGAAAAAAAAAGAAGGTATCCTTTTTGCCGTCCAGGGGTTAACTTATAAAATGCGTTTTTAAAAGGTGCATCACCAAAAAAACGTTCGGTTAATTCTATGGGAACAGTATAGCTTTCAATAGGTTTTTTTACAACTTTCAATCCTGCTTTTTCAATTTCAATGGCTTCAAAAAGATACTGTGTGATTAGCCTTTCTAACGGTTTAATTTGCTCAGTAGCAGTAAAACGAAACATACGAAAAGAAACACTGTTTTCCCCTGCTGATTCGAGCACTTTGGCAGTGTCATCTAATAATGCTCCTTTAAAAAAACTAAGGCAAAAATAATTTTTAAAATGCCCGATTGTGACGATATTTTTATTTTGATAGGTATAACAGGGATGATTCCATTTTAAGGTTTCCTCAAGGCCACTGTTTTGGGCAAGCTGCCTTAAGTAAAGTAAACCCTGTTGCCAAGGTCTTTCCATTTGAAAAAACGCCTCTATGGGGGTACTCACAGTATTTATTTAGTATCAAATGTAGCATTAATTGAAATTGCGCCCAAAAAGACTTTCCCAAAATATGAATTTCAAGATTCCAAATGCCATTTTATTTTTAAAAAATTAGCTAATTTCCCTTTTGAACCAACTTTTGATGAAAACAATTTCCCTTACACAACCTTTTTTAATTTTTTTATTTTCCATAATCCTTTATAGCTGTTCACATTCCACTGATGTGAAAGAGAATAAGCAAAAAGTAAAAACAATTATTACTACCGATGGTGAGATAGATGATATAGACACCTTCATTCGCCTGCTATTGTATGCTAATGAATTTGAAATTGAAGGATTAATTTATTCAAGCTCAATGTGGCATTATAAAGGAGACGGAAAGGGAACTTTATTTACCTCTGAAATGGAAATGACCAAAGCATTATATGGTGAACGAACCGATTTGCGTTGGCCAGGAACCCTTTGGATTGAAGAATTGATAACCGCTTACAATGCGGTTTATCCCAATTTGATACTTCACGACAAAGGATATCCCTCACCCGAAAAGCTTAAAAAAATGATAAGGGTTGGTAATATTGATTTTGAAGGTGAAATGGAAAAAATCACTCCGGGGTCAGAATGGATTAAAGAAAAACTATTGGCACCGGATTCTGACGATTTGTTTTTACAAGCTTGGGGAGGAACAAACACCATTGCCCGTGCATTAAAATCAATTGAAGAGGAGTACAAAAATACTGACCAATGGGAAACTGTTTATCAGAGGGTGTCCGAAAAAGCCATTATCTACACCATCATGGATCAAGACGCTACCTATAAAAAGTACATCGGAATACAATGGCCTGATATTCGTGTATTCTACAATAGCTTTCAATTTGCTGGATTTGCCTACTCGTGGCAAAGAATAGTTCCAAAAGCATTGCAACCCTATTTGGAAGGGGAATTCATGAAAAATAGTATTCAAAATCATGGGCCTCTTCTTGATCATTATTATTCCTATGGAGATGGTAAAAAACAAAAAGGTGATGAGGAGCATATCCATGGCGATCTATCCAAAATAAAAGATGCGCAATGGGGATCTTTTGATCAATATGCTTTTATTTCTGAAGGCGATACTCCTGCATTTTTGCATTTAGTAGATGTAGGGTTAGCCAATTATAATCACCCCTCATTTGGAGGATGGGGCGGACGATTTGTGGCCTCCAAAACGACACCTTCTCGATTTGAAGATGGAGAGAAAGCAGCAGACATTAACACATTCACAGGCAAATTGGATTCTTTTTTTCCGCAAACACGGTGGACGGAGGTTATTCAAAATGATTTTGCAGCTCGAGCCGATTGGTGTGTAAAGTCTTATGCAGAAGCAAATCATCCGCCCGAAATAGGAATAAAACAAAAAACACAGCTACAAATCAACACGGGTGATCAAAAGCGAATTGAATTTAATTCCTCTGATCCGGATGGGCATTCCATCCAGCATAAAGCCTGGGTTTATGAGGAAATGAGTACTTCCAAAGCTTCCCAAATAGTGCTTTCAAATGAAGCAGTTGAACTCACTATTTCACCAGACGCTAAATCAGGAGAAGTACTTCACCTCATTATTGAGGGTAAGGATTCAGGCACCCCTCCTTTAACACGTTATCAAAGAATACTATTTACTATTAATTAATCTCACTATATTATGAAAACGATTCAATTGCATTTTCCACTTTTCGCCCTGCTTTTTACAATATTACTTTCAACAAATACATTCGCTCAGAACCGAGAACCTATAATCGATGTCCACGTCCATGCATCGCAAATAAATTCCAATTTTGCACGTGAAATGTGTCCTTGGTTTTTAAGCAATATGCCCGGGGGCGATCCAAATCTGCCAGCACCAAGTTTTATAAATGTAGATTGTGTAGATCCGTTACAACCCGCAAGTTCAACCCAAGATTTTCAAGATCAAATCATCGAAAAAATCAACCGCCTAAACGTTTACATGGTAGTAAGTGGAGATGCAGGTGTAATTCACAACTGGTATGCTGCTGCCCCTGATCGAATAATTCCCTCATTGGGGATAAGTAATCCAAACCAAATGACTGTTGAAGCTTTTAAGGATTCGCTTTCGTCTGGTTTTTATAAGGTTATGGGTGAAGTTGCTCCCCAATACCAAGGCATGTCTCCTAGTGACATGAGTTTAGATGCGTATTTTGGAGTTGCTGAAGAACTAGGAATTCCAGTTGCCATTCACATGGGTACAGGAGGAAATGGAATGGCAAATATCACTTCACCAAAATACCGCGCTTCCTTAGGGCGCCCCTTTTTATTAGAAGATCTTTTGGCCCGTCATCCAAAACTAAAAATATGGGTGATGCACGCAGGCTATCCTATGATTGATGAAATGATTGCATTAATGGGTGCCCATGCTTATGTGTATGTTGATTTAGCAGGATTTATTTGGAGCTATCCTTTAAGTGAAATACACCGGTACTTAAAACGATTGGTAGAAGCAGGATTTGCCAAACGTATCTTATACGGAACAGACCTTATGATTTGGCCTGACTTATTTGAAACTTCTGTGGGAGTGATTCAAAATGCGAATTACTTATCTTATGAACAAAAAAGGGATATCTTTTTCAATAATGCGATTCGCTTTTTTAATTTAAATCCTGAAGACTATAAGTAATCTTGGTTAAGGCAACGAATACGCCACATAACGATCTCCTGAAGGAGAGCCCAATTTACCCCCACCACAAGCAATGACGAGAAAAGGTTTTCCTTCGATTTCGTATAGAATAGGGGTGGCATAACCTGGAAAGGGAAGTTGATCTTCCCACAGCAGTGCTCCATTTTCTTGATCAAATGCACGAATTTTACCGTCAGGTGTAGCCGCAATGAATAAAATACCCGTGGGAGTTACCAATGGGCCTCCGTAATTTTCACTTCCCGTGAGAATTCCTTGTTCAGAAAAAGCGTCTATTTCCCCTAGAGGCACTTTCCATTTCAATTCCCCCGTATTCATATCTATCGCATTTAATGTTCCCCACGGCGGTGCAATAGCGGGGTAACCCTCAGGGCTTTTAAACTTATTATAACCTGTAGACACATAGGGTAAATCAAGAGGTGAGGGTGTACTTGGCTCATTTCCTTTAAAGGGCATATTTTGATTTTGAAGCGATAAAAGATAAGATGATAAGGCTTCTTTTTCATTTGTTGTCAAATAATTAAAAGCCGGCATCATTCTTCGCCCTGAGGCAAGGAGGCTGAATAAACTGTCATTCGTTATGTTTTTATTGAGCGTAAGCAATGAGGGAGAGTGATCACTTCCCTCCTTATTTTTTCCGTGGCACACCATGCAGTGGGTTGAGTATAATCGTTGGCCCGCCTGCCCAAGGGTTTCCTTTTCAAAGGAAGTAGGTGCTTTTGGTACCATTGTCAAAATCCAAGGCATTTCGTTTGCATTTATAAAGAGTACATCATTGTTAGGATTAAATGCGGGTCCACCCCATTCTGCTCCACCATCATACCCAGGAAAAATTAAGGTGCCCTTAGTTGAAGGGGGGGCAAACATTGAATAATGATCAATAGATGCCAATACATTTTGAATACTGTCTTGGGAGCTTTTGGGAAGTAGGGGATTGATTTGAGTGGAGTCAAAACGCTGACGGACAAACGGTTTGGGCAATACGGGAATAGGCTGTGTTTTGGAAAGTTGTTCACCAATTAGCGGACTATTTTGGGGAACATCTTTTTCTTCAATTTTAAAAAGAGGGACTCCTGTTTCTCGATGAAAAACAAATATAAAACCTGACTTCGTGGGTTGAATTACAGCTGGGATTCGCTTTCCATTTTGGTTTAAATCAGCCAATACAGGAGCAGTGGGTAAATCACGATCCCAAACATCGTGATGTACCGTCTGATAATGCCAAACGCGTTTTCCAGTTGAAGCGTCAAGTGCAACTAAACTATTAGCATAAAGATTGTCTCCTTTTCGGTTGCCGCCATAAAAGTCATAGGAGGCTGAGCCCAGGGGAGCAAACAAAAGGCCACGTTCTTCATCAAGACTAAAGCCAGCCCATGCGTTAGCACCTCCAATATACTGCCATGCATTTGGATCTTCCCATGAGGAATACCCTGCTTCACCGGGTTGAGGTATCGTATGAAAAACCCATTCTATTTTTCCTGTAATGGCATTAAAGGCGCGAATATGACCTGGGGCAGCGCGTCCACCTTCATCAACGCGCGTACCGATAATGATTAGGTTTTTATAAATGATACCAGGAGTGGTTAAGGCAACATACAAATCGTCTGCAGGGCGGCCTAAATTTTCATGTAAATCTATTTTACCTTCTTGCCCAAAATCTGTAAGTAACTTTCCTGTTTGCGCATCAATAGCGTAAAGATAAGATCCGGCACCGTACAAAATTCGACCATTCTTACCGTCGTCAAAATAGGTGACTCCTCGGCAAACATTCATTGAAAAATAGCCCCCTTCTTTATCTTTTTCAATCCCTAACTGAAAAGGATCAAATACCCATTTCGAGTTACCCGTTGTGGGTTCGAGTGCAATTAATTTTAGTTTTGGTGACACACCGTATAACGTTCCGTTGACCAGTATGGGATTGGTTTGAATTTGCGTGTTTTTATCGGCATCGCCACTTTGGTATTCCCAAACCTTGGAAAGGTGCTTTACGTTTTCTTTTGTGAGTTGATGTAAGGGCGCAAAACGGGTATTTTTTTTTGAGCCTCCATATACACTCCACTCTTTGGGAGGATCATTAAAATTGTCACGACATGCTCCCAAAAGTCCTAAAACAAGAAATGCTAGAACAATTAGAAAACGATTTTTCATCACTTTTTTACTGGTATTTTTTTACACGTTCGTCCTTAATTACTCCCTTCCAGTTTAAACCAAATGCAAAGTCATAACTATTTCCTTCGGAATCCTCATAGGGAATCATATCTCTGGGAACATCCTCATATTGTTGTTCTACGGTAATCATGTCTTTTGGCATTTGAAAAGGAAGTAATCCGGAAGGTTCAAAGTTCCCCGACAGGATTTCCATCAGCGCTTGATCTTGAACCCCCATATGCACAAGTAGTGCTGAAGTAATCTTTTCAAATTCAGCGGGTACAGCAGGGTTGGACAGGCGCATAATAACAATAACAGGTTTATCTCCCATTTTTTGATGTGTTGTTGTAATCAATTCTAGGTCGGTTTCATTTTTTGTTTTAACAGTCTTTCCATAATAAGAACGATCCGTAAAGTTTTCTAATGGGCTTCCCCCAGCTAAACTTGTTTTTCGGGCGGAAGATGCCGTGTAGGGTTTGTATTGTAAACTTATAGGTACATACCCATTTCCCCCTTGGTTAACATCCTCTGCATCATACCCTACTCCACCGTTTGGACTTTCAATACCGACAAGGGCAAAATCAGCTTCTTGCGGATCAGTAACCACAGTATAATAGTTGCTTACAATGTCAAGATTAAAGGGATCCTCCTCTCTTTCTGGAGTCACATTTCCAAACCAACTTACACTCGGTGCAATATACCGTTTTGGGATATAAACCTTCTTTTTGGCTTCCAGAGGGAGCGTTTTATTTTTATTTTTTAAAAGCACTACGGAACGTAATTGGGCTTCATATCCAGCCGTCATAAATGTGGAATTTCCAACGGTTTTAGTCGTTTCAGGGATGTCCAAATACGGATTTTCAAAGAGACCCGTTTGGAAAATATTTAGAAGCAATCGTATTGCTGAAGCTTCAAATCGTTCGCGCATTGGGGCTTCTCCAATTTCATTGACGCCCATTTGATAGGCTTCAAGAACAGGGCCTAGATTGTTGTTTCCTCCAAACTGATCTACTCCGGCAACAAGGGCTTTATAATGTCTTTGTGCTTCTGATAATAATTCAACACCCCAGGGTTTTCCTTCAAACCTGTCAATTGCCGATACATCGCGAGTAATTCCCCAGTCTGTGCAAATCACACCTTCGTATTTGTATTTTTCTCTAAGCAATGAGGTGAGTACGTAAAAATTATATCCATTTCCAACGGCCTCGTTACCTAAACCCTTTGAAATGGTATAATAAGGCATAATTGCAGAAGCCATTTTGGTTTCCCCTTTCAATTTAAAAGCACCTTCAACAAAGGGCATCAGATGGTCAGAAAGGTTATTTCCCGGATAAACAGCGTAAGCTCCATATCCATAATGGCCATCTCTCCCCCCTTCTTCAGGGCCACCTCCAGGCCAATGTTTTACCATAGCATTTACACTATGGTTACCCCATCCTTTTTGGTGAGTTGATTGAAATCCATCAACATAGGCTCTTGCAAGGTCTGTGGCAAGTTTCGGATCTTCTCCCATTGTTCCCGTAAACCGACTCCATCTGGGCTCTGTTGCTAAGTCTATTTGAGGGGATAGTGCAGTGGCAATTCCCAAAGCGCGGTATTCTTGAGAAGCTATTTCCCCAAATTGATACATTAGATCGGCATTAAAAGTGGCTGCAATACCCAGTGTGGTGGGCCACATTGAAATTTGTCCTCCAGCTCCTGCATTGTATTCTGTTTCTGCAATGGAACGGTTACGAGGATCCGAACTGATATTTACGGGAATACCATAACCCAATGATTCTACATAGGCTTGTGCGTTATTATTCCACTGGGCTGAAACGGCAGGGCTTTCAACTTGAGTAATCAGCACATGACGAAGATAATCCTCCTTAAAAAATTTCATTTGTTGATCAGATAGGGCACTTGGGACTTTCCCACTTTCTCGATAGGGTTTTCCATCATAAGTAGACGAGGTAAATCCTCTTGAACTCCCGGGAATGGACTGATGAGAACTGTACAACATTAATCCAGCAATTTCCTCAACGGATAATCGTTGGGCTAAATCTTTAACTCTTTCCTCTATGGGTAATTCCCAATTTTCATAAGGTTCAATCTGATTGTTTTTGTTAGAATCCTTAAATGCTTTTCCCTCTTTTATAATATGGGTAACTCCTGATTCTTTATGGTAGCCTAAAGTGGGTCCATCGGTATGATGAATAAGACGAATTGTTTCTTTATCCTCTATTGTGTAGTTTGGTCCGCAACTGATAAAAATCAAAAGAAGTGAACAGAAGCAGACGGAAGGTATAGCGTATTTAATTAGTGTGTTTTTCATGGAATAACGTTAAGTGTTCCAAATTAGCTAAAAGGACTGAATTAGAATTATAGAAACGCACTTTTTAAAAATTTTGTATTTTTATATCCGACGGTAAAATTAACTCAACCCCAATGAAACAAGCATTGAAACTGATTTTGGGTTTAGAATCCCTACTCGTACTTCCTTTTTTAGCTCAGCTGTTTACAAATGCGGTTCAATGGTCCTTATTTGACTATATCGTTATGGGGGTTCTGCTTTTTGGACTAGCCATTGGCATCACCCTTATTTTTAGATTAAGTACAAATAAAAATACCCGAAGAATATTACTTTTTACAGCACTATTTTTATTTCTTCTTCTTTGGGCTGAATTGGCAGTAGGACTATTTGGTTCTCCTTTTGCAGGAAATTGAAGTATTCGTTAGGTGTAAAATAATTAAAAGGTAATCTCAAAGGTAAGGTCAACACCTTCACGTTGAATCGTCACCGTAGTTTGATCCTCTTTTTTAAAGGCGGATAAGGCTTTCATATACTCCATTAGGGTGGTAATCTCAGAGGAGCCCAGCCCAATGACGATATCCCCTTTTTGTAGTCCAACTTTTTGGGCAATTTTACCTTCACTGACACCATCAATTCGCATTCCTTTACCGTCATATAAATAGTCAGGAACTACCCCTAGACCAACGGTAAAACGCGGGGTTTCTTCACTTTCATTTTTCGTTGCTCTGAATGCTAATTTTCCATTCCTGTCTAAGGCATTGATTACTTTTAGCAAGTACTCAGAAAGGGAAAACATCCCTTCATAGTTTAATGTTTCCGCATCATCACTCGGTTTGTGATAATCTTCATGTTGCCCAGTAAAAAAATGAAGTACGGGAATGTCGTTTAAGTAAAATGATGTGTGATCAGAAGGTCCGATTCCAGACTCATTTAACACCAATTTAAAAGAGGTATTGTTTGCATTTAAAGTTTGATTAAATAATGGGGTAGTACCTACTCCATAAACAGCAAGAGCATTGTCTTCTTTTAACCGGCCCACCATATCCATGTTGATCATATAATTGATAGAAGCGGAAGTAATGGTACTGTTTTTTACAAAATAATTAGATCCTAACAATCCCATTTCCTCACCCGAAAAGGCGATGAATAAATAATTGTTTTGGCGCCCCAATTTTTTACGATTAGAAGCCATAGTGAGTAATGTAGCTACGCCACTTGCATTATCATCAGCACCATTATGAATAGCAGGTACAGAATCTCGATATAAAGAACCCTCACCACCATAGCCCAAATGATCATAATGGGCGCCTATAACTACTGTATTTTCTGCATTGTTATTGTGAAAACCAATTACATTTACACCGGTAATATATCCTTCTTGATCAATAGCTGAAAATGAGGCTTCACTATGCGGATCTGTAGCAGGCTTGAACCGAAAGGGTTGTAAAAAGCCTTCTGTACCTTTTGAGTTCAAACCAATTTCATCAAAACGAGCGGCGATGTATTCCGCGGCCTTAATTTCTGCTTGTGTTCCTGTTTTTCTTCCTTCAAGTGCATCACTAGCTAAATAGGCCACGTCATCTTTTAGTTGTTGCAGGGGGGGTGTTGAAGTGCATGAAAGTACCAAAAGCACAAGGGGAGCAAATCGGATGAACTGTTTCATTTTACATTATCTTTACTGCAAAATTAAAATAAAATACAGGATGAAACGATTCCTTTTGTTGCTCACTTTTTTTGCGTTTTTCCACTGTAAAAACACTACGTCATCTGAACAGAACAAAACCAACGTAGAAACTGCTCTGATTTATCCTGAGGAAACACATTTTAAATCCTTACGTCAGATTACTTTTGGGGGAGATAACGCAGAAGCCTACTGGAGTTTTGACGATCAACAAATTATTTTTCAATCCAACAATACCGAATGGGGGGTAGGATGTGACCAAATGTTTTTAATGCAACGCGATGAGGTTTTTGACACCAAACAGCCACCATTGATCAGCACGGGTTTAGGACGGACCACATGTGCCTATTTTTTACCTGACAATACCCATTTTATCTATGCATCAACCCATGAAGGTAGTGAAGAATGTCCCGAAACTCCATTGCGTATAGAAGGGCGTTATGTTTGGCCCGTATATGACAGTTTTGATATTTACAAGGCAGATTTGCAAGGCAATATCATCTCAAAACTAACAGATAGCCCAGGCTATGATGCAGAAGCTACGCTTTCACCTCAAGGGGATAAAATTGTTTTTACCTCTGACCGAAGTGGGGATTTAGAATTGTATACCATGAACATTGACGGTTCAGATGTGCAACAGATTACAGATGAATTAGGGTATGATGGAGGGGCTTTTTTCTCTCCTGACGGGACACAGCTCATTTTTAGAGCATCACGTCCTAAAACACCTCAAGAAATTGAGAGTTATAAAAGCCTACTCGCTGAAGGACTTGTTCAGCCTACAGAAATGGAATTGTTTATTTGTAATGCAGACGGAAGTAATTTGAGACAATTAACTTTCTTAGGGAATGCCAATTGGAGTCCCTTTTTTCATCCTTCAGGTAAAAAAATACTCTTTTCTTCTAATTTCGAAGCTGAAAAAGGCTTTCCGTTTAACTTGTATTTGATCGATGTTGAGGGAACAAATTTAACACGCATTACCCACGGGGAAACCTTTGATGCCTTTCCTGTTTTTTCTAATGACGGGAAACACCTTCTGTTTTCTTCAAATAGAAATAATGGAGGAACCAGAGACACCAATCTCTTTATTGCAGAATGGAAGGAATAAAAAAATCCCTTACAATGTTGCAAGGGATTTTATACAAATACGCTTTAAAATTATAAACTCCATCCTTTACGGTAATCGTAATGGAAGTAATTATTTGCTTCTTCACAATTAGTGATCCGCATATTTTCTGCGTCATAGTCCAAAGTAATATCAAGTCGCTGAGCAGCTACAGCAATATTGGTCAATAACATGACCTCAGTCACCTTTGCTGCAATTTCAAAATTATTAGCTGCTTGTCTTTTTTCTTTGATAGCTTCCACAAAATCCACATAAATATTACTAGGTCGAGGAAGTTCTTTCTTGGGGGCAAAATCAGGATTATTTGGAATTAATTCTGGTGAAGCACCGTGTGTACCGTGCATCATCATACCCTTGTCTCCAATATATAGTGCTTCTCTAAGCCCTCTGTTTGCTTCCAATTGCTGTGGACGTGGCGGTTTTATTCCCCCATCTGACCAAGTTACAGTAACGGGAGGTTTTCCGTTACGTCCTTCAAAATGATACGTTACACTTTCCGATTGAGGCAGGTAATTTTCATTAAATGGAGTTGTCGTTGCCTGAATTTTTGTTGGCATACCCAAATCCAAGGCCCATATTGGCGCATCAAAAGTATGGGCACCCATATCTCCCATGGCACCTGTTCCATAATCCCATAGACCGCGCCATGCAAAATGTAATATATCCGGATGATACTCTTTATAAGGTGCAGGGCCTAACCATAAGTCATAATTAAGGTGTTTAGGCACGGGTATTCCTGCAGGTCGGTCGTGATAGCCTTGTTTCCAAACCGGACGGTTCGACCATAGGTGAACTTCAGAAACGTTTCCAATAGCACCTGATTTTATATATTCAACAGTTTCTAAGGTACCCTCTACATTGTGGCCTTGATTTCCTACTTGAGTAACCACGCCCGTTTGTTGGGCCAGTTCTCTTAAAAATCGTGCCTCATAGATGGTTTTAGTCATTGGCTTTTCTACATAAACATGTCTCCCAGCTTTCATGGCATAGGAGGCAATTACGGCGTGAGTATGGTCTGGAGTCGCAATTACAACCCCATCAATTTCCTTTTCATTATCTATCATTTCACGATAATCATGATAGGTTTTCGCTTTAGGATACCCGTTAATTACATGAGCTGCATAGTCATGATCAACGTCGCAAATAGCGTAAATATTTGCATGTTTGAAGGTTTCGCGTTCGCCTTGGGGTTGTCGGTTAAAAGCTCTTCGTTCAGGTTGTATTCCTGCATAAGGTTGTACTAAAAATCCGGAAGATCGTCCACGAGTGGTCTGAACATCGGGGGTGGCGATGTTGCCAATAACTTGCCCTCCACGATTTCCCACTCCAATAGCAGCAAGATTAATCATGTCATTTGGAGAACCATGACCTAAGCTGCTTATAGTGTGGCTAGGCACAATTGTAATAAGTGAAGCCGCAGCTGTTTTTTCGATAAAGGCTCTTCTTGAAAGAGGCGAATCGTGTTTTGATTTTTTAGATGTCATTTTTCTATTTATTTAAGGTCTTATTTTTTCTGAGCGGCCATCCATTCCATAATGCTTACCGGTTTTCCCTTGACGGTAACCGAAGTGCCATCAAAATCGTTGAAGACTTGATTGTCATGCAAATACACCCATGACCAGTGGCCATTGTATAAATAACTTGAACCGCCGTACTGACCTGTAATATCAACAACATGGTCAAAAAGGCTGTAATGCACATTTTTAGCGCCTATTTTTTTCAAACGATGATATAACGGGGTTGCGGTTACATCAGCTACCGTGGTGGGATCATCATTTGAATGTACCATCCAAAGCGGTATATTTTTTAGTTTTAAGAGGTCTTTATCGCTTACAAATTCGTTGAAAAATGCCAAAGAGCTGATGTATCCTGCAGCAAAATAGTTCGGATTTTCAATTAACAATTTCAAGGTCATATATCCTCCGTTGGAACACCCCCCAACATAAATGCGATTTTTATCAATATTTGGATGATCCTCAACATAACGTCTAACTAATTCCATAACTGCACGGTGGTAGATATCATCTTCTTGCCCACGTGTAGTATTTCCACTAACACCATGCATCCAACGGGTTGGAGTTTGTGGGGCCAACACCGCAGCGCTTCCAAAAAAACGTTGGATTTCAGGAGAGGCATAGTTGTAGGCTTTATTAGCAATAATGGGTATTGAAGGATCTGTGCCTCCTTCGCCACCACCGTGTAGCCAAATAATAAGAGGAATTTTTGCCGTAGTGGTTTCAGGCATATAAGAGGCATACGTTAATTGTATACCGTCTGATGCTGTAAGTGTTCCCGAAGTATCAAACTCATCTACCACAGGGACAATTCGATTTTTTTCACGGTTCCAGAGTTGTTGGGTTTTGGTATTGACTACGGTTAAATTGTAGTCAATCCAAATGTTTCCTCCGCTACCTCCATTTCTAAAATACTGCATGGGTGAACCCATAGGGTCATTAGGAGCCACCTGTAATAGTAAGGTTATAAAGCCACCTTCTTTTACCCTATTTCCTTGATCATCCGAAACAAATGCATGAATTATAGCGCGTTTTCCTGCTGAAAAACGTCCGGGTATTTCACCCTTGGATGATGTGCGCTTAACATAGACTTCAAAATCCTCTTTTTGAACCTCGGTTAGTGAAGTGTCTGAATGGAGAATGACTTTATTGGCATGAGGGCCCCAATCAAAACCAGTAACTACGAGGGTATACTCTAGAGGTGTTGAAGGTTGGGCATTTAAAGAGAAAATGCCTAAAATGAGTAGGAAAAGAATTGGGAAAAGTACTAGTTTTTTTTTCATTGTTTAAATTTTAAGGTTATACCAGTATCATAATGGCTGAAAGAATAATTCCTGCAAGTGTAAAATAAAGTGCTTTTTTAAAGACATCTGTTTGAGGAAGAAACATCCAGTAGGCAGAAACGACGAAAAAGAGAAGACCCACACCAAACAAAATATTTAGGAAAAATAATGGAGTAGATGAAGTGGCTTTGTGCATTTTTTCCATCATGCCCAAAAATTTTGGAGGTTGCATTTGAATGTATTTCAAATCTCCGGTTTCCGCATTGTATTCTAGGTTTTTTACCCCTCGTATTTCGGGAGCCGAAGCTAATCCTTTTTCAATTTGACGTTCAATAACCACTTCAGTTTTAAAGGTGTCTTTGTCGCGATAGGTAAGGGTAATTCCAGTAAGAGCATACATGAACATGATTCCAGAAAGAAAAAAGCCTAAATACCGATGTAGGACTCTAAATTGGTTACTAATGTTTCTGTTGTTTAGTTTCATGTGATTTATTCTATTTTAATATCTGCTAGATGGGGAACAAAATATGACAATTAAATTCTAAAAGCGTTTAATTTTATAAAAAAAGGTCAAAGAAGAATTAATGAAGTGCCCAAATAAGAGGTGCTTTATTGAATCTTTTTTTAAACAAATTGGGAAAGGACCTATGTTTTTTTCATTTCCAATCTATCTCAACTTTTTAAAAAGTTTAAAGATTCTTTTCTGCTTAATAAAGCTTGTACTTAAAAAGACAAAAAATCAATTTTTGAAAAAAATGAAAGTTTTAAGGATTTATTCTTTTTTTACAACCACTTTAACCTGTTTTTCTCCCATTGTTCCTATTGTATCAATGTCAATTTTGATTCCCTCATGTTCTCCAAAGCTGAAGTCACCTTCGCTTTTCCAAAACATAACATCAGCACCCTTCATTTTCTCCATGTGAATACCGTGTGGGGCTCCCATCATAGGGCATTTATGGTGTCCGTTTTGTCTGCCTAACAAAAAGCCAAGGAGGCCAAACACAACAGCAGTTAAGGTTATAGCAAACCAGTTTTCATTCAATGATTTCATACGTTTTAAGTTTAAATAAGGTTAAAAATATTACTTTTTGAAAAGTATTCTAAAATAAGGAAAAGTTAACACTAAGCCAAGGGTAAAAAACAGAAGAGCCCCAATAGAAAGGGGAACTTCAAAAAGTTCACTTACCATCCAAAGGCTGTTGGCTACCAGCCAAGTACCGATAATGCTGTGTTCAATTCTTTTAAAGGGCTCTTTTGAGACGCGAATTAAATACAATGAAATTAGTATTGTTGGGAGGGCAAACAGCAAGGAGATTTTCTGAAATACATTTGCGTAAGACTCATAATGTAAGGCTATAAACCAAGACGCATCTTTGATAATCCAAAGGGGGAAATGCAGGTATTCTATATACTGAAAGCGATATTTTGTAGTATTCAATAGGTTTGAAATAATTTTTAAAATTAGGAAATATTTTAATTCAAAGATCCTCTTTTTTTCGGTTGAAATTCTTTTCGAAAAAGCACACTCAGTTCCTTTTATATCTACCTTTGACACGAAATTTAAATTCATTCTTTTAGATTGAAAACAGAAACTTTAGGAGACAAAAAGCTAAACTTTTTAGTTGTTTCCAAATGGGGCGATTCCCTTGATGTTGCCTATACCCTTAAAAATGAAGGCCATAATGTATTAATGTTTATTCAAGATAAAGCCTCCCGTGAGATTGGATATGGCTTTGTTAAAAAGACCAATCAGTGGGAAAAACATACTTCATGGGCCGATGTTATCGTATTTGATTATACGGGTTTTGGATCGCAAAGTGACGCCTTGAGAAAAGAGGGTAAAATTGTATTTGGAGGGTCTGAATATACCGACCGTTTAGAATTGGATCGAAATTTTGGTCAAATGGAGCTTAAAAAGCTGGGCATAAAAATTTTACCCTCCCAAGAATTTGAGTCTTTTGGATCGGCTATTGCATATATCGAACAAAACCCAGACGCTTATGTTATAAAACCCTGCGGCGAAACGCAAGAGCTTAAACAATTGCTTTTTGTTGGTACTGATGATAACGGTGCCGATGTCATTCGAATACTTAAAGCCTATGAAAAGTCTTGGGGATCCACATTTGGCACCTTTCAATTGCAACGCAAAGTAAAAGGAGTGGAAATTGCAGTAAGTGCATTTTTTAACGGAACCAAATTCATTACCCCCATCAACATCAGTTTTGAGCATAAAAAACTATTCCCCAATGAGTTGGGCGTGTCTACTGGTGAAATGGGTACAAGTATGTTTTGGGCAGAGCACTCTGTATTATTTGAGAAAACACTTAAAAAGTTTGAAGACATACTGGCGACCCAAAACTTTCGTGGGCATATAGACATCAATTCTATAGTGAATCACAATGGAATTTATCCCTTAGAGTTTACTTCTCGATTTGGATATCCACAGGTACACATTCAAATGGATGGAATTTTAAATCCTTTTAGTCAAGTACTTTATCAAACGGCTTTGGGGACCAATTTTCAATTGCAAACACGAAAAGGGTTTCAGATTGGGGCTTATATTGTAGTACCTCCCTTTCCCTATAATGACCCCAAAAGCTTTAGGTTGTATTCTAAAGACTCCGTAGTGATTTTTAAAAAGCCAATAACTTCAGGAGTGCATCCAATTAATGTTAAAAAGGTGAATGACCATTGGCTTGTAACTGGAAATCAAGGGATTGTTACCTTAATCACTGGTAATGGGACAACTATGAAAGAAGCACAAAAAAACATGTATAATCGGATTTCCAATACCTTGGTAAATAATAGTTATTATCGAAATGATATTGGAAACCGATGGACTGAGGATTCAGATAAACTACGTTCGTGGGGCTACCTTTAAAAACCATACAATTTTCGAAATTAGAAGGGATTGCCCTTGATTTTTTTGACTTTTTCCCTCCAGATTGGAAGCAGGAATTGTTCCCACAATGGGAAGCCCTTTCTGAATCCACTGAAATTTTCGTTTTATCAAAAGATGCTTCTCTAGTAACCTTAGGGTTGATTTTCAATACAAATTTTCCTCACTTGTCTCCTTTAGAAAAAATAGCCTTTAAAGACTTGCACTCCTATCCCTATATTGGGTATGTATATACCCTACCTGAATATAGAAACCAGGGGTACGGAAAACAGTGGTTTAAATCCCTGCTTGAAAATAATACTATGCAAAATTACTGGCTAACCATTGAAAATCTTGAACTTGAAAAATTCTATACACAGTTAGAATTTAAACTTTGGAAGGGCAACCCTCAAGGATCAGACGAAAAAGTTTTTACGCGTTTTTAAATGTTGGAACAACACCCTTACTTTTTCATATTTTCAAAAAAACTATTTTGCAATTCTAGAGTGGCATTGTCTGCCTTAACCGCTTTAATGGCTTCAACCAAAGAAGATACCGTATTGTCAGTGATTACTTTCCCTAAAGCTGCTGAGGCTACCTCTCCTTTGCCAGCATAGTGGTTTGGGAAACCGGCATACCACCAAATTCCAGTGTAGAGATTAGGAGGTAAGTTTAAGCGTTTTTGATTTTCTCCCGATTCTTGAGTGGCCCGTTCCATTTTTACAACTTCAGGTTTGATATAAAGTAATACCGAAGTTTCTTTTTCTCCTCCGTGCATGTCTGAGGAAGCATCTGATTGACGCAAACTGTTTATTTTCTGTGCCACTTCAGGAGGAGTTGAAGGTTCAAAAAAGTAAACCGCATAATCTCTTTTTGATTCCAATTGATTTTGAATAAAATACCGAATCATCTGAGGGTTTCCGCCATGTCCATTTATAATAATAATTCGCTTAAATCCATTTCTTCCAATTTCAGCAACAGTAGCCTCTAAGAGTTCCATAGTAAGTTTACTGGGTAAAGAAAAAGTACCTAATTGATGTTTTGCTTCGTTGATTTGACCGTAAAAATAATCTGGAAAAACTACAGCATATTCTTCTTGGGTTGCACGGGCTGCCCATTCTCTAACGCGAATTAAATCTGAGCCTATAGGTCCGTGTGGTCCGTGTTTTTCCAAAATACCAATCGGCAGAATACAAGTGTAATTTGATTCCTTTAAGGCCAGTTCCCAGTCACTAGCAGTTAGTTCATCCCACCGACTTGGAAGTCCTTGGGCGATTAGGGTTAAGGGCATTAGAATTAGAAATAGTGATCGAAACATAATAATAGTATTGTGATTTAAGAGAGAAATGTAGTTATTTTAAATGAATGTTCTTTTACTGAAATTATAAATCGGAAAGAAATCCTTCGGCTTTGATTTTCCACTCCTTTGGGAACCCCCCTGAATTTGAATCCATTGCCATACGAGCTAAGGCAATTAAAAAACCTCCATTTCCTGGTAAATACAGGCGAAGTCGTTCGGTTTGATAATTATGGCCATTTTTCAAATATGTATTTTTCTTTGCGGGGTGGAGTAAAAATTCCAATGCCATTTCCCCATTTCCAAGACGTTGCGCTGCCATTGCAGCTAAGGGGAAATCCCATCCCCAACAACTTTCCCATTGCCAGTGATCACGAATAATACGCAGGGTATTTCTCATTTTCTCGTGGTCTATAAAAGCGTCTTGTGGGACCATGGCAATTGCGCCAAGAACACTGGGATGATCTACAAGTGTTTCGAAGTTTTCATAAGGGTGAGGTTGTGATGCTGTGGCCCAATACACTTTATTAGTTGATGCCAAGGGGGCTAAATGTTCTAGTTTTTCGTTCCATTCCTCCAATTCTTTAAGACCCTGACGAATACGCCATTGCTGTGCTGTCTTTAGTCCCCACCTCCAATAGGTCAATTCATAAGTTGGATCTAGGGTTGTTTCAGGGTCATAACTCTCTTGAGCAGGAATTATATGGGGGCCTAAATGATAAACTTTTGAACGGGGGTCTTTACTTAAAAAATCTCCCATAAACAGCGCTGTATTTTCTACTAAGGTGCCATAGCGGTTAAGCACTTCTTGTGATGGGTAATGTTGGTACACTAATTCTGTAAAGTAAAGAATGTGTGGCTGTTGCCAAATTAAAAAAGACCCTACCGAAGAAGCGGTTTCTCCTCCCCATGGATCAGTCATTTTTTGCCAACGAACCCCTTTAAAGCCTTGACGGAGAGCAATATTTTTTGCCCCTGGATACCCTTGAAAATACCAATCTAATTGCGAAGTAAAAACGGTTGTATTTCCCCATAGCATAAAGGGCAAAATATGCCACCAATGCATTTCCATATGCGGTTTACCATACCAGGAATTGAGCGTAAGTCCTGTTTCTTGTGGCGGAATAGTGCCGCTACAATTTACTTTCGTCAAATACCGTGATAAAACCATACGACGTTCAATTTCATACGCTCTGGGATCATTTGTATAACCAAAATCAATTATAGCTCCTTCCGTCCAGAAATTTGTTAGGGAGGTAATGCTTTGAGCTTTCAATTTTTCATATTCAAACAAAAGGCCTTCTTCTTTTTCCGGAGAAAAGTGAAATATAAACTGCCAACTATCGCTTGATTCTTGTGGAAACAAAACATATCCTTTATCATTATTTTCCACATCAATGGGGATAGAAGAGGTGAAGGAAGTAAAATAGGTAAGAGAATCTAAGGAACGCGAGAGGTGAAAAGCGGTTTGGGTTGCGTTGAGTTCATTATTTAAATAAGCAGATTCATTTTCTCTAAAAGTTGTCGCTTCATCTAAAAAGGTGTCTGTGGGGTAGGGAAAAGATAAGTCAATTCCTAATTGTCTGTTTTGGAGTAAAGGACTTTTTACTTGGACAACAATTGCATCATGATCTTGAAGGGCAAATGTTTCAACTTCTACCGGCTTACCTTGCCAAGTAAAAGTGCTTTTAATGGTCCCTTCCCAAGGATTGAGTTCTTGAAAAATATTTTCTAACCCCTCAGGAGTTGCTTTTTGTCCCTTTTCATCTGTAAGGTGCCACCCCAATTGCGCTAGATGAATTCGATGAGGGTTTTGGCGTACATAATCCGCAGCATTTCTTTTTTCAGGAATAGTAGACTGAACCGCATAGGGTATTTTTTTTCCAAAAACGGAAACAGTATCTAAGGTCATTTCAATGTTGTATCCATGATTATTTGGGAAAGAATGCCACCCCCAATTGGATTGTGTGCCTAATGACATTCCTTTTTGATAGTGAAGTGGAAAAGTTTGAAGCCCTGTAATATCTACAGTTACGGCAAAATTTCCATTCCCAACAGTAAGGGCGTTTACTGTGTCTACTGAAGTCAAAACAACCTTATGACGCTCGTAAATTTTTTTACGATCAATATCTTGAGCCCTTAGTGAAAGGCACAACATACAGATTGAAAGTGAATAATAAAGGAGTTTATAAAACGTCAAAGTGGCTTTTAGTTGTTGAATCTAATTTAGTATTTAAATTAAGAAAGTTTTTTTTTTCGATTCAATTGATTTTAAAAATTTCTATCTTTTGCTAATCAAAACGTTAATAATGAAAACCAATAGAAGAAACTTTATCCAGGCCCTAGGCGCAAGTGGCCTTGGCCTTGGAGCAACACTTAATGTTGTGGGATGTGCAGATCCTAAAGCGAATGAATTAAGTGATGATCAACAGCTTTTTATAGGAGATGATATAGCCCTAGCCAATACAATTTACGGAAAAGTAAAAGGGCTTTTACTTCGTGATATTTTTGAATTTAGAGGCATCCGTTATGGGGCAGACACAGGCGGAAAAAACCGGTTTATGCCACCGCAAAAACCTACTCCTTGGGATGATATTCAGCCAGCGGTATGGTGGGGCAATACCGCACCTCAAATTATGGATAAACGGTATGCTAATGTTTATTCGTCCTATGCCGATCATTGGAATTACGATGATGTTAGCGAAGATTGCTTAAAATTAAATGTTTGGACGCCTGCTCTTGAAGATGGAGCAAAAAGACCTGTACTGGTTTGGTTTCATGGTGGCGGATACCGCAATGGAAATGCGATAGAACAAGACGGGTATATGGGAGAAAACTTAGCGCGAAAGGGAGATGTTGTTTTTGTTTCGATTAATCATCGACTAGGACCTATCGGATTTTCAGATTTATCTGGAGTTGGAGGTGAAAAATTTAAACATTCTGGAAATGTTGGGGCTTTAGATATGGTTGCAGCCCTAGAATGGGTAAATCAAAATATAGCCTTCTTTGGGGGTGATCCTGAAAATGTTACCATAATGGGTCAATCTGGAGGGGGTTCAAAAGTGTGTACACTTGCCGCAATGCCTGCAACAACAGGCTTGATTCATAAAGTAGTACCGTTAAGTGGCTCCTCAACCGAAGCCTTAGATCAAAACTATTCACAACAATTAGGGGCATATATTTTAAAGGAAGCGGGCTTATCATCGAATGATGTTGAAAAGCTCCAGGAAATGGATTGGAAAGAATATATACGTTTAGCAGAACGTGCAAGTAATCGTTTGAGCCAAGAAAAGCCAGAAATGGCCGGTTTTAGAGGAGGATTTAGACCTGTTGCAGACGGTATAAATATACCTAAAGGAACCTTTTTTTCAGATCCTAAGGGTGCATCAGCCAACGTTCCAATGTTAATTTGCAGCACCTTCCACGAATGGGCAATGTCACGAACAAATCCTGAATTAGAGGATATTTCAGCTGAACAAGCCATAGAAACCATGAAAGAACGGATTGGTTTTAGGGCCGGGCTAGGGGCTAAGTCTGAAGAGGTGTATACGGCTTATGCCAAACAATTTCCTGAAGCTAAACCTATAGAGATTATGTGTTTGATTTCAAGTAACCGTTCTGCAGTGGTCAATACAGCAAATGCTAAAAAACAACAATCAGCCCCTGTTTATACAGCTTGGTTTGGTTGGGAGCCCAATATGTTTAATGGAAGAATGAGAGCCTTTCATTGTATCGATATATGCTTTTGGTTTTACAATACAGACTTAATGTTAACCCATACAGGGGGTGGTAGCAGACCGCGTAAACTGGCTGAAAAAATGTCAGATGCTTTGTTGCAGTTTATGCGAACTGGAAACCCGAATGTTTCAGGGTTACCCGAATGGGAAGCATACAACGAAGAAACTGGACCTGTTATGGTTTTAGATGATGAATGTGTGCTGATGAATGATCCAGACAGAGAAGCCCGTCAAAGTTTAGCTTAAATGTTAGGGAATATCATTACAAATAAAAATCAATTTAATTTGACAGACTGCCAAACAGGATTTATTTGGTAAGCTGAATTATAGCTGCCCAAAGGAGTCTCTTATTTTAAACGATTCAGTTCTGAGGTAATTTCCTCTTGGAGTAGCTGGTTATTTTCAAGTGCACTCTTAACGAAATTATTATATGAAATTTTGATGTATCGTAGGGTATTTAAATGCCCCTTGTAATTGGGGTCATTTTGTAACGTGTTCAGTTGGTTTTGTGTAATATGAAAATAGGGCATCGGAATTTCTCCAAATAACGATTGCTTAATTTGAGAAACAGAATCCAATTGAATGCGTTGAGAAACGAAAGACAAACGATCAAACATGATTTTTTCATCAGCACTACTTTGATCAGCTATAAAATCATAATCGTTGCGGTAGTATTTTAAAAGGGATGTAATCAATTCTTGGTTCGAATACGTATCAACAATGCCTGTGCTCATAAGTGATTGAATGGCAGTATCATTAAAAAAAGTTCCAAAATAAGGCACAGTTACGTTGTATAACGCTTCTGAAATTTCACCTGCTAAAATTGTATTAGCAGCCTCCATTTGCATACTGTTTGTATTTAGGGTTAGCTCAAATAGAGAAGCATCTGATTTTAAATCCTCAAGTATGCGCAACAATCCATCGTGTTGTTTTACGGTTATTTTTTCTTGCTCAGCATTATTTTGAAGCCAAAAAGAAAGGGAAATTCCTAATACAATAATTAAAAAATCTAGACTGTAACGGATGAGTTTTTTTTTCATTTTCACTAAGATAAATAAAACCGTTAAATTCAATCTTACCTACCCCGTTTTTAAAGATTCATTAGAAATTTAACCGATTATCCTACAAAGGGGTGTACTTTTGCACCAATGATATCATTTAACTCCCTTGGCTTAGCGAAGCCTTTGTTGCAAGCGCTAGACCAGATGGGCTTTGAAACGCCCACACCCGTTCAGGAAAAAACCATTCCTCTACTCCTAGAAAAAAATACAGACATTGTTTCTCTAGCCCAAACAGGAACTGGAAAAACAGCTGCCTTTGGATTGCCCATGTTGCAAAAAATTGATTGTGATCAGCGTCACACTCAAGGTTTAGTTTTATCGCCCACCCGCGAGTTGTGTCTGCAAATCACAGAGGAATTAAAAAATTACGCTGCCTTTGTCAACGGTGTCAATATCGTTGCCGTTTATGGAGGGGCCAGTATTCAAGACCAAGCTAAAAACATTAAAAAAGGGGCCCAAATTATTGTAGCAACCCCAGGACGTTTACAGGATTTAATCAACCGAAATATGGTTCATTTGTCTAAAGTAGACTATTGTGTTTTAGATGAAGCCGATGAAATGCTCAATATGGGTTTTCAAGAGGCCATTTCTTCCATACTTTCGAATACCCCAAAAACCAAAAACACATGGCTTTTTTCGGCCACTATGCCTCAATCTGTGGCTGTGATCGCGAAAAAGTTTATGGTAAATCCTGAAGAAATAACGATTGGTGAACGCAATGCGGGGACTAAAAACGTTTCCCATGAATGCTATACCGTAAGCGGTAGAGATCGATACCCCGCGCTAAAAAGACTAGTTGACGCTCATCCGGGTATTTTTTCTGTCATTTTCTGCCGTACAAAGCGAGATACTCAAAAAGTAGCCGATAAACTTATTGAAGATGGTTATGATGCCGCTGCCTTGCACGGTGATTTAAGTCAAAATCAGCGGGATATTGTCATGAAGTCTTTCCGATTAAAAAGGGTGCAACTGCTTGTAGCCACTGATGTTGCTGCCCGAGGAATTGATGTTGATAATGTTACCCACGTAATCAATTACCAATTGCCCGATGAAATTGAAACCTATACCCACCGAAGTGGCCGAACAGGAAGGGCTGGCAATACGGGAATTTCAATGATTATTATTACGCAAAGTGAATCGCGTAAAATCAAAAGCATTGAAAAGTTAATAAAAGCCAAAGTTGTGGCTAAAAAAATTCCGGATGGAAAAGAAATTTGTGAATCGCAGTTGTATCATTTAGCTCAAAAAATTCATCAAACCGAAATTTATGATGAAATAGAAGAGTACTTACCCCAAGTAAATGAAGTACTGCATGATTTATCCAAAGAAGAACTCATCAAAAGGTTAGTTTCGGTTGAATTCATTCGCTTCCACAATTACTATAAAAACTTAAAGGATCTTAATTCAAGCACTTCAACTTCCTCAAGAGAAGAATCCTATACTGACAGGGGAGATGATGTACGGTTTTTCATAAACATTGGAGCCCGAGACGATTACGATTGGATGGTTTTAAAGGATTTTTTACGAAGTGTACTCGACCTTGATAAAGACGATCTGTTCCATGTGGATGTAATGGATAATTTTTCTTTTTTCACCACATTCAAAACGCATCAACAAAAAGTTGAAAGTGTATTTTCGAACTTCGATTTAGACGGCCGAAAAATTAAAGTAGAGGTCTCAGAGAAAAAACCCCGTAGAAAAAACGATTCGTTTAGGGATAACAAAAAAAGTAAAGGACGACCCAATAGAGATTTTGAAGGGAGAAGAGATAAGAATAAGGGTAAAAGGCGCAAACACACGCGCTAACAATTGAATCCGTTTAGAAAACATACTCCAAAAGGGCTTTGTTTTCTATTGTTTTTGACTTCACCGATTTTCCTTTTTTAGACAAGTCAATTAATATTTTTGCTACTCGTGTTGCTGAAATGGGCTTCATAGAAGGAGGAAATAAAAAAGAAGTTAAGGGCATGACTCGCTGAGCGATGCGTTCTCCAAAGCGATACTCATTTCGGGTTCCTAAAAGTAAAGAGGGTCTTAGGATTAAGGTACTCGGTAAATCAAGTTCCAAAACAGCATTTTCGATCTCTCCTTTGAGTTTTAGATAAAAATTTGAAGACAAAGCATTGGCTCCACTTGAGGAAACAAACAAAAAGGAGCTGGCGTTTTTTACTTTGCAGGCATCGGCAATTTTTAAAGTCATATCAAAATCAATACTTCGATACACTTGTTTGTCTCCCTTTACTTTTGCTTGAGTAGTGCCAAGCGCTGAAAAAACCAGATCATTCTTTTCAATTTCCTTTTTAAAAGCTGAGCCATCAGAAAAATCTAGAATTTTGGATTGAATTTTTGGATGAGAAAGAGGTATTGGTCGTCGAGTAAAAACTTTGACACGATCAAAATAGGTATCCTCACAAAGGAATTGAATAAGTAACGTTCCAATCAGGCCTGTGCCTCCAAACACAACTGCATTTCTCTCCATAGTTATAATGATAAAAAAGACCCGTTTCTTTTGAAAACGGGTCCTAAATAGCGTATTCGGTTTTTTAAACTACGTTAGGTACTTCAAATCCTTCTCGATAATTGCGGGTAAGCATTTTATCTGCTTCAGGATCGTTTACAAACTTTTCAGCACTAGGATTAAAAGTTAACACCTTCTCCATTCGGTAGGCAATGTTCCCTAGGTGCGCTAATCCTGAGGCTAAATGAGCTGTTTCTACCGGAGCATTTAATAAACTTGCATCGTGCGCTCGTACAGCCTCAATAAAGTTTGCAATATGTCCATCGGTTCCGCTGTCGCCACGATCCATTCCTGAGGATTCTCTTGCTCCATCGTCTCCTGATTTACCGGGTTCACGATTCTGACCTAAATAAGTTTTGTATTTGTTGTATCCATCTACAACGAGAATTCCTTTATCTCCATAAAATATGTTTCCGACGGTAGCTCCTTGTTCTGAGTTTGTACACCAAGGGCGTACTTCAAATTGGATTATTTTTCCTTCATCGGGGTAGTTATAAATAGAGGTAAGTACTTCAGGCACTTCTTTACAGTCGTCCCATAAAAATTTACCTCCCATAGAGGTAATTTTTGTAGGTAACCCAACATCAAGTCCCCACATGCATAAATCGGTTTCGTGTATGCCTTGGTTTCCCACATCACCATTGCCATAATCCCAATGCCAATGCCAATTGTAATGCACTAAATTTTCAGTAAATGGACGCTTGGGTGCGGGCCCAGTCCAGAGATCGTAATCCAATCCTTTCGGGATGGGTGAAAATCCTTTGTCACCAATATCAGCTCTCCAACGGAAGACTAACCCTCGAGCCATATACACTCGTCCTATATACCCGTCGCGCATCAATTCAATGGCTTCATTTATGGCTGGTGAACTTCGCAACTGCACTCCGTGTTGTACAATTCGATCGTATTTATGGGCAGCTTCAACCATTTTTCTCCCTTCAAAAATATTGTGTGACCCTGGTTTCTCAACATAGGCATCTTTACCTGCTTGACAGGCCCAAATTACAGAAAGGGCATGCCAGTGGTTAGGGGAAGCAATACTGACCACATCAATGTCTTTATCGTCCATTACGCGTCTTAAATCTTGTTCAAGAGCAACATCCTTATTGTACTTTTCTTTAAATTCTTTTTTGCGGTTTGCCAGTAGGTTTAAATCAGGATCACAGAGGGTGGTCACCTGTACATTCTTTTGGTTCATTAAACCACTGATGTGATTTTTCCCTCGTCCATTTACCCCTAATACGGCAGCATTAATTCGGTCATTGGCTCCAAAGACACTTGAGGAAACAATGGTAGGCGCAAGCAAAGTTGCAGAACTGGCTGCGGCTGTTTTTTTAATAAAATTTCGTCTTGAGTTTTTCATTTGGTGATGGTATTATGTTTTACTTTTTTGTTTATCTATTATTAAATACTTCCATCCAAGCGTGTGCCATTAAATGGCTTCCTGCTAGGGAGGGATGAACTCCGTCAGGTGCCCAATAACTTGCATCTGCTTGTTCTAAGGCCTGATCAAAGACCGTTTGAAAGGGGACCCATAGTGTATTGAATTCTTCTGAAATTTGTTTGGCTATTTGTTGATATTCTTTAAAGGGCGCCACCCAAGTTTGATCAACTGCGGAAGTGCCCGGGAGGATAAAAGGTTCACAAAGAATAAATTGTACGCCGGGTAGGGCTTCTTGTGTGCTTTTTAAGAGGGTACGATAATCATTTTCGTAAATCGCAAGGGTGCCTTCGTAATTGTGTTTTCGTTTGTGCCAATAGTCATTAACACCAATCAGAATACTGATCCATTTTGGGTTTAAATCGATAGCATCTTTTTGCCAACGTTCTTGCAATTGGTACACTTTATTACCGCTGATACCTCTGTTGTATAGGGTCAAATTTTTATCTGCATGGGCATGCAATAGATGGGCAGAAGCTAAAAAAGCATAACCTTTGCCTAAAGAATCTGGTGAATTTGGAAGCTCTTTTGTTTTCTCTCTACCTGCATCCGTAATAGAATCTCCTTGAAAAAGAAGGGTATCTCCAACTTTGAGAGGTGATTCCTTAAATTTTTCTTGTGTTTTTTCCTCATTTGAAAACCCCAACAAAGGCAAACTTAAAGCCAGCGTAGAGGTGGAGATAAAGTTTCGTCTGGATGTTTTCATTCTTCTTTTTTGACGTTTAAATTCAGTTAAGAATTTAAGAAGGTAAAAGATAATCATTTTTTTTATTTGTAAGGCAACCTTAACTTTTAGGGAAATAAAATAAAAAGTCACTTTTGAAAATGATATAAGTAAAAAGGAGATGCCTCACGTTCTTAGCATCTTATCCATGGGCATTGATTTTTTAAAATGTAATTTACTTAGCGGCTATTCGTCTAGCAACATTTTAGCTACTTCATCATAGGCTTTTTGAGTCAGAACTTCTGTCCAAGTGGTGGGTTCAGCACCGCCATAAATGGCAAGATAGGTAACGTCACTTTTTTTAGAAGAAGCATGCCAATGTTCAATGCCAGAGGCGCATTGTATTACATCTCCGGTTTTTAGTACTATCGGGTCTTTCCCTTTTTCTTGATAATATCCTTCACCTTCAACAATAATAAGTATTTGTGGTGTACTGTGTTTATGCCAATCTAAGGTTGAATTTGCTTTAAAAGTTGCTTTGGTAATATTGTAATTCAGATCACCTTCTGCTCGGATTAAACTGTTAAGCCAGGCTTCTCCGATGTAATGGGTGTTTGGGGCCTTCCTTCCTTCTTCTTTATAGGAACGTAAAGTATAGTCATTGCTTTGGGCTAAAAGAGAAAATGAGAAAAGAAATGAGAACAAGCAGAATGTTTTTTTCATGTTTTAAGTTTGATTAAATGATGTTATTTAAAGAGCTAGAATAAAGTTTAAGAGAATTAGGCTAAAGAGTAAGGCTGTTTATAAAGTCGTTTTCCCTTGGCTTGGTATAATGCATTTGCTAATGCTCCAAAGGTAGGGGGGAATGTGGGTTCTCCTAGTCCAGTAGGATCAAATCCATTTTGAACAAAATGCACTTCAATTTTTTCTGGGGCATCTTTCATTCGCGCCATTTGATAGGTGTTGAAGTTTGATTTTGAAGGAACGCCCTCAGCAAAGGTCAATTCTCCATACAGTGCATTTCCAATAGCATCAATTATACCCCCTTCGGCCATGTTTTTAGCAGAATCAGGATTTATAACTAAACCGCAATCTATGGCACAGGTTACCTTTTGAATCACCGGTTTTCCCTCCTTTATTTCAATGTCTAAGACTTGAGCCACATAGGAGTTATGACAATAATAGGCAGAGACCCCTCGGTGGATGGATTTAGGGATTTTCCCCCAATTGGATTTAGTTTTCACAAGCTCCAATACTCCAGCATATCGTTTGGGGTCGTAATCATTATTTTCCCCAATGGGAGAATTCATGGCCTTTTGAAGTAACTCAAGCCTAAAGGCTATAGGATCTTTCTTCATTATTTCTGCCAATTCATCTAAAAACGACTGCTCAGCACTCGCCATAAAATTAGAACTTGGTGCTCTAAAAGAGCCTACAGTTATATTAGAGTCGATAGTCCAAGATTCGGCAAGGTAATTTTCAACCGCACCCGCTGGAAATCTATTTTCAGCAAGGGGGCTTTGGGGTATTCCTCCAGCATTTACATTAAGGGCTATTAGGTTACCAAGATTGTCAAGACCTGCTCTATACTTTATCTGATAGGTAGGGCGGTAGATTCCTCCTGTTAAATCATCTTCTCGAGTATAGATGAGCTTGATGGGCGCCTTACTTTTTTTGGATATTAGAGCAGCTTCAACCAGCCAATGGGCATACGACCGGCGTCCATATCCACCCCCTAAACGGGTAAGCTGGATATCAATATTTTCAACCGGAATTTGCAGTCGTTCAGAAACAGTTTGTTCTGTGTATTCGGGTTTTTGTAGCGGTCCGGCCAATTGGGCCCTATTTTCTTTTACATCCGCAAAAAAGTTCATCGGTTCCATACAATTATGGGCCAAAAAGGGAGCGGTGTAGGTTCGCTCAACAATTTGAGCCGCTTGGGCAAAGGCCTTATCAGGGTCTCCATCTTTTCTGCGAATGCTGGATTTGGTTTTTGAATAGTCTTCCATTTGGGCGTAATGGGTTTCTGTATTTTCCAATCCTGACGGGGTATTTTCTATCCACTTCCGTCCAAAACGATCCCTTGTTTCGGTATGGCTTTCCCTTAACTCACATTCAACCGCTAAGATTTTTTTAGCCTGCATCACTTCCCATGTTGACCGACCAACAACAACGGCAACTTTATTGAAAGACAGGGTATCAAAAAATTTCTTTTCAAAGGTGTCTTCGTATACTTCAATAAGAAAAACATCTTTAATTCCGGGCATTTGCAAAACTTCAGCGCGGTTTCGTATGGAGGTAATTTTAAGACCAAAAGCAGGAGGGTGAACAATCATCGCCGTTAATGTTCCTGGGGGTTGCATATCAATACCAAACAAAGGCTTGCCCGTTATGATTTTTTCAATGTCAACATTCTTTTGGGAATAACCAACAATTTTAAATTTGTCAATTGGTTTTAACTCTACCTGTTGCGGCGGAATTCTTTTAGCGGCTTTATCGGCCATTTCACCATAGGTGGCTTTTTTTTCCGAGAATTTATGAGACAAAATTCCACTTGCGGTTACAATTTCATCAGGGGCTACGTTCCAGGTATCAGCCGCCGCTTCAATTAACATTCTTTTTGCCGTGGCCCCGGCCAATCGTAAACCTCTCCAGCCGCGTCTTATTCCTTGACTTCCACCAATAAATTGAAAGCTAAATGCCGCCGTGTCCAAAGGCGCTTGTTCTACGATTACCTGATCCCAATCCACATCCAATTCTTCAGCCAAAATCATGGGCATTGCTGTTTTGATATTTTGCCCAGCTTCAGGATTGGGGGACATAAGTTTTATTTTTCCTGAAGAATCGATCTTGATGTAGCCGTTGAGGGGAATAAAATTTTCTTTGGAAGACCCTTCGGTTATAGAAGCGGGTTGTGCAAATCCGGATTGCATATACCCAATCCCTAAGACAAGTCCTCCACCAGAAACACTTAGATTTCGAATAAAAATTCTTCGGCTGTTGTTTGGTTCCATAGAAAATATATAATTCTTAAAAATAAGGTTTAATTCAACACCGCAATGCCCTTTATTGGATAGTGCAGCCTAGTTTTTTTTTGAAGTTGTAAAAAAAGCCTAGTTCCCCTTTTTTTAAATTACTTATTTTCAAGAGAAGACTTTCCGGTTTCATCGAGTACACCGTCTAAACGTAAATGCGTTACATAGGGTTTGTCACGCATTGACACCCAACTAATGTGATCAAAGGCATTAGGGTCGCTAGCGTTTTGTCCCCCTCCTGTGGTGCCTAATGTCGTATAGGCTTGTTGGTTAATTCTATGAAAAGAAAAGGAATGTTCATGGCCATTAAAAACCGAATAATTTCTTCCAGCCATCATCTTTTCTAAAGATTTAAATGTTTTGCTTTCTTCGTTTTTCCAAAGGGGCTTGTGCATAAATAAGAATGTCCAACGCACTTTGTTATACCGACGCAATACAGAAGTAAAATAGTTCAGTTGATTGGTACTCATTGCCCCAAAACTTCGTTCAGGCATTTTAAAATATTCAGTTTCAGTATAAACCCCTTCCCTTTCACCTGACAAAACCTTTATTGCTTCTGCTCGTGCGTTAAAAATATTTTCCATTTTTGCTGAATCAAAATCTTCAGAATTCAAGATTAAAAAAAGAACATTTTTATATACAAAATGATAATAGGAAGGCCCAACGGTAGCTTCCCAATAGGATCTCATTTCAGCGTTGGTCAAATCGTGATTCCCTCCAACATAAAAAAAAGGAGCATTCAATTTTGAAGCCCTTTGATTAAAGGAAGCCCATTGCTGTGCAAGGACCAAAGTGTCTTTAGTGCCCCCGTCAATTAAATCGCCCACACTAACCGTAAAAACAGGATTCAAACGGTTTATCTGTTCCACAGCAGAGGCAAAAACACCGGGTCTTTCACCGCCATTTAAATCTGAAACTAACGCAAATGAAAAATCGTCAGTGTCATTTTGTTTAGTGGAAACAGTCCATGGATAAGGAGTGGATTTAAGATCGTGAAGAAATGTTGGTGTTGACCCTGAAGGAGCATCACAACCAAAAAATAGACATAAACAAACCCAAAAAGCCAAATGTTTCATACGCTGAGGCGTGTATTTTATATAATGTTATTACAAGGTACCATATTTTATTTTTGTATCCTTTAGGTGTGAATTTGTTTTTTCTCTTCAACACAAAAGGCTCTTACTTAAAAAAGATTTAGTAGCTTTCTTTAAAAATATAGATATGCGAACACTTTTTCTAACCTTGGTCATTTGCTTGCCATTTTCTTTTGGTTTTGCACTTCAAACCACAATTTATGACATTCACGTTGAAGGTAAAAAGAATCCTTTGGGTGTGGGAACGCCAACGCCTCATTTTTCTTGGAAAATAAAATCTACGTTACACCAGTTGGAACAAACCGATTACCACATTAAAGTAGCCACTGATCCTAGTTTTGATTCAGCTTATTTGGTGTGGGATTCAGGGAAAGTATACAGCAATCAAAGTCTTTATGTTCCTTATACTGGAAATGCTCTGACTTCGAACCAAACCTATTACTGGAGCGTTGAAGTTTGGAATACGCAAGAACGCAAATCAGCAAAGAGTACCACAGGGAAATGGTCAATGGGAATCATGTCAGAAAAAGAATGGATTGCACAATGGATCACCCAAACAAAATCGGATAATGACAGCCGGAGAAGTCCCTACTTCAAGAAAGATTTTTCAGTTTCTAAAAAAATAAAAACGGCTTATTTGCATATAAGTGCACAAGGCATGTATGAAGCCTACCTCAACGGTGAAAAGGTGGGAAATGAATTTCTTACCCCCGGTTGGACAGCCTATGATGATCGCATTCAATATCAAACCTATGAGGTTTCCAATCACTTAAAAACAACCAATGCCCTTGGCGTAGTTTTGGGCAGTGGATGGCACCGGGGGTATTTGGCCTGGTCTGACAATAAAAATTCATATGGTGATTCCCTCGCCCTTATTGCCCAACTCCACATTATTTATGAAGATGGTACCTCAGAGACCATTTTTTCGGACAACAGTTGGTCGTATACACATGGCGCCATTATTGATTCTGAACTTTACGACGGTGAGTTTTACAACGGCTTTTTGGAAACCAATTGGTGTGAGTACGGAAAACCGCTAAAAGATTCGAGAAAAGCCCAACAGGCAGCAGATGTTAAAAATAGATTAGTGGCTACACACAATGAACGAATTACAGCCCATGAGGTATTTACCCCACTTAAAAAAATTACCACTCCTTCAGGCGATACTGTTCTCGATTTTGGTCAAAATTTAGTGGGTTGGGTAGAATTTTCAAATGTAGGTAAACGAGGAGATACATTAAAAATGTACCATGCAGAAATTTTAGATAAAGCCGGCGAATTTTACACGGAAAACTTACGTGCTGCAGCCCAACTAAACACCTATATATTGAATGGAGATTCGGATCGAGTGTACCGTCCCCATTTTACCTTTCAGGGGTTTCGTTACATTAAAATCGAAGGAATTGAAGACTTTGACCTAGACAAATTTAAAGCAGTAGCACTTTATTCTGATATGGAAACTACAGGTTATTTTTCAACATCAAACCCATTGATTAACCAGTTGCAGGAGAACATTCAATGGGGTCAGAAAGGAAATTTTTTAGACGTTCCTACGGATTGTCCTCAACGCGATGAACGCCTTGGATGGACCGGAGATGCCCAGGCTTTTTACAATACGGCAACCTTTAATATGGGGGTAAAAAACTTTTTTGAAAAATGGTTAATCGACTTAAGCCTTGATCAGCGTGAAGACGGATCTGTCCCTTTTGTGATTCCCAATGTATTAGGAAATGATGCTGCAGGGTCGGCTGGATGGGCTGATGCAGCCACAATAATACCTTACAATCACTATGTTGCCTATGGAGACAAAAGCGCACTAGAACAACAGTATCCCAGCATGAAAAATTGGGTTGAATATATGTACGGATTAAGTGAAAATGGGAAATATGCAGGAACCTTTCATTTTGGAGACTGGCTCTTTTATCGTCCAAACGATGATAATGATGGGCGATCAGCAGTAACGAGTAAAGAACTCATTGCGCAGTGTTTTTATGCCCGATCCACAGAAATTGTTCGCGATGCGGCACTAATTTTAGGAAGAGAAAGTGAGGCCCAAGTATACGATGAACGTTTAAAGCAGATTAAAGCTGTTTTTCTTAACGAGTTTGCAACACCCAGTGGCCGTTTAATTTCGGAAACCCAAACGGCTTATGTATTGGCCTTATATTTTGATATGTTTCCTGAAAACTTAAGAGCACAAGCCGCAAAACGTCTGGTTGACAATATTAAGAGTTATAATACCCACTTAACTACGGGCTTTTTAGGGACTCCGTATTTGTGTCATGTGCTGTCTGAAAATGGATATTCAGAGGTTGCCATTGCTCTTTTGTTACAAGAATCATATCCATCGTGGTTATATCCAATAACCCAAGGGGCTACCACTATATGGGAGCGATGGGACGGAATAAAGCCTGACGGAAGTACCCAAACCCCTTCAATGAATTCGTATAATCACTACGCTTATGGTGCTATTGGAGAGTGGATGTACAGCCAGCTTTTAGGAATACAGGTGGATCCAACCCACCCCGGATTTAAGCATTTTGTATTGCAGCCTCTTTTTGATTCTCATTTTGAATTCATAGAAGGACACTTTGAATCTCCCTATGGAAAAATTGAAGTGGCTTGGCGCTACCAAGAAGACGCTATCCGTTTTGATTTTGAAATCCCAGGAAACACAACTTCCACTGTTCAGCTCCCTGATGGATTTAGCTGGAAAAGAAAGCTAAAAAACAAATGGGTACCTTTAGTTTCTAACAGTACATTAGGTTCAGGAAAATACGAATTGATAGGGAGTAAAATGTAATTTGCCTGCTTTTCAAAAGCGGAAAACCCTTACATTGATTTCACTAAGCCTCCGTCAATGGGAATGTTTGTGCCTGTTATGTAACTGGCTTGTTCAGAAGCTAAAAAACATACCAAAGAAGCATATTCTTCGGGTTTGCCAAACCGGTTCATAGGAACCGTTGCCTCAAGGGCTTTTTTGACTTCTTCTACGGGAACGCCTAAGGTTTTCGCTTTTGCATTATTCAATTGCGCAATGCGTTCTGTTTCAAAATAACCGGTAAGGGTATTGTTTATAGTGATGTTAAAGGGCGCTATATCGAGCGATAAGCTTTTGGCCCAAGTTACTACTGCAGATCGAATACTGTTTGATAATACTAAGTAGGGCAGGGGTTCTTTTACAGAAATGGAAGCTACATTTATGATCCTGCCCCACTGTTCTTTTTTCATATGGGGTAAGGCCAGTGAAGTTGTGTGTACCACTGTTTTAAACAATAAATCAAATGCAGACTGATAGTCTGCAACCTTTTTTTCTGAAGCGCTTCCGGCAGGTGGACCTTGGGTATTGTTTACCAAAATATCAATACCGTTAGTTTTGAAAAAAACGTCCATGTGTTTTGAAAATTCATCAAAATTTGAAAAGTCAACCACCCGATATTGGTGTATTTGCCCTTGAGATTGGTCTAATGATGAAAGCCTTTTTTTAAGCTCCTCTTCATTACGGGCCATTAGAGTTACATTTGCTCCTGAGGCTGCTAAACGTTCAGCAATTGCTCGCCCTAAGCCTTTACTACTTCCTCCAACGAGGGCATTTTTACCTTTTAAATCTATTTTCATTGCTATAGGTATTCTTCACGAACAGGACTAAACACATCCATTAAAGTACAGGGGGTTAGCGCTTTGCCAGAATGGGGGACCTGTGAGGAAATTACCACAACATCACCTGTGGTATAGATTTTTGTTTGCCCCTTTAAGGTAAATTCAAATTGGCCTGAAACTACATGCATAATTTGTTCGTGATGATGCTGGTGTTCAGGAACTATTGCCCCTTTTTCAACCGTCCAAAAAATCCATGAAAGTTGATTACCATGTACACATTTCCCGTGGTAACCCGGCATAATTTCTTTGCTTGGGAGTGTTTTCAAATTCATATTTCAATCTTAAGAAAAGAAAAATAAGGAGAATTCTTGAATTTAAATGTATTCTTAGTCTTTATACTGTGTTAAACAGTAAAGTTAATATCTTCTTAAGTGTAGCTTTTTTTCAAAAAATGAAACTATAAAACTAAGGGTAAAGCTCATTATCATCATCAAAATACTAAGCCCTATAAAACCAGCGGGATCATCTTCTGGATGATGGAATAATGCAATATAAACACATGCCCCAAAAATGAGACCTGTTAAGATCCTTAATTGGATTTTAATTCGTTTTACATGATTAAGTGTACTTTGAGAATACAATTCATTTTGCTTACTGTTTTCAAGTAATTTATACAATCTGTAGAGTATATCAAAAAAGGGGAAAGAGCCTGAATAAATATAAAGTATAAAAAAATCAAGGTAAATTTGAATTAAATCAAGGCGGGCTGCTCTTCCCTCGGTTAATGGGAATAAGATTAATAAAGTGATTACGACACCTGCTATTAAAACAATGATACCTTGGAGAAAAAGGAATTTCATTTTAAATATCTATTACTTAATTCGAGCATGAGTGGGTTTATTCAATATTTAGTGTAGTAAGGTTTTCTTCATCAATTTGAAAAAGCACTTCATTTTTACGATTTATCAATTTATAGGGCGAGTTATATACCAATAATATGGGATCATTTTTTAGTTTAATATTATGGTAGGATGCAATTTGCTTCAAAGTATTTGATGCTTTTTCAACCCACCAATCTAGTGCATAACCACCGAAAGGAAAGGCAATAAAATATCCTGATTCTGATTCATAAACCGCAACATTATCAGATAAAGGAGCCGGAGTTTGCTCTTTTTTCATTGATTTGGGGAGAACAAACTCCATCATTTCCTTACCCTTTGTATCATTATTAATATATACTGGAGTAGTCATTGCAATTTTTGTATTGTTTGTATTTTTTCCTGAAATGTAACCGAATAAGGCATTAAAGCCAATTGACTTAGGAGCTTTAATTTTCATTGCAGGTGGATAGAACCGTATCTCAGCTTTTCCAATAGTTTTTATTACTTCATATTGTTGAGTCTCATAACGCTGTGACATAAGTTTTGAAATAAAAAATAGACTTAAAAGTGAAGGGATTAGTCTGAACAAAATAATAGATAGTTTTACCTTTTAAAGGTAAATAAAAACCCTCATTTAAGAATAGGGAAGGTAAAAATAATGTTACACTACAAATGCTTTAAAGTAAAAAACTATCTCTTAGTTTTAATCATTTGGAAAAATTTGACTTATTAAGAATACCTGTTCTATCTTTACTATATTTTTGTAGAAATTAATCCGTGAAAACAAAATCTTTTAAAAAAAATATTTTGATAAAAACACTGCCATTTTATTTTTTCTTAATCCTGATTTTCTGTTGTCATAATAACACTAATAAAAACAACAACTCACATAGCAATCATTCTACTGAATTTCCTTCATCCGCCAAAAATACATTAAGTCCTCATAAATACGCTATGGCATTGGTAAGCGATGCGCATATTCATATCGATTATTCTTCCCCTTCAGTTAGAGGGAGAATAATCTTTGGCGGATTAGTGGCTTATGGTGAGATTTGGCAGTCAGGGGCTCATAATGCTACTTGGTTAGAGACAAATAAAGACCTCATATTTGATGGAAACTTACTTAAGGCAGGGAAATATGGATTTTTTACTATTCCCAATAAAGAGAAATGGACAATAATTTTTAATAAAAATTGGGAACAACATGGTAAAGATGAATATAACGAGGAAGAGGATGTTTTACGATTTGAAGTAATACCCAAAATTTCTGAAGACATAACAGAACAATTGGTTTATAGAGTTCAAAGGTCAAGCAACGAAGATGGAAATATTTCCTTGAGTTGGGAAAAAATAACTATTAGTTTTCCTTTTTCAATTGCTAAATAGCAAATGTACTTTAATTAATTTTAGATTAAATAGCTAAAATTTAATTTAAAACCTCATCTTTCTATTCATCCTTAGCTTTTACTTCTATTTTGATTTTTTTCTCTTAGGAGCTTCAACTATCAAAATCAACGGTTAATATGTCTTGATTTAGCAGTGTAGTATATTGTTTTAGATTTCCAGAGGTACTGTTGGAACTACAGTTGGCTACAAATCCAGTACCAGTTCCATAACTGTTTCCATGATTGGCACATCTAAAACTTCCATTAGAATAAGACCATCTGTTTGAAGTACCTAAATGAGGACAACAATTACTAAATGCTAGAATGGTCTCATCTGTTTTTCTTAAAAGTAAAACGTAGTGGTTGGAATCGTTTATGAACTCTCCTGTATTTCGAAGCTTGGAGTACAGATCATTTGTTATATCGATATAAAGAAGTTTACCATCTAGAAGGAACCCATCTTCCTTTGTTTTTTCTTTTAGGTCTAAATAAGCTTGTTCTTCTTCAGAAAGTTCTTCTTCAACAAGAGGTATTTCTTCTTCAGTTTCACAAGAAGAGAGTAGTAATGTTGATGAAGAGGTAATCCCTAAAAAGACAAGAACTTTTTTAATGAAAAACACTCTTTTCATAGTCTGTTTAGTATTAATAAACTAATTCACAAGGAAGCTATATACTAGAGTAAACGAACTACTTTTCCCATCAGAAGTTTTCACTCTCCAGTAATAGGTAGTTCCACTTTCTACCTCTACTTCTAATGAGGTCTCTGTGATGTTTGTATTTGTAGTTTGTGGGTCTTGTAGTCCATCTACCTCATCAAAATAAATGGTGTAGGTAATACTATCTCCTTCATCTGGATCATTTCCTTCCCACGAAAGGGTTATCTTTCCGTCTGTGGCGTCCACAGCTGCTCCTGATGTGGGACTAATAATAGTTGCTGGGAAAGGAGCATAGTTTTCTTGCCCATCACCTGCTAGATAAAATTGCCAGGTATCTGATGTATTGGTATCACTAGTTCCATTGGATTTTGATACTATTTTCCAACTATACGATATGTCATTGGCAAGGGTTACTGCTTTACTAGTTGTCGTTATACCTCCCAATGTTTGAGATTGATTTGACTCTAGATTTGTAATAATTAAATCATAACTATCCGTATCTGAAGAAGAGCCCCAAGAAAACGTTACTGAACTATTTTTTTCATCTACTTCTTCACCTTCATAACAAACTTCATTATTTGCTGGTGCGGATAAAGTAGATTTACCAGGAGTAGGAACAGCAGGAGTTTGTGGCTGCTGAGTCACTGTTGGCGTTGTGGTTTTTGGGGCTGTTGTACCTGAATCATCATCAGCACTACAGCTAAGTGCTATTACCCCTAAAATAACTGTCGAGAAATAATTTTTTATTTTCATCTCTTAATTATTTTAAATGTTTGATCTACAGTTTGTCCGTTGACTTTTATGACATAGATGTCTGAAGGCAATTGACTAGCGTTTATAGTAACTATTCTTGAAAATGGAATGGTTTCTTCGAACTTAGCTACAAGGCTTCCAGATCTGCTGTATAATGAAACAGTGGTATTACTATCCTCTCCAGGTATAACTAGATTTAAATCACTTTTAACTGGATTTGGATAATGTCTTACCTGTTCCGATATGAAAACCTGTTCTACATATTCTCCCTGACAATCTTGAGGAGTATAAATCCTCACAGTATTCATTCCTGGTCTTAATTGAAGAGTGAAGGTGTTTATCTGATAACTTGTTCGCTCTCCATTGACCTCTGTATAATACAAATCAGAACCTGTAAGGTTCACTGTCATCGTTTTCCCCTTTTGGTTAACTGAAGATTTAGCACTAAGTGATGGAGGCTCTGTAATTCCTATTTCAAAGGTTTGTAAATAGCCCTCTTTCCCTTCAACAGTAAAGTTTAAAGTATAGGTGCCAATTTCTAATTCATCTATTTCCAGCTGGTGTTCGTTATCACTATTTAAGCTGTACGATCCTTCGGTCTCTGGTATTGATAAATTGTAAATGTGCTGCTTATTAGCAACACTGATTGATATCTTACCGTTACTTTTTCCTGAACAGGAGGTGCTGTTGGTTAAAATTGTATAGTTATCAGCAGGTAATGAGAATATCTCACAGCCATCTGTATTGACCATAGCTCCAAGTGGGGTATTGTTACATAAATCCCTATCATCACTTACTCCATCACCATCTGTATCTACATACTTCGCCTGAATAATTGGCAATTGATCGAATTTCTTGAAAAGGACATTTTCTGCTGTATCATCATTGCCTCCTAACCATTGCTTAATTACTGAGTAGTATACTTGTCTGAAGTCAAATTCAGCCTCTAAATTGTCTTGCCATTCGGCATTTAGGGGTATATCAGGATTTTTACCACTAATACTAAAATCAACTTTATTACCAAAAATAAATAATGGTGCGGCAGTGCCGTGATCAGTTCCATAGGAGCCATTAGACACTATTGTTCTTCCAAATTCTGAAAAAGTCATTACCAAAACATCTTCATTTTTAGAATTTTGATCTAAATCATTAAAAAGAGCACCAATTGAATTATTTAAATCTCTCATTAAATTAGAATGCTCTCCTTTGGTAGTATCACTTATATCTGTTTGTTTTTCATGTGTATCAAAGCCTCCTAAACTAGCAATATAAATTTTCGATTCTAATCCACCTTTGATTAAACTAGATGCAACATGTAATTGCCTTCCAAGATTTGAATTTGGATATTGATCAAAATTATTACCCTTCTCAAATGATGATCTCAACGCTTCACCATATATATTAGATTGCCTTGTGATTATTTGTATAAATTTTAATTTTTTTCCAACAGTATCATCTGGATAAGAATTGTCAAAATTTCCTATAATTTCTCTATAATCGGAAGGATTATAAGAACTATAACTAGTAACACTACTGAGTCCTGTGGAAAGTATTGATGACTGCCCCAATTCTATTGCTAATGGATGAGGAAATTGTTCAGTAGGATATTGTTCAGGGTAGGTGGGGTGTATATTTTCAAGATATCTTCCAATCCAACCACTCGTTAAATATTGATTTGAATCTGATGCTGAATGCCAAATATCCATGGAACGAAAATGAGAAAAATCGGGCCTTTGATAACCTACATTTTGAATGATTTTTAAACGATTTTCTTTAAAAAGTGATTTGAAATTACTTAACTCTGGATGAAGTCCTAAATCATTTTTACCTAATTGTATGATTTTATTCTCTGGTAATATAACATGGGGTCTAACATTAGTTAATTCACTGTACTTATTCATTGGAATAAGTGTATTCAATCCATCATTCCCACCATCTAGCCTTATTAGAATTAATTTTTTTCTAGAATTCGGGTTGGTTAAAAATTTTTGAAAATCAATATTAGTAAACCCTAATGATCCATATATAGAAGGTAATACAGACGCATGTGCCAAATTATGTAAAAAATCTCTTCTTTTCATATCTTAAAACAGGTTGTATTCACCTTGAGAAAAAATTCTAGTCATAATATTGATAAATATGGATTCGATTTCCCATTTAACATTAGAATTCCCCTTTTTATATTCTTTGACTAAATCAGTCCAATGGCTTTTATTAGCGCCATTAAATGAATAGGAAATTATACTTTGCCTATCCGAAGCGGAAATTTCACTACAGAGCAATCTATTAGACATTTCATCTATTAAATCGTCAATTTCCTCATTATTCGCATAAGTAAATAAATATTGAAGTTTATCACATGTTAAATTATACCCTTCACCCATCCACATTCCCCACCAACAAGCCTCTTCAACTGCTTGGATTTTTGAGGACAGAGTAACACTATTTATCCAAAACATATCATATACAGGAGATTGATAATAAGGAGGCCAACCAGAAACACTTGGAGGATGCCCCAGCTCCATGCCCATTTCTGAAACCCTCCATCTTGTGGGTCCACCAAAATAGAATTTTCTAACTTCTAGATTAGACAATCTCTCAGGTATAGAAAAAGTCCCATTTTCTTCATCATTGTAATTTCTGATGATACCGTCAAAAATATTTAATTCTTTATAAAGCCCAATTGTAAAGTCATAAGGCGATTTGATCATTGAAAAAAAATTAGCTTCATCAAAAAAATGTTTGCTTTTGAGTAATACTTTAAGGGTTTCAGCTAAGTTGTAATTCTTACTTTCAAAAATTTCTGATAAAGGCTGTATTACTTTACTTTCAATTTCATCACTAACTAATGGATTTACAAAAAATTGATAAAGTCGTCTGGCTATATATAGTTTTGCTTGAGCAGGATAAAACAGCATGTCTACAAACTCTCTTAATTCCTCAAGCATTCCATCTTTTGTATCTCTTCCTAAAATTTTTTTATTACCATAGAATGAAGAAAATTGTTTGTCTCCTGTATCATGATTCCATTCATTTACATTATGTGATACTTCTCCATTTTTAAATAAAGTTTCATAGTTAACATTAAAGCCTACAAGTAGTCTAGCTGCCTCTCGTACATCTTTTTCAGTAAACATTGAGAAAGGTCTCTTTCCTACCGTAAATAACTCCTGAACTTCTCTTGCATAATTTTCATCTGGAGTATCTTTTTGACTTGCATTTAGGTTAAGATAAATTAACATAGCAGGGTTAAGGGTAATATTATATATAAAATCCCTATAGCTATCAAAACAAGAGTCGAATATTAATTTATAATAATTCCAAAGTCCTTTATTATCAATACCTTGGCCACCATCAGTTGGGACTAAATTGTGAAGAAACATAAAAAGTTTCCAATGGATTGAAGTTTTTTGGCTATAAATGTTATAAATAATATGATGTTGTAAACATTCTCGCCTTACCCAATCCCCATTTTCATAATCACCGTTTTCATTTCTCTGTGTTGAAGCATTGTTAATATAAACTTCTCCGGGAGCCACATCATCTCTTCCATAAATTTCATTCCAATCCTCGTTAGTTCTTTCATAATAATAATTATTAGTGGGTTCAGAAAAAGTCTCTTCAGAAAATAACTTTTCATATAAATCATTAAAGGACAAATTATTAATGTCTTCTAAGTGGCGATTTGATATTCCTATTAATGATCTTCTTAATAAATGGGATTTTTGTTTTGAGTTTAGTTCTCCATTGTAGGGTTCTAGACTAAATTCTTGAACTACTTTAGATGTGCTAATTTTACTTTTACTGAAATAATTATCTAAATCTATTTTTTCTTTGTAAAACAACTCCACAAGATCAATTGGAGGTTTGTCTTGAAAACCATGTTTTTTATTTAAATTATTCTGCATAAGAAAAATTTATACGTAAATTAGAATAACAAGTCAACAATAGGTTTGAATTGGTATTTAACATAACATAATAACCCCTTTTAATTTTTTTTGAATTTCTCCCCATCCTCCTCTTTAAAGATAATGTTTTTTTAAAATTTTTCTGTTATTTTTTAGTTGCATTGTGTTACAACTATATTTTGCCTAGTTAATTTTAATATCATATATAATAAAAGTTTTCACATTAATTTGATGCTTTTTTTTCGATGATTTGAGATGTTTTATGTCCCAGTTTAACATTCCTTAGAGATGAGATTGGCACAGCATCAACCACATTGAACCTTTTTCTTTGATTTCATGGGAACTGATTAACAATAATTAATTAAATCTTAATCCAACTATTATTTATATCTAATGACTATAAATAAGATTTACGAAAAAGCTAATCTTCCCTAAGCATTTGCCCTAATAAAATTCTTGTTTGTTTAATTATATTTGATTTTAATTACTCGCTTAAGAGAATCTATTAATTCGGGATATTGATCTGCTATATTTTTAGTTTCATTTGCTTCTGTTCTATGGTCGTAAAGTTCTACAAAACCATCTTTATGCAAGACCATTCTATGAGTTTTAGTTCTAAGGGTTGTAGCATCGTTTATATAGGCTATTACAGGATGTCCTTCTTGTTGTGGTTCTTCTAATAAATACTGAAGAGAAATTCCTTTAGCAAACTCTGGCTTCTTAATTCCAGCTAAATCACAAAGGGTAGGGTATAAATCTATTGTTTCTACCAAAGCGGAAGAGCTCACCCCTTGCCGTTCCATTTGTGGAGTATGAATAATTAAAGGGGAACGTAATGATTCTTCAAACAGACTATGTTTACCCCAAATACCATGTTCTCCTAAATGCCATCCATGATCTCCCCAAAGCACGATAATAGTATTTTTATCAGCTCCCGTTTCTTTTAGTGCTTTAAGCACTTTTCCAACCTGGGCATCGGCATAACTCACTGCAGCTGCATAGTGTCGGCGAACTTCTTCGGCAAAAGAGGTATCTTTATTGGGATCTTTCCCCCAACGATTATATTTCATAAATTCTCCTGAAGGGTGCCAAGTCGTTTTTCCGAAGGGTATAGCGGGATGTTCGATAGCAGGAAGTGATATGCCTTTGTAAAGATCATAATATGATTTTGGTGCTCCAAAAGGTAAATGTGGTTTTAGGATGCCAACGGCAAGAAAAAAGGGTTGTTCTTGAGCTGCTAGTTGGTATATTTGTTTAACAGCAGTCTCTGCTATCAATCCGTCTGGATATAGAAAATCATCCCCTTCAGCATTTTGAAAAACGTCCATTTCTTCTGTCTTATGCCTAATTTCACCATTCGCTAATCCGTGCATTGCACCCCTAGGATGTTCCCATTCGCCAATAGGCATTAGGTGCTTATCCCAAGCCAGAGGAAGTTCCAATTGAAGACTATCATTCCAATCTTCTCCTCCCTGTCCTCCCGGGTGATGAGAAACTTTTCCAATAGAAACTGTTGTATAACCCTGTATCTTAAACCACTCTGGCATAGAAGGAGTTTGTATTTCTTTACCTTCTCGTATTTTATTGGCTCTTAAAAATAAAGCATTGTTTCCAGGAGGTCCATATAGTCCAGTTAGAAGGGTATAGCGCGATGGACCACAACTAGGTGCATTGACAAAATGTTTTTCAAAGCTAACACCTATTGCAGCTAGTTGATCGATATTTGGTGAATGTATATAATTTACCCCAAAGGAATTTAATTCAGGGCGGAGATCATCAATACAGAGTAATAAGATATTCTTTTTCTTTGTTATGGACGAAGATTGGCATGCCCCCGCAAATAAAAAACCTATTAATAAAAGAGAAAGTGTTTTTTTAAAAAACATACTAAACAGCTTTATATTATTGTCATATCCTCAAATTTAATACCTCCATCACAATGTTTTAGTTAAGAAATGGAACAATGTAAAGGTGTATAATGATTGAAAATAAAAACCCCCAAATAAATGCAAATAATGCAAAACCAAATAGTCCAAGTTTTTTTAGTAACCAATAATTAATTTTAAATCTTAATGGAATTGCTCTATCAATCCATTTTTTTTCAAAGGTTACTTTATTGTATTTCATATTTTATATACTAAATATACAAGTTATAAAATTAAAATACATCCCTAATATAATTAAAGAGGATATGCCGTTGATTTAATAAAACCACTTAACTCAATTTAATCAACATTCATTTTACATCTTCTCAATAAAACTGTCAAATAACTGTCAGTTAAATATTAATATTCCTCTTTTTTCTTTATTTTTAAAGGTAACTAATGAAAAGAAAAAACCTCTACAATTTATTGTAGAGGCCTTAGATTAGTTGGTGTGTGGTGTAGCGGTTTTGCTTGCTCCCCCTATTATTCAAAGATGCAGCACCAATAATTATAATTTGTAAATTTAAATTATTGAAATATAGGTGTTTGATTTATGTCAAGAATCCATTTGTTTGAGTTTGAGGATCAAAAGTGGTTACCCTCATTTCTGAGGAACTACATGACTGATTTTTTAAGTCACCTTTCGAATCAATTGGACATCTTCAAACCGATAGTTTCAATTATTGGGAAGGCCTTAGAATCATCCTCTGAAAACAAGATTGTTGATTTAGGATCGGGAGCAGGGGGAGGATGGTTTAAACTTAGTACGCACCTGCGTAAAGATTACCCGGACACCCAAATTTTTCTATCCGACTACTTCCCAAATTTGGCTGCTATGTCACGTATAGCTCAAGGTGCTTCCAATGTTAAGTTTATCGAAGAATCCATCGACGCACGAAAGGTGCCCAAAGAGATCAAAGGTTTGAGAACTTTATTCTTGGCATTTCATCACTTTAAACCTCAAGATGCTACTTTGATTTTACAGAATGCGGTGGACGATTATCAACCTATTTGTGTTTTTGAAGGACAAGACAGAAGCCTCCCGAGTATTTTAGGAATGGTTCTCTCACCGATTACTTTATTGGTATTTACCCCATTTATAAAACCTTTCAAGTTTAAAAGATTGGTGTTTACCTACCTCATACCGATACTCCCCATTTTAGTGCTTTGGGATGGAGTAATTTCTTGTCTACGGACTTATTCTATTAGTGAATTAAAAGAATTGGTTAAAAGTTTAGAGGGGAATGAACGTTTCAGCTGGGAGATCAATACTGTTAAGTCAGGCCCCGGAAAGATTTTATACCTAACGGGTGTCCCTAAATAAAAAACCGTTAAACTATAATAGTATAACGGTTTTATCATTTTAAGTTGCTCCCCCTATTACTCAAAGTTGCAGCCAAAACTTCGATTTAAGCTCTTTTAATTGTTAATCCTATTTGACCTGCATGATAAGTGTTGTGAAATAATACGTGGGAAAATAGTTTTGCTTTAGTTACACTTCCAAAAAAAGG